>Ga0189287_100014_pt1 | contig 330637 bp, 329 predicted proteins | sample UW86minimetaG_FD_130319 | JGI IMG/M metagenome (GOLD analysis project Ga0189287, IMG submission 130319) | Marine microbial communities from the Costa Rica Dome - UW86 mini metaG | ecosystem: Environmental > Aquatic > Marine > Oceanic > Photic zone | place: Costa Rica: the Eastern Pacific... | reverse complement strand
TTCGTTAAATCTCGACACGCGGGCCATTCAAATGAAAATCCGAATGCAACACCAATGATTTGAGCATCATCATCAATTTTGGCGACGATCTCTTCTGGCTTGAGGCCGTACATGTAGCAGTCTTTTTCAACGGGAAATCGTTGGTCCAACGCTTCACCAACACCGTCAATCACCTGAACATCAAAGCCGCCATCGCGCAAAGTTCCTGCGATATACGCGAGCCCAAGCGGCGGCGTAAACATCGCAACCTGATTACCTGCTGGAACTACAATTGATGGTCGTATCAAGCAAATTTTCATCTTCATTCCTAAGTGCGAATCTTGCCAAGATAACTCTGGATACCTGAAATGTGCTCAAATTGCCATAAGACAATGAGATACAATGAAAATGTTTACCGGTTTGGGTAAATTTTAGCGATCAATAGCTTTGATCAGCGCCGCATGATCAAGATCAGCACCACCGTTTTCGATAAGCCAATCATACAGCGAGCGGCTCAAAAGCGTCGCGGGCAATTCAATGCCAAGTTCTGCGGCAAGCTCGAGCGCCTGATCCATATCCTTTCGCTGTACTGTCGCACGGGCACCGGGCTCAAAGGTATCGTCAATCATACGCTGACCATGAACTTCAAGAATGCGCGAGTCTGCAAAGCCGCCTTTGAGCGCTTCACGAACCTTTGCAGGATCTGCGCCGGCGTGTTTGGCAAGGGTCAGTGCCTCGGCGACAGCGCCTATGTTCAATCCGACGATCACCTGATTGGCAGCCTTGGCGACCTGTCCTGTCCCAACATCGCCGATATGTGTGATCCGCACGCCAAGTTCGCCAAGGATAGGTTCAGCGCGAGCAAATGCGTCCTTTGATCCGCCCGCCATAATTGTCAGGGCGCCGTTCTCCGCGCCAATCGTGCCACCAGAAACAGGCGCGTCCACATAGTCACATTTTCTATCTTCAACGGCTTTTGCTAAGGCCCGCGTCATCGGCACTTTTGTCGTGCCCATATCAATCACCAGTGATCCAGGTTTCAAGCCTTCCAGTATGCCTTTGTCGCCAAGAAGGACCTTTTCGACGCTTGGGGTATCAGGGAGCATCATAATAATGACATCAGCTTGCTGCGCAGTCCCGGCAGGGGAGCCCCCAGATGTCATGCCTTCGCGAACAAGCTCGTCGATGGCTGCCGAGGATCGATTGTGAACGATCATGTCCGCGCCGGCCTTTGCCAGATTGCGGGCCATCGGCTTTCCCATCAGCCCGAGCCCGACAAAGCCGATCTTGTGTCCGTGAAGTGTGGTCATTTTGATTTATCCCTGTGTCTTATATGCGCAACTTGTTTCGAGCCACTGAACAGCTTAGAAACGAGTTGGTCAGCATTATATTGTGCCTTGAAGCAAAGCAAACAATGGAACCCATATTCAACGTCGTTTTACCGGTCTTTGCGATCATTCTGAGCGGATACGCATGCGGGCGCGCCCGGGTTCTCGGCCCGGCGAGTTCCGAAGCGATTAATAAATTTGTCTATTTTGTCGCATTGCCTGTGTTGTTGTTCTTTTCGATGGCGCGGGTTGTTCCTTCAGAAATTTTCAACATGCCTTTTCTGGGTGCCTTTGGCGCAGGCAGCATCATCACGATGGTGATCGGCATTTATTTTGCCAGATTTGTGTTCAAGACCCGGTTGGCTGAGCAGTCGATGTTCGGGATGGTTTCCATTTTTGGGAACACTGGATATATGGGTATCCCACTTTGTATTGTCGCATTTGGCGAGGCGGGGGCATTGCCTGCGATTGTGGCGACCGTATTTCAAAGCGTCATCATGATCCCGGTGTTTGCGGTCCTGATCGAATCAGATCTACGCGGTGAAAAGGGTCTGAGGGCGGCGCTGGAGGTTACGAAGTCGCTAACGCGGAACCCGTTGATGGTGTCTTCGGTTGCCGGTATCGGGTGGTCGTTTACAGGGTTGCCCCTGCCGACCCCGGTTGAGACGTTCTGTTCGATTTTATCCGGCGCGGCTGGGCCATCGGCATTGTTTGCTATTGGCTTGTTCATGGTTGGAAAGCCATTGTTCCACGGCTTCTCGGAAGTTGGTTCAGTGAGCATGCTCAAGCTTTTCATTCATCCGCTGATCACATGGGTTTTCTTTGTCTATGTGTTCGATGTTGAGCCTTTGTGGCAGGCCGTCGGTATTCTTATGGCCGCATTGCCCGCAGGTGCACTTTGTTTTGTTGTTGCACAGAACTATAACGTTTACGTTCAGCGCACATCGGCGGCTATTTTGTTTTCAACAATCATTGCGGTGGTGACGTTGTCCGCACTTTTCCTTTCACCAATTATGCAGGTGCCAATTCAATGAGTGTACGTTTAGGAAATTTGTTCGCTGTCTTGGGGATCGCCATGTGTATCGTTGCGACAGCGTGGTGGATTACATTCTTCTACGACATTCTGGGCGCAGATTTTCAGATTGCACGTGAGTGCTTTTATGTGACGACAAACCTTTGCTCGCTTAAGGCGTCCGCGGCTCTATTTTCCGACGTGCCAGAATACTCACCCAAATTGCTCTGGGTAGGTGGCGCGTTATTTATTCTCGGATTGGGTATGCGCACGTTAAGACTTCGTCACTAGATATCTTCTGCGAGGAACATCCGCGTCATTTCGATCGCGTCCTTGAGGCCAATACGCTCAACCTCAACGCCTTCTGGAAATGCGGTCTCCAGGCGTGATGGCATTTGCCGGTCCAGCATCACAAATACGCCCTTATCAGTTGCCCGGCGGAGCAGACGCCCTATCGCTTGAGACAGTTTCAGTCGTATCAGCATCTCATCATAGACTTTGCCGCCAAAAGCCTTTCGACGCGCTTTGTGGAGCAGGTCCGGCCGAGGCCAGGGCACACGGTCAAAAACCAGAATCCGAAGAGACTGCCCCGGCACATCAACACCATCACGCACAGCGTCTGTACCCAGCAAGCAAGCATTTTCCTCGGCTCTGAAAATATCCACGAGTGAGCCCGTATCCAACGGATCGACGTGTTGTGCCAGCAAAGGAATCCCGGCGTTCTCAAGCGGCTCGCGGATGCGTTGCTCGACGGCGCGCAACCTTGAAATCGCGGTAAACAATCCCAATCCCCCGCCACCCGCCGCTTTGAACAAGTCCCGGTAGGCTGCGGCCGTCTGGTCCATATCTCCTTTACGAACATCGCCAATGACGATGATCTTGAGGTTCTTCACATGATCAAAAGGAGATGCCTCGGACGACTGGTGCGGTCGCACCGGCAAATGACGCGTTCCGGTGCGGACTTCAGCCGCGTGCCAGTCTGCATCCGGATCGCCTGTGCGGTCCGTGAGGGTTGCCGATGTCACAACCAGGCCATGGGCTGGTTTGTAGACTTCTTCGGCGAGCGGCTTTGTTGGATCGACCCAGTGGCGATGGAAGCCGACGTCCATGTCCCGGCCGCCAATCCGCTGCACGCCGAACCAGTCGACAAACTCGTCGGGTGTCTCATTTTCGATGGCACCAAGCATCGCACGCCATGCCGCAATTTGATTGATAGCCCGCCGCTCCAGTGATGCCGTGACAGCTTCAATCTTTATGCGTGTTTGTGTTTCCAGAGTTTCTGATTCTTCACTAAGTGTCTGCTGGAGCGCTGCCATCAACTTGATCAACGGGCGTGCGATGTCTTGAAGATTGCTGCTCAATGTATGTGCGGCTTCGGCAAGTCCATCGATCGTCGGTTGCAGGCTCGCCTCCAGATCAAACGGGCCATCGCTATCACCGACCCGGGCGTAGACTTGATGCCTCACCAGCAACAGAAATTTTTCGGCAGGCCCATCAGGTCGGCCATCAGAAATACGTTGATGCCAGCTTGGCCCGGGGAGCGCGCGTGCTGCATGAAGGGCATCGTCCAGGGCTTTTTCAGCGCTTTCATTGCCGGCGACAATTTCTTCGACGCGTGTCCGAAGGCCGCGTGACCGGGATCGACTGGTGCCTTCTGCGCCGATAAGCCACCGCCGGAGTTCCGCTGTCTCCTGGCCGGATAGATGTGCAGAAAAGGCGCCGTCGGCAGCGTTGAAAAGATGATGCGCTTCGTCAAAAACATAGCGAAGCGGACGATGCTCAGGATCATTTGCGAGTGCGGCCTGAATGAGCACCAGCGCATGATTGGCGACAACGATATCCGCGTGTCGCGCGCGTCTGACGGTATGCTCAATGAAGCACTTTCCGTAATGTGGACACGCTGAGTATATGCATTCACCGCGGGTATCCGTCATGTCCGTGGTAACTTCGCGGCCAAATAAATGGATCAGCCAGGCTGGAAAATCTCCGCCCACCATGTCGCCATCACGCGTCGCCTGAATCCAGCGTGCAATCAGTCCCATGGCGATGACATCAGGGCCGTTTGCAAGGCTCGCACGGCTTAATGTTTCCTCGTAATTCAACAGGCACAAATAATTTTCACGGCCCTTGCGGACGACGATGCGTTCGCGTTTTTGCTCCCGGTCCGGGTACAGGCGGTCAAGCTCGGTATCGAGCTGGCGTTGCAAATTTCGCGTGTATGTCGAGATCCACACAGGGGCTTCATTGTGCTCTGCCCATATACTTGACGGCGCAACGTATCCCAATGTTTTACCGATCCCGGTACCCGCCTCGGCGATGACGATATGAGGCTCGTCTTCATTGTCGCGCGGACGAAAGGCGGCGGTGACCGTTTCAGCATATCGTTGTTGTTGTGGTCGGCGCTCTGATGTTCGGCCCAACAGCATACCCAAGCGGGTTCGGGTCTCGGCTGCCCCAACAGGTAAATTGCCTGGTGGCATCTCGCGTGGCTGGTCTTCCCATTCGGGCAACCGTCGCCAGACTTGCATCGCGCCCTTGAGGGCAGACGAATGAGGCGCATCGCCGCCACCAAAAGTTGACAGGACAGGTGCGCCCCAGACCCATCCAGCGCGCGCCATGTTCCACGCAATATCTTTTACTTCTGGCCCCGCTTCCCTCAATTCACGCAGCAACTGATCGGCGGCATCAAACAATGACGCACCGATTTGCTCTGGTGTCGACGGAAGCGCCAGGTTCAATGAGGCTGCGACACCACGAGGCGTTGGCAGGCAGAAGGAGGCCGGTTTCACGAAGGCGAATAATTCAAGGATATCAAACGCGACAAATGGGCCGGATCGGAGCATCGTTGCGGCAACCCGGGCATGGCATACAACCGGCTTGATGCCACTTCGCAGTCGTTGCCCGGACTCGCGATGCGACAACGTCTCTATTTCACCATCCCGGCTGAGCCATAGGGAATCGCGGAGCCCGACAACCAAAGCTGGCGCATCTTCAAAGCTTATCGCAGAGGTCGTCATGTTGGTGGTATTCATCGTTCGGCAGTATAAGACGCCACAACCCGGTTGTCGTGGCCATATCGCGGTTTCTTCTGGTCATCGCGCATCTTCAGGGCATAATCAATATCATTGTCGAGGAGGACCCATTCATGGCTGATCAAAAAACAAAAATTATTGCCAATCCCAGTGCACCAGAAATCTATGCGGATAAAACAACCAGTGTTGCCATTCGCGGGAATGTCGCGCGTATTTCGCTTGCAAGCGAGCGGGCCAATGCAAGTGCGCAGGATACTGATTCTGTGGTTTCGGGGCACGTCGCCCTGTCAGTTCGAGGATTTCTGCAGCTTTATGCACAAATGCAGAGTGTCGTGCGTCAAATGGAGGAAAGCGGCCTCCTGAAGCCCCCTGTTGCTGCGAAATCCACCTCCAGTCCGGCGAAAAAGAAGCCGGCTGCACGCGGAAAAGCTGCATCATCGGGCAAAGCGAAGAAAACTAAGAAATCTAAATGAAGCTTATTGGTTTCGGTTCTTGAATCTCTCGTAACTTCGGCGTATCGATATGCCAACGAAGGTGTCCCGAGCGGAGAAATAAGACTGTGTTAAGACGAAATAAGATCGGAATAGAGGTCGGTGACCGGTTCGTTAAAACGGATGACCCAAAGACAATCTGGGTCGTGGCCGGGCGTGGTAGCTCCGTCGCCCCTATGCCGCACTATCAGGTGGTCCAAGAAGGCTATTACAGCCGCATGCGGACGCTGGCGGAAAACGTTCTTTTGGATCCTGATTTCTATCGGCGTGTGAGCGAAAATTAAATCATCTCCGTTGCGGCTTTATCGCGACGAACACCGGTAGAATAGCCTAAGCTACCCCCATGACAGATAACAGTGACCAACGAGCGCGCGATGATCGCCGTGCTGATGATCGGCGTGCGGGCAACAATGATCGACGCCAAGAGGCGAAAAACGCTGCTGATGTGCTTGGATGGGATGGCGCTGACCGGCGCAAAGCAGATCGTCGGTCCAAACAGGAACGTCGACGCGAAGAACGCCGCGAACAGGAAGAGGTCTGGGCGACGGATTTAATCGAAGATTTCTTCCCGATGGATGACAAAGCGCAAGCCGCACACGACAAACGCCAGGGAGACCGCCGGGCGCGTGAACGCCGTGCTGAAGAGCGGCGGCAAGCGCAGGTCTCAGCTGAGAATGTTGATGGTTGGGGTGGTGCCGAGCGCAGGCAAGATGATCGTAGAGATATTGAGCGCAGAGAACTCGAACGACGCATTGAAGCTAGCAAGATCGCGGACAAAGGCGAAACACCGGGCGTCTAAATTCTTGCCGGTTGAATTGCCGCGCATGATGGGAAACCTCAATTTTCCCGAGACGAGCGGTCAGTTCCTTTTGCAGAATCAAAAATAATCTGACCAAGATTCAAGAGAAAGACCTCGAGGTCAGACCGTTCCGGGTTGCGATTTTCACAGGCGCTCAGCAAGAGCGTGGACAATACGATGAAGGCTGTCAGGCGCATCGTCGAGATACCCATGGTTCCAGGAAAATAGACGGCGCCGTCATACTTAAATCTCCGGTGTGTAGCCGAGATTAGGGGCCAGCCAGCGTTCGACATCAATCACATCCATGCCTTTGCGGAGCGCGTAATCTTCGACTTGATCTTTGCCTATTCGCCCAACGCCAAAATAAGCGGTATCGGGATGCGCAAAATAGTACCCGGAAACGGCAGCAGCCGGGAGCATGGCAAAACTCTCGGTGAGCGTCATGCCTGCGTTGGTTTCTGCATCCAGGACCTCAAATAGCGTGCCTTTTTCTGTGTGATCAGGGCAAGCAGGGTACCCGGGGGCCGGTCGAATCCCCTGATAGGCTTCTTTGATAAGCGCCGTATTGTCTAAATCCTCGGTTTGATCATAACCCCAGAATTCTTTGCGTACCCGTTCATGCATGCGTTCTGCAAACGCTTCGGCCAACCGGTCCGCAAGAGCTTTTACCATAATGGATGAATAGTCATCGCCTGCGTCTTCAAATGCTTTGGCGCGTGCCTCGGCCCCAATGCCTGCCGTGACGGCAAAAGTTCCGATCCAGTCCTGAATGCCGGTATCTTTGGGGGCGATGAAGTCCGCCAGACACATGTTTGCACGTGTGCCTGTTTTGGGCATTTGCTGGCGCAGAAAATGGAACGTGGCCAAAGGCGCATTTTCGCCCTCAACACCAAACACCTCGACGTCGTCATCGATGCTGTTGGCAGGCCAAAAGCCAATGGTTGCCCGCGCGGTAAACCAGTTTTCATCAACGATCTTTTGTAACATCTCATCGGCATCGGCTTTGAGCGATCTTGCCGCTTCGCCCACGACGTCATCTTCCAAGATGCGTGGGTAAGTCCCTGCTAAATCCCAGGTCCGAAAGAACGGCGTCCAGTCGATGCGCTTCACAATATCCGGCAGATCATAGGCATCGAACGTCTTTAACCCTGTGAAAGACGGGGCAACAGGCGTTGTCGTTGACCAGTCAATCTTGAAGCGATTGGCGCGAGCATCCTCCAGCGCAATGATGTTGCGCCCCCCGGATTTGCCGTCGTGTTTAGCGCGGATCACCTCATATTCCTGGGCGATATCCTCGACCAGGGCATCCTTGCGCGTATCCGACAATAAATGACTGGCGATACCTACAGCTCGCGATGCGTCCAGCACATGAATGGCAGGGCTTTCATAGTTTGGCGCAATCTTTACCGCCGTATGTGCTTTTGATGTTGTCGCACCGCCAATCAAAAGTGGGATGGACATGCCGGCGCGTTGCATTTCACGTCCGACAGTGCACATTTCTTCGAGGCTGGGCGTGATCAATCCGGAAAGGCCGATGATATCGGCTTTCTCGTCGTTCGCCGTTTCAATGATCTTTGTATAGGGCACCATGACGCCAAGATCTATGACGTCATAGCCATTACATTGCAGCACCACACCGACGATATTCTTGCCGATATCATGAACATCGCCTTTGACGGTTGCCATAACGATTTTGCCTTTGGTAGAGCCTGGTTTCTTGTCCGCTTCCAGATAAGGTTCCAGATACGCTACCGATTGTTTCATCACGCGAGCTGATTTGACGACCTGTGGTAAGAACATTTTACCCGAGCCAAACAAGTCGCCGACAACGTTCATGCCATCCATCAACGGACCTTCGATCACATCAAGCGGCTTCTCGGTTGCTTGTCGGGCTTCTTCGGTGTCTTCAACAATATACTCGGTGATACCATGAACGAGTGCATGCTCAAGCCGTCGTTCAACACTCTCTTCACGCCACGATAAGTCTTCAACCCGTGATTTCGCACCAGATTTGGCCTGGTCGGCGATTTCGAGCAGGCGTTCAGCGGCATCCTCGCGTCGATTGAGAACAACGTCCTCGACCCGGTCCCGCAAATCCTTGGGTATGTTTTCGTAAACCGCAAGTTGCCCGGCATTTACAATGGCCATATCAAGTCCGGCCCGCGTTGCATGATACAGAAATACGGAATGCATGGCCTCGCGCACGCCGTTGTTGCCGCGAAACGAGAACGACATATTCGATAGGCCACCAGATGTTTTCGCATGTGGCAGTTGTTCTTTGATCGCTGCAACGGCCTTGATGTAATCCTTGGAGAAGTTGTCGTGTTCTTTGATGCCCGTCGCAATCGGGAAAATGTTTGGGTCGAAGACAATATCTTCAGGTGCAAATCCAACTTTTTCGGTCAGAACTTTGTATGTCCGTGTACAGATTTCGACCATACGCTCATAGCTGTCCGCCTGACCTTTCTCGTCGAAAGCCATGACAACGACAGCGGCGCCAAAGCGCAAAGCTTCACGCGCATGCTGGATCAATTCGTCTTCACCTTCCTTCAGGCTAATCGAATTGACGATGCTTCGACCTTGCAGGCATTTTAAGCCTGCCGTGACGATTTCCCACTTTGAGCTGTCGACCATCACAGGCACGCGGGCGATATCGGGTTCTGAAGCGATGAGGTTAACAAAGGTGCGCATTGCATCAACGCCCTCAAGCATGGCGTCGTCCATGTTGATATCGATGATCTGTGCGCCGTTCAGGACTTGCTGACGGGCAATCTCAACAGCTTCAGCATATTGTCCCTCGCGAATGAGGCCTGCGAATTTGGCGGAACCAGCAACATTGGTTCGTTCGCCGACATTTACAAACCCGGTGACATCATCAAGTCGTAACTGTTCAAGGCCAGACAGACAGGTCGTATGATCATGCGCGTTCTTGGCGCGTGGGGCATGTTTTGTGACAGCCTTGGCAATCGCCTCAATGTGTCCAGGCGTGGTGCCGCAACACCCGCCGACGACGTTCACCAACCCGGATCGGGCAAATTCCTCGAGATGTTCCGCCATATGCTCAGGGGTATCGTCATATTCACCAAAGGCATTTGGCAGGCCTGCGTTTGGATAAACACTGACGAACGAGTCAGAGATATCGGCAACCGCTTTGATGTGCGGGCGCATATCCTCAACACCTAATGCACAGTTAAACCCGACAGCGAGCGGCTTAACGTGCCGCACCGAATGCCAGAACGCTTCGGGGGTTTGGCCGGAAAGCGTGCGCCCTGATGCATCGGTGATGGTGCCGGAGATCATTACCGGCCATCTGCGACCTTCTTGGTCAAAGTATTTCATGATCGCGTAGATCGCTGCTTTCGCGTTCAACGTATCAAAAATCGTTTCGACCAGGATGATGTCAGCGCCGCCTGCACAAAGGGCTTGAGTGGCTTCGGTATAAATTTCGACGAGCTCGTCAAAGTAGACATTGCGAAATCCGGGATCATTGACATCCGGTGAAATCGATGCCGTCCGGCTCGTCGGGCCGAGGGCGCCGGCAACTAGGCGTGGTCGGGAGGGGTCTTTTTCCGTCGATGCGTCAGCCGCTTCGCGGGCGAGCCGTGCCGCCTGATAATTCAGCTCGTAAGACAAATCTTCCATCCCATAGTCAGCTTGGGAGATTCGATTGGAATTAAAAGTATTTGTTGCGACGATATCAGCCCCGGCATCAAGAAACCCCGCATGGATATCGCGGATGACGTCTGGGCGGGTTAACGTCAAAAGGTCGTTGTTCCCTTTTAGGTCGCTCGGCCAGTCAGAAAACCGCTCCCCCCGGAAATCTTCTTCTTCGAGGTTGCACGCTTGAATCATTGTGCCCATGGCACCATCGAGGATCAGGATGCGTTCGTGCAGCAATTTCGCAATTTCGTCTGTTCGATCATCAGCAGGCAGTCCCGGCATGCTGTCGAGGGATGCCGGATTTGCCTCGCCCTTAGGTACATTCTCAGGGCGTTCGGGTGATGGCGAATGGTCGTGATGCGGGCAGCTCATGTGTGTCTCTTTTATTCGTTGTTTTCAGGCGCTGCAGGCGCGCGAACGCCCATAACGTGGCAGATTGCGTAACAAAGATCGGCTTTGTTCATGGTGTAGAAATGAAAGGCATTGACCCCGTTCGCGTGGAGCACGCGGCATTGCTCTGCGGCAACGCTTGCCGCAACAAGTTTTCGGGATTCTGGATCTTCATCCAGGCCTTCGAATAGGCCATGCATCCATTCGGGGACGTCCGCACCGCACATCTTCGCGAACTTGGCCGTTTGGGTGAAGTTTGTGACGGGCAAAATACCGGGGACGATTGGGATCGCGATGCCTGCACCACGTGCGCGGTCGAGAAACCTGAGAAAAACTTCAGGGTCAAAGAAGAATTGCGTGATGGCACGCGTCGCACCGGCATCAATCTTGCGCTTGAGATTGTCCAGGTCAGCCTCGGCGCTTAGAGCTTCCGGATGGCTCTCGGGATAAGCCGCCACAGAGATTTCAAAATCTCCAATGTTTCTGAGCCCTGTCACCAAATCAGACGCATAGTCGTACCCACCTGGGTGAGGCACGTACTGGCTTGCATCTGCTGGCGGGTCGCCGCGCAACGCAACGATATGGCGAACACCTGCGTCCCAATAACTTTGTGCGACCGCGTCAACTTCGTCTCGGGTTGCCCCGACACACGTCAGGTGGGCGGCGGGGAGCATCGCTGTTTCATTGGCAATGCGCGTGACAGTGTTGTGGGTCCGTTCGCGGGTCGTGCCGCCAGCGCCATAAGTTACCGAAACATATGCCGGGTTCAATGGCTCAAGCCGCTTAATTGCGCGCCACAGGGTCTCCGCGGCGGCATCGGTTTTTGGCGGAAAAAACTCAAAGGATACCGATACGTCATCGGGCAAAGGTGCGGCGATCATCATCGCTGGCGAGGGCGGCCGTCCACCCCGGGAGACGTTCATGATTCGTGGATCTTTTTTCGTTGCTGGTGCGCGGTGGATCATAACGTCATGCCCCCTGAGTTGGCTGTTCTGGTTTTGACGCTGCCCATATTGAGACGGTCAATGGATCGCCTGCGAGATGCGTTACCTGATGAATACTGAGAGAGGCCCCCCGAAGCTCGACGGCAATATCCTGATCGGCAAAACCTAAACGGCGATGTTGATGCGCAGTTCGGAGTTCTTCGACAGCATGAGGTGCAAAGTCCGCGATGAGAAGCGTGCCGCCCGGACGGAGCACGCGAGCCGCTTCGGCTATGGCGCCCTTCAGGTCATCCACATAGTGAAGAACCTGATGGATGAGGATGATGTCGAACGCGTTCGCGTCGTAGGGTAGGGAATACAAATCGCCCTGGCGCACATGGCAATGATTTGCGCTCGCCGCCTCAAGTGAAGCACGGGCAACAGCCAGCATCTCACGGGATGCATCGATACCTTCGCCCTGATCGATCTGGTCAGCAAAATGGAGTAACATCTCGCCTGTACCGGTCCCGATATCCAAGAATGTCTGCTTTGGCTTGCCTTGAACAATCTGCTCAAGCGCCGCGTTAACGTCGCGTTGATCGATATGCATGGCGCGAATCTGATTCCAGATCGCGGCGTTCTCACCAAAGTAATTGTCGGCGGCGTCTGCGCGCTCTTTCTTAACAACGGCCAAACGCTCACGATCCCGGGACAATGTCACATCATCACTGGGAATATCCGCAATAAGCGCATCAACAATGCTGTTCACAGCGCCCTCAGCACTAATCCGATAGAACACCCAGCTTCCCTCGGGGATTCGGATCAATGCACCTGCATCCGTCAGCAACTTGAGATGCCTGGATACGCGCGGCTGGCTTTGTCCCAAAATGCGGACAAATTCACTAACAGCCAGGTCCCCACCGGTTTTACAGAGCGCAACAATCCGAAGCCGCGTGGGCTCGGCGAGCGCCTTTAAAAGTAAGATTGTTCGATCCATATTGCATGCCTTCATTAATATCGAACAATAAAAGATATAAAGATATCTTTATGTCAAGAAAATACTCAGGTTTTGATGAAATTAAAGTGCCGTTGGCCCGCGAACGGCTTGGTCAATTTCCCGTGATCCAGAAATCTTCGTAACGGATACGCTAGAAAATGCGTTAAGCGACTTGTAAGCTTGTGAATATATGATTCTATGTCGTGCGGCGACGTTGTTGCGCGAATGTAATCGTCTTACTCTGCTGCACGGCGCAGTGGAAAACATGTCGATCTGAAAAGAAGTTTCTTTAGGGCTATGAGCACCAGAATGATGAAACGGCCATTTATACTGTTTATTGCAATTTTTGTTATTGCGATGTCGCCTATGACATCCAAGGCAGAGAGCCTGGAGGACGGGTCTAGTGCGTTTATCCGTGCACTTGAGCAAGAAGCCGTACAATCACTCACGGACACGACAAAAGAACGCCCGGTTCGGGTTAAGGCATTCAGAAAACTTTTTGAAGAAAAATTTGCAGTGACACAGATCGGTCGTTGGACGCTGGGACGAAACTGGCGCCGCGCCAGCGAGGAAGAGCGCAGTGAATTTCTCAAGCTCTTTGAAGACCTGATGGTGACGATGTACGTTGACCGGTTCGAAACCTATTCGGGTGAAAAGCTTAAAATTGTTAAAACGACACCAATCGATGAAAATCGCGCGACTGTGTATACAGAAATTGTCCGGCCTGAGGGTGTTGACGGCAAGCCAATTAATGTTTTGTGGCGGGTCGGTCGAAACAACGAAATCTACAAGGTTCTTGATGTTGTTGTGGAAGGCGCGTCAATGAGCATTACCCTGCAGCGGGAGTTCGCATCAATTATTAAAAGTACGGGCAGCGTGGCCGGATTGATCGAAGAACTTCGGAAAAAGACGGCTGAACTCAATCCGTCCTAAATGGCGTGAATCAGCGCCCCCTTAAATCTGCAACAATAAATCAATTGAGATTCACAAAAAAAATCGGCTAAGCTTTTAGGGCGTGCACTGTCGTGAGTTGTTGAGACCACCGTTTTCCGCGGCAAGCCAAGTTACTTTTCGACGAAGTGGGCGCGATACAGGAGCATTGCAACGGGTGCAACTCCGGGAAGAACGCTGTCGCGAAAGGAATTTTGTCATGGCAAATGGAACCGTGAAATGGTTCAACCAGACGAAGGGTTACGGATTTATTGAGCCGGAAGACGGCTCGAAAGACGCCTTTGTTCATATTAGCGCCGTCCAGCAATCAGGCCTTGCTGCTTTAACAGAGGGCCAGAAAGTAAGCTACGAGCTTATTGAGGGACGCGGCGGCAAAATGGCCGCAGAGAACTTGGAAATTATCGAATAACCTGACTGCCTGATCGCATCAAAAGGTTATTAGTAGTGTCGAAATCATAACCTATTTCGGCAAACCGTTTCTGTCGACTTCTCGCTTGAGAAGCACGATATTGCGTCGGTTTGCCTTCCAGATAAAATCGAATAGATCGCCAATAATCGGGATCGCACCCACGGCGGCATCAATGCCGACGTTCAATAGCATTTTACCAAGAACAGATTTTCGAATCCCCATTTTTTGAGCTCGGTGAACAATCCAGAGGCTGCTGACAAGCATTGCTGTATCGCCCGCAACCGGAATGAGGCCAATCAATCCATCAAGTCCAACAGACAAACGTGTTCCCGGGATGCCCACTGCGGTGTCCAGTGTATTGGCGACTTTTTCCAGTCGTTGCAGTTCGCGTTTTTGTTCGAATTGATCCATGGAATCTAAGCTTACAAAGGTTGATCGAGGCGGTCCACTTTGCCAATCGCTGGAAATAATTTCCACCACAGTGCCGTGATACCAATCGTCGCAACACCTCCGACCAAAACTGCTCCAACCGTCCCGATGCCGCCTGCCATGATCCCGGCGCGGAAATCGCCCAGCTCATTCGACGCATTGATAGATACAGAATTGATCGCGCTCACCCGTCCGCGCATGTTATCGGGTGTGGCGATTTGAACCAGTGTCTGGCGAACATACACACTGATCATGTCTGCGGCGCCGTAGGTCGCAAGCGCAGCTATCGAGAGCCAAAATGATGTCGACAAGCTAAACACAACGATCGACAGGCCAAAAATCCCAACTGAAATGAAAAGCGCTGCACCCATGTGCCGGGGTGACGGAATTTGGGTCAGGATAATACCGATAATGAGCGCCCCCGCGCCCGGTGTTGCACGCATCAGTCCCAATCCATCCGGACCCACATGTAGAATGTCGCTGGCGAAAACGGGCAATAGGCCCATCACGCCACCAAACAGGACCGCCATGAGATCGATTGATACGGCGCCAAGGACAACTTTGTTGTGCCAGACATAACGAAATCCACCGACGACCGTTTCCAGGCCAAAGGGTTCTGGCGCACTGATGCGGAGACGACGCTTGATCATGGCGGCGGCGAGACCGGCGACAATGAAGGCGATGAGGATGGCGATATAGACTCCATCGTCCAGCCACGCGATCAGCAACCCGCCGAACGCGGGTCCCAGAAGTTGCGCTGCTTTGTTTGCTGACGACGAATAAGCGACGGCACGTGGGAACAGTGCAGTGCTCACAAGGTTTGGCAGGATGGCCTGACTGGCGGTGTGAAAGAATGATCGCGCCGCACCATGCAGAACCAGAATGCCGAGGATGGCGCCGACAGAAACAACCTCAAACCAAAATAGTGCGGCAATCATTGAAACAGCAACGATATGCAAGGCATTGCAAATGACCATAATACTTTTGCGTTGGTACCGGTCGGCGGCAATCCCGGCGAGCAGAAATAGGACAAATGCGGGTGCAAACTGCGCCAAGCCAATCAACCCCAAATCAATTGGGTCCCGACTTATCTGATAAACGTGCCAGCCGACCGCAACGGTCAAGGCATGGACGCCAATCACATTTGCAGACCGGCAAATGATGAACAAAAGAAAATCTCTGTTCTTCAGGAGAGGCGTGTCATGTGGTGCCGTTGATGGGGGTGCTTCAGAAGGTTCGTGCATCAGTATCTTTTAGCCCAAGGAAAGCACTAAGGATAGCACCGAAACATCACCGCCACTTTATTTCAAAATGAGTTCTAGTACTATTGGGGTATGGAAAACGCAAAGATCAAAGGGTGGACGTATCAGGTCTATCCGCGGAATTTAGCATCATCTGAACTTGGTCCCTTTCAGTCTTTGATTGATCTTTGGCGTGCGAAGTCTGGTGAAAATGAATTTCCAACTTGGAGAGATTTTGAATTGGAAGATTTCTCTCTGTGGTGGGGAAGGTTGTCGCTGGCAAATATTCTCAATGATCCATTCGATATCGAATTTCCCTTATGGGGTACGACCTTAACGGATTGGTGGGGTGTCGATTATACCAACAAGAAAATGGAAACGGCCTACGAACACCGAAAAGAAAACTGGGAAAAGTTTGAAGGCCCGTATATCCGTGCATTGATTGAAAACAAAGGGATCGGGATTGTGCGCGGAGATTTACGCGTCGTCGGCCGTAACTTTTTGACCGTACAGGGTGTGGATTTACCGCTTTTGCGAGACGGGAAATTAACCCGAGTTCTCTCCGGCTATTGTGCAATCAATAGAACCGATAACTTCAGACCGACGACCTCACCCTTATGGGAAAAGTAGCAAAGACGTTCTAACTTGTTGCAATTGCGTCCAATGCGAGGTGGACGACAACGGCACCCAGTAAAACAGAAATCACCATAAAGATTAAAAGGGTGTACCTGTGGAGGTTCCCTTCGCGTTTCGATTTTACGGCTCTGACGCGGCGGAAAAGATTTGAGAACTGGCTGGCGATCAGATCGATTTTGCGTCCTTCATTGTGCATCCAGAACTGATAAATCATCAGCGTGAAGATTGCCGACGCAGCGAGCAAGATCGTTATGGCCATAAACTTATCGGTGAGGGTATGCCCGCCATCAACAAATCCTGCGATAAACACGAGGCCCAGATATGTCATCAATGTCGCACCAACTGTCTTCCATTGATGACCTTTGATGAAGCGAAGCGTCTCTGTCGATTCAGCGTACAGAATACGCGCTTCGGCATGCGTCATCTCGTCGAGCGCTGAGGGTTCAAGTTCAAACCGTTTTCGAGTGATCTTTTCTTCTGGATCGATATTTTCTTCGGATGCCATATCATTGATCCTTTTTGCCAGCGAATTCAAAGAGCATGCGTCATCATAACATTATCGATCAAAAAAGGTTAAAGATACCTTTTCGCATCATTTGTGACGACTGGTCGTGCAAACTGGTTGTATTTTATGATTTTAGCCCCAACTTCCTTGCAGACATAACTTTTAAGGATTTGAGCGATGAGCGACCCGATTACATTAGAAGTATTTTCGGACTATGTTTGCCCGTGGTGTTATCTCGGTGACAATCGCGTCAAGAAGCTCAAGGAGAACTATGATATCAATGTGAAGTTGATACATTTTCCGCTCCATCCAGACACGCCTCAGGAAGGTCGGACCCTCATGGATTTGTTTTCGAGCGGGCCAGAAGAAATCAATATCAAGAATGTACGCATGCATGGATTGATGGAGGCTGAGGGTCTTCCGTTCAATGATCGAAGCCACACTTATAATAGTCGTTTGGCCCAGGAAGTCGGCACTTGGGCCGATACCCAGCCTGGTGGCGAGGCTATTCACGACAAATTCTTTGAAGCGTATTTTGTCGATCGGAAGAATATCGGTGATCCTGACGTTATTTTGGACATCGTGGCGTCCGTTGGCTTGGACAAGGCCGAAGCCCAAACGGTTATTGAGGCGCGCATCTTCAAAGATGCAGTTGATGCGGATTGGGCGAAATCACACAGTTATGGCGTGACCGGTGTACCGACATTTGTCAGCGAAGGCCAAGGTGTTGTGGGTGCGCAGCCATACGAAGCACTGGTTGAGTTTGTGACGTCACTCGGTGCCAAGCCACGTTGAAGCCGTCTTCAGTGAGCTAGCTGTCATCTGCCGGGCGGTTGGCGTGACCCTCCAAATAGGCTTCGAGATCCTTTACGGCGACACGCCAGTCTCGCCCCATCTTTATTGCACGTAACTCTCCATCACGTATCCACGCTCGTACGGTGCTTTCACGCATTTTAAGCAGGTCAGCCACTTCATGAACTGTCAGCAGTGGTTTTGAGAGCATGAGTTGTTTCCTATTTGTATTTTTTCTTACATTTTTGTAAGTTTATATAATTTTATATTTGTTTATAAACATTTCAATCATTATATATCATTTTGCAAGTTAATTTATAAGGTTATGAAAATGTCTCAGAGTTCTTTGCCTGCAACAGGTTTTCAGAAGTTTATCCAGCATGAAGCGGCGCCCGGTGTAATTTTGTTTATCGCTGCGATCTTCGCATTGGTGTTGGACAACACGCCAATGGCTTGGCTGTACGATGGTTTGCTCGAGACACCTATGAAGGTCCAGATTGGCGCGCTGATCATTGCCAAGCCTTTGCTGCTCTGGATCAACGATGGCCTCATGGCGATCTTTTTCTTCTTCGTTGCACTTGAGATCAAACGTGAATTGATGGATGGGCACCTGTCTGACCCGCGCGAAGCCGCCTTGCCGGCCATTGCGGCGGTTGGTGGTATGGCTATGCCTGCGCTGGTGTTTGTGTTCTTCAACTGGGGGTCCCCTGATGAGTTGAAGGGTTGGGCGATCCCAGCTGCAACCGACATTGCTTTTGCGCTTGGCGTTCTTGCGCTGTTGGGCAAAGCCGTGCCCGCATCTCTTAAGATATTCCTGCTATCTCTTGCCATAATCGATGACCTGGGCGCTATTGTCATCATCGCCCTGTTCTACACCGCAGACCTGTCGGTAGGATCATTGGCCGCTGGGGGTATTGGTCTGGCCGTCTTGTTTGCATTAAACCGCTTTGGCGTGACGAAAATTGCCCCCTACATCATCGTTGGAATTGTCATGTGGGTGTGCGTATTGAAATCAGGTGTGCATGCGACGTTGGCTGGCGTGGTCCTTGGATTTACGATCCCGATGCGCTCAAAGGATGGAAGCGGTTCACCATTGCTTGACCTTGAGCACGCGTTAAAGCCATGGGTCGCATTTGCAATTATGCCGATCTTTGCCTTTGCCAATGCGGGTATTTCGCTCTCCGGGCTATCATTCGCTGACCTTTTGCAGCCACTGCCGCTGGGTATTGCGCTTGGGTTGTTCGTGGGTAAGCAGTTGGGTGTCTTTGGTTTTGCCTGGCTTGCCGTAAAATCCAATCTCTGCCGTCTTCCTAAAGGGAGCACGTTTGTGCACGTGTATGGTATAGCGTTACTTGCGGGTATCGGCTTTACCATGAGCTTGTTCATTGGCACTCTGGCCTTTGACGATCCTGAGCATGCGCGTGCTGTGCGGATAGGTGTGCTTTCTGGTAGTATTGTGTCTGGCCTCGTTGGCTATATGGTTCTCAAGTTGGCGCGTAAGAAGGTCGCGGAAACGGATGTTGCTCAACCAGCTACATAATTCCGTGTGGAGTTTTTGAGTTATGGAAGCACTTATCCAGATCGCGATTGAGAACCTTACGTCGCCTATGGTGCTGTTCTTTGCGCTCGGGTTTCTCGCCGCGCTGGTGCGGGTTGATCTGACGCTGCCGCAACCTGTGGCGAAAACGGTCGCGCTATATTTGATGATCGCCATTGGTTTCAAAGGTGGCGTTGGCATGACCGAGAGCGGTGCTGGCATCAGTGCGATCATGCCGATTGTGGTAGGGATCGCGGTCAGTGCGGTGCTTCCGTTTATTGGATACCGGATGCTGCGAATGACCAGTGGTTTAAGCCAGGTCGACGCTGCAGCGGTTGCCGCGCACTACGGCTCAATCAGTATCGTGACGTTTTTGACAGCCTCGCAGGTCCTCGTTGATAGAGGCGACAATGCCGAAGGGTATCTTGTGGCGATTGCTGCTGCCATGGAGGCACCAGCGATTATTGTTGGATTGTGGATCGCGTCACGGCATATCAAGCCGAGTGGTCCTGAAGACAAAAGTGAACCACGGTCACTCTCTATGCGTGAAGCGGTTCTAAACGGATCCATCGTTGCGCTGTTAGGTGCATTCGCGATTGGCTGGATGACAGGGTCCGACGGGCTGGCTGATGTGAAACCGTTCGTTGTCGATCCGTTCAAAGGCGTGTTGTGTTTGTTCCTTTTGGATATGGGCGCCGTCGCCGGGCGAGGACTGGCACAAAATAGACGGGCCCTTGACCGGGGGACGGTGCTGTTTGGGTTATACATGCCGCTTATAGGCGCTGCCCTGATGATGTTGGTCGTCTGGCCATTGGATATGTCGGTCGCCGGTAAGGCATTGATGATGGTGTTGTCAGCGTCGGCATCCTACATCGCCGTCCCGGCCGCAATGAGATTGGCCCTACCAGAAGCCAATCCATCCGTCTACGTGACGCTGTCGCTGGGCGTCACCTTCCCGTTCAATGTTGTGGTTGGGATACCGCTCTATGTCGCCGTCGCAGATTGGTTATTCTAAGATGAGTTTTGAGGATTAAGCCCCATGCAAACATATCGGAAAAACCGAATTGAAATTGTTATCGAGCAAGCGCTCGTTCCCAGGCTGACGGAGCTCCTAGATGCAGAAGAGGGCGTTCGCGGGTTCACAGTTGTCCCCGTGCACGCGGGCCGTGGTTCGCAGGGCCTTTGGTCTCGTGACGGACAGATCAGCGACGCAGATGGCATGTTTGTCGTGATGTGTATCATCGATACGCAGTTCAAAGACGCTGTATTGGAAGCCGTTTTTCCGTTTGTGGAACGGCGATCAGGTTTTGTTACAATTTCTGAAGTGGATGTTGTGCGCTCGGAGCGGTTCTGACGTCTACGCATCCGCACGATTTTTAAATGTCGACGATTGTTTTATTGATCGCATTCTTGGATGAGATTACAGACCTCTGCTGAACCTCATCCAATTAATAGTATGCGTATTGTGGTCTAGATTTTGACCCCAATTCCACCATCGAAATCGCTTGCATCATGGCGCTCACGTAATTGTTCGTGAGGCTCTCCCATTGTGCGATTGACGGCTCGTCCACGTATCACGGTTTCACGTTGGCCGATCTCTCGCGTCCAACGCTGCATGTTCTCGTACGAGTCGACATCAAGAAACTTGCCGGCATTGTATTGTGTGCCCAAGCATAAAACACCGTACCAGGGCCAAATGGCGATATCTGCAATGGTGTATTCGTCGCCAACCATATAGCGATTGTTCGCAAGATGTTTGTCGAGGACGTCGAGTTGCCTTTTGGTTTCCATCGCAAAGCGATTGATTGGATATTCAAACTTTTCGGGGGCGTATGCGTAAAAGTGACCAAACCCGCCGCCAAGATATGGCGCGCTGCCCATTTGCCAAAATAACCAGGATAGACACTCGCTGCGTGCAGGTAACTCAGTGGGTAAGAACGCCCCAAACTTTTCTGCAAGGTACATCAAAATTGCACCTGACTCGAAAACCCGTATGGGTGTTTCTGTGCTTCGGTCAAACAGAGCTGGTATTTTCGAATTGGGGTTTATCTCCACAAAACCGCTACCAAACTGATCGCCATCACCAATTTCGATCATGTGCGCATCATATTCGGCGCCTTCGTGGCCAAGCGCCAGGAGCTCTTCAAGCATAATTGTGACTTTTACACCATTGGGGGTTCCCTTCGAGTAAAGCTGCAAAGGGTGCTTGCCGACGGGCAATTCCTTGTCGTGGGTAGCCCCGGAGATCGGGCGGTTGATATTGGCGAATTTGCCACCATTTTCGGCATCCCACGTCCAGACTTCTGGTGGTGTATATGTCAGCGAGTCACTCATATTAGAAGTTCCTTATGTTGTTCCAGGGCAGAGCAGTGCTACCCTCTTTGATCATACATGGGGTGCACAAAGCTAATCGTCCAGATGTTTGTAAGGGTGACGCAAGTTAAAGGTGTAGACTGATAGATATAGCACGCAGATTTTGGAATGGTCACATGACAGCAAACACCGGACCAGTGATAGTAAAATGAGTTCATCTCAAAATGGACCATGGCAGTGGCGTGGCTATCCAACCGACATACCGTCGTCGTCGTTTTCCCAACTTTCACCATTCGTTGATTTGTGGCGAAGCAAATTCCCTCAGCCGGGTGTGTTTCCGACGTGGCGCGACTTTGAATTGATGGATTTTGAAGGATGGTGGGGACAAGTTTCGTTAGCCCAAATCATTGAAGACCCGCTCGACGTAAAATGGGTTCTTTGGGGCACAAAAATCACTGATTGGTGGGGCGTTGACTACACCAACAAACGGATGAGCGAGACGGCATTGATCCAGGATGTTTGGCTCAATTACGAGCGTCGATATTTCGAAAATCTGATTCAAGATCGTTTGATTGGCTATGTGAATGGAACATTAGCGCCGCAAAACCGCGATCATATTTTCATTCGCGGCGTGGACTTACCGTTGGAGAAGGACGGTAAGATCACACATTACCTGACAGCCTATCAAAAGTGCGCAGCCGAAGATATGGCAGCACCCGAGGTGCCGCCGGTATTCTCGATTTGAGTTGGCGGTAACCGTAACCCTAAAAAGTTACTGTACGATTTTCTCGCAATTCTCTTTGTAGTGATCACGCTGGCTATCGTAAGTCGTTTCACATGCCATGATCGCGGTGCCTTTTTGTAGGCGATATCGCACAATCTGCACGATTCGTTTCAGGTCTTGATATGGCGCGATACCTGGAAGCGTTTGGCGTTCTTCTGTTTTGTCGACAATCATCCAACCATCAGATTGGAGGCTATTGATTGTGGTCGTTTGTGTGTTCGCAACCGCAGGCGATGCCAATGCGAAGGCTGTGACAACCGCGATAGCAAGAATAGGTGTACACTTCATTTCATTCTCCTGATCTTTTTGATCAATAACGATGTTTACTTTACCAATTCAATTTTATCAGACCCAGCATTAATGTTGGCGATGATCGTCAGTTGGGGCATGGGCCTGTCCTTTGAGATAATTGAGCTTAAGAAAAGCCGTTGATGGTGATTTTCCCTTGGGCCTTGCCCGTTTCGATCAAGCGATGGGCTTTGCGTAAACTTGCCGCGTTAATGGGCGATAAAACTTCGGACACAGTGGTGCGGATGCGTCCGGCATCAATCTCTGAGGCAACCCAGGAAAGCAAGTTGTGTTGCTCAATCATATCTGGCGACTGATGCATCGCCCGCGCGAACATGAATTCCCAGTGCAGGCTAGCAGCCTTCATTTTCATGCCATCCATGGGCATTGGGTGGTGTGTATCATCAATCGTCACAATTCCACCTTGTGGGCGAATAAGCTCAACGGCCGCATCCCAATGCCGCATATCATTAAAAATAGCGATGTGATCCACATGCTCAAACCCACAAGCCCGTGTTTCAGCGACGATGTCATTTCGGTGATTAACGACATGATCAGCCCCGAGTTCTTGGACCCAGGATGTCGTCTCGGGTCGTGACGCCGTAGCAATGACGGTTAGCCCCGCGTGTTTGGCGAGTTGAATGCCAATTGATCCCACGCCGCCGCCGGCCCCGATGATCAGAATTGACTGCCCTTTACTTGCACCATCGCGATCAATCCCAAGCCTATCAAAGAAGGCTTCATATGCGGTAATTGTTGTGAGCGGGAGCGCCGCCGCTTCAGCGTGTTCGAGTGTTGCTGGCTTGTTACCAACAATACGTTCGTCAACAAGTTGAAATTCTGCATTGCTTCCGGAGCGCGTAATATCGCCCGCATAGAAAACTTCATCACCGACATTGAACAGTGTGACGTCGGGTCCAACGGCTTCGACAACGCCACTTGCATCCCAGCCGATAATGCGGGGCGGGTCTTCCGTTACACCCTCATTGCCACGTCCGGCACGGACCTTGGTGTCCACAGGGTTAACAGCAATTGCTTTGACCGAAACCAGAATGTCCCGTCCCGTAGGTTGCGGTTTGTCAGTTTCAAAATCGATAAACGCATGCTCATCTTCAATGGCAAGATAGTTCACGATGCCGACGGCTTTCATAGGTGTTGCTCCTGCAGGAATTCATTTATCCGGTAAACTACAAGTATTGTTGGAGCGAATAATCAGTCTTGTTGAGAAAACATTATTTGCTAAATTAAAATAATGTCATTTGAAACAAGTACCTTGGAATTGTTCATGCGGGTCGCCACCCTTGGCGCTTTTGCGAAGGCAGGCCTGGAGTTTGGCTTGTCTCCGACAGCCACAACACAACGCATTAAAGGGCTTGAGGCCGAACTTGGGGTTAAGCTTTTTAACCGAACCACCCGCGCCGTCGCGTTGACTGCTGATGGCGAACTGTTTCTCGCGCACGCCAAACGGATTATTGAGGGCATTGAAGATGCGCGCTCTGATCTATCAGGCGGGCCGGGCAGTATCAGGGGTGAAATCCGTGTCGCGGGTTCTGCATCGTTTGGGCGGCGATATATCGCGCCTTATGTTGCAGAATTCCTGCGCGCCTATCCCGATGTTCGGGTTCGTTTGGAATTGAGCGACGGCATCGTCGATATCGTTGAACAGGGGTTTGATGTCGCTTTTCGGATTGGCACATTACCGTCATCGTCACTGATTGCACGTAAACTTGTGGACAACCCTCGCCTGCTTGTTGCATCTCCGGCGTATCTAAAAAGGGCTGGCGATCCGGCGAAACTTAATGACCTGGCATCACATAATTGTATCGTGTTGGGGGAAAGCAGGAATTGGAAGCTGCGGGACACAGCAGGTAAAATTCATGAACTTCGCGTGTCTGGTAATTTCGTCACAAACTATGGTGACGTGACAACCGAGGCCGCGCTCGCAGGTGCTGGTATCGCTCTTAAGTCTTTATGGGACGTTCGAGGGTTTCTGGAAAATGGTTCACTGGTCCCTGTTCTCAATGAGTACACAGTGGAACCTGTCTGGGGGCTTTGGGTTGTTCGCCCACCGGGAGATATGGTCCCGGCGCGGGTTCGCGCCTTTATTGAATTCATGGAGGATAAGTTTCAGGAAATCCTCTAATTCATAATTTTTCATGACGATGCCAAACCGAGCCCACTACGCGATTGCGGAGCTCATACGCATCGGATAATTCTGATCTTGGCGCGACCGTCCAGGACCATTCGTCACCATCGGGTTTGATCGAATGCCCCCAGAGTGGATCCTCGGTTTCGATCGTACGGTCACCATCAATGTAACGACGCTCAATTTCACTGATCAAACAGACGGTTCCGGGGCAATTTATGAGAAACGCCCGATGTGCCTTGATGATGTTATGTGCGAGCTTTGCAAGTTTGGGCTCACTCAGAGTTGGCACTTCTTTCCGCAAATACTGCAACGGGGTCAGCGGCAATTGAGAAATGACATTCGCAGAAATGACCAGGTCGGCGTTGTCGATCTGGATATCCTCAGGACACTCGGGAACAGGCATGGCCTCGTCAGGCGTAGGATGCCGAGCCCATTCATAAAGAGGTCTTGCCAGACCTGTCATATCAGCCGCTTGGAAGGTGACATTTGGATATCTACGCAGAAAATTCTGTGTCGATTTCAAAAAACAGATATCAACCAAATGTACAGTTTCAAAACGCTTAGACAGCACATCGATGGGGATGTCGCATAAAATGCCGGAGCCAAGAACTACAGCCTTGTTGTTTTGTTCAACGTGGGTTGCCGCCTCAATAATGACAGACTTGGTTTTCTGAATGTGTGGGCCCCAGGCGACCTGACAGCGCTTATAGCGCGCCTCCAGCGCGATCAGCTCCTTCAAATATCCCATCGATTTCAGATGAGGTGCACAGGGTGTTGTGAAGTATTTGTATATTTCCTGTAGCATCCAAACTCATACCAAACCTGACCTGCCCTCTTTGACGGGGCGGCTAAATAGAATTCTATTCTAAAAAGGGCTCAAAGCGGGGCAATGCATCTGCTTCTATTTTATCGATCCCAGTGCCCTTTGGCTTGATTTCCAAAAAGCCACCGTGCCGATCCACAATCGAAAATGATCTGTTCCAACGACTGAACACGCGGCGCATCGTCGCTGAATAGTTGCGTGCGACATCACGCTCGGCGGGGTCCGCGTCGAAAAGAATTTCGTAGGCGGCGAGGAACTGACTGACAAATTCTGGCGTGACCCGTGCCAAGTTACTAATGACCCAGCATCGATCTTCAAAGTGCCAAAAATAAGAAAGCCCGATAAGCTCATTCTTATTGGTGAAATACGGAAAAAACGGAAATGTTCTGCACGACAACGAGCGATTGTCGCGTTCACAGAACTGCGCCCCCCGACATTCGACCGCTTTGCACGAGGCGTGCAGATTATCGACGATGTCGTGCGTGACGGCGCACGAAGGTTCAAACGCGCGCCACATGTCGGTGCGTTGCTTTAACGCATGCCATTCCGCAACTTGTACAATGGGAACCGCATTTTGCGTATCACAGCAAACAGGCACACCGCCGTTCAAGTGCTTACATTTCTGACCGCAATCAATGTCGACAACCGAGGCATCGAAGAAATCGAAAATTTCCCGAAATGTATCCGGCGTGGCTTCATCAGGTGTCGTCATCGGTGTCCTGTCTTTTGGGCGGTTGCATATTTCAACGGGTAAATCTTTCATGCGAAGCGCGCCCATGAAAGAAGCCGCAACTCAAACTCTAAGCCCTGGTACGTCTAGCTTTTGGCGCTTTCATCTTCCACGTCCATGGCCGTGAACTCCTCGACCGTATCGGGATCATCTTCGATGCGTTGGATCGTCCAGCCCATGACACCAAATACGATGGTGACAATTGGAGATAACCAGCAGAAGAAAGCAAACGGCAAATAGGCGATCGTCGCCACGCCAAGTACACCCGCTTGATAGGCACCACCTGAATTCCACGGCACCAGATTGGCGGTCACCGTCGCGCTATCTTCAACGGCGCGTGAGAGGTTCTTGGGGTGCAAGCCGCGATCACGATAGGCTTGGGCGTACATGCGCCCTCCCATTACAATTGCCATGTACTGATCGCACAACAAAATGTTCGCAGCGATGCTGGTCAGGACCGTCGAGACAATAAGGGACCCGGTGGTCTTTGCCTTTTCGAGAAGTTTCGTGACGATAACACGCATCTGTCCGGTGCGTTCGGCAATCCCGCCGAACATCATTGCGACCAGAATAATGGCGATGGTGTACATCATGCTGTCCATGCCACCCTTGGAGAGCAGCTCGTCCACCTCGCTGACGCCGGTTTCGGAGGTAAAGCCGCCAAATGCGACGTTTAGAACTTCCTCAAAGGTATTGCCCTGGAGCGCTAAGCCAAGAACAGCGGCCGCTGCTGCACCCGCCATAATGCCGGGTATCGCCGGCATCCGCTTATAGGCAACGATGATTACCAGCACAGGAGGGATCAAAAACACCGGACTGATGAAAAAGTTCTCGTTCAAAGTGGCGAGGATTAAATCAACCTGAGCGACATCGGCTTCACTGCCGCCGTACTGAAAGCTCAGGAATATCTCGATCAATAGCGTAATGCCAAACGCAACGCCGGTCGTATACATCATGTGCCGAATATGCGTGTAGAGGTCTGTGCCTGCCATCGCCGGTGCAAGGTTGGTGGTATCAGAAAGCGGGGACATCTTATCGCCAAAATAAGCGCCTGACAGACACGCACCTGCGACGATCGGTAGCGGAAACCCAAGGCCTGCACCAATGCCCATCAATGCGACGCCAATTGTCCCGGTTGTTCCCCATGACGTTCCTGTTGCAAGCGATGTCACGGCGCAAATGAGTAACGTTGCCGGGAGGAAAAACTCAGGTTCGAGTATCAATAATCCGTAATAAAGAAGCGATGGCACCACACCGGATAAAATCCAAAGCCCGATTAGGATGCCAATAATCATCAGAATGATGACGGCTTGCAGCGAATTTGCGATTCCCGCAATCATGCCATTCTGAATTGTTGACCACTTGTGGCCACAACGAAGGCCAACTACGGCAGCGGCAATCACACCCATCAGCATGGCAATGTGCGGATCCGTCTCATAAAAGACAATGGCAGAACTGATCGATATGACGAGGACTAAAATGGCCAGTAAGGCTTCCCAAATATAGGGCGTTCTTGGCGTGCTGGTTGAATTTGGCATTTGTTTGTCCCCCTTCATGTCGGGGCAGTTGATATAACTGAAACCTCGCCGATGCCCCCACGGTAAATTTCCGTAATATTGTGCCCTGTATCACTTTAGAGCACCAAGCACTTAGTTGAAAATTTTTACCCGGCGCAGGGATTGGGAAATCAGAGGCGGCACAGTTTTATGCGTTTGCAGCCGTCCGCTTTCGCTGAGGGCAGGGCTTCTCGGTCTTGTTGATTGGATCAAACTCGGAACGGTCCATCGATGATGGTGCGGCACCATAAATATGCAATGACAAGGATGGCACATCGCCATCGTTGCGGACGCCATGGATATCATCGGGCAGGAAGCTGACAACCACACCGTTGGAAACGTCTGTTTCCTTGCTGACTTCAAGATCAGCGAAGCCTTGTTTTGATTTATCATCAAGGCGGCGCCAATCGACATTGACCTCGACCCCATCGATACCGACAACAGCCCCCCAGGTCTGATGGTCATGTGGGGCAACACCACGCCCCGGCAGCCAGCAAATGACTTCGACAAAAGGCGTGTTCACATCTCCATCATTTAGAATGGTTATGCCAAAGCCCTGATCCTCATCGCATTGGTAATATTCAGGCTTAACCCAGCTTGTATCAGATGCCATTTTTTCCAATGCAGGTTTCACACCGGCTATGACGGCGGCAGGATCACGGAGGCCTGCTGTGGCCGTTCTGAGATCGTTAATAAAGTCTGAGATGGCGATGGTGCTCAATGTAGCTCGTCCTTTTTTCAATATACCCCTAAGACATACCATGTTTGAGGGTAAGGCAAAAATAGCCTTCGGGTTGAACTCCGCTCAACTAGGTTGCCGGGGTCGCCGTACCTGAAGATGCGCCCTTGCTCTGCATCAACTTGGCGTGGGCGTCTTCGGTGCCGTCATGAAAAGACCCGGCCCATTTATCGAGCGGCACTTCGAGGTTGCCATAGTTACATTTGAAATACCGATGATGCATCTGATGATGAAAAGTGCCGAGTGCCAGTACGTTTCGTTCTTTGGCAAACAGACCTTCAAAGCCTGTGTGCGACGTAGCCGCGGTCAGGGCTTGGTGCTGCATATGAAACAGAATATGGATCGGATGCGCCGCGACAATCCAGTGGATCAGTATCGACGAGAAAAACAGAAGATGCTCAACCGGGTGCATCGACAATCCGGACCAGGGCCCGACATTTGTATTTCGGTGATGCAGCGCGTGAAACATCCGATACGCCCACGGCCAATGGAGCCAACGATGTATCCAGTAAAAATGGAAAGATATCCATATCGGCGTGAGCAACAGAAAGAGAACAAAGATCACCGGGTTTTCTTGGTATTTCAAAACGGGGATCAGACCGTTTGCCATCGCCCAGAACATTAACACTTCATAGGCTGTCCAGAACGTCACGCCACTGGCTAAGGACCAGAAGATGTTGTCGTAAACTTGATTGTTGAAGGTATAAGCGCGTGCGTTATCCTTCAACGGGCGGGCGTCAAACTTTCGAAAATCGCGCTGCTGTCGAAACGTATAGAAATAGAGATGCAGCCCACCCGCAACGATTGTCATCAGCACCAGATTGCGGACATACATGGCGGCGATCCAGTCGACGGCAAACTCCTTTGTGTCTTCTAACGGAGGCTGTAAATAGACCCAGCAAAACGTCGCGATGCCCAACAGGATGGAGTTTTCAGCGACCCGGAGCCAGCGTACGCCGACCCACTGGGCCATCTGACGGAGCGAGAAAGGACGGCGAAAGAACGGGGACACCTGAATAGGGGTTTCGGGTTTGTAGTGCCATTGCCGGGCCAAAGCGCCTTGCGCGGTCGGCGTGTCCTTCTTGGGGTTGGTCTGCTCGCTCACTGGATCATCCTGTACGCACGTTGGGCGACGCCTTATTGCGACGGCTCAGCTTATCGGTTCCGCCCGAACTTTGGTATCAGGATTATTGAGGATGTGATGATCATCCAGTCCTCATCGTCATTCTGGCGCAGGTCGGAATCCAGAACATCTTTTCAACTGGACCCTGGCCTACGCCGGTGTGACGAGACTGATTGAGGTTACCACGTCAAAGGCTTGTACTTGATGCGCCTGAAGTGAAGCATCGATTTGACTGCCGAATGTCAGTTTATAGTCAGAAGCTGACGTTTAGCATTATTGGGATATTCGCTTTTTGGCAGAAACGAGGCAGTGATTTCCGGTATGTGCCCGATTGCTGGGTAAATGAGACGTCGAAGTTGACCTGAAATGTAACACTTCCGTGTGGCCTGAACGCCACTTTGCCCCTGCTTGGTTGCTCATCTCTCTGCTTCCCAAGCCAGATAGGACGCAAATACTCTCTACTCCGTTGGAATCGACATGGATTGCACGATAGCCATAAACGAGATTATGCCCGGGCTTAGGTGGAATGAACCCTTTTCCATCAGTAATAGGCGCACCTTTTTGCCGGTGCAGTAAAATTTGCTTTGGGTGGAGTTGAGTTCCGCTGGTTTTTCCGCTCGCCTTTCCTACGGCAGTTTGAGACGTGATGTACGGACTGTAACCGGTAATTATTTGCGGCGAACCTACCGTCACTACTTGTTTTGGGGCAATGTTTGGAAGGGCTTGTGGCACTTTGTTCGGCGCGGGATGAGGGACCTTGTTTGGGACCAACGTCGGTGTCAGACCGGGGACATAATAAGGGCTGTAACCACTGAAAGTTTGAGGCGGATTAGCCGTCACAATTTGGCTGGGAACCAGATAGGGTTTTGCCTGCGGCACCATATTTGGGACCTGTTGTGGAGCCGGTGACAGAACTATAGCTGGCACCAAAGTCGGGACATAATACGGACTATATCCAGTGAACGTATGCGGCTTCTTGGCCGTTACAATTACCGGTACCGATGTGCTCCCTCCACTTCCAGTCGATTGGCCCGTCTGCGGGTTTCCAGGCGCAACGACAACAGTCTGGACACTCGTAGTCGGGGGCTTGGGAGCCACTGTCACATGGGTTCCACCGCCACCCTGACAGTTAGGATTATGAGTCGCTGCATTCGCGTTGTGACAGCCCGGGGGGTTGCGCTTGGCTTCCGCCTGAGACGACGACATCAGCATTAGCGCGATGATGGCAATCACGGGCTTGAAAAGAGATGCCTTAATAAGTTGCTTGGAAAACAATGTTTCCCTCCTCGCCATTTTCACCAGGTAATTTGAGCTTGCATATAAAATACTGGATCAGTTGAACGATCACGATCTTTGCTATCGAAAAATGGTGCTGCTAGCCATGAGTTTAGAGAAAACCCGTTTGTAAAAGACATCCTCGCGCCAAGCCCAGTGCTGACAAGCCGGACATTATCAGGTCTCCCAACCGACACCTTGCTGGATTGGTTTGCCATGTAGCTTCCATCAAGAAATATATAGGGCGTTACCCCACTGATCGCTTTACTCTCAGGGTGATAAGTCTGGCCACCTTCAACAGTCAGATTCAAGCCGCTACTACCGGCATACTCGAACGGAGCAAAGCCCCGCTGTTTGTTCTGCCCACCGAAACTAAACAGTTCAAAGGATGGCTGATCTTCGGAACCGAGCTGCCCCGATAATTCGACTAGCATTTCAGTGCGGTCTGAAACCGCAGGCAGCCACGTGATAAAGCCAAGCCCAGCTCGCAGGGATCCGAACGTCTCATTTTCACCAGAAAACGATCGGCCACCAGATACAGTCAAGCCATAAGAAAAGGTATTGCCAAGATCAGTCTCTTTCTTTTGAAACCACGAAACTCGTGCGATGCCATTCTCGCGCTGCCCTGTTTGATTATCGTCATCAACTCGATAGTCGAATTCCAAATACCCAGTTCGGGCAGCGCCAACTGTTCTCTGAAACTGATGCCCGATCACAAACGCCGCAGCCGAAGAAGTTGTGTCTCCATCATTTTGACTTCGGAAGTTAAAATCAGAGCCGGCGTCAAAATGCGACAGCCTGACTTCCGCAAAAGTACCGTTCTCACTCACCGGAGCCTGATAGGAAAGCTGGCCAAATAGCGATGCGCTATCATCCTCTTGGTCAGAACCTGCGAGTTCAAACCTTAAGATGTCGCCGCCACGAGCGATTGAATAGAATTCTTGATGAAGAACAGCCTCTCGACCTGAGAAGTCCGTGGTGGGGGTGTTGTACAACGATAAACTGCCAGATTGCCTGATCTGGGACCCGATGAGAACGGCCTCGAATGAGCCATCTTCAGACAATCTATTGAATTGAAGCCCTGCGGTTAGTCCAGGTATATCGTTAATGAGCCCGGCTACATGATCGATCTTATCAATTGTTGGTGCCGAGCCGAGCAGCAATCGGAGGTAGCTTTCAGCAAGCCCCGCCGTTTTTTCGTCTATGCCCCTAACAGTAACCTGGGCGACGCTTCCCAAATTGGTGATGAGAACATCGCCTCTGATATGAACAGTCGCCAACGGATAGCCCGAGTTTTCCAAGATGTGCACCAGGCTATTGGCGGCATTGTAAACGTCGACTTCTTTGGAAATTTTGACTTCGCTAGCCAGAGCCTCTGGAAGATTATCAATTTTCCATAATTCATCGGCATCCGCTTCACTTTGAAGGCAAACGGCCAAAGTCGCCACCATGCAGAAACGACTGCTTTGGCGGAGCAGAACCACTAGTCGCGTAAGATACGTCATGAGTTTGAAAGACCATAAAAACTAGCCGACTTCAAGAATAGTTGATTGGTTCCTAAGTACTCACAGCATTGGAATAAGTGATGACTTTGGGTCAGAAGCGGACGTTACGGTTTGAAAGCGCTTTAGACGCTGTTCCCGAACTTAACACGTCAAAGGCTTGTACTTGATGCGCCTGAAGTAAAATCACGTTTAATTTTTAAGTTTTTGGTTTTTATCCAGTTCCTGACATGAGCCCCAGACCACTCACAGATCACGCACGAAGATTGATCCCCGCTCTTTGTTCAGAAATTCTACCTTTCTCCCCTGGCGCCACCCAGAACGGATGAGAAAGTCACTTAAAACTGAAGTGCTGAGGAAAAGCTGGCGAAATCCAAGCCGTTTGGCATGAGCTTCCGCGGCGCATAATAAAGCCGTCCCCACGCCAGAGTTTCGCCGGTCGGCTCTCACCAAAAGCGCGACGACTGACGGGGTCTTGCCCGTAAGCGGATCCAGATCGAGCGCCACCGTGCCAGACACCATGTCGCCGTCCAGAGCAAGTAACCCCAAGGGTATTGATTTTCGATTGCAGCGCGACGCCAAATCTTTATTCGCATCGCCGCGACCATCTTTCCCATAGTACGGTGCCCATTCGGAGGTATACCACTCCGACAGAGTGGGAATGGCCTCTGCGTGGTCTGCGAGCAATTCAACTTTCATCCACGGATTATAGTCTAATATTTCTGCTTTGGGTCAAAAGCGGACGCCATCTCCTGCGGATCGCTTGCAAGCCATGCCGGTCCTAGCGCGTCAAAGGCTTGTACTTGATCCGATGTGGCTCGAGGGCGTCGTCGCCGAGGCGGCGTTTCTTGTCGGCCTCGTAATCCTCGTAGTTGCCTTCAAACCATTCCACGTGACTATCGCCTTCGAACGCCAAAATGTGTGTGGCCAGACGGTCGAGGAACCAGCGGTCGTGCGACGTGATCAGCACGCAGCCAGCAAACTCGGCAATCGCTTCTTCGAGGGCGCGCAGCGTATCGATGTCCAGATCGTTGGTCGGTTCGTCGAGCATGAGGACGTTGGCGCCAGACTTCAGCATGTTGGCGAGGTGCACGCGGTTCCGCTCACCGCCTGATAGCTGGCCGACTTTCTTTTGCTGGTCGCCGCCCTTGAAGTTGAACTGCGCGACGTAGGCGCGGGACTGCATCTTGCGCTTGCCAAGATCGATCTCGTCGAGGCCACCCGACACTTCTTCCCAAACCGACTTCGATGGGTCCAGGGAATCCCGGCTTTGGTCGACATAGCCAAGCTTCACCGTATCGCCGACGCGAATTTCACCACCGTCCGGCTTGTCCTGTTCGGTGATCATGCGGAACAAGGTCGTCTTACCGGCGCCGTTCGGGCCGATAATGCCGACAATTGCGCCTGGCGGCACTTTGAACGAAAGTCCTTCGACGAGCAGGCGGTCGCCGAATGCCTTGCTAATATTATTGGCTTCGATGACCAGGTCACCCAGACGCGGTGCGGCCGGGATAACGATCTGTGACGAGCCCGGGGCAATGTCCTGTGATTTTGTCAGCAAATCCTCGTATGCCGTGATCCGGGCTTTCGATTTTGCCTGACGGGCACGTGGGCTTTGTCTGATCCATTCCAGCTCTTCGCTGAGGGTGCGCTGACGCGCGGACTCTTCGCGTTCTTCCTGGGCCAGACGCTTTTGCTTTTGTTCCAGCCACGATGAATAGTTGCCTTCGTATGGAATGCCGCGACCGCGATCAATTTCCAAAATCCAGCCAGTGACGTTATCGAGGAAGTAACGGTCGTGGGTGACCATCACGACAGTGCCTTCATAGTCTTTGAGGTGACGTTGGAGCCATGCAACGGATTCCGCATCCAGGTGGTTGGTGGGTTCGTCGAGCAAGAGGACTTCGGGCTTTTGCAGGAGCAAACGGCAAAGCGCAACCCGGCGACGTTCGCCACCAGAGAGCTTCTCAACACCGCTATCTGCTGGCGGGCAGCGCAACGCATCCATTGCGATACTGATGGTGCGGTCCAGATCCCAGCCATCAACGGCATCGATCTGTTCTTGTAACTCGGCCTGCTCGGCGATGACGGCATTCATCTCATCGTCGTCCATCGGTTCGGCAAATTTCGCGCTGATTTCGTTAAAGCGGTCGAGCAGGTCTTTGACTCCCCCGAGACCATCCGTGACGTTTTGTTCGACGGTCTTTGAGGCGTCGAGCTGAGGCTCCTGCTCGAGATATCCAACGCGGACACCCTTGGCGGCCCAGGCCTCTCCGGTAATATCCGTGTCCAGGCCCGCCATGATTTTCATCAGTGTCGACTTACCAGCACCGTTCTGACCGAGGACACCGATCTTGGCATCCGGCATGAAAGACAGGGTGATATTCTTGAGGATTTCCTTGCCACCCGGGAACGTCTTCGAGACACCCTTCATGACATATGAATACTGGTAACTGGCCATTGTTCGCTCCGCGCCTGAATTGCGTAAATCTGTTGGCCGTTGTGTATCGCAGGTGGCTCGTTCTGGCAATGTTTGAGGTGGTTTCAGGTGTATTTTCGCATGTTGTTTTGTTGTTGTGCGCATCGGCATGTTACAAATGTGCTCAAAGCGAAATGATTGATGGATAAGGTATGAGACTAAGCGCGAAACTATTGCAGTTATATCGGCACCTGTTGACGAGCTACTGGTTAATTCCCGCAGCATTCCTGCTGGCATCCATGTGCCTCGCGATGATTACCGTCAGCATAGATCAGAATTTTGAAACGGGTTCGAGCCTGGGCATTTTCGGCCTACGTCCTATCGAAGTCGATACGGCGCGGGTTCTGTTATCGATGATCGCAGGATCAATCATTGGCGTCGCGGGCGTCGTATTCTCAATCACCATGGTCGCTGTGTCGTTCGCCAGTGGTACCTTTGGCCCAAGATTGATCGGGAACCTGATGCGGGATCGGGGCAGTCAGGTTAGCCTTGGGTTCTTTATCGGCACATTCATTTATTCATTGATCATATTAAGGTTTGTGCGTGGCAATGATCATCAGGTTTCCGAGAGTATGCCGGGCCTGGCCTTTACGCCGCATCTCTCAATTGGCACCTCCATAGGTTTGGCTGTGTGCTGTATGGGAGTATTGATTTACTTCATCCATCACGTGCCCGAGACGATCAATATCGAACGTATCATTGCGAACCTTGGGCGTGCTTTGAAGGCAGGCATTGAGAGCCGTTTTCCAAAAAAATCAGATACGGGTGTTGTGCTCCGAACCGAGACGGAGCGATGGATTGAAAAAGCCGATCAGGATGAGGCTCAACAGCTTGTGCTGGATACCAACGGATACATCCAAGCGTTAGACGTCGGGACACTGGTTAAACTTGCTGAGCAACATGATATACATGTCGAAATTATTCGGCGGCCCGGCGCGTTCGTGACGTCGGGGAGACCCGTCCTTTCCGTATGGTCGGAAAAACCTCTGGATGAGAAAGTGACGGATGGGTTCAAAGCGTGCTTTGCAACGGGCATTTCGCCAACTGTTAATCAGAACATTGAGTTCATTGCCGATCAACTCGTCGAGATTATCGCGCGGGCGCTGTCGCCGGGGGTGAATGATCCGTTTACGGCGATTACCTGTGTGAATTGGCTGCAGGTTGGCATCCTTCATTTCGCGGCATACGAAAACCTGGATGACTCGTTTAATCAATCGGACCGTGTGTACTCCAAACCGTTTCTGTTCAAGGATTTTGTGACAGCGATTTTTACGAAAGCAATTCCTTATATTCAGACGGATCAGAACGTGAAGAAGCATACACATGACGTTTTGCGCTCGATCGCAGATACGCTACCCGTCGGGGGTAACCGAGATGTCATTGAGCAGACGATTAGCGATTTAGAAGCATCATCAAGCTAGCATAAGATTGCTCAGTATACTTTCGCGGGCCCGAAGAAATGTAGACAAGCGGGCGGGATAATCTTTAGGTCTGGCCGATATGACAGAAGCGCGTTTGCTCAGATTGTTTCGCCACGCCGATGTAAGTGGTTTATCGCTTAAAAACCAAAGGTCAGCTTCGGTCTCAAAAGTGTCAAAATACCGAAATGCAGGGGCGAAAACAGTATCGACCAGGCAAAACGCTCGCCCGCCAAAGAAGGGTGTCGTTTCTTTTTCTGCCAAAACAGCTTCTAGTCTGGATAAGATGTTGTCGATACTTGCTCTCGCGTTATCGAAGGGAATGTCACTCTTTGCGTTATAGAGTTGCGCAATTGAATTCAGAAGTTGAGAGCAAACCTCCATCCATGCCCGGTGCCTTGCGCGCTCAAGTGGATCAATGGGATGCAAGGGTTTTCCTTGGGTTTCGTCCAGATATTCAAGAATAGCCGCACTTTCGAATATGGCATCCTCGCGGTCGGCATTGGAAATCAAAAGCACAGGCACTTTGCCCAAAGGTGAAATAGCATTAAACCAGTCAGGTTTGTTCGCGAGATCGACAAAGATACGTTCGAATGGCACATCCTTTTCTGTCAATGCAATTGCCGCGCGTTGAACATATGGACACAAGGTATGGCTTATGAGGGTGATCCTCGGCATTTTACACACTCCAAATTACATGTAATTGCATATATAATGTAAATGCCAACGTAAATCAATCTTGATGTAATTGCATGCAATTGATATAGAATGCGAATGAAGAAAACGCCGAATAATTTACCCGAAGTAACCATACATACCTGGGTTCAGTTGATGCGAACGTCCACTGCATTGCTCGACGAAATCGAGAGTTCTTTGAAGGCGAAATCATTGCCACCTTTGTCATGGTATGACGCTTTGTTAGAAATCAAGCGAGCAGGTTCGGCTGGAATGCGACCATATCATCTTCAAGAGCAGATGCTTTTGGCCCAGTACAATCTCTCGCGTCTCCTGGACCGCCTGGAAAAAGAAAACTTAATTGAGCGCCGCCCTTGTGACAAAGATGGCAGGGGGCAAATACTGTTTATCACCAAGGAGGGGCGAGGCACATTGCGTAAAATGTGGCCTGTTTACCAGAATGCTCTCGACATATATTTCCAAAGAAAGCTTAGCGAAAAAGAGATGGTATCTCTGTCTGAAATCCTCGCGAAACTCCGCTAGATGAAACGGCTCTGGTCTGCACTGTGTCTACTGTCGAAGGTTACGTCAGACCTATTAACGAAATTTGTGGGTTCTGTCTCAGCGTGTATGCGCATCAATCTGGCTAATCGCTCTGTTCCGCTCGGGCCCAAAATGCCGGGGCGATTAGCGACTTGCAGGCGACCTCAAACACATGATCAGGGAAAGCGCTGCCACGACGGTGATGCAAGGTAGAACCAGCCCGGCATTCAGTCCAAGTGACCAAGCGCTCAAGCCGTCCCAGATGGCCCAGAAAACGGGGACAAGTAACAGCCAAAAAACGAGCCTTCTTGGGATCAAATACATCAATCCTATTGTGACTAGGGCCGTCGGCGTGGGCATCATTCCTGGAATTTCCGCATAGCCGAGCGGCGCGCCTGAAAAAAACAACATCAGCGGATGCATGATCGCTGCGCTTATGATCAAGATAATACCTACCCAGGACCATCTTTGGCGGTGAGGTTCGATGAACTGATTTCGGGTCAATAGAGCCCAAATTATGATCGCGCCACCCTGGGCAATGAACGCGTAGCCAAAATATTGCGCCGCCCAATTTATTGTCGCGTAAGTGCTCAGGTGGAAATCGAAACCGCACCAGATCCAGAATGTCGAGACAATCACGAAGGCGGTATTGTTTGCCCCACCCCGACGCGCCAGGCCAATGAGGCTTATACAAATTATCACAATGAATATCTGTAACGGCCATAAACTGAGATTATGGTCGACAATGATCGTTCTATATACATCGGCAGAATAGGGGATCAGGCGATCCATGGTGTTACAGGCTCTGAACGTAGTCGAGCAAGCGTTGGCGACCTTTGGAATCTGGCAAACGGGTCTGCAACACCTCCATGTTTTCTTGCATGTGATCTATTTTGGATGTGGCTGGAATAGCGCATGTCACGGCGGGATGAGAGATGACAAATTTGAGCAGGTATTGCGCCCATGTCTTGATGTCATAGTCGGATGCCCAGGTGGGGAGCGGTTTGCCATCCAGTCGATCTATCAAGGAGCCGCGCTGGAATGGCCTGTTGATGATGGTCGCTATGCCTCTCTCTGCGGCGAGCGGAAGCAGTAGTTCTTCGGCATCCCGATCTTCGACGTTGTAGGTGAACTGTATAAAGTCGATATCCTGTGTTTTCATGATGTGCGCCATTTCACGATGCCTGGAACCATGAGACGTTGTTATGCCAATGTATCGTATTTGCCCTGCTGCCCTGCGTTCCCTAAGCGTATTAAGGTGATCTTCCCAATTGACCAGATTGTGAACCTGGAACAAATCGAATTTATTAACACCCCATAGTCGGAAGGACGTGTCTATTTGATCGCGGCCTTGCGCTGAAGCGGGTGTCCAGACTTTCGTTGCAGAGAACATGCCTGACGTGTTGGATAGTCTGGAAAGACAATACCCCAATACTTCCTCGGCTGAGCCATACATCGGCGACGAGTCGATCATGCCGCCACCCAGATCAAAGAATGTTTTGAGAACTTTTGTGCGGTGGTCTCGGAGCGCGATATTGCCGCCCACATTGAAAGTGATCCATGTGCCCATCCCAATCACCGGGATCATCTCTCCGGATTTGGGAATTGGTTTGCGATGAACTGAATTTGACGAAAATGCAGGCCCGCTTCCTGCTGCCAGTGCAACTGAAGAAGCCGTAGCCAATTTAATAAAATTGCGTCGGGTGTGCGTTTTCATTGCCGCCTCTTCGCTAGGTGAAACTGCCCTGATTGGCACCGTGCCCACCGTCGACAGTCACGACAGAGCCATTCACGAAATTTGCGCGTTCGGACGCCATAAACACGACGACGTCCGCAACTTCCTGAACAGATGCCGCGCGGCCTAAAGGTAAGTTGGAGAGATAACTTTGCCACCGCTCTGGGTCGCCGTGTTCGGCCTCAGCACGGGTGCGCATTAATCTGACAAGTCGTTCTGTCTCGACGGGGCCCGGGGATACCGAGACGACCCGCACACCATCGTTCAGGCTTTTGCCGCCAAGTGCTCGGGTGAAGGCATTCAAAGATGCATTGCCAGCGGTCCCGGCGATATATCCTGCATCGGTTCGATCTGCTGCAAGACCGGTGACATTGACAATCGTACCGTGGCCACGGGCTTTCATCTCAGCATAAAAGGCACGGCACATATTGATGTAGCCAAAGACCTTTAGGTCCCAAGCATCACGCCAGCGATCTTCAGTCACGGATTGCAAGTCGCCTGCGGGAATAGCGCCTGCGTTATTCACAAGAATATCCGGGAGCGGCAGGGTTTGAATAAGTTCGTCAATCGCACCAGATTTGCTCAGGTCGGCTGCGTAGATACTGACCTGACTGTTTGTAACAGCGCGGATTTTCTCTGCAGTTACATTGAGGTCAGTCTCCGTCCGGCTGACAATGGTGACGGAACACCCCTCTGCCGCCAAACCCATGGCCACACCTGCGCCGATACCTTTGGAGCCACCAGTGATAATCGCTGATTTACCTTTGAGATTAAGATCCATTATGCATAAGACTCCAAAATTTTTTGACGATGCTGACAGCTTACCCTTATCCTGTTCGCCAAGCTATTCTCATCCTTATCTCGTCATCAATCAGGAGAAAACAAGTGGGAAAAATCGACGTGCTTGCGCGCGAGATCAAGGTTCTGGTTTTTGATCAGTACGGCACTGTTGTCGATATGCAGCAGGGCCTTGTCGATGCAGTTTCCGATTTTCTGAAAGATAAGGGTTGGGACGGAGAGCCGCATCGATTTGTGACGTGGTGGCGGCGTACCCACTATGAAAATTCAATGATTGATGCTTTGTGTGATCGCGGCCATACGCCCTATCGTCAGATCGGCCATCGTGCTGTGTCCTTTGTGATGGACCGTTGCGGTATTACCTATTCTCAAGATGAGGTGCGTTGGCTCGTCAGCCAAATTGAAACCTTGAAGCCTTTCCCAGACGTTGTTGACGCGTTGCAACAGCTCCGAGATGGTGGATATATGCTGGCGATTTTATCGAACGGTGATAGGGATATGCTGGAGGCGGCAAAGCCTCATATCGGATTTCCATTTGACCATACGATATCCGTGCAGGATGCCGGTTACTTCAAGCCGCATTGGAAAACGTATGCCACGGCTGAGGAACAGCTTGGCGTTGACCGCTCCAGTTGTCTGTTTGTTGCAAATCATGCGTTCGATTGTCATGGGGCTAAATCGTATGGAATGCGGACCGCGTTTATTGACCGACGTAAAAGGCCCTTTGGTGAAACACCGCACCAACCTGATCTGATTGTTGCGAATTTTGAAGAACTCGCAGACGCGTTAGTATCACGTTGAGCGATGTTTGATGAGGCCGCGGTAAATCATGTTGCTTAAGCTGTAAATGAAATTACAGAATGTTTGAGATCGCAAACGCCGCCCGCGAATAACACCCAAGGCAATGCTTTTATGAGTATTGTGAGCACCGCCAGCCAAGGGAATTCCTTGGCTGACAGCATCATGTATGCCTATTTCTGGGATGTGATTGATAGTGTTCATGTATAGAATGGCGAGCGCATGTCGCGACTCATTTTGGCCGTTATCGATGCATCAAAAATGCGTGTGATGAACGCCGAGCCTAATGATTCTGCGACTTTGGGAAAACTGTGAAGTGCAAACCCTTGCGCATTTTCAACGCTATCAAAGGCGTCAAAGCCACCTAAGGTATTTGTATCATGCCCGCTCAGCCAAGTTTTGCTGATGAGACCTGGCGTTGATTTAAGTATTGCGTTGCGATCCTGCCAAGGGAACGTCTCGAAAGGCACGTTTACCTGAAGCTCTGTGTAAACAAATGCACCAGGGGGCTGGCTTAGCTCAGTATCATAGTGGACAGAATTTAAATCACGGCTGGCATCCGCTGTGGTCGTTCCATCAAAGATACGGGTCATCTGGGCAACGCCAAACTTTGTTGCTTCGCCAGGGAAGTATCCCGTTACGAATTTCTGGGCACTTGCTAAATCGTCGAAGGCATAGAAACCACCAAGCGAATTTGTACCGTAACCTTGTAACCATGTTTTGTTTTTGAATCCCGGATGCGTCTTGATTGCATCATTTATCTCGGGCCAGGGCGCTTCCGCGATGGGGAGAGAGATTTGCAGTTCTGTGTAGACAAATGTTTTGGGCATTGAAGGATCCTGTTGTCAGTTAGTTATTACTTGCATTATGCAAGTTAAATGATGTTTACAATTAATTAATTGCAATTTGCAAGTTATTTATTTATAAAATTTGTATGAGCAAACAAGCAAAGAGGCATTCGGGTGGCTGTCCTGTCGCATACGGCATGGACATTTTTGGCGATCGCTGGACGTTATTGATTATTCGCGACATGATCTTGCTTGGAAAAAAGCGCTTTGGTGACTTCCTTGATGCAGAAGAAAATATAGCCACTAATATCCTCGCAGATCGTCTAAAACATCTCGAGGCAGAGGGTATTGTTGATAGGGCGCAAGACCCAGAGAACCGTCGCAGCTATATATATTCATTAACCCGGAAAGGACTTGCTCTGACCCCAGTCGTTCTCGAGATTATCCGTTGGAGCGGCGGGCATTTAAAAATGAACAAGGCCCGTAAGGCACTGTTCAAACGAATTGATACAGAACGAGACCGCCTTATTGCAGAAATATACGCCCGCGAGAATCAACCATTACCATAATCAATGCTCTTAGGGCGCGCCATTGAGAACGCCGTTGTGCTGATACGGTTGTCTTCATAAACTGCCTATCCTTTCTAGATAAACAGCAGGACATATAACATGACGACAGTGGGATACATTGGCCTTGGGCGAATGGGCGGTGGTATGGCGCTCAATCTGACGAAATCGATTTCCCCCGTTTATGTCTATGATCCGCTGAGCGAGGCCATGAAACCGGTCCTGGATGCGGGCGCTATCGCTTGCGATAGCCCTGCGGACATTGCCAGAAAGTGCGACCTGATCTTTATGTGCCTGCCATTTGCGCCAGAGGTACGCGACGCGATCTTTGGTGAAAACGGAATTCATAGCGCTCGGCGGAACGAATTGACGATCGTTGATACCACAACGCTTGATCGTACGGATGCGATCGCGATTGGTAACGAAGCGTCAGAAGCTGGGATTACTTATTGGGATTGTCCGGTGTCAGGTATGCCATTTCGCGCGCACGATGGCACGTTGACCATGATGTTCGGGGGCTCCGAAGACGGCTTTACTTTTGCCAAGCCATATCTGGATCACATGGGGGAGCACATCATTCACGCAGGACCTATTGGTTGTGGCCAGGCGATGAAGGCGCTTAACAATATTGTCTATGATATCAATATCGCCGCGATCTCAGAAGTGATCCCATTAGCCTTGGCGATTGGCCTTGATGCTGATCTTGTGGCAGAGCTTATGACCACGGGTAGCTCAAAAAGCTTCGCGTCCGAGTATTTCGTACCCCGTATGATGGATCGCCAGTTCCATACAGATTTTGCCATGAAGGATGCCTACAAGGATATCGTCAATGTGCAACGCATGCGTGACGAAACGGGCGCGTCCATACCTGTTGTTGACGCCATGGTGAAGAGTTATCAGGCGGCAATGGATGCCGGTTTTGGTCATGAACCCAAAAGCGCGATGATCAAAATCTACGAAGAAAAACTCGGTGTTAAATTTAGCCGCCCCGATGCCAAGGATTAGTCTTTAGCTCATATTCCGAACAACATCTGCAAGCGTTTCGGCGCGCCGAATTAAGGTTAGTTCGAGGCCATTCACAGTGGTTTCAGCGCTGTAGATCGCGACCCGTGGAAGACTGTTGTAATCGAAATGGTTGCTGAAGTAATACGCACCAGTATCGTATACAACAACGTAATCATTGGGTTCAATCTTTGGTAACAGTGCATCTTTGGTGATGAGGTCTGCCGCGAAACAACACGGACCTGCTACATCCGTTTGAACGGGATCTTCTGTCCGAAGCTCACCATCCGGTGTGAAGGCTGCGACGCGGATTGGCCATGACTGAGGCAAAAACGCTGTACGGGTTGTCACTTGCGCACCTGCATGTGTGATGGCGATATGCCGCCCGCCGGTTTCCTTGGTGTACTCAACACGTGTGATGATAAAACCGTTCTTTGCCGCAATGGAGCGCCCAAACTCGGTCTTTACCTGATACTTGTCGGTAAACAGAACAGGCACTTTGGCACGCAGGACATCGGCATAATCACGGAATGTCGGTTTCATTTCTTCTGATTTGAAATTGACCGGCAGACCGCCACCAATATCAATACGCTCGATTTGCTGCGATCCGCGCGCGGCGTTTACTTCCTCGGCGAAATCCAAAATCGCTGCAATCCCTGTCGCCATCAGTTCAAGCGGACAACCTTGCGACCCTGTATGTGTATGAATTGACGTGAGCCAGGGACGCTCGGCATAAATTTCAAGCAGTCGCTGGCGGTTGTTTCCATCCGCGAGTGGGAACCCAAACTTAGATGTACTCGTGGCGGTACTGGTTGAGCTGATCTCGCCGGATCCGATTTGTGGATTGACGCGAAAACCAATGATTGCGGAGGTGTCTGGAAATTCTTTGCGGAGCGCATCCACACGTGCGAGTTCTTGTTCGTTGTCCAGGTTGAACGATATGCCGTGCTGCATACACCCACGCAAATCTGCGACAGTTTTGGCGGGTGAATCAAAGATAATCCGGTCTGCTGTAAATCCAGCTGAAAGCGAAAGCTCCAGTTCGCCCGGAGACGCAACCTCAGCACCAATGCCACTGGTTTCAAGCTTGATAAGGACCGAACGGAGTGCGTTCGCCTTGACGGCAAACGTGTGATAAAAATTCGGAGAGAAGGCATCTTTCAATGCTTGGACGGTGCTGCCAATCCCATCAAAGTCCATGACGCCTATCAAAGATAAATCGGCATTCGCGATATCACGCTTTATAGCTTCTTTCAGTATCTCTTGTTGGCGGCCCATCTATACCCTCCATCTTCTGTATTCAGTTTGGTCAAACGGTCTCATTTAGCTTATGGATAGCGTGTAGACATAGCCAGAGAGAAATTTGCCTTGTGGCGGCTTGAACCTGGGTTGCGATACAAGAAAGATATTACGCGACAGGTGTGTCATCTGGTGAATTGACAAGATCTTTATACGCATGCCATGTCGCATGGCCAATGAGCGGCAGCGTCACAGCCAGCCCGATCAGCGCGGTTGCCATACCAAAGAAAGTTACCCCGACAATGATCATTGCCCAAAGCAACATGGCCTTCGGGTTACGCATAACAACCAAAATTGAAATCAGAAGTGCGGGTAAGAAATCCGTTTTCTCACCAATCATTAAGGGCAGTGAAACGGCGCTCAACAAGAATGCCGTCACCGCAAAGAATGCACCGATCACGGTGCCGACACTCAGGAAAACCAATCCGTCTGCCGAAAAGAACGTTTGATTGATAAGACCCTGAATCGTCAACATTTCGTAGGGAAAGTTGATCACATAAATCAAGGCAGCCGTTCTGATCCATATGATCAGAAAGAATGTCATCGCGAGGCCAGAGCCAAAAATGAGACCCGGTGCGCGTTTCCATGCCATCAGCGCGCTCATAAATGTAATCGGCTCTTTATACATCAAGCGTCGGCTCAATTCATAAATGCCAACGGTAAACACAGGCGCGATGAGGATGAAGCCAGCGGCAAACGGCCATATCAAATGGTATAACTCGAGCTGGTACAGGCCAATCGTCACCGCATAACCCAATACAACAAATATCAGTCCGTACGTGATGCTAATATGTCGGGATTGTCGCAAGTCTGCCCAGCCGGCGGCTAGCCATTTCCATGGCTCCACGGTGCTCACGTTATTAATGCGATCAGAGAACGGTAGCTGATTGCGCGGATGGCCAGTTTGTTCTGACACAGCAATAAATCTCCAATTAAATAACCACTACTTGTTTATGGGTATTATAGGCGAGGTGTTGAGCTGTGCCAGCGTATTCTCACCACTTACTTTCACATCTGGCCTGAGGTGATATCCTTTCTAAATGGACGGTTGAAAGTGGAGGGAAGAGCATGAGCCAACTAGAAGGCGCAGGGACACCGGAAAATCTAGCCTTACCCCTGAAAGTTTACTGGCAGCCAGGTTGTTCCAGTTGCCTCAAAACAAAAGAATTTCTGATGGATCATGGAATTCCTTTTGTTTCTGTAAATGTTTTGGAAGACGAAAGCGGTTTTGAGGAATTGCAGGCCTTGGGTGTTCGGCTGGTTCCAATTGCCGCGCGGGGATCGGTGTGGGCAAATGGTGCCGTGTTTAGAGACGTCGCCGAGGTCGCAGGGTTCGCGTATGGCGGCCACAAAATGCTGACGCCAGCACAACTAAAGGACAAGGTACTGATGATACTCGACGCAGCGGGGCGTTACCTTGCGCAAATCCCAGAAGATAAACTTGATGTGGTGTTGCCCGGTCGTCCCCGGTCATACCGTCAGCTTGTCTATCATGTCATGAACATCCCTGAAGTTTTTCTGAACCGGGTCGAGCATGATGCGCCGTATACATATGAGGCACTTAAATCAATTCTACCCGACCATCTGGTCACAAAAGATGATCTCCGCGCTTATGGTCAAGAGACCCGTGACAGGTTCTCTGCATGGTGGGACCGTGAAGGTGAAACGTGCGATTTTAAACAACCCGGGAAGGTTTACTATGGTGAGGTGAGCTTACACGAGGTTCTTGAGAGGACCGGCTGGCATTCGGGTCAACATACACGCCAGATCATGTTGATGTTGCGTGAGAAGTTGGGAATTGAACCCGATCAGCCGCTAAGCGATTCTGATCTGGAGGGGCTGCCTTTGCCGAAAAACATATGGGACAACGAGCGTTCATTTCAAGAAGGGTCATATTCAGCGCAAGCCGAAACACGCGACGATCTTAACGCGGGATAATTGTGAACTCGCAAGCTGACGCAAATGCGTGATAGTACAAGATCACGTTTGTTTGGGTTTCTTGCCCGCTCTAATCGTCCATTCAAGCCGATCAGCCGCCTCGTTTAACACCGGGAGGTGATCCATGGCTTTTTCAAGGGTTAGTCTTGGTGTTGGCCCATGGATAGCAAGCGTGGCACAGATCCGCCCCATCGTGTCGTTTATGGGCACGGCAACGGCGACCATACCTTCGACAAACTCTTCGTCATCAATACCGACCTTCTTGGTGCGCACTGATTTCAATTCATCCATCAGGATTTCACCATCGGTTATCGTGTTCTTAGTAAAACGCTCAAGATTCAACGTGCTGACCAGGCGACGTCTTTCGCGTGTTGCTAATTGGCTCAGATAAAGCTTGCCGCTTGCGGTGCAATGCAAAGGCACACGTGAGCCAACAGGCATGGAAATACGAAGCGGCCATTCTGTTTCAACCCGGTCGAGATAGAGCATCTCGGCGCCGTCTGGTACGGTAAGATTACATGTCTCTCCGGTTTTCTCGGCGAGAGTCTGAAGCACCAACTGGCGTTCTAGGAGGAGTGTGCTGCTCCCCAGAACTTCCATGGAGAGGAACCTTAATCGGGGGCCCGGGATAAAGCTTTTGCCGTCAACAGCCCTTTGGATAATTGAGTGAGATTCGAGCAACTCACAAAGCCGATGCGCGGTCGGTTTCGTCAATTCCAGTCGATCGCTGATCTCGGCATACGAGATCGGCCAAGGCGATCCGGCAACGGCTTCGATGATCGCATAGACTCTTAAAAAACTGTGCCCCTTGTCGCGCATTGGTACTCCTGGAATTTGTCGTCGAGATGTAGTTAGAGAAGAGAAACTCGTGGCTGGTAAAAGTGAAGCAGGGAGGTCTATCACTAATACCAGCCGCCGTCGAGTTTTGCCTCACGTTGGAGGCAATGGAGCCGCATGGTGCGGCTCCATTCGTCAGATCAACTTACTTCCCGATGCTACCCAGGAAGATCGTTGAGAGTTCAGGCACCAGTGCGATGACGAACCAGCAAACAGTCAACGCAAACAGGTACGGCAAGGTGTACTTTAATATTCGGAAGTACGGTATGCCGGTTATACCACTCGCCACATAGAGGTTCAGTCCATATGGAGGTGTGATAAAGCCAATTGCATCACCTACAAGGAAGATCACAGCAAAGTGGATCGGATCAACGCCGATTCCTGCTGCGATAGGTGCCAGGATTGGTGCCAGAATAATCGTGTTCGGCAGGCTTTCCAAAACCGTACCAGCGATCAGAACGATCATCATGCAGGCAAACAGAATAGGGTAATATCCACCCAGATTGGCCAGCATGTCCGTGACGAAATCTTTCGCACCCAACAGGGAAAGAATTTGCTGCATCACCACAGAGATTGCGATCAATGGCACAAGCATGCCGGTGATCTGACCCGAGCGGAGAATGATTCCTGGCAATTCCTTGACTGTGAAGCCCGGCACAAAAATTGTTGCCATCGTGCCCGCATCTTCTGAACTTCCGTCCCGTGGAAGGTTCAGGCGCTTCGCAAATGGATACATAACCAGGCCAACAATGAGGCAGAAACCGGCTGTGACGCCAGCAGCCTCGGTAGGTGAGAACTTGCCTGTATAGATACCCCAGATCACCAGGCCGATTGCAAAGAAACCAAGCCAAGCGCCGAAAGCAGCTTTAAGGATACGCTTCATCTTCCATTCGAGAAGTGTGCCCCATCCGAACTTCTTCGACATCCACCAGCAGGCGAACTGCATGGAGACGACCATCATGATGCCCGGGATCAGGCCACCAATGAACAAGTCACTGATAGAAAGGTTCAACAAGAACCCGTAAACGATGAAGATGATACTTGGTGGGATAATAATACCAACAGTACCGCCTGATGCTGCCGTGGCGGCAGCAAAGTTTTCATCGTAACCGTTCCTCACCATTTCAGGATGCATGATCGAACCAATCGTGGCCGTCGTTGCAGAGTTTGATCCGGAGATCGCCGCAAACAGACCACAAGCCGCCAAAGCCGCCATGCCCATGCCGCCATGAATCCATCCAAGAATGGAATATGCAAAATCAGCAAGTCGCTTCGCGATGCCTGCCTGGTTGATCAAGTCACCTGTGAGGATAAACAATGGTAACGCAAGAAGACCAAAGAAGTTCAGGCCTTCATAAAGTGTCACACCAATGTTCGCGAGTGTGAAGTCGATAACGAGACTTACGCCCACAACCCAAAGGCCAATGATAAGGAAAATCGGAATGCCCATAATAAACAGAAGCGTCACACCGACTGAAATTAACGCAATTAATGTACCGTCCATGTCTCGCTCCTATTCCACAACTTCGTTGGCTTTGATAGGCATCGGCTCGTTATTCTTATACCGCCGAATATCCTCCACCATATTCTGTAACACCCTGAAAATAATCAGGCTGAAACCAACCGGTGTTGCCATGTAGAACCACCACTGCATCACGTCATCGGTGCCCTGTACGATGGCGAAATTGTCATAAGCAATCTCAACCTGTTCCATGGCAAAGAAGATGATAAGGATGGAAAAACCGATCCAGACAATGTGGTCCAGCATGATACAAAAGAACTGGCCGCCATAAGGCAGCCGGACACGAAATTCTTCAAATCTGAGGTGACTGCGTGTTTTGCAGCAGTAGGCACATCCAATCCATGTCACCCACAAGAATAGGTAAATCGGAATTGTAGAACTCCATGCAGCTTGTTCGCTAAACACAAAACGCCGGATCACTTCGACAAAAATGATACCGGTCATAACAATGTAGTTTACAAGAATAACAACTTTTTCGATGTTCTCATCAAGCCATCTTAACATAGCGACAAGCCTCCCCGCTTTCGCTTCGGCCTTGTGATGAAGGTAATATGACCGACACACGTACCGAATGGGTTGAAGTAATCCGATTGGCTGGATTAAGCCGAACGCGCCTTAAACGACCAAAAGGATACGAGGTGCGAACCTATCGCACCCCGTTTTGCCTTTAGTAGTCTTAGCCTTTCCACCACCGGCGAGGCTCAACATTTTCTGCGAGTGTATCTTTCGGAATCTCGCGAGCGATGTCGTAGATGAACTTGTATGTGTCCATCCCGCCTGACCAGTCGTTGAGGCGCTCACGCCACTTTTCCCACTCTGCAGGCTTGAACTCTGGAGAGCACATCTCTTCAGCTTCACGCTTTGCAGCGTCGGTAAACATGGAAACACGTGTGCCATGCTTTGCGAAGATTGTGTCTGGGTGCTGCGGATCAGAGAAACCAACAGTATTGACCAGAGCGGCTTCGTTAGCAGCTTGCACGTGAACCTGTGTCAGGAATGAAGATTCCATCACAGCATCCTGAAGCTCACCACCTAGGCCATCAAACGTCTTGGCGTTCATGGACGTGGCTTCTGTACCACAGAAGAACTCAAGGTTCAGAACCTGAGAGACAACAGGTGACATGTTGGCGTACGCAACAGCGGAAGCCCATGTTTCTGCACCATCAATCAGACCTTGCTTCAGACCGTCAAGAGTCTCAGCCCAAGCAATTGGTGTTGGGTTAAGCTCCATCAGGTTCATTGCGATACGACCAAGCTGTGTGCCGGTGACCCGGTTCTTTGTGCCAGCCAGTTGTGTAACGCTTGTGACCAACGGCTTGTCTTTCCAGCTTAGACCCAACTGAATTCCGCGAAGCTCAGCGTGGCTGAACAGGAACTCGAGGTTGTGACGCTTACGCATCTGGTCACGCAGAACTTTTTGACTGCCCGGGTGATACAGGAAGTAGTACTGAGAAGCACGTGAAGGGAACATGTACGCATAGTCCAACACGTTTAGGTAAGGTGCACCACCAGCTGAGTTCTGAGTAGAAGCCGCATAGATGTCGACAATACCTTGTTGTGTTTTCTTAACACAATCCAGCTGACCACAGATTTGGTTTGCGCCAATGAATTCGATCTGGATCTCCCCATCGGTGCGCTCTTCGAGGTCGTTCACGAACTGCAGGCAACCCGCACGCTCGATCAAAAGGTTCTCAGCTGTAAAGCCAGCAGCACCAAACTTGAGCTTGTGCTTGGCCGGTTTCTTCATGCGTTTTGTGTAAACTGAATTCGCCGCGTCAGCGAGACGAGGCAATGATACGACGCCGGTCAATGTGCCCGCGGCCAACAAAGTCGACGTCACGCCGAAGTGCTTTGTAAGCTTGAGCAAATCACGACGCGAGATATTCTTTAGTTTATTGGATATCACTTTAGTTCTCCCGTGTTTAAACATTTTATTACAAGAACGTTATTATTATTTCATTCTTGTTTAATTTTGTCACTCATGCAAGATTGAAAATGCCGCGAAAGAGTAAATGTCTATTTTACTCTAGCCACTAATTCGCGTGTGATACAAATATAATGCCTATAGTCGGGGTGGGGGATCAGAGAACAATGTCAGCAAATGGAGATGGCGCGTCCTACGATTTTATTGTAGCTGGTGCAGGGTCTGCAGGCTGCGTTTTGGCAAATCGATTGTCCGCAAATAACTCAAAGCGGGTGCTTCTGTTAGAGGCCGGTGGGCGCGATTGGTACCCTTGGATTCATGTTCCTGTCGGTTATTTCAAAACACTTCACAATCCGCTTACGGACTGGAGCTACAAGACACAGCCTGATCCCGGGTTAAATGGCCGCTCAATTGATTGGCCAAGAGGGAAGACGCTTGGCGGGTCAAGTTCGATCAACGGGCTTTTGTATGTTCGTGGTCAGAAAGAAGATTACGATCACTGGCGGCAGTTGGGAAATGCGGGATGGTCATATGATGATGTCCTGCCCTATTTCAAGAAATCTGAAGATCAGCAAAATGGCGAAGACGAGTTCCATGGTGTTGGTGGCGGTCTATCAGTCCAGAACATGCGGGCGAAGCGCGAAATTTGCGAAGCATTAATTGATGCGGCCGTAGAGTTGGGTGTGCCACGCAACAAAGACTACAACGGCGCGACGCAGGAAGGTGCGTCTTACTATCAACAGACAGCAAAGAACGGTTTCCGTTGCTCCACGGCGGTAGGGTTTCTCAATCCTGCGAGAAGCCGAGAGAACCTGGATATTGTAACCCATGCACATGTCGAGAAGGTCATTGTCGAAGACGGTGTAACAACCGGCATCAATGTGGCGGTCAAAGGCAAGAGCACGACTTTTACACTGAAGCCAGGTGGCGAAGTTATTCTCTCGGCGGGTGCGATCGGGTCGCCGCAAATCATGCAGCTTTCCGGTATAGGGCCTGGCCCGTTGCTGCAAAAGTTGGGTATCCCGGTTGTCAAAGAAATGGCGGGTGTCGGCCAAAATTTGCAGGATCACCTTCAGATAAGAACTGTATACGAAGTCAATGTGCCAACCCTCAATGAAGAGATTAACAGCTTCTTCCGTCGGATGATGATGGGCATGCAATATGTCTTAACGCGCGGTGGCCCGATGAGTATGGGCGCGAGTCAGGTCGCAATTTTCTGTAAAAGTCGCCCAGACATCGAATTGCCAGATATCCAATATCACTTCCAGCCATTGAGTGCGGACAAGCCAGGTATCAAAATGCACCCATTTTCTGGGATCACGATGTCTGTCTGTCAACTTCGTCCCGAGAGCAAGGGACACATAGAAATTGTCTCGCCCGATCCATCGGTTTATCCGGAAATCCATCCGAATTACCTGGCGACGAAGACAGATCAGCAGACGGCGATAGACTCGCTTAAATTTACCCGCAAGCTTGTGAGTACGAATGCGATGAAGCCTTTCGTTGTCCGTGAGCACCTGCCTGGACCTAATGTTAAGACAGATGTGGAACTGTTGGACTGTGCACGAAATATTGCACAAACAATTTATCATCCTACGAGCACTTGCAAAATGGGATCTGATGAAACGTCCGTCGTCGACGAGCGTCTTCGTGTTATTGGAATTAAGGGACTGCGTATCGCAGACGCGTCGATCATGCCGGCAATCGTTTCGGGAAATACAAATGCACCCGTCATTATGATCGCGGAAAAAGCATCAGACATGATCCTTGAGGACTGTAAGTAGGACGCGTAAGCGTTGGGTAAACAATTAAGAAGTACGTCTGAGGAACCGCAATAATGTTAAGCACAGAGGCATTCGAAGTCCCCGCCGCGCAGATTGCGGCAGCCAGCACAGGGAAGGCAAAGCGTGCAGCTGTCGCGGGTGCGGAGACGACTGTTGTTCAGGAGAGTGCTCGAAATGCGCATGAGGCCGGACTGATTGAGCCTGTATTGATTGGCAATGAGACAAGCATTCAAAAGACCGCGAAGGAAATTGCCTGGGATATATCCGGTTTCGAAATCATCAACACGGCAACTGAGAAAGATACGTCAACCAAAGCTGTGGAACTTGCACATAACGACCTCGTTGAAATTCTGATGAAGGGTGGTGTGCATACGGATGCATTAATGCGCGCCGTTGTTGATAAAGAAAATGGACTGCGTACAGATCAACGCATGAGCCATATCTTTCAAATGACATTCCCGGGGACTGATCGCGCCCTCTATGTTACAGATGCCGCGTTGAACGTGGCGCCGAATGTGGCTCAGCGGATGGACATAACCAGGAATGCCGTTTCGGCCATGCATAAGTTCGGTGTTGCAGAACCAAAGGTCGCGGTGTTGTCTGCGCTGGAAATCGCATCACCTGCTGTACCAAGCAGTATGGAGGCAGCCGAGATTGCGGAACTCGCAATGTCTGGTGGCGTCGAAAATGCAATTGTCGAGGGGCCATTGTCATTGGACCTGGCCGTGTCACCCGATGCCGTCAAAGTTAAAGGTCTGAAGAGTAAAGTCGCGGGCCATGCGGATTTGATTGTTGTGCCAACGATTGAGACTGGGAATACTCTTTTCAAGACTCTCGTTTATTTCAGAAGCGCAACTGCTGCGGGCCTGGTGTTGGGCGCTAAGGTTCCGATCGTTTTGACATCTCGCGCAGACCCACCCGAAGCGCGTCTTACGTCTTGCGCACTCGCGATGATGTTGTAGGTGCCTACTATGAACTAAAAGAACAATTTGAAGAACGTCGAAGATCAAAAAATCAAAAGCTAAAACTAACTACCCCGAGGAGAGATTTAATATGACAAAGATGACAACAGAAGAAGCCTTCATCAAAGTTTTACAGATGCATGGCATTGAGCATTCATTCGGTATCATTGGTTCGGCCATGATGCCTATTTCCGATTTGTTCCCTGATGCCGGAATTACGTTCTGGGACTGCGCCCACGAAGTTAGCGGCGGCATGATCGCTGATGGCTACACACGCGCCACCGGTAAGATGTCCATGGCAATCGCACAGAATGGCCCTGGTATCACAAACATGGTGACGCCAATTATTACGGCGTATTGGAACCACACACCGATGTTGTTCGTAACGCCGCAGGCTGCAAACAAGACACTTGGCCAAGGCGGCTTCCAGGAAGTGAAGCAGATGGCAATGTTTGAAGATTGCGTCTGCTATCAGGAAGAAGTGCGCGACCCGTCTCGGATCGCAGAAGTCCTTAACCGCGTGATCGAAAAAGCATGGGAAGGCTCAGCACCTGCTCAGATCAACGTCCCTCGCGATATGTGGACGCAGGTTATTGATATTGAGATGCCACAAATTCTTGGCCTCAAACACCCTCCAGGGGATGCGGGCGCAATTGCCGATGCTGCGGAGATGCTGTCGAACGCGAAGTTCCCAGTCATTGTTAATGGCGTTGGTGTCATCTTGTCAGCGGGCGGCATTGATTCTGTGAAGAACCTTGCGGAAAAGCTTGATGCGCCGGTTTGTGTGAACTACCAGCACAACGATGCGTTCCCAGGATCTCATCCTTTGTATGCCGGGCCGCTGGGCTATAACGGCTCGAAGGCTGCGATGAAATTGGTCAGTCAGGCAGATGTCGTGTTGTGTATCGGCAACCGTCTGAACCCATATTCGACGATGCCTGGTTATCAGTACGATTATTGGCCTAAAGACGCCAAGATCATTCAGGTCGACATCAATCGCCACCGACTTGGACTGGTAAAGAAAATCTCAGTTGGTATCCAGGGTGATGCTGCGACCGTTGCAGACCAATTGCTTGCTGGCCTGTCGGCCGGTGCGGGCGATGCCGGTCGTGAAGAGCGGAAGGCTTTGATTGCGCAAACAAAGTCAGCGTGGGCACAAGAGTTGACGTCCATGGAGAGCGAAGCTGACGATGAGGGTATTACTTGGAACTCTCGTGCGCGTGATCGTGATCCAGACAAAATGAGCCCACGTGTTGCCTGGAAAGCCATCATGTCCGCAATGCCTGAGAACGCTATTATCTCTACGGACATTGGTAACAACTGTGCGATTGGTAACGCTTACCCGACATTCGAAGAGGGTCGACGTTATCTGGCACCAGGCATGTTCGGTCCTTGTGGTTACGGATTGCCAGCTATCCTCGGTGCAAAGATTGGTCGCCCAGACCTTCCTTGTATTGGATTTGCGGGTGACGGTGCGTTCGGCATTTCAATGAATGAATTGACGGCAGCAGGTCGTAACGAGTGGAAGCCAATTACGATGGTTGTTTTCCGCAACTACCAATGGGGTGCTGAGAAACGTAACACAACGCTTTGGTTTGACGATAACTTCGTTGGTACCGAACTGAACCTTGGTGTGAATTATGCCAAAGTTGCTGAAGGTTGCGGCCTCAAAGGCGTTCAGGTCACTGGCCCGGACGAGCTAGCGGACGCGCTTCGAACAGCCGTCAAAGAGCAAATGGAAGACAATGTCACAACATTGATTGAAGTTGTGCTGAACCAGGAGCTAGGTGAGCCTTTCCGTCGTGATGCGATGAAGCCACCAGTAAAGGTTGCGGGTATTAACAAGAGCGATATGAAGCCTCAAAAACCTGCATAACATAACGATTTTTGGCAGGGGTCATTTTCAGATCCCTGCCAATTTTTTTATATTTTCGATTATCAATTACCGACACACCCAATACCTACGTGTTAGCATTCAAAAACAATCAAGGTCGGCGCTGTCCGAACATACAAAATGCCACGATTGCCCAAAGAGCCTCTTTTCCAGCCGTTCAAAGCGGAAAACCTGCTGCCTTTCCAAAAGTGGATGGGGATGGTCAATCGGGAAACGCTCAAGGCTGACAGTGCAGCCGCTTTCACAAACGCCGCAGTCGTATTGCCTCAAGGTATCGCGTTCGCCGCAATTGCCGGGCTCCCCCCACAATACGGTTTGTATACCGCAATGGTCACGCCGATCATTGCAGCTTTGTTTGGGTCCTCATGGCATCTGATTTCGGGGCCGACGACAGCAATTTCTGTGGTTATTTTTGCGACCCTCAGTAACATTCACGAACCCGGAAGCGCAGCCTATATTCAGGCGGTTCTAACCATCACGTTGATGGCAGGTGTGTTTCAATTATTGATGGGCGTGATCCATCTTGGTCAGTTGGTCAGTCTGGTCTCTCATTCCGTCATGGTTGGGTTTACGGCCGGTGCGGCGATCCTGATAGCGCTCACGCAAATATCGGGATTTCTAGGTCAGAAATTACCCAGACCTGAAGATATCCAGGCATTTTTAGGCGCGCTCTGGGAGGTTCTGCCAGATACAGATATATATGTGTTCTCGATCGCATCTGGCACACTTGTTATGACCTTGGCATGTAAAAAGTTTTTACCAAAATGGCCCAATTACCTTATCGGTCTTTTGTTTGGTGGGCTTCTGGCATATGCGATTGATGCCCGTGAGCACGGAGTGCAATTCGTTCAAGCCGTCAGTACAAGTATCCCGCCATTTGGTGCTCCTGAACTCTCATTAGATTCCGTAAGATCCTTATCTTCAGGTGCATTTGCAATCGCGCTCATCGGCCTGCTCGAGGCTGTCTCCATTGCCCGCGCGATTTCGTTGAAATCAAAACAGCAACTGGATAGCAATCAAGAGATCATCGGACAGGGGTTATCCAATATAGGTGGTTCATTTTTCTTGTGCTATTTGGGATCGGGGTCATTTACCCGGTCCGCGCTGAACTATGAATCTGGTGCCAGAACGCCAATGTCAGCGATTTTCGCCTCCGTATTTCTGTTTGTCATTCTGATGGCCATCGCACCACTCATTGTCTACATCCCGATACCGGCGATGGCAGGCCTGATCATGCTGGTCGCATGGAAGCTGATCAACTTTAAGGAAATCAAGCACATCCTGACATCGAGCATTTCAGAGAGTGTTGTGTTGATTGTCACATTCCTCGCCGTGCTGCTCGTGAATCTGGAATTTGCAATTTATGCAGGTGTGATGATTTCGCTGTCATTGTTTGTGCGACAGACTATGCGTCCGGGATTGCCGCTGAATGTTCCCAACGCCAAAGTCCCCGGGCGGCCGTTTATGAGCCCCATTCTCTGGAAGTTGCCGGAATGCCCTCAGGCGTTATTTGCGCGGATACAAGGCTCGTTATATTTCGGCGCCGTCGAATACTTGGAAAAAGAGTTTCGGCGTCTGGAACAGGAGCGGCCTGGGCAAAAACATTTTGGCTTGATGCTGGATGGTGCTGTCGGCGTAGACCTCGCCGGTGCCGAGTTACTGATTGAGGAATCGAAGCGCCGTGCAGCAAGAGGCGGCAGTCTCTATCTTGCGGTTCGGTATCCGCCCATCCGACACAAATTGGCACAGTTCCACGTGCCACGCGAAGTTGGCCGAGAACATATATTCCGTCGTAAAATGGAAATGCTGCCGAAGCTCGTGGAAAACCTGGATCCAGAAATCTGTGCGACGTGCACCACGCGGATTTTTCGGGAATGCCCGAAGGCGCCAGCGGTGACGGAAGAAACAAAAGACAAAACCTGAAACATTATCGCACGAGGCTAACTTGAAAATGCCTGTATGCCAGTTTGTGCGCGCCCAAGGATCAACGCGTGAATGTCGTGCGTGCCTTCGAGCGTATTGATCACTTCCATATTCATGACATGGCGGATGACATGATACTCATCCGAGATACCATTGCCGCCGTGCATATCCCGAGACGTTCGTGCGATCTCAAGTGCCTTGCCGGCATTGTTGCGTTTGACCAGTGAAATCATCTCAGGTGTCGCCTTGCCTTCATCTTGAAGACGGCTCACACGCAAGGCAACTTGTAAGCCAAGGGTGATTTCAGTTTGCATATCTGCGAGTTTTTTCTGGATCAACTGGTTGGCGGCTAAAGGGCGGCCAAACTGTTTGCGTTCAAGCGTGTAACTGCGCGCGGCATGCCAGCAAAACTCCGCAGCACCCATGGCACCCCAACTAATACCAAAACGGGCACGGCTCAGACATGACAAAGGTGCTGATAAGCCCTTTGCTTTTGGTAATCGATTTTCTGTGGGCACAAACACGTCACTTAGACTGATCTCGCCAGTGGGTGATGCGCGGACACCGAATTTCCCCTCAATCTTTGGTGTCTCGAGGCCTTTCATGTCGCGTTCGACAAGAAAGCCACCCAGAACGTCCTCATCATCTTTTGCCCAGACAATACAAACGTCAGCTATGGGTGAATGGGTAATCCAAATCTTGTTGCCGTTGAGGATGTATCCGCCATCTGTACTTTTCGCACGCGCCTTCATGCCCGAAGGATCGGATCCATGGTCAGGTTCGGTCAGGCCAAAACAGCCAAGCACTTCGCCTTTTGCCATGGCGGGAAGGAAGCGTTCTTTTTGCTCTTCACTGCCATAACTATGGATTGCGCCCATCGCCAGCCCGGATTGCGTGCCAACAGCAGACCTGAATGCCGTATCGACCCGTTCCAGTTCCCGGCACATCAATCCATAGGACACATGGCTCAGTCCCGGGCAACCGTATCCCTCAAGTGTTCCACCCAGGAAACCCATTTTGCCAAACTCCAGCATAATATCGCGGTCGAAACCTTCGTGGCGATTCCAATCCACAATGATTGGCATCAAATTATCTTGGGCATATCCTCGAACTGCATCCCTCATCATGCGTTCCTCCTCGCTCAATTGGTCGTCGAGCAAAAGAGGATCATCCCAAACAAAAGCTGAAGTTTTTAAGTTCACGATTGCGGACGCTCCATGATCATAGCAATTCCCTGACCCATGCCGATGCACATGCTGACCAACGCATAGCGACCCTGAATGCGCTCGAGTTGTCGCGCTGCCGTCAATGCGATGCGTGGTCCGGATGCACCCAATGGATGGCCTACAGTGATCGCGCCGCCATTAGGGTTTACGCGGCTATCATCAAATGCCAGCCCCATGCCCTTCATGCATGCAAGAACCTGAGCCGCAAAAGCTTCGTTAATTTCAATGACGTCCATATCCGCCATTGTCAGGCCTGCGCGCTTGAGCGCGATTTCCGCGGCGGGGACCGGGCCGTAGCCCATAATTCTTGGCGCGACACCAGCAACACCGCTGGATAAAATACGTGCGACAGGTTTCTGTCCTGCAGTTTCACCTGCCTTTTCGCTTGCAACCATCATGGCGACAGCGCCGTCATTGACCCCGGACGCATTCGCCGCGGTTGTCACGCCATCTGGATTCAGCGGGCGAAGACCAGCGAATTTCTCCAATGGCGTGTCTGGGCGCGGAAACTCATCTTCAGTGACGATGGTGTCGGGTGCTTTCCGGCCACCAGGAACAGTCACTGCGTGGATTTCTTCATTGAAGAAACCGTCCGCCTTTGCCGCTGCATACTTTTGTTGAGACTGATAGGCGAAATTATCACAGTCCTCGCGACTAAGGTCATGCTCCACAGCCAGATTATCTGCAGTTTGTGGCATGCTGTCTGAGCCAAATTCTTTTTCTATTTGCGGATTTGGAAACCGTGACCCAAGCGCTGAGTCGTACCATGTCAGTTGCTTCACATAAGACTGCTCAGCTTTGCCCACAACAAATGGAGCCCGGGTCATGCTTTCAACACCGCCAGCAACCATGACATCTCCTTCACCGCATGTAATCGCGTGTGCCGCCGAAATAAGCGCGCCAAGACCACTGCCGCAGTTTCTTTGTAAAACTGTTCCTGGTGTCGAAATCGGAAGCCCAGCGCGCAGGACAGCGTGGCGCGCGACGCAGCGACTATCTTCGCCGGCCTGATTGCCGCACCCGACGATAACATCATCAATGGCATCTTCAGAAAACGACGAGGCGTCGACGGCTGCACGGATGATATCCCCCAACATGTCGTCTGGTCGCACTTTTGCGAGGGCGCCGGCGTTCCGGCCAAAGGGTGTTCGAACACCATTGTAAATGTATGCGTCTAACATATCGAAGAGGCTCCTGAAGGGTGATTTGAGGTTTAGCTTTGTGGTGTGAGTAACGAGACCCCAAGAAGGGCGCGGCGCCGCAACCAGGGCGTCGGGCGATATCTTGGATCTCCCGTCACTTCATGAATAGAGAGAAGAATTTCAAGGATACGTTCTGGCCCCAATGTATCACCGAAACTTAGCGGTCCGTGCGGATAGCCGAGGCCGAGTGTCACCGCTTTATCGGTGTCTTCCGGTGTTGCGGCACCTGACTGTGCGATCGAACAGCCAATATTGATGATCATTGCGAGAATTCGCTGCGTGACGAAGCCAGCACTATCATTAATGACGCAGGCTTTGGTCTCATCATCGCTAAAGAGGCCAAGCGCAGCGTCTGTATATTCTGGTTTTGTGACCGGGGTCTTCATAAGCGTGCGGCGCAGGCTGAGCGGAAACAATGTATCGAGCGCGATAGTGTGCTCGGGATTGGCCCCTTCTTCGAGTGCCGCGGTTGTCGCATCCAAACCAAGCGGCATGACAATAACTAAAGAGTCGTCACCCGGCATATCGCCATCATCAAGATTGGCACCTAAAGATTTCAGAAGTGTCGTCACCTCAGCATGTGCATCTGGGCTTGTCGGGCTTACCCAAACTTTGCGGCCATCATACGCGGGCGGCGTTTCTTCTTCAGGGACGGCCTGTTTGCCGTTGTCATACGCATAAAAGCCCTGTTTCGTTTTTCGACCCAAAAGGCCCGCTTCCATACGGGTGTTCATCATGCTTGAAGGACGATACCGAGGCTCGTCAAAGAATTGCCGGTAGATGAGCTCGGTTGCTGGATGGGTGACATCCAAGGCCGTAAGATCAAGCAACTCGAAAGGGCCCATCCGAAATCCGGCGGCATCGCGCATGATCCGGTCGACCGTTACATAATCGGCAACGCCTTCACTGTTCAAATGGGCGGCTTCGATGGTGTACCCCCGGCCAACCTGATTGACCAGGAAGCCAGGTGCATCTGCGACCCGCACAGGAACACGCCCCATTCTTTTGCCAAGCCCCATCAGAAAGTCAGGCACGTGTGATGCGGTGCGCACACCATCAATAACTTCAACAAGTTTCATCAAAGGAACAGGATTGAAGAAATGAAATCCTGCAACGCGCTCTGGATGCGTGCATTCCGATGCGATGGTTGTGATGGATAAAGAGGATGTGTTCGAGACCAGAATAACGTCATCAGCGACAACATTTTCCAGTTCTGCAAAGATTTTCCGCTTTATCTCAAGGTTCTCTGTCGCGGCTTCGATGACAACATGCGCATCATTAAATCCGGCGATCGCATCGATAATTTCGATACGTGCTATTGCTGCTTTTGCGTCTTCGTCTTCCATACGGCCTTTGTCGACGGCGCGTTTGAGCATGCCATCAATGAACTCAACGGCTTCCTTAGAAGATTCCTGGCGAGTGTCATACATCTTTACAGTGCAGCCACCTGTTGCGGCGACCTGCGCAATCCCACGCCCCATGGCACCAGCACCAATTACGCCAACAATCAGATTCTCATCAGTAGGCTCGATGGTCATTTTATTTCCCTTTGAATTCAGGTTTACGTTTCTCAATAAAGGCCTGCATCCCCTCTTTCTGGTCCTCTGTATCGAACAGAATGTCGAAGGCTTTGCGTTCCAGTGTCAGGCCTGCATCTAGTGGGCAATCTGCGCCGGCCAGAACAACCTCTTTGGTTTGTCGTATTGCAAGCGGTGGTAAGGCGGCGATCTTATCGGCAAGTTCAAGGGCCCGGTTAAGGACCTGATCGTCGGCGACGACCTCGCTGGCCAGCCCCATTTCCAGTGCTTCGCTTGCACGGATGGGTTCTCCGGTAAGCAGAATCTTCATGGCTTTGAATTTTCCAACCGCGCGCACCAGGCGTTGCGTGCCGCCACCGCCAGCCATGATCCCGACTTTGACTTCGGGTTGACCAAACTTAGCACTTTCACCTGCAATAATGATGTCTGCATGCATCGCAAGTTCGCACCCGCCACCCAGCGCGAATCCGTTAACGGCTGCGATAACAGGATGGCGACATCCAGCGACGATACGCCACATATCGCGCGTGCCATTCATCGTCATCTCAGCAGTATGTTTGTCTGACATTTCCTTGAGATCGGCGCCTGCAACAAACGCTTTTTCGTTGCCCGTAATGACAATGCATCTCACATCATCATCTGCATTGAGATCTCGGAAATGTTCGACCATTTCAATGCGCGTTGCCATGTTCAATGCGTTCAGCGCCTCTGGACGGTTCATCCGTAACAGCGCGACATGGTCGGCAGGGCTTTCCTTGAGTACGAGCGGCATGGGACTCTCCATTATTCTTTTGCGTCTTCAATCATCATCCAATCAACAGCGACGACACCTTTGTCGTCCGCAAAGATTGGGTTCAGATCAAGCTCAGAAACTTCAGTATGTGCCAGTGCAAAGTTCGAGAGATTACATATCGTGTCCGTCAAAGCTTTGCGGTTGACCGGTAACTTACCGCGGGCACCATCTAGTATCGCGCGCCCCTGTAAGCGGTTTAACATAGCGTCAGCTTGTGCCGGTGTCACAGGTGCCGCAGCAAAGGCGACGTCTTCCAGAATTTCAACAAAGATTCCACCGAGTCCAACCATGATCACAGGGCCAAATACGGGGTCTCGGCGCAATCCCAAAACCAGTTCTGTCGCTGGTTTTGCCATGCGCTGAACAACAACGCCCGTTATCATCGCATCTGGATTGTATGCCTTGGCAGCGGTCAGAATTTCCTGCGTTGCAGTTTCGACGTCCGCTGCAGTTTCCAGACCCAAGCGCACGCCACCTGCTTCGGTTTTGTGGAGTATGTCTGGAGATTCGATTTTTACTGCAACAGGATACCCGAGTTGTTCTGATATCTCTTTTGCGTGCTCGGGTGTTTCTGCCAGTTTAGTTGGCGCCAGGGGTATCCCGAAATTCTCAAGCATTTTTGCGGCTGTCATCGTCGGGACGGCCATCCCAGCGACGGTTGTATCTAAAATGTCGACGTCTGTCGGCGCGGTTGTGTTTGTCGCACACAATTTCTTGGCTTCGCCGTATTGAACCAATCCGGCAATCGCATCAACAGAACGTTCCGTTGCACCGATCACGCAGATGCCAGCATCTCGCAATTGTTGCAGGGCCTGCGCTGGGGCTTCAAGCCAGCAAACGATGAATGGTTTTTCGACACTTTCTTTCACATCCGTGAAGATTTCGACCAGCAGATCTGAATATCCATGCATCAATTGAAGCCAGACGACACAGGAATCGATCTCCGGGTCCTGTAAAGAAATTTTGATGGACTCGCTCAGTATTTTGGGTTCGGCAAGAAACTGGCCTGTGACATCGATCGGATTGGCGGTGGCACCAAATGACGGGATTACATCTCTGAGTTTTTCCTGGGTTGCCTCAGATGGCGTTGGAACCGTAAGGCCCAATTCTTCTGCACGGTCAGCCATCAAGACACCTGCACCGCCTGACTGGGTGATGAAGGCGACGCCTTTGCCATTTGGTATGGGGCAACATGAGAACGCTGATACGAGATCAAGCATGTGTTCCTCGTTCCTGGCACGAATGACACCGTGCTGCTTGAGAACGCCATCAAAGACAACGTCCTGTCCCGCCAGCGAGCCGGTATGCGATGCAGCGGCGCGCGCACCTGCCGCCTTGCGTCCGACCTTCGTAATGATCAATGGTTTTTGTACCGTCATAGCCTTATGGGCTAACTGGATAAGTTCGCGGCCATCGCGAAGTCCCTCGATGTAAGCTGAAAGGACAGAGATACGTTCGTCGTCGGCAATCTCCATCAATGCGTCAACCAGGGTAATGTCAGCCTGATTGCCTGTATTCACAAAGTAACCCAGACCAATGCCGCGGCTTCGCGCGAGGGCTGAGATGCCGGTGCCAAATGCGCCAGACTGACTTGCAAAGGCGACGGGGCCCGCGATCGGTGGCTGATCGGCATATTGGCTGAACGTCGCGGTGACATTTTCAAACGCGTTGATCAACCCAAGATTATTGGGGCCGCAGATCCGAATACCATTTTTTTTGGCGACGTCCATAAGCTCTCGCTCGTATGCGGCACCTTGATCACCTGTTTCGGAATACCCTGAGCTGAACAGGATTGCGACAGGCGTGCCTTTTTTGCCCAACGCCTCGACAGCGCCTGTTGCAAGTTTTTGGGAAACGGCAACAACGGCCATATCAGGGGCTTCGGGCAATGACGCGACATCCGGATAGCATTTTAAGCCATTGATTTCGCTGTATTTGGGGTTCACCGGATAAAGCTTTCCAGCAAAACCGTCTCTTCGTAAAAAGTGCAGGGGGCGGCCATTGAGTTTGTTTATGTCTGGAGATGCACCAATAATCGCGATGGATTTCGGCTGAAGCATAAAAGATAATACGGTTCGCAAAATGACGCCTCGCTTATGTTTTGCATTGCAAAATTATGTTTCGCAAATTAGACTGCACTATTCACCACCGTTCTTGCGATTGTCAAGTCGGCGACGTTTCGTTTGACGTAGAAGGCGAAAGGGGCAGCCCATGGGATTGCGAAAAAATACAGAAATTGCAGCGTCGGCGGATGCCCATAAAGATCGACAGTACATAAAGTCTTTAGCGCGTGGCTTCGAAGTTCTGCGTGCCTTTCGTGCAGAAGACCGTGGCGTATCAAATGCAGAACTGGCGCGTCGAACGGGATTCCCCAAACCTACGTTATCCAGATTGACGTTCACCCTTATGTCGTTGGGATATCTGCATCTTGATGAGGATACAGGTCGATACTTTCTCCACCCCCATATTTTGACTCTGGGTTATCCAATTTTGCGGCAACTTTCCATACGGGAACTGGCGCGCCCAATGATGCAAGAACTTGCGGATGCGGTGAGTGGCGCTGTGGTTCTAGGTATGCGTGATGGACTGAGTATGATCATCATTGAACGCGCACGTCATCGAACGATGGCGACGTGGCCACTTGATATTGGTGTTGCGCGGGATATTGCGACGACGGCCGTCGGACGTGCCTACATTGTTGGATTAGGCCAGGCTGAACGAGATCGATTGCTAGAAGAACTCCGTGTCGATGATGCGGCACGTTGGCCTGAGATAAAACGGGGAATTGAAAAGGCTCAGAAGTCTTATGCAGAGCGGGGATTTACAATGTCAGCCGGTGATTGGGTGCCAGAATATAGCGCGGTTGGTGTGCCGATGCGCTTAAAAGATGGCACCATTTTATCTTTTAATTGCGGTGGATATTCAAATCGTCTGAACCCCAAATTGTTGAAGGAAATGGGTGAACAACTGGTGGAAATGATAAGAACGCTCTCGCGTGCGCATGGTGATAGTTTCATTTAATGGAAAAATGCACATAAATGTTTCGCATTGCAAAACAATGTTTTGAAAATTTGACAACCTTTTGACCTCCGTGTCAAAGTCCCCATAATAATTCAAATAAAATGACACAGGCTCAACCTGTGCGACCGACCTGGACCAGAGTTCGTTTGGTCCAAACTTTTAACAGGAGATGCTTCCGATGACTCTTTCGAAGAAATTTACACGCTCCGTGGTCGCTGGTGCTGCACTTGCAGTTCTGAGTTCTACGGCTTTTGCTTCTGACTATCCGTCCAAACCCATTACGCTTGTTGCACCGTATGGTGCTGGTGGCGCGTCTGACATGGCATCTCGTACGATGGCTTCTGTCTTGCCGTCTTACCTTGGCCAGCCCGTATTGGTGGTTAACCGCACAGGTGCAGGCGGCGTGACCGGTTCAACATTTGTGAACAAGGCCAAGCCAGATGGTTACACACTGTTGCTGGCACGTATCGGGTCCCAATCTGTTTCCCCGGCGATGAAAGCAAATATTCCCTACAAGTATGACGATTTTACCATGCTGGCTGTTATCGAACTGAACCCGGTCATCTGCGCAACCGCGTCATCAAAGCCATACAAGACGATGAAGGAATTCGTTGAAGCGGTGAAAGCAAAGCCAGGCGAATTGAGCTTCAGTTCTGCGGGCGTTGGTTCGATGTTGCACGTTGCTGTGCCACTCGTTCTCAAATTAATGGGTGTTGATAAGCCGAACGAAGCCATGAACCACATTCCTTATAAAGGTGGCGGGGCGGCTGCGACGGCTGCTGTTGGCGGTCACGTCGACATCGTCTGCACCAACTCATCCGCATTGGCCAGCCACATTGCTGGTGGCAAGCTTCGTCCGTTAATGATCACAACCAAAGAGCGTCAGGCAGTTGCCAAAGATGCGCCAACAGCGCGTGAACTTGGGTTCCCAGAAATTGAGGTTCTTGTTGGTTGGAGTGGCATTTATGGTCCTCCAGGAATGGATCCTGCAGTGACCAAGAAAATTCGCGATGCATTGCAGATGGTCAAGAAAGACAAGGCTTGGAACAAATTTACCAAGGCCCTTGGTTCTGTTCCATACATTCTTGATGGACCTGAAACAAAGAAGTTTGTGGACGATCAATTCAATGCCTTCAACACACTCGTTGAAGAATTGGGTATGAAAATCCAATAGGCAAATCTGTCTTTGATTGAATGAGAGGCTGAGGGAAGTTCAAAATTTCCTTCAGCCCTCTCTGTTCAATACTCTCAGTTAAAGGAGCGGCTATGTTCTTTGCCCGGTATTCTGACGCAATCCTTGGCGCATTACTCAGCGTCGGGTCGCTGTTTATGTTGTTTGTTATTGTTCCGATCAGTGTTCAGGTTCCAAAATCAAACAAAGTGCTCGCCCTGTCTCCAGATTTCTGGATCAAAATTATTTTGTGGTTCAGTTTGTTTTTGGGTGTTCAGCTGCTCTACCAAGGCCTCAAAAAGGCAAAACAAAGTTTGGATGATGACGAAATCGAAGCCATAGAGAAAGCCAAAACCCACCACCACCCGATTGGTCGGTCCGTTCTCCTGGTCATCGTCGCGATCGTTAATTTGTTTGTATATTTCTTTTTGATCGATTGGCTTGGAATGGTCATCGCATCATTCATTTCAGTGATCACGTTTGCACTATTGTGTGGGGAACGGCGAATTAAAATCATATTGCCGATTGCCGTAATTTTACCCGTTGGGCTGTATTATTTCTTTCTCAAGGTGGCGCAAATTCCAATGCCCCTTGGTATTTTTGAATAAGGACGCGCAGGCATGGTCGAGAATCTAGGTATCGCATTCCAACTGTTCGCGACGATGGACAATGTGATTATGTTGTTTATTGGCGTTGTCGTCGGGTGCACAGTCGGCGCAATCCCTGGCATGACGGCGACAATGGGTGTCGCGCTGACGTTGCCTTTTACTTTCTATCTTCCGCCCGTTACCGGCATCCTGCTTTTGATTGGCGTCTATAAAGGCGGTATTTACGGTGGTTCAATTCCAGCCATTTTGATCAAGACGCCAGGGACCCCGGCGGCGGCATGTACCGTCATGGATGGTTTCCCTCTTGCACAAAAGGGCCAAGCCAACAAAGCGTTACATATGGCGCTCTATTCATCGTGTTTTGCCGATTTTGTTTCGAATATAGCGTTAATTTTCTTTGCCGGATTCATTGCATCCTTTGCATTGCGGTTTGGCCCGCCTGAATTTTTTGCACTCATCCTGTTTTCATTGACTATCATTGCAGGTGTCGCGGGCGATAACCTGGCACGAGGCCTGATTTCGGCATGCTTTGGACTGTTGCTCGCAACTGTAGGTTTGGACTTAATCTACGGTACTGAGCGCATGATTTTTGGTGAACCTGAGTTGATGGGCGGCATCAAATTCATTCCAGTGCTCATCGGTTTGTTTGCGCTACCTGAAATCATTGACCATTACACACGGAAACTGGAAACCCATAAGCGGCTTTCGGGTTTGGGCGAAGGTGGAGTCACCATGGCCGAATGGAAGCGATGTTTTAAAAGCGTCGTCCGTGGTAGCTTTATCGGTGTCATTATGGGCGCGATCCCAGGTATTGGTGGCGCACCGTCCGCGTTTCTTTCGTACAGCGAAGCCAAGCGCACATCCAAAGTGTCTGAGAACTTTGGCAAAGGTGAACTCGAAGGTATCGCTGCGGCTGAGGCTGGCAACAATGGTGTCTGTGGCGCGACGATGATTCCGCTTTTGGCACTGGGTGTTCCCGGAGACGTTATTACGGCGGTGATCTTAGGCGCGTTTATGATCCATGGCTTGCAGCCCGGACCGATTTTGTTCGAACAAAATATCACGGTCGTCTACGCAATTTTCATGGGCATCATGCTGAGTTCAATTTACCTGCTCGTCGTTGGTAAAGCAGGCATCAAACTATTCGCGCGGGTTTCCGATGTGCCGAACAGCTTCTTGTACCCAATCGTTCTGGTCTTGTGTGTGTTTGGATGTTACGCCGTGGGTAACACGATGTTTGATCTCATCGTGATGTTCGTTATGGGGCTGGTTGGATACTTTATGCTCAAGTTTCATATTCCAGCAGCACCGTTCCTAATCGCATTTATCCTTGGGCCGTTGCTGGAAGATAGCTTCCGTCAGTCTTTGCAGCTCAGCCGAGGCGATTTCGATATCTTCATCCGTAATCCAATTTGCTGGGCGTTTTTAGCATTAACAGTTGTCTCGATTGTTATGGTCATTCGACGCAATTTGAAGCTGAAGAAAGACAAAGAACTGAAGGCAATGTTACTCGAGTAAAAGGCTAATTTATGATTAAGCGAGATCACAAGGACAATGTCACCACATTGACCGTTAGTCGCCCGGAACGCAGAAATGCATTGAACTGGGCGACAATCAAAGAGTTGGCGGATGCGATTGATGCCGCTGAAGCAGACGCGGCGTGCCGCTGTCTCGTTGTGACGGGTGACGGTGACAATTTTGTTGCCGGGCGTGATCTTGATGAAGCCAATGCCGAGGCGTCGCTGGACGAAGCCATGGCAAACGACGAAGCGTACACGCGTATATTTACGACACTTCGCAATATGTCCAAACCCTCGGTTTCTGTTGTGCGAGGGTATGCGGTTGCCGGAGGGTTCACACTTGCAATGGGGTGTGATTTTGTGCTCGCCGACAAGTCAGCTAAATTTGGTGCGCTTGAGATGAAGGGTGGATTCCCCGCCGCGGTGAACACGGCGATCCTCAGTCATCTTGTGGGGCCACGGCAATCTCTTGAGCTATTGTTATCTGCGGAAATTTTTGATGCGGATCATCTGTTCCGAATTGGCCTGATCAATCAGATTTTTGAAACGGCGGACGCATTGAAGGCCGGTACACAAAAATTTGTCAAAAGTCTTACAATCCTTGATCCGATGTCGGTCAAACTGACGAAGGAAACTCATCGTGCGACAGTGGGCATGCCAATCAAGGATGCACTGGTGATGGCAAAGCATCTGAATGCCCTCATGATGACGTCAGGGAAAATCAGTGCGGCAAAAGATCACTTTGAAAAGAGTAAACGCGCCAAATAAGCCCTTGTTTTGAACAACGCATTGGGTCGCATGTGACACAGCTCAAATCTATTGATGTTAAAGTTTACCGGGTCCCGTTGGAGCGCCCGGTCAGAACGTCTTTTGGCGAAATGCGAGATCGCCCGGCTGTCCTAGTGAGATTATCTGACGTTGATGGTAACTGGGGATGGGGTGAAGTTTTTTGCAATTGGCCAGCCGCGGGTGCCGAACATCGAGCGCGTTTGATATTGGAAGATATTGCGGATCTGGTCTTTGCACAGCATTGGTCTTCCGCACCAGAGCTGTTCACGTCACTGACAAAATTGACAGAAATCAAAGTCATCCAGACGGCAGAGCCGGGGCCATTTGCGCAAGCGATCTCCGGTCTTGATATGGCGCTCTGGGATTTGATTTCCCGAAAAGAGGGACCGCCTTTGTGTCGCGCCTTGAATCCGGAGGCACCACTTGATGTGCCTGTATATGCAAGCGGTATTCAGATCGATGATGCTGCGGATATGATCCCTGCGGCGCGCCAGGCAGGCTTTGCCGCGTTCAAGGTCAAAGTTGGTTTTGATGTTGAGGCCGATGCAAAGAAACTATTCGACATAAAAGAAAGTTTGCGCGTCGGCGAAAGACTCATGGCCGATGCCAACCAAGGATGGAATGTTGACGAAGCCTCGCGATTCCTTGGCCATATTGCGGAACTCGGGCTCACATGGCTGGAAGAACCTATTCGTGTGGATGCGCCAAATACAGAGTGGCGCCAGTTGGCAAAGGATTTTGAGACGCCACTTGCGGGCGGTGAGAACCTTTTGGGTGAGGCCGCATTTACTACAGCTATTCATGTTGGGGATTTAAGCGTTGTTCAGCCAGACGCTGCAAAGTGGGGCGGCGTGACGGGATGTTTTAATATTGGGCGTATTGCAAATGCCGCTGGGCGTCTTTATTGCCCACATTTTCTGGGTGGCGGCATTGGCTTGCTGGCGTCGGCTCATATTCTGGCAGCCGTTGGCGGTGATGGTATGCTGGAAATTGATTTCAACCCTAACCCATTGCGATCAGATATGTGCCCCGGATGGCCGAACGTGGAGAATGGGACGGTTTCATTGCCGTCCTCACCCGGTTTGGGGATCGCACCAGCATTGGATGATCTCCAACAATACTGTGTCTTCGAGGGTAGCCGTCAGGCTGGATAAAATTAACAGTATTTTTCCGGGCCAACCCATTGAGCCGATGAATACCTGTCGCCGTATGCCCAACCTAGGGGAAGGCGTCGCTCAATCTCATCCATATCAGACGGGCTCAAATTTAGCTCGGTCCCCGCGGCAAGTTCCTTGAGGTGCGCCACGGATCGGGTGCCTGGAATGGGCAGGATATGATCGGCTTTGTGTAACAACCACGCGATTGCCAAAGAAGACGCCTTTGTCCCCATATCCTGCGCAAGCTCCCGGAACGTATCTGTGGCTTTAATATTGTTACTAAGATTAGGTTCCATGAACCTTGGGTTGTTGACCAGAAACGGCATGGTTTCTGCACGTTCGCGATTGTGCGGGGTGCTTGTCAGCAAGCTTCTGCCGACGGGACTAAAGGCAACCAGCGATGTGCCCAGTTCAGCCGTTTTCTGGACCAGTCCCAATTCTGGTGATCTTGTAGATAATGAATATTCTGATTGTACCGCGCCCACGTGATGAACAGTGGCGGCTTGCGCGAGCGAGGTCGGTGCAATTTCAGAGAACCCGAATTGCCTGATCTTTCCTTGCTTTATGAACCCCGCCAACGTGCCCGCGACGTCTTCTATCGGGATGGAAGGGTCTCTCCGGTGGATATAGTAGAGATCAATCGTCTCAACACCCAAACGCTTTAAGGACTTGTCCAACTCTTCCGCAAGATGCGCCGGACTATTATCAAAACCACGTTTGCCGGTGTCGTCACGGCGAATGCCGGCCTTAGATGCTATCTTGAACAATGAGTTTTTCTGCGCGCCTTGGGTGGCAAGAAAGGAACCAATCCGTTCTTCTGATGTGCCTAAACCATACACGTTTGATGTATCAATATGATCAATGCCGAGATTCAACGCGGCTCGAAGGATGGCGTGTGATTTTTCCGTGTCTGTCGGGCCGTAGAAATCAGAAAACGATAGAGCGCCGATACCTATCGCTGAGACTGTCGTGCCGTCATTGCCGAGTTTTCGTTTATCCATTTTATATCCTGTTTGAAAATGATGGAGTTTTTCCAAGGGGAAATCCATGAGATGAAAGTGCAACTGCTAAAGGTGGGACGATCAGGATTGTGCCATCAATCGCTCGAAAGCTTCGTCTGTGAACTTCAGTTTAGTGTCAGTGTTTGTATCGTATAGGGATCGGTCAATTTGGGTAAGGGGGCCAAAATATACATGAATTCCGCAACTTGGCGTTTCGCTCAGGCACTCCACTGAATGGATCGCAGTCGGTGCGATTTGTAAAATGTCTCCTGGTTCCATGTCCGTGTGGCCTCTTAGCGAAATTTTCCCTTCTGTCTCATTATTATAGAAGCTATTTCGCTCAATACCGGCGAAGAGGCCGATGATCGCGGACATTTGGTGGTCATGCGGAGGGATTGGTGTTCCAGGGTTAAAACGACAGTGCCAGATCGAAATCGTGTCATCTTCGAATAATGTTGTCTCGTCTTGGTGAAATGAAGGCATACCTTTACGGATCGAAACAGGATCGGCAAAGGTTGCGTCCATAACATCCTTGATGCGCGCCAGAGCCTCCGTTTCATGACGAAGTGATTTTAGTGTTTCAACAAACGCATCAAGATTGAACGGTGTAGAATTCGTGTCTGGCATTTTTGACCCTATTCGTATGCCCATTGGATTTTAAATTGGTATCGGAGGCAAGCTTCGCGAGCGTACCCGAAAAGGTCAATAAGCTTGTCATTGGAACCGCTAGTATGCTCAAATTTTTACACACTTTTTGAACCTGAAAAGGAAAGCTCGTTTTGGCGCAATTGACTCCGATTGATGCACCTTGTGCATGGTACGGCGATGACATTGGTGCCTCACAACGCTGGGTGCGCACAATAACGGCTGCCCACATCGAAGAGATTGAGGCAGCGCTATCGTTCGTTGAAAGCCAAAACATCGAATGGTCCAAGATAACATCGAAAGATTTTAAAGTTCCGGGCTGGGCTGATCTCATCATCGACCTGCAGCACGAGCTGGAGTCAGGCCTTGGGATCACGAAGTTAAAAGGCTTTCCTGTTGAGCGGTATTCAGAAGAGCAACTTCAGAAAATTTATTTTGGACTTGGCCAAAATATTGGGCGCCCTGTCTATCAGAACAGGCGAGGCGAGCTGATGCGGTTCATTCGCGATGAAGGGGCTAATGTCGGCGCACAATATGGCCAAATCTCGGGCGATCACACGGATGATGGGAAGCCATTCCTTTCCTCTTACGCGAGAACTTTAAACAACGGTGGATTGCGATTTCATACGGATCGCACAGACGTTGTCGGATTGCTTTGTGTGCGACAGGCAGCCAAGGGGGGTGTGAGCCGAATTTGTAGTTCTGTCGCCGTCATGAACGAAATGATCCGTCGGCGGCCTGATCTGGCCCAGGTGCTTTTTGAGCCCGTCCGCCGCAGCCGTCTGGGTGAAGAGTCTGATGCAGCAGATGACACTTACGATCTTCCTGTGTTTGGAATTCGGGACGGTCAATTTACGAGCCACTTTTCGCTAACGTACATAGAAGCGGCGCAAACCGTTAAAGGTGCGCCCGCATTGACAGATGCTCAATCTGAGGCCCTGAAGTTGCTTCTTGATCTTGCGGATGAGCTTGCTTTCGACATGGTTTTTGAACCTGGTGACATACAGTTTTTGAACTCGCATGTGACGTATCATAGTCGGACACCGTTCGAAGATGACAAGACGTCTGGGCAAGATCGTTTGCTCATGCGAATTTGGTTTTCTATGCCGGGCAGTCGGCCGCTTCCTCATGATCACAGAGTGCTCTGGCGAAATGTTGACGCGGGGGCTTTGCGCGGCGGCATTGGTCAAACTCCAACAGGTTGAGATCGCGTCAAATTGATCTATCCATTGGTTTCACTCGTTGGACAATCTTTGTATAAGTAGATGTCTATCAATCGTTCGTAGCGCATTCGCGCTGTTTCATCATCCCTACGGAAAATGCAGATAAGATCTGACAAGGAAGAATTCATGAAAGAAGTCACACCTCAGGACGTTAAAGTGATGATCTCGGACGGGGAGGAAATTGCCTTCCTCGATGTGCGAGAACACGGACAATACGGTGAAGGACATCCTTTCTTTAGTGTCAGTCTTCCTTTTAGTCAGATTGAGCTTCTAGCGCCTAAGCTTATGCCATGCGTCGGTGTTCGCTGTGTTGTTATGGACGATGGTGACGAGATTGCTGAGCGTGCAGCCTCAGTACTTTCGCAACTTGGTTATGAAAACATTTTAATTTTAAAGGGCGGCGCGCCGGCTTGGGCGGCGGCTGGATATACGCTGTTTAAAGGCGTCAATCTTCCATCAAAGACATTCGGTGAGCTGGTGGAGCATAAATTTGACACCCCACGTGTTTCTGCGAACGCGTTGAAAGCCATGATTGATAGTGATCAGGATATTGTTGTTTTGGATGGGCGTTCCGGCCCTGAGTACAAGAAAATGACGATCCCGACATCGCAATCGTGCCCAAATGCGGAACTAGGGTATCGCCTGTCGTCACTTTGTGAAAACCCGGAAACGCCCGTGATTGTGAATTGCGCTGGTAGAACCCGGTCCATCATTGGTGCGCAGGGTTTGAGGTTACTGAACGTTCCAAATCCGGTCTATGCCTTGGAGAACGGCACCCAAGGTTGGCGCCTCGCTGGTTTCGATCTGATGCATGGTTGCGACCCAGAACCCCTGCCGATACCGAGCAAAGAAGATTGGGAAGCGGGGCGTGCACTGGCTGAAACATTGCGTCGGGATTATGGGTTGCAACGTGTCATGTATGCAGATGCCGAAGCCTGGCTCGCAGACACGTCTCAAACCACATATCTTTTTGACGTAAGAAGTGAGGCTGAGTTCGAGAAAGGGCACGTCGCAGGTGCGCGCTCAGCGCCAGGTGGTCAATTGGTTCAAGCGACAGACGAGCAATTGGCTGTACGGAATGCGCGGATCATATTGAGCTGCGACAATGGTTTGCGATCTGTGACGACGGCAATCTGGTTGGCTGGCATGGGGCATCATGTATGGCTTTTGGATATCGATACGCCGATGGACGATGTGTCGATGTCATCGAACCGATCTCAAGACCTTCGAAACGAAATTTCCGTTGATACCCTGAAAGAGAAAATTGATGCAGGGATGCGTATTCTTGATGTGTCCAAAGGCCTTGATTATCGGGCCGGTCATATTGAAGGGGCGGCTTGGGCAACGCGGGCACGCCTAAGCAAAGAAGCGATTGGCGATCCTGCTGAGCTTGTTGTCGTTGGGCAATCCCGCGCACTGTTGGCAGGCATCATTGCGGAGATTGAACATCTGAGCGGTGGCCTGCCGAGTGGTGTCCATCATGGTGACCCAGATCAATGGGCGGCGGCGGGTTTGCGCATTGTAAATACGCCGGATGATCCGTCTGAGGTAGATTGCATAGATCACTTGTTTTTTGTTCATGACCGCCATGACGGAAATCTGGACGCCGCACGACGGTATCTGGAATGGGAAACGGGATTGCTGGCTCAGCTTGATGACCAGGAGAGCGGCATGCTTCGTCCATTGGAACCGGCCAATTAAAGTTAAATGCTAAGGGCGTCTGTAGTTAACTCTACGATTAAATTTTTCTGCTTTCATGAGCGCGGCTGGCCAACGCTATGATGTGCTCATCATCATGGTGAAATAGACGGGGACGGCGATGTAACTGATCAGGGCAACGACAAGGACCGCCGACAGAGCCCGATTGCCAGGAAATCGTCTCCATAGCACAGCGATTAGACCAAGAGCCATCGTCACTTCGATAATCTGCATAACTCCGCCGTGATGCGCTGGATCCCAATATGATAGCGGGGAATTAAACCGCCAGTCAGTAAAAGGCCAAAAATGTGCATGCGCATCATCGTGATGAAACGGTAAATCAAAGGCGAGATGTATGAGCGCCGCCGAAGCAAAGCCCACCATATACAGACTCCATGTGTACCTTCGAAAGACCACTCCAAGTACCAGCAGGAAACCAAACAGCGGAATTGAATTGCCAATCGTAAAAACGGTTTGCCAGTTAGCGCGCCAGTAGACTTCTGACCAAAGTTGATCTTCTGACACACCGAGGATCCCGCGTGCCCATACAAACAAAACGAATAACCCAAGGTCAGGTATAAGAGCGCCCAACAGGATAAGCGCATTGAACCACCTTTGTGATTTGCTCGATCCCTGCCAACGATCACGGCTACGGCTTAGCAGGGCTGCGCCCATCAAAAGGTGCGTTGGCGTGTTCATGTTCGTGTTGCAAGGCTCATTTTAAACGAGGCCTCTCCATTTTTAAGGTATGGCACAAACACGCCAAAAATCTTTCCTGATTATTCAACGACGACAGGATCTATGGTTTCGTGAATCCAGCGCGCTATGGCCGTGATGCGGGCATCCTCGTTGCGCTGTCCCATGATCTGCAGCCCAACAGGCATCCCGTTAACCGCCATGGTTGGCACCGTCACAACAGGCGCGCCGATCATCGAGCTTGGATAGTTGAACACGGCGTCGCCGGTTGGGCGCGGCGCTAACGGCTCTCCCGGCATGTCGCCAGGCCAAAGAGGTGCAGGCCCGGGGCAGGCGAGGGTGATCGCTGCATCCGCCATCGGTGCCAGGGCTGTGTGACAGGTTCGGGCGGTTTCACGTGCAAGGATCAAGGCATGGTAATCTTGCGGTGTCATGGCCTCTGCCTTGACCAAACTGGCTTGCGTTCGTGCGCTCACACCATCCGGGGAACGGTCGACAAGGTTACGCTGGAACCAGCGATTCTCCCATGCGGTAATTGTTCCGCAGATTTCTGTGGCATTCGCGATACTTGTTTCCAGGCTCTCGATCCATGGATGATCGCCTCGACGCAATAGTGTCACGCCAGCCTTTTGCAGACCGTCCATGAACTGTTCAAAGGCCGAAATGGTCTCCGCATCAAGTCTCGCCCAACCCTCTGTTTCCAGCACAATCAGCCGTTCCGGTCGAACGGGTAGAGGCGGGGTACTTGGCCCGATCAGGCCTGTATACCCTGGATCTCCACCTGTGCGGCTGGCAATTTCGATCGCCACCTGCCACATGTCTTCGATACAGGCGGCGTGTGGGCCGTGCGTGCTCATGGACGTCGCTTGACGCTCTCCCCGGTGTATGCCGCCTTGGCTGGGTTTTAGGGCAAAATTGCCACAATACGCTGCCGGGCGGATGATCGAACCGCCAACCTGTGTACCGATTGCTGCAGGCATCATGCCAGCACCGACCGCCGCAGCAGAGCCCGAAGATGATCCACCAGCTGTGCGTGCCTGATCAAATGGATTGGTGGTGGGGCCCGGATGGTTTCCCCCCAACTCTGCCGTGATTGTTTTGCCAAAAATCACCGCGCCTGCCTGACGTAACGCCCAGACTGCGGCATTATCGTTCTTGGGGAAATTCCCTTTAAGGGCGGCGCAACCCATCTCGGTTGGCATGTCTTTGGTTTCAAGCAGATCCTTGATGCCGACGGGCATGCCATCGATGGCGGACAGCGGATTGCCCTCTTTCCAGCGTTTGGTGCTGGCTTCTGCAGCAGCTCGAGCAGAATTTTCATTCAGCGAAGCAAAGGCTTTTATCTGGGGTTCCAATTCTGCAATGACCTCAAGGCAACGTTCTAAATAGGCGATGGGCGTATCTGTGCCGTTGGCAAAGGCGTTACGGGCGTCATGAAAAGTTCGGCCTTTGTAAGTCCGTGGATCATATTTGAGGGTTCGATTGGTCATTTAAATTTTTCCTGCTTGGCCTCGAGATTGTTCATCAAGGCTTTTGATAGTGAGTGGGTGTCGGATCGAAGGATGGACGATCTTTTCTGTATGTTATGTTAGGCGGCACGATGCTGATGGTACAAGCGCAAGGACAAGCGCGGGTTTGAGATAAGGCTTTGTGTGGTCTGAGCAGCCTGCTATTGAGATACTTATTGTGTGTCAGTGCGGGAACTCGTTCAAAGACGGGGTGATATTAGGTTTCTACGAGTCGTTTGTCGTGATCGTAACCATGAATCATGAAGTTATTGCGTCCAGCTTCTTTGACTTCATACATCACGTCATCGGCTATTTTGATTAAAGAATCTTCATCGCTAGCATGATCGGGACTCACACTGATGCCAATGCTGGCCCCAACAGAGCAATCCTTGCCATTAAATTCGATCGGTGCGCGTATCTCTTCCAGCACTTTGCTGGCAATCTTATCTATGTCTTCGAAGCTCATGACTTGCTCGAGGATGATCACAAATTCATCACCACCTATTCGTGCCACCATGTCGGTTTCACGCACCTGCTTCAACAGGCGCTCGGCAATCGTCGTTAGTACAAAGTCTCCCGCATCATGGCCATGGGTATCATTGACGGGTTTGAATTTATCAAGATCGATGAACATTAAGGCAATTTTTTTCTTGAGTCGTTTGTTGCGTTTGATCGCGTCACCCAGGCGCTGCATAAATGCTGTCCGGTTAGCGAGATTGGTTAAGCCGTCGGTCAGGGCCAATTCCTTGTATATATTTTGCTGCTCTTTAATCGCTGTGACATCGTTCCAGATACCGACCATCCCGCCGACGGCAATCGGGTTTTGTTGCACAACGGCCCATCGACCATCTGGCAGTTGATGCTCGTCATTCTCGATAACCGGGAGTTCCCGGTTTTTGAACCCATCGAGACATTTTTGAATATAGGCTTCCCGATCAAGTCCATCTGGAAAGGTATCGCGTCCTTTTGTCCAGACCCGTAAAATTTCTTCGTAGGTAGTGCCTGGCGTAAGCACTTGTTTCAGATTTGGATACATGCCGTGGAATACGGTGTTGTGCAAAACCAGTTTTCCGTTCTCATCGAAAAGCAGAAAACCATCATTGATACTTTCAATCGCCGCGAACATGCGTTCTTGTGTGACCCGCGCGAGCTTTTGCGCCATGCGCATTTTGGCATCAATCTTGACGGCGATGAGCCCAAGCGCAGCGATGATAATTGATGACAATGAAACAGCTATCGCCAACGCGACCGGGCTTAAAATCGTGTCGACGTTGACACCCGAACTAAGGGTCGGAATACATATGGCCGCCTGCATTGCCACGTAATGCATGCCGGTAATTGATAACCCGAGAACAGCCGCGCCTAAAACCTGGAACGGTAATGCGAGCCAGCTTGTGTCATCAAATTCGCGGAGCTTTTCCGCGTAAACGCCGAAAATCCCCAGAACGACAGCGACAAATATAGACAGAATAAACCACGTCGGATCGTAGTATAGGACAGCACTCATCTGCATTGCGGACATGCCGGTGTAGTGCATGGCACCAATGCTGGCACCGATGATGGTTCCAGCAAGTATACGACGAATATGACCATTGAGCGGCAACCCGCGGCGCAGTAACGACAACCCAATCGTACAACCAATAATGGCTGGGACGACGGAAAGTAAGGTAAGCTTCGTGTCATAGGACACTTGAATCGGCAGTGAAAAAGCCAACATGCCGATGAAGTGCATCGACCATACACCAAACCCCATGGTGAAGCCGCCGATCAGAAGCCAGCTCCACTTGTATACCCCGTCATGCTCGGCATACCGCGCTAGGCGGAGGCTGGAATACGTGGCAATACAAGCAACCAGATATGACGCGGCTACCAGAGCCAAATTATATGACCCAACCAATTTTAAGGTGGCGACGTCTTCTAACGAAACAAATGAAAACATGGGTTAAATTACCTAGCTTGAGCGCCTAATGAATATCCATCTAATTATGCCAATTTAGCCCTATCGACAATAAAGTGTCCGGTTTATCCCTTTGTCGTTATTAAGTTTTAACAGTATCGACTGAAAATCAAGTGCGCCAGTGTAGATTCCTTGCACGGGTTTGCCTTGGTGGTTGTCGGATTTATGATGATGATGGAAATCTTTGGCGACGATATGAGGTTTTAGCTATCTCAGCCGCATATCCTGCGCGAGGATCAGTCGTTTATGTGACACTACCGCGTTTACAACCAGGACTTAAGCGTCACGAAAATATCGTTGATAATCTCAGATAGAATCCGCTTCCGCTCTGTATCAATCGTGACGTGGGCCGTCATACCGGCGCGCAGTGGCGGCGCATCTGGTGAAGCAAAGAGCTTGATGCGAACCGGAAGCCGTTGCACCACCTTAACCCAGTTCCCCGATGCATTCTGTGGCGGCAAAATTGCGAACTCAGCCCCGGTCGCAGGTGAAATACTCTGGACTTCTGCATCCCATGTGTAATCAGGGTAAATATCGAGCACAACCGTGGCTTTCTGGCCGACGCTAACATGCGTTAGCTCGGTTTCCTTGAAGTTGGCATCAACCCATGGTGGGGTGTCTGATACAATCGCAAACAAAGGCTCAGCTACGGTAACCTGCTCTCCTGGTAGGAGCGGCACTGAGACCACGGTGCCATCGGCAGGAGCTTTTATGATCGTATTTTCGAGATTCAGTTTAGCTTGATCCAATGCCGATATTTTAGCGCGTACAAGCGGATGAAGATCGATCTGAAACTCAGTATCTCCACCAAGAGTAGTTATCACCCGGCTGATTTTCTGCCGCACCATCGTGACCCGGTCATCCGCTGCATTCGCGTCGTTTTCCAACTCGTCGCGGCGGGACCCAGCCGTTATTCCTTGTCGCGCGAGATCGATCTGGCGCTCGAAGCGTTTGCGAAAATATTGAGAGCGGTCTTTGGCTTCCTCAAGCTCTGTTCTGGCTTCTTTAAGCGTTGCGACAAGTGTTTTTATCTCCTGGCGTGATGCATCGAGTTCGGCCTCGGCTTGCTCAACAGCAATCTCGAAAGGTCGCGGATCAATGACCACAAGGACATCCCCTGCTTTAACTTTGAGATGTGCATGGACGTTAACAGCGACAACACGGCCTGAAACTTCTGAGGCAATCTTTGCGATATTGGTTTTGACGTAAGCATTTTCAGTGCTGACATAACGCGCACTATGGAACCAATAGTATGCCGTGCCAGCAATAACGATGAGCGGGATAATGATAAGGAGCGCAACGCGCTGAAATATCCGGCGCGATGGTGGAGCAGATGTTTTTTCCGCAACCTCATCGGTCTCAGTGAGGGACAAATCGTCAGGCATTATCTTTCTCGAGCTCTTGTGACTCAATCAGATCGTTTTCAACCGCCATATCCTGTAACCGTTGTTTTACAGTCAACAACAAGTCAGTAAGTGTCTCACGTTCTTTGCTGTTGAGCCCGGCAAGTTCTTCCTCAACCATGGCTTCGGCAATAGGCGTTATATCACTGTGAATACGCCGTCCTAGCGCCGTCAAATACACACGTTTGACGCGGCGGTCGGCATCATCAACGCGTCGCTCCAACCAGCCAAAATTTTCTAGCTTGTCGATGACGCGGCCAGCCGTGGCTTTTTCCACTTCAAGAAGCTCGGCGAGTTCTGACTGATTGACGCCCGGCATATCACCTACCCGTCGCAATGCCATCCATTGGGTGCGGGTAAATCCTATTTTGCGGACTCGACGGTCGAAAACGGTGCGTTGCAGGCGAGCCGCTTCCATAATCAAGAAGGCCAGATATCGCGCATCGGTTACCGGCAGCAGGTCAGTTTTTGTCACGATTGAAAGTCCTCGCCAATATTAGTAAGCATTGTTACTATTGTTATGCTTACTGTCAATAAGGTTACTTTCTTTATGGCGACCGACGCGACTTTTGAATCCATTGCGCCCACGCCCGCACTTTCTCCCGTGCGCCGTTATGTCATTCTGGCGATGGTCATTCTCAGCGTTACGCTTTACAGCACATCAATCCTGATCGTTGCCGCTGTGCTGCCACAACTGCAGGGGGCCATGTCGGCAACGCCTGACGAGATCTCCTGGACCATGACGTTCAATATTTTGGCAACGGCCGTGGTCACACCATTGACGGGATGGCTGGCGGCGCGATTTGGACGGCGGAATCTGCTTGGCGGCAGTGTCGCAATATTGGCCATCGCAACATACTTTTGTGGCGCGGCGACCTCTCTGGAATCATTGATCTTCTGGCGCATCGTGCAAGGCGCGGCAGGCGCTTCTCTGCCGCCCATTGGTCAATCTGTAACACTCAATATTTTTCCAAAGCACCAACACGGCATGGTGGTTGGGATGTATGGTGTTGGCGTCGTCATGGGGGCCTTCGCTGGTCCAATGATCGGCGGTGTCATGGCGGAGCTTTATACGTGGCGATATGCTTTCTACATGATGGCCCCAATAGCGGTCTTTGCCTCTATTGGCGTTATGTTGGCATTGCCACGTACCTACCGCACCCAAGATACAAAGTTAGAGTGGACAGGCTTTCTGCTTTTGAGTATTTCGATCGCCTGTATTCAACTTGCCCTGTCGCGCGGCCAACGGCTTGACTGGTTTCAATCAACGGAGATTTGTATTGAAGTCTTCGTAGGTGCGCTGTCATTTTACTTGTTCGTTGCGCACAGCCTGACGCATGACAAACCGTTTTTGAATCTCAAGTTACTACTAAACAAGAATTATGCGATCGGCCTCATCCTCGTAACAATCTACGGGATGCTGAATTTCACGCCGATGGTTATTTTGCCAGGCTTGTTGCGCGAACATGTGGGTATGCCAGACTCTCTAATCGGATACGTGGTGGGATCACGCGGCATTGGCGCCATGGCAGCCTTTTGTATTGCGGGTTTTGTCGGTCAAAAGTTCCCTCGACAATCCATTGCTGCGGGATTTTTACTGCAGGTCATAGCCGGATTATGGCTCATGACCGTTAATCTCAATACAACACCTATGGAGTTCGTCTTGAATGGTATTGTGCAGGGGCTCGCTGTTGGGACAATTTGGGTGCCGCTGACGGTGGTGACGTTCTCTACACTGGACCCAAAGGACCTAGACGAAACCAGTGCTGTATACCATCTGCTGAGGAACCTTGGTTCGAGCTTCTTTATATCGTTGAGCGTAACGGAACTGGTGCGTTCCGCTGCCACGAATTACGAATTCATGACATCGCATATTTCAAACTATAACCATCTCCTGGAGCTGCCGTGGGTGATGAATGAACGCAATATCGACACAGTTGAAGGATTGGCGCGTTTGTCCGCCGAAATGTTCCATCAGGCATCTTTAATCAGTTATCTGAACGCGTTCGGGATGTATACGATGGTTTCGGCGCTGGCCATTCCGCTGATTGTATTCGTGAGCAGCCCCAAAAAGGCCGCTGTCAAAAAATAAATGCCATGAGGCTCCTTAGAGCACATTTATCTTAGAGGGGTTTCATTTGGATTGGTGGTGGACGCAGTCTCATGCGAACCAGTCTCTGCGATTTTCCCTGATTAACAGGGAAGAAACAGGGAAGACTTCTAAACTATGGGCAAAAAATGGACTGTGTTGGCAGAAAATCCCCATGAATCTAAGCTTCGTCGCTTGAATTCCTTAAGAATTAGAACAGGGAAAATCTGTTACTGATCAGTGAATTTTCTTTGGAGATCAGGGAAGAGGTTTAATGATTGCGCGAGATAGTCTGAAAATATTACTTTTTTATTAGTGCGACAGGAGACGGCCCCAATGCCTGGCAGCCGTCTCCAAAACACATCGCGATGTAAGGTTTAGAGCATTCGCTTTATTACAGTGTAATCACCTCTCACGCGCAACGTCACGTTGACATCCTGCTTGGTCCGGTTGCGCCAGAACCAACCATGATTGCCATCGAAAGCGGCTTTCAATGAACCTGACTCCCCGGGTACACCACGACCTTTCTTGTAACTGATCGACTTGCCGGCACCATCTCCGTGTAGATCAAAATTGGCGACGCCACCTTCAACGGTCCAATCGAACTCAGCGACTGCACCTTTCTTCATTGTAAGCTTCACTTCCGCACCCTGGCCGGGGGCCAATGTGACCGTAATCTCATCTTTCCAAACCAATTCAGTGGTCTGTGCCATAGCTGATTTGATGAATAGGGCAGAGATGATTGAGTTGAAGAGACTAGATTGCTGATCAGGATTAGAATTTATAGCTGGTTGTGATGGAGATTGGTTTGGCAGGTCTCTTAAACGATCTGCTTCAGCTTCTTGTTCAAGTTGTTTTTTGATCTCACCCATTTCACCAAGACCTAATGCACTACCGATACCAGTCGGATCAATAGCGTACTCAGCAGGCAGGATAACGGTTGCCAATATCGCAATCGCAGAAACAAAGGCGATGATAGATGAGCGAATGAGTTGCCGTGTTGTCGGCAATTCAGCACGTGTTGGAATATCTTCGTTGTACATAATTATTATCCTTTTTGTGTTAGGAGTTGGCATAGCCGGTTAGATGAAACCCAACCAGTGTGAAACCAGCCGCCATCATGATGACGTTGGCAGTATAAGCGTGACGCAAAAAACTAGAATGATGACGCCACCAACCCATCAATACGAGGATTGCGCCAAGCGCCAATAATTGTCCGATTTCGACACCGACATTGAATGCTAATAAATTTGGGACAAGGCCGTCTTTGGCGATATCATAGTCGATGACTTTTGATGCCAAACCGAAGCCATGAAAAAGACCGAAGATTAATGTCGCCAGCTTAGTATTCGGCTGTACACCAAACCAACGCTGGTAAGCGCCGATGTTATCGAGGGCTTTGTAGACAATTGAGAGACCGATGATGGCGTCAATAATGAAACTATTGATTCCAAAATCGAATATGACCCCGATGAGCATTGTGCTGGAGTGGCCTATAGCAAAAAGGGTTACATAAATCGCTATGTGTTTCATTCGGTAGAGAAAGAAGATCACCCCGAACAGAAACAAAATATGATCATAACCCGTGATCATGTGCTTTGCGCCCAGGTAAGTGAAGGGTATCAAGTTGACACCGTAAACTTCCTGTATGTAGCCCTTGTCGCCATCGGCGACTGCATGAGCAAAAACAGGATCTGCGAATGTGAATAGGATCGCTAGTGTGACCCCAATAAAGAGCAGGCATCGACTTGCCGCAAAAAGCGGCCAACCGTCACCCTTAAGAGATGTTTGTGACATATAATTATTCCGTATTTGATCGATTAAAAGAGGCCCTGATCGGGCGACTAACTGCCTTGGCAGCAAAATCAAATGCGGGGCGGTCGATCTATATTGAAGGATAAATGATCAACAAGTGAGGTCGCTGAAAAAGATCGCCAGTCGTCAAAGACAGAGACAGGTATCTGGTTTAAAAGCTTCGTAATACCAGGGACATCATGGGAATGATCAGCGGGGTTATGGTCATGCGTATGATTAAATTTGCTGTCATGTGCTTCATCTACTTCATGACTGTGTCCGTGTTCATTAGGCTCATCAGGCAATGTAACATAATCGAAAGTAACGAGAGTTATAGATTTGTCTACATGAGCATGAACAAGGGGGGCCAACGTTACCGACAGTAACATCAACATTGATAGTAATGCCGGATAAATGTTGAAACCATTCCAACGCATAATGAGTTTGACCATCCTTTATAGTGCCACCCACTTTTAAGAAATTAGTTGTCGATATACAAGGCTTTAACTTATCCTCCCTAGGAGGATAGGAAATTTACATGCCAGATTTAACTTTACATACAAGTCACCCTAAGGTCGTCAAACGTCTGAAGCGGGCTGAAGGACACTTACGCAGTATTGTAACAATGATAGAAACTGGGCGTTCCTGTCGTGACGTCGCACAACAGATGCACGCTGTGGAGAAAGCGGTGGCCCAGGCAAAAAGAGTGTTTATCGAAGACCATTTAGATCATTGCTTAAATGCAGTGACAGGAGAGACAAAAGGCGATCATCAACAAGAGATTGAGGATTTTAAGGTCATTGCCAAATATCTTTAGTTTGTTCTGTAAAGTTGTTCTCACATGATAAACATACTCACCAATAGGACTTATCGGCATCTCTTTTTAGCCCAGGTGATTTCCCTGATAGGAACAGGGCTCGGGACTGTTGCTCTTGGTTTGCTTGCATACGACTTGGCTGGAGAGCATGCCGGTGCAGTGCTGGGAACAGCATTCGCAATTAAGATGGTAGCCTACGTCGGTGTGGCCCCCATAGCTGGCGCATTCGCTGATGTACTGCCAAGGAAAACAATGCTCATCGCTCTTGATGTCGTCCGTTTTGTGGTAGCAGGCTTTCTTCCATTCGTCTCAGAGATTTGGCAGGTCTATCTTTTGATTTTTATTCTTCAGTCAGCGTCTGCAATCTTTACACCGACCTTCCAGGCTACAATCCCAGACGTGTTGCCAGACGAGCAAGATTACACCAAAGCACTCTCGCTATCCCGGCTAGCATATGATTTGGAAAACCTTGCCAGCCCGGCTATTGCTGGACTGTTATTAACCTTTATGACCTTCCACAATTTATTTGCGGGGACCGCTATTGGGTTCCTCATATCTGCTGCTTTCGTCGTGATCACTACATTGCCGAAATCTAAGCAAGGAAAGCGGCGCGGTATATACGACCGTACAACCAGAGGGATGCGAATCTATATATCAACGCCTCGGCTTCGAGGGCTTCTCTCTGTCAATATGGCGGTTGCGGCTGCGGGTGCTATGGTCATCGTCAATACGGTCGTATTTGTGCAGGCGCAGTTTGGCTTGTCTGAAACAGAGACAGCATTTGCGCTCGCGGCATTTGGTTCAGGATCGATGATTGCAGCCCTGTTGCTACCTTCAATTCTCGACAAATATTCAGATAGGCCCGTGATGCTTGCGGGTTCGGTGTTGCTTGTCGCCGGAACGGCACTTTCAGCTATCATAGCTAACTATGAACAACTTCTGCTTATATGGTTCGCTTTGGGATGCGGTTATTCATTGGCTCTGACACCATCCGGAAAATTGCTAAGACGTTCTGTTCATGAGGCTGATCGACCAGCGATTTTTGCTGCACAATTTGCGCTGTCGCATGCCTGCTGGCTGATAACTTATCCTTTAGCTGGTTGGCTCGGTTCGATGTTCGGCTTATCCTTAGTTAGCTTTATTTTGGCATCTCTTGCTGTTTTCGGTTTCGTATCTGCAATTGCGCTTTGGCCTAGTGAAGACCCCGACGTTATTGAGCACGTGCATCCAGAACTTTCGCCGGATCATCCGCACTTGGCGAAGGGCGAAATCTTGCCAGATCATCGCCATGCACATCCTTATGTTATCGACGACTTACATTTTATGTGGCCGCATGGAAGATAGAAACAAGCTCGCGGCCGGGCGAGAAATATGTCTGAAATAGGTGTCTACGCCAGCCTCTTCGCCGTGGCGTTCCTAGCTGCGACAATACTTCCGGCACAGTCAGAACTTGGTTTGGTGGGGCTAATTTTATCTGAAAATTATGCTCTACCTGTTCTGATTGGTGTCGCCAGTGCCGGGAATACGCTCGGTGCCGTTGTAAATTGGCTCATTGGTCGATATGTGAACCAACTCCAAGATCGCAAATGGTTTCCCGCCACGCCAAAGCAATTGGAGAAGGCAACCGAGTGGTATGGCAAATATGGACGTTGGAGCCTGCTATTGAGTTGGATGCCGATTATAGGAGATCCGCTGACGTTGGCAGCGGGAGTGCTCCGGGAGCCTTTTCTGTCATTCTTCTTTCTTGTTGGTATCGCTAAAGCGACGAGATACATTGTCGTTGCGGCGCTCACTTTGAACTGGCTTTAGATACTTCCTATATAGGGGCAGTGTTCAGCTTGAGGCTGACTTAATCATCTATCTGTCTTATTCTGCTTTTGCGATTTCTGTCTCATCTTTGTTTCCTTCGGTCACTACGACGAGCTAGAAATCCTCCCTTATGCAATCTCGCTAGTTTATTCCATAGGCGCTGACGTCAAATAATCCTCAAAGGACTATGATTTCTCCAATAAAATGCCTTGAAACAAAGAAGGAAACTTTAAACTGATATCAATCAGTTTTCTCTATCGAGTGGGCAATATAGTCGTCATGATCGTTGACTGGCGGTGCATTCTTATGACCTATGAATACGTGATATCTTTAAAGCAAGTCATGCGTGCCTTCATGATAACGCAACTCAACTGTGCTGCCGTTTACTGCGATTAAGCCGAGGCTTTCATTGAAATTAGCGACTTTTCGTTTTTTCGACCGGGTCGACCAAGTTTTTAATTCAGCAATGTATAAGCGTTTGGCGCCCCCAAACTTGGGGTATACCTCGATATCAACATGGCCTGCCAATTTACCATGTCTCTTTTGCAAGACACGCCCAGTCACACGTCGATCACCACTTCCCATCCTCCAAATACGCACTAACTCTATCTTTGTAGTAAGTGAATTATTAGTACTGACAGTAACGTCCTTCGCTTGGACGCCATCGACCTCAGTAGAAACGCAGCCTGCCAGAGCTCCTAAAGTTAGAAAAATACCCAAAATGGCACTGTCAGAGCAAAATGACCTGAACGACGAAGCTTAGAATTAACTGTTACTAGGTCGCAAGTTGTTGTTATGTGACCAAATCGGTCGCGCGATTGAGTTTGAATGTTTGTCAGTTGTTGAGGTGGCGTTCCTGATTGAAATGGTTATGGATCGAAGCATGGATTGAGGCGAACTTTTGAAGAGTTTTAATGTCTCTAAACCTAGCCATCGCGCCCTCTCGTCGTCGGAAGGCTTGGTGTGAGTTTTCAGCTCGATTATTAAGCCATCTTCCAGTTACTTGCCGAGCCTCGTTGCCGATCACTTTCATCGCTGCGCGATATGGTCGCAATTTGTCGGTTACAATCACTCTAGGCTGGCCGTACCGTTTCGTGGCTTTCTTTAAGAACTTCAACGCAGCCTTGCGATTGCGCCTTTTCGTGACGAAGGACTCAAGCACTTCGCCTTCATGGTCGACAGCTCGCCAAAGGTAGTGAGTTTCACCGTTGATCCGGACGAAGACCTCATCCAAGTGCCATCGCCATTGTGGTGCACTCCGCATACTCGCAGTTCTCTTATTTTTGATCTCAGCTGCAAAGATCGGTCCAAAGCGATTCCACCATGCGCGCACCGTTTCGTAACTGATGTCGATACCGCGTTCTTGGAGCAAGTCCTCTACCTGACGCAACGATAAGGGAAAGCGGACATACATCATTACGGCCAAGCGAATGATTTCAGGCGAAGTCTTGAAATAGCGAAATGGATTATGATTTTTCATCCCTAAAAATTAGAGAAGAGACATGGAGCCGTCAAAAGCACGTTTCCTCTGACAGTGCCGTCCCGCATGTTCGTCTTCTATTTTTACACTTTTTCCAGTGGATGTTTGACACTCAGGCACTCCGAATGGTCAGCCAGCACTTCAATTATTCTACATTCTGCGACGCTATCACCGTCGCATTCCCTGATCATACGCTTTAACTCTCGTTCCATCGAGCTAAGCCGTTTCATCCGTTCCTGTACGCTTCGTAGGTGCTGGCGAGCAATTGTATCTACGAAATCACACGATTGAGCAGGTTGATCGGAAAACGATAGAAGTTGCCGGATATCGTCGAGGCTGAACCCCAATTCCCGACTGTGGCGAATAAATTGTAATCGGGACGCTTGATCCTCGGAATAGATTCGGCGATTGCCGCTCGTGCGCCGTGGCTCCGGCAGTAATCCTATCTTTTCGTAGTGCCGTATGATCTGAACGGTGCACCCCGCATCACGCGCTAGATCACCAATAGATAAATGTTCAAATGCCATATCATTTTTTCCCTTGCTCCTACAACGATTGTAGATAGTAACATCATTTTTCTGGTCGGTGTAAAGTACGTGATGATCGACCGAAAGATGTCGTTTATTCTTGGTGGAGATTGAAGATGAGTGGAGGTTGTTGCGGAAGTGATGCCAAGTTTGACGGCGTTTCAAACGAATTCAAACGTGCTCTGTGGGCAGTGATTGCCATCAATGGCGCAATGTTTTTTATCGAAATGGCCGCAGGTGCATTTGCCGGTTCCAAAGCGCTACAGGCGGATGCCTTGGATTTTCTGGGCGATACCGTCACCTATGCGCTGAGCCTTTGTGTCATCGGGATGTCCCTCCGGGTCCGAGCGACTGCAGCCCTGGTCAAAGGGTTGAGCCTTGCAGCCATGGGGATATGGGTCTTCGGTTCTACTGCCTATCAGGTCTTGGTCTTAGGCGTACCATCTGCTGAGATTATGGGTGGCATCGGTCTATTGGCGCTGGTAGCAAATCTGACAAGCATCTGGATATTGATGCGTTTCAAAGACGGAGATTCGAACGTCAGATCGGTTTGGCTTTGTAGCCGGAATGACGCCATCGGCAATGTCGCAGTCATTATCGCTGCCGTTGGGGTTTACCTTACCGAAACCGCTTGGCCCGACCTGATTGTCGCCACACTGATGGCTGTCCTGTTCTTGTGGTCAGCGGGTCAAATTATCCGACAAGCAAGGCAGGAACTCGTGGATGCGCGTGTTGTTCCTGCAGAGTAAAGAAACAGGAGAATTTGAATGAAATATCGCGTTCTTAAAGCCGTTTCTATTGTGATGATACTAACTGCAATGGCTGGATTTCTGTTCACACCTTCCAACTCTAGGGCGCAATCATCTCGTATGGAAAGACAGCACCATCAATCAGATATGTGGAATCCTAATTGGATGCAACGGGATATGTGGCGACGTGGTCAAATGGGTTCAGGCATGCAGCAAAGGATGGCGCGGCACTGGACTTTTATGCACGAGGGAATTCCGGCGGCTTATCAAGGTGCGCGAAACCCCTTTGCCTCAGACACCAAAATCATCAATGAGGGCCGCACGCTCTATCAGCAAAACTGCGCATCCTGCCATGGCACGACAGGTCTGGGAGACGGTGAACTGGCCAACTCTCTTAACCCATCTCCGGCACTGCTCGCATATATGATCCAAATGCCCATGTCGGTCGATCCTTATATGTTGTGGTCGATATCAGAGGGTGGCGAGGCTTTTGGAACCGCAATGCCGGCGTTCAAAGATGCGCTAACTCGGGATGAAATTTGGAAGATTATCACCTTCATGCGAAGCGGGTTTCCCGTTGAACAACAGAAATAATATGTGCAGCCAACACTCATTTGTGCCTTGGGTCTGGTGCAATTCTATACGGCAGGACTTATTTTGCTAAGGACGCGGCCAGTCTCGCCGAGCAGCCTGCCCATGTTCAAGGGCATTATTATAGCCCGTTTGTTTGGTTGGACTTCATTGTCTGTTCTCGCTGTTTTTCTGTTAAATAACTATCTAACCTACTGGCATGGGTGGCCGGGAGCATCTGTTGCGAATGCGGATGTTGCAAGTGGACGAGAATGGCTGCAATTTTCATTATACGGTGCGGCAATACTTGGTGTTGCGATATATGTCGGGATCGCAAATAATCGTTCCGTTCAAAAGGAGCGTGAGTGGATACTCCGGCTCAACTCTTATCTGATCAGAACAGTCTTTTGGTCAGTCTTACTGATTGGTATTGTTGACTTCCTGCTAGCGTTTCTTCGAGGTGAAGGGTTGCTGATTGGTACTGTCGGCACTGAGTTAGCGGAACTTTTGCACAAAAACCAGTTTCGTGGCCTTTATATCCACACGTCCTTGATCGGGGTTTCTGCTGTTATCGCGGCGATGACTAAGTCTATCGGGGTGACCTGGCTGTCGTTAATGATTGTTGTATCAGAACTGCTACTCGTGATGTCCCGCTTCGTATTCTCATACGAACAGGATTATATGGCGGACCTCGTCAGATTCTGGTTCGCCCCGCTATTCCTCGCTGGGTGTGCCTATGCATTGCGAGAAGAGGGCCATGTTCGGATCGACGTTATTTATTCGGATTTTAGCAAACAATCAAAAGGCCTCGTGAATGCCTTTGGCTCTGTTCTTCTGGGCATGCCGTTTTGCTGGCTTATCTTGATCGTGGGAACGTCTGGCAAGACGGGGATACTTAACAGTTCACTGTTGACTTTCGAGATCGAGGGCTTGGGCAACGGCCTGTATGTTTTCTATTTGATGACCGTTTTCTTAGGCGTGTTCGCGGTAACAATGCTGATTGAGTTCGTTGGCGTATTGTTCGGCGCTATGGCTGATGTGTATTACGAGCCAGATAGGAGAGAAGATGATCCAGTCTGCGTCCAATAACATGAACCCCAACTAGGAAAGATAGAGGCCGATGGAGTTCGTATTCCTCATTCTTTTGCTTATCTCCTTGTTTGTCGCGCTGGGTTCGGGGTTTCCTGTCGCCTTCGCCATACCAGGCTCTGCAATATTTTCTATCGCCTTTGCTGCTTTTGCCGGCTACGTGTTCGCCGGTGACGTTAACGCATATTTCACGCACGGCGGTGGTCCAGGTGAATGGCTGTCAGCTGGAGTAATCAACATTCGTCGTATCTATCAGTCCGACGAGAGCGATATATTAATTGCTATACCACTCTTCATTTTTATGGGGTTGATGTTGCAGCGTTCAAAGGTCGCTGAAGATCTGCTCCTGGCGATGGCTAAGTTATTTGGCGCCATGAGAGGTGGTCTAGGTGTTTCAGTCGTTCTCGTTGGCGGACTTCTTGCCGCTACGACAAGTGTCGTTGGTGCGACCGTGATCACAATGGGTATGATTTCGCTACCAACAATGTTACGAACCAATTACTCCAAACCGCTGGCAACAGGTATCGTCGCTGCAACCGGCACTCTAGGGCAAATTATCCCGCCTTCGATCGTTTTGATTATTCTTAATCACCAACTTACCTCCGCCGTGTACCAGGCCAATACGGCGCGGCGGGAGTTATACAAATCGACCGGTGGCGAGGGGCCGATGCCCTCCATCTTTGACATTAGCTCGGTCAGCGTGGGTGAGATGTTCATGGGTGCGCTGGTTCCTGGCTTATTGCTCATCAGCCTCTATATTCTTTTTCAATTGGCAGTTGCGATAGTTCGCCCAAGCATGGCCCCGGCAGTGGGAAACAACGACACAGATCAGAGCAGTATGCTTGTGCACATGTTGCTTGCGTTGGTTCCACCTTTGGCATTGATTTTTCTTGTTCTTGGCTCGATAATTTCCGGCGTTGCGACCGTCAACCAAGCCGGTGCGATCGGCGCCGCTGGCGCTACTATTATGGCGGGGTATCGATTGCGCGAAGGTATGCGGCGCGCACTTTGGCCTTTGATCATTTCAATCACTGCTGCGACTGCGCTCGCTGTAATTCTTACCGTTTTCGATGTAAATCTGCGCAAAATTTATACGACAGCAGATGTCGTCGGAATCATCCTTGCCGCTGTGGCCTCATCGTTTCTGGCATTTGCAATTTTCTGGAGCGGTTGGCGGGCGTTGAAATTCGAGGGCACGCTGCGACATGTGGTCAACGAGTCCACAAAAACTACAGCCATGGTATTTGCTATTCTGTTAGGTGCGGTCATGCTGACAGCTGCATTTCGTGCCTTCGGAGGGGAAGACCTGGTTAGGGAGTTTCTCGCGACGATCCCTGGTGGCTTTTGGGGACAGTTCACTGTCATCATGTTAGTCATCTTCGCGCTTGGTTTTTTTCTGGATTTCATCGAAATCACTGTCGTTGTCGTCCCCATCGTCGCTCCGATTATCCTTACTGATCCGTCTGCCAATGTGAGTGCGCTCTGGCTTGGCGTGATGCTCGCGCTCGTCGTTCAAACATCTTTCCTAACACCTCCATTCGGATTTGCTCTGTTCTATCTTCGTGGTGTTGCGCCTTCGAGCGTCAAAACTATGGAGATTTATAAGGGGGTGATCCCGTTTATCGGTCTTCAACTGGTGGCAATTGTCATGGTTGTGGCTTTCCCGGTCCTGGTCAACTATCTGCCTAACCGTGTGCTGCTTTTGGCAGATAGCGCGCCCCCTGCGACGAACCCAAAGTTGCAAGCCTGTATGGTAGATTTTGTTAATGAGCGGTTCATACGAGACGAGCAAGGGATTAAGACAGCAATCACCAACGCACGCTCCATGAACTTGGACGTGTTACCCATTAATCTTCGCAGCGATTTCGTTGTTGGATTGAACAACACAGATGCAGCTATTATTGCAATTCAACAGATCAAATCGGCGGAGCGAGATGTGGCGAAAGCGGAAGGGGCATATCGGCCCGTTCTGACTCGAGTCCGGGCATTAGAGCGAAATTTGCGTCAGATCGATGTGGAATTGGCGAAGTTGGATACCGAAATCAATTATCTCAGGCGAGTTCCTGATAAGAAACGCAAACAAGAAATAATGGATCGCAAAGCCGAACTTGGCATTGAACGCGCTTCCCTAGTCGAGGAAATACCAACGGATTGGGATGAGGTCCATGATCGCTTCCAATTACTTCTTGATTCTGAAGCTGCGGTGCGACGGGAATATCGTCTAATTACTGATAACGCTTACGAACCCGTCAAGAAATTGATATCGCTTCTATCTAATGTGCAACCATTAGAAGATGCGGTTCCTAAGGTGCAGGCACTTAAGGATATCATTCAATCTGAACCCACAGATGTTGTCATTGACTCTATCAAGTCGGTGCGATCACTGCTCAATGGGGCCCGTGGTGCAAATCACATCACCTCAATCTTTTATAAAGCAACCAAAGCTCTAAGAGGGGATTCTCCCGACAAGATTGCAGTGGAAGAATTTGTCGCTAATGCATCCTTTGAATTGGACCAGGAGATCGAATGGCGGGCACGGGCTGCTAAACAGCTTCTTACGGACCTGAAAGCATACGATAGAGCCATTGCAGACACGATAGGCCTTCGAGGACAGTCACGCCTACCGGATCATGTAGCAAAGGACGTCGCAGCATGTATTTCTCAAAAGCGAGATATTTTCCTGAATTTTTAACGAGTCTAACACTGCTGATCACTACGTAGCCCGGACATAAAGAATCAATCGCAAAAAATACTTGGTCCCGTAGCTATTAAATCTTGTGAGAAACGCACTCGAAATCATGAGCCAAAAGCGTTGCCAGCCCTATTAAGGGTACTTTGGTGCCTCATGATCAGCAGTTTCACACAGGCTGTGGTCACTCAGCACTTCGAATACGCGGCAATCAGCGATTCTGCCGCCCCGGCACTGTTCAATCATGCGTTGCAGTTCGCGGCGAAGGGCCGTCAACCGTTGGATACGGTTATTGACCTCGCTCAGTTGTGTTTTGGCAATGGCGTCCACCGCATCGCAAGATTGGTCTGGAGCGTCTGACAGGCTGATCAGGTCGCGGACCGCTTGTAACGGGAACCCAAGTTCTCGAGCATGCCGAATGAACGTCAAACGATGTATAGCTGATTCATCGTAGATTCTCTGATTCCCGCTTGAGCGGGGTGGTGCAGGAATGAGCCCAATCTGTTCGTAATATCGGACTGTTTGCACCTTGCATCCGGCAGCATCTGCAATGCGGCCAATCGTTAAATCGCGAGTCACATTAAATTACCTCTTGAACCTATAGTTACTGTAGATATTACATTCAACAGAATAGAGATGAAACAACGAATGAAAGGATGCCTTATGGCCGGTGGTTGTTGCGGAAGTGATGCCAAGTTTGATGGTGTTTCGTATGAATTCAAACGTGCTCTGTGGGCTGTAATTGCCATCAATGGTGCGATGTTTGTCGTCGAAATGGCGGCGGGTGCATTCTCCGGTTCCAAAGCCCTTCAAGCGGACGCACTGGATTTTTTAGGTGATACTGTTACCTATGCGATCAGCCTTTACGTCATCGGCATGTCACTCAAGGTTCGTGCAACGGCAGCCCTCGTCAAAGGGCTGAGCCTCGGGGCCATGGGATTATGGGTATTGGGTTCCACCGCCTATCAAGTCTTGGTCTTAGGCGTACCATCTGCTGAAATTATGGGTGGCATTGGTCTATTGGCGCTGGCAGCAAATCTGGCAAGCGTCTGGATATTGATGCGTTTCAAAGACGGTGACGCAAACGTCAGATCGGTTTGGCTTTGTAGCCGCAACGACGCCATCGGCAACGTTGCGGTGATTTTGGCCGCAGTGGGAGTTTACCTGACCGGAACCGCTTGGCCTGACCTGATCGTCGCTGCTCTAATGGCTGGCTTGTTCCTGTGGTCATCAGTTCAAATTATCAAACAAGCAACGGATGAACGTCGCCATGCCGAAGTGCATTCCACCGCTGCCGAATAGAAAATATTGTATTGCTGGAGTTCGTCTATGACGCACGTGAAAAAACAACCTGGATATCGTGGTGGGGGAATTGCTCATTTCTTTTCCCAATGTTGTGCTGGTTCAACGTTGCTTCTTGTCGTCATGAGTGCGTTATTAGGGGCGGTTATTTTGGATCAGGCGACGAAGTTTGCGGCGCTCACATTTCTATCAGCACCATCGTACAAGATCGAAGTCACACCGTTCTTTAATCTTCGACTGGGTTTCAATACTGGTGTCAGTTTCGGTGTTCTTGGCGACGTTTTCAGCAATCAGCAATGGCCTTTGATTGCGACAACCACTGCCATTGCCGTTGCTTTCACTTTTTGGGCATTGCGTGTAAACCGTCTGCTGGAAGCAGCGGCGATTGCGCTGATAGCGGGCGGAGCATTTGGCAACATCATTGATCGGATTCGACAAGGTGCGGTCACAGACTTCTTGGATTTTCATGCGATGGGGTGGCATTGGCCTGCCTTTAATTTAGCCGATGCATTCATTTTTATAGGCGCCGCATCGTTGGTGATTTTTTCATTTATACCCCCAGCGATGAACGAATCCGAAAGGGGCGAAACAGAAAATGAGTCTTGAAAACGTCAAAACAATGATACCGCCAGATAAAGCGCTGATCGGCGCATGGTTGATTGCGTTGGTGTCCACTCTCGGGGCGATATTCATCGGCGAGGTCATGGGGCGGACCCCTTGCGTCCTATGCTGGTACCAGAGGATCGCGATGTTCCCTTTAGCCGTTATTCTCGGTGTTGCCTGCTATTTATCGGACCTAAACGTCCGCCGCTATGCACTGCCTTTAGCTATTGGAGGAGGTGCGATAGCACTCTGGCATAGCCTGCTTTTTGCCGGGATCATCTCGGAGCCGCTACGTCCGTGCATCCTGAATGGCCCCTCCTGTTCTGGAAAAGATCAGGTCCTTTTCGGAGCTTTGCCACTTCCGTATCTCTCATTAGTGGCATTCTGTTTGATTTCACTCTTATTGTTCTTGTCTACGAAAAAGGAACGAAAATGAATCGTCGTAGTTTTATCGCCCAAATTGGGATAGCAATTTTGGGCATTTTTATTTTCGGCATGTACCTCTATCAACCCTTAGTCAAGAAAATGGGGAAAGTCGCGCAAGTTGCAAATGCTGCCGACCTGGTCCGTGATCATTCACCTATATTTGGCCCGAAAGATGCCCCCGTCACTCTTGTTGAATTTTTCGATCCGGCATGCGAGTCGTGTCGCGCCTTCCATCCGATCGTCAAAGACATCATGGCGACATATCCCGACGAAGTCCGTGTGGTGCTCAGGTATGCTGCATTCCACCCGCCTTCTGAGGAAGCTGTTCGACTCCTTGAGGCTGCACGTCTGCAAGAAAGGCTCGAACCTGTGCTGGAACGATTACTCGAAACCCAACCACGTTGGGCACCACATGGGCGAACACCAGAAAGTGTATGGAATCTGCTCGATGGCACCGGATTGAACGTCGAACAAGCACAGCGAGAAAGTCTAATGCCGCACATCGTTGGTGTGCTCAATCAGGACGCGGCCGATATCGAGTTATTTGGGGTAAAAAGAACACCGACATTCTTTGTTAATGGCATCCCGCTTGAATCGTTCGGCGCAGATCAGTTGCGCGCGCTTGTTCGATCGGAAGTGGAGGCATTATGAAAGTCATCCGTTACACGCTTTGGGGGGCTGCACTAATCGCATTGGTGGTGGCCGCTGTCCATCAGTATTCGCATTTCTTAGGCACGGATTCGGAGGAAGTGAACGGATTCCAGCCGATATTTACCCTTGTGAACCATCGAGGCGAAACTGTCAGTGAGGCCAACTATAGAGATGGCTGGGCATTGGTGTTTTTTGGATTTACAAACTGCCCCGATATCTGTCCAACGACCCTAGCCGAGTTCGCGGACGTGATGGATGGTCTCGGTGACACGGCGGATCAACTAACGCCAATTTTCATCACTGTCGATCCCGAGCGAGACCGCGTCGAGAACTTGGCGAAATACGTTTCTGCGTTCCACCCGTCAATTGTCGGGCTTACTGGAACGGATCAGCAAATCGCTGACGCGGCAAAATCATTCAAGGTCTACTTTGAGCGTATCCCTCAAGACACAGCCCCTGATGGCTACACGATGGGTCACGCCTCTGCCGTCTACTTAATATCCCCCGAGGGTAATTTTGTCCGCACATATCAATTCGGCACCTCACCAGAAATGATCGTTGAAGATTTAAAGACAAGGATATGAACGTGTTAAAAGTCACATCTATTACGGGTGTATTGAGCCTGTTGCTTATCGCGATGATGACGGCACAAGCTGCCGCGGATAGTGTCCGTATAGGCGATGTGATCATAGAAGCCCCATGGGCTCGCGCATCAATTGGGACGTCTCGCCCAGCAGCGGCATACTTATCTATCCGTAATGAAGGGGACGAACCAGTGACCCTGACCCAGGTGAGCACGCCTGTCTCCAAGATGGCGGAAATCCATGAAAGCACGATGTCAGACGGCATAGCCCGCATGGGGCCTGCAGGTGACGTCGTGATCCGGGCAGGCAGTGAGGTCGTGCTGAAGCCAGGTGGGCTACACATAATGATGATGAAGCTGAAACAACCGCTCAAAAAAGGTGAGAAGTTCAACATGACTCTTACCTTCAAAGAGATTGAAGCCGTCGATGTAGTGTTGCCAATTCTGGGTGTTGGAGCATCCGGACCCAACAAATGACCAATGAGGGGAGAAAGTTTTTCAAATGCGCTGCTGCCGTCAGCGGCCTTGCAGTGCTGGCATTTATCTTCAGCTTGTCACTGAGAGAAAGCGAGACAGAAGAGATTGCGAGGTTAAACCTAGACAGGACTACGAGTGCTCAAGAAAGCACAGAACGGCAGCCAATCCTGACTCGTGCCCCCACGTCTGATTTCATTGATCTTCCAAGCAAGACACTTGCTCTGAAGCCAGGTGATACGCTGATAGAAGCGCTGGAAAGCACAGGTGTTTCTTATGGAGAGGCATTCGCTGCTAGTAACAGTTTGCAGGGTGTTTATAACCCACGTGAGCTTAAAGCTGGTCAAAAGCTCTCAGTATCAGTGTGGTTCGATGAAGATCAGCCAGAGACGCAGCATTTGGCCCGTCTCACTTTTGCATCGCAAACTGATCAGATCGTCATTGTAGAACACAAAAAGGCAGAACAGTTTGAGGCACGTGTTCAAGGCATTGAGCACAACGTCCGCTTGGTGCAATCACGGGGGGCAATCTCTGACAACCTTTTCAATTCCGCGAGCAAAGTTGGAGTGCCAATCTCTGTTTTGATGGAGGCCCATCAGGTACTAGGTCAAGTTGTCGACTTCCAACGCGATATTGCTAAGGGTGACAAGTTCGTCCTCGGCTATGAAGTTTACGATGATAAGTATGCTGGTGGAACTCATGCTGGCAATCTTGTTTACGTGTCTCTCAACGCCTCAGATAGTTCGCATGAATTCTTCCGGCATGAGACCATAGAAGGCTTTGTGACATACTTTGATGAAACTGGTCGCAGCAACATGTCTGGTCTCATGAAAACCCCTGTTTCCAACGGGCGATTGTCGTCATCTTACGGCAAACGGACGCACCCTGTATTAGGTTACACAAAAATGCACAAAGGGTTGGATTTCGCCGCCATGCTCGGAACGCCTGTCTTCGCAGCAGGTGATGGAACTATAGTGCAGCGCCGTCGCAATGGAAGCTTTGGTAAATACATTCGTATCCGTCACAATGATGGGTTTTCTACCGCGTATGCCCATCTTAACCGATACAAAGACACACTAGCATCTGGGGATCACGTCCGACGTGGTGAGGTGATTGGTTATGTCGGTGAGACAGGTCTCACGACCGGGCCGAATTTACACTTCGAAGTTTTAAAAGCAGGTCGCCAAGTAAATCCGGCAAAGGTTGTCGCGCCTCCGCTCGCCAAGCTGAATGGCGAGGCCTTATCGCAGTTTCATCGAGATATGGCTGAACTCAAGACTGCATTGGGCATTCCTGTGCAAACTATCGGCGCTCGAAGCGGACCTGACGTACGTGTGCAATCGGGCGATGAAGGGTAGCTTAGTGTGAGATCGAATTGGCCTGCTCGTAAACTCCAGCTCACTTCGCTTGCACTCGTCATAGCAGTCGCCGCCTCAATTCTATACGGATGGTGGCAAGTTGATGGCCCAGGGGCATCATCGAGAACATCTAAAGTGAGCAACTTGCCGCTCTCGATTACTCAAATGAATTTCTCACTCATAGATCACAAAGGTAACCAAGTTCAACCAGTGGACTGGATCGGCACGCCATTGCTCGTGTTCTTCGGCTTTACGTATTGTCCTGATATTTGTCCAACGACCTTAGCTGATATTACAGGCTGGCTTGAAGCGCTGGACGAGGACACCGAGCGGGTCAATGTTTCATTCATCACGGTCGATCCCGAGCGCGATACCTCGGAGGCGATGGCGGCATACGTCGAAAATTTTCATCCGGCCATCGTCGGCTATACTGGCTCACCTCAAGATATCGACGATGTGGCCGCCGGATTTAAAGTCAGATTCGAAAAAATCGTAACTGGTCAGACCTATACGATGGATCATACGGCAGGAGTGTTCGTATACGATGCTGAAGGTCGCTTTGTCAGCATCATTGATTTTCATGAACCGAGGGAGAATGCCGTTCCGAAAATTCGTCGCGCAATAGAGCTTTCTGCTCAAGCTGACTTTGGATCTGATCAAGGCTTTACCAGAACTAAATAAGAGGACATCGAAAAACAAGATCGCCCAGCATTCAGGCAGCACGTTGAGGTTCATTGGCCAGTGCCGTGGGACGTTCGTGTTTAAACTTGTCGCGGCGAGCGTGATATTTTTAAAGCAAGTTATGCGTGCCTTTATGGTAACGCAACTGAACTGTGCTGCCGTTTACAGCGATTAAACCAAGGCTTTCATTAAACTTCGCAACTTTCCACTTTTTCGACCGGGTCGACCAAGGTTTTAATTCAGCAATGTATAGGCGATTGGTGTCCCCAAACTTTGGGGACACCTCAATATCGATATGGCCTGTCAACTTACCATGTCTCTTTTGCAAGACACGCCCAGTCACACGTCGATCACCACTTTCCATCCTCCAAATACGTACTAACTCTATCTTTGTAGTAAGTGAATTTTTAGCACTTATAGTAACATCCGCCGCTTGGACGCCATTGACCTCAGCAGAAACGCAGCCTGTCAAAGTTCCTAAAGCTAGAACAAAACCCAAAATTGTCATTTTGTGTTTCATTTTCATACCTTATCGAGTTCAAAATCTGTTTGATGTGTTCTCGACCAATATTTGAGCATGCCACGCGAAAACCATTGATAGAGTGCAGGCAACAAAAGTAAGGTGAGTAGGGTAGAGCTTAGTAGTCCGCCAACAACAACAGTTGCCAATGGACGCTGCACTTCTGAACCAACTCCAGTCGATAAAAGCATCGGGATAAGCCCAAGCGCTGCGATCAAAGCCGTCATGAGAACCGGCCGCAATCGGGACAGTGCGCCTTCGTAAATCGCCTCGCCTGGCTCCATTCCACCTAAGATATTCTGGTTGATCGCGTTTACCATCACGACACCATTCAACACAGCAACTCCAAATAGTGCAATGAACCCAATAGACCCTGGCACTGATAAAAATTGGCCGGACAAGTAAAGCGCAAAAATGCCACCAATTAATGCAAGAGGAACATTGACCATAATAAGAAACGATTGACCAAGCGACCCGAATGCAAAGAACAAAAGCAGCAAAATGAGGCATAAGGATAGCGGAACAACAACCGCCAAACGTTCTTGAGCGCGTCGCTGGTTTTCGAATTGGCCTCCATAAACAACAGAATATCCTGGAGGGAGTTCCACCTCTTGAGGCATCTTATCCTGCAACTCGGCAACAAGTCCGCCCATATCACGGCCCTCGACATTTGATTGAATGACAACACGTCGTTGTACATCATCTCGGCGAATTTGCGGGGGTCCGCTGACTATCGAAACTGACGCTATATTCTTAAGGCGCACCCATCCACCATTAGGTGCTTGTAGAACCAACTCTGCGATTGAACTAATACTTTGACGATGTTCAAGAGCCAGTCGGATGTAAATGTCGTATCGCTCATTCCCTTTGATTACCTGGCCTGCGGAAACACCACCGATGGAATCCGCCACCAAATCCATGACTTGGCTAACCGGGATACCATAGCGTGCAAGTTTATCCCGATCGGGAGTCACGACCAGTTGCGCCTCACCAGCAACTGGTTCTAGTGCAACATCACGTGTACCAGAAATAGTTTTGATAAATTTTTCAATCTCTTGCCCTTTTGTTACAAGGACATCCAAGTCTGGTCCGAATAATTTCACAGCCAATTGTGCTTTCACTCCCGAGAGTAATTCATCAACTCGTGTAGCGATAGGCTGTGAGAATGAAAATAAAAGGCCGGGATGGACTGACATTTTTTCTTCCATAAGATTTTGAAGACCTTTGCGCGCTTTAGCGGATGTCCAGTCATCTACTGGAAGAAGGCCCACTAGGATTTCTATATTTGAAACCGGTTCAGGGTCCCCACCTAGTTCTGGACGCCCAACACGGGAAGAGGCATAGGTGACCTCTGGAAACTGCATGAGCTTACGCTCAAGTTTTTGAGCTACGGCAAGGGAGGTGTTCAGGCTGACCGACGGCCCCAATGTCACACGAATGTTCAATGTTCCCTCTTCCAATTCAGGAACAAATTCGGTTCCAAGTAGAGGGACGACTGCGATTGAAGCAGCAAATATCATCAGCGACATCAAAGTTACTGCTATGCGGTTTCGCAATGCCTTTGCAAGGACCCATGTATACAATATTTCAATGGGCCTGAATATTGGACTTTCACGATGTCGGACAGGTCGACTAAATGCATATGTCGCTAGCGCTGGAACAACAACCAGAGCGACGAACAAGGATGCAACCATCGCAAGAACGATGGAAATAGCCATAGGCTGGAATAATTTTCCTTCAACTCCTTCTAGGCTAAACAAAGGTGCAAAAACAACAATGATGATGAGGACCGCAAAAAAAACCGGACGCCCAACTTCTTTTGCCGCCTCTTGAACCCGAAGTCTGAGAGCATGTGGTTCTGTATCAAGTGTATCCGGCTCAGAGCCTTCACCGTGCGACGTTAGATGTTTGAAGATATTTTCCATCATGACAACCGAGCCATCAACCATCATGCCGATGGCAATGGTTAACCCCCCCAAAGACATCAAGTTGGCAGACAATCCCCAATAAGACATTGCCATTAAGGCAAGCCCTACGGATACAGGGACAGAGACGAGGACCAGAAGGGAAGCGCGGAGGTTCATAAGGAACAAGAGTAGGATGACCACGATTAAAACGAATGCTTCAATCAAAGCCTTAGAAACAGTTTCAACCGCTTGTTCAATCAAGTTAGCTTGATCGTAAATAGGCTCAAGGATAACGCCTTTTGGTAAAGCATTCTGGATGATTGGAAGACGTTCTTTTACACCGTCAATCGTCGATTTTGTGTTGGCCCCAGCGCGTTTCAGAACAATGCCAGTTACAACTTCTCCATGCTCAACTGAGTTTCCATTAGTGTCACGACCTGTCATAGACACCGCGCCCTGACGTATTTCATTGCCGAAAGCGATGGTCGCAACATCGTTAACCCGAACGACTACTCCATCTTCTTCTTTAAGAGGCACATTACCAATATCTCGAAGCCCTTCCGCTTCGCTTCTGACCCAGCCAACGCCTCTAATCACCAATTGCTCCTGACCTTGGTCCATAAACCACCCGCCAGCGTTGCGATTATTATTCTCGATAGCTTCTTGAATATCTTTAACATTAAGCCCATAGGCGAGCATTTTTCGGGGTGCGATCTGAACTTGGTATTGACGCACTTCGCCTCCGAAGGAAAGTACATCTGTAATCCCATCGACTGGCATTAAAAGTAACTTAACAACCCAATCGTTCAAACTCCGCAACGCCGTGACGTCATAGTTAGCGGATCCGTTAGACCTGAGGACATATTGGAATACCTGCCCCAATCCACTGGTATTTGGTCCCATTTCAGGGGAGCCAATGCCATCGGGTATTTGCTCTTTCGCGGCTTGTAATTGCTCAAATGTCAACTGCCGAGCGAAGTAGATATCCGTTCCTTCTTCAAATACAACAGTCACTACAGATAGGCCAGATTTTGATATAGAGCGAACCTCCGCCACATCTGGCATTGAATACATGACGGCTTCGATGGGGTAAGTGATCAGCTGTTCGACTTCTTCAGCACCCAGCCCTCTGGCCTCTGTATTGATGCTGACTTGGACGTTGGTAACATCCGGAAAAGCGTCAAGATTAAGCCGTGGGAGTAAAATCGCCGCTCCGATCAGAATGCCGAATAACGACAAAACTACAAGCAATCGGCCTTGGATAGCGATATCAATAATTTTGTTCAACATGTTCGCAGTCCGCCAATCAATGGTTGTGAATATCGAACCCGCTTTTGGCGAGTTCTGATTGAATGAAAAATGCACCTTGAGTAACGACTTGCGTGCCTATGGGAATCGATTTGATAACTATCAAATCTACAGCCTCACGGACAACGCCCACCTCAACAGGTTTGAACGATCCGGGCGAAACCATCTGAAAGACGTTCCATTCACCTTCAGAGTTCCGCAGTACGGAGCCTTTGGGGACTGCAATCACAGATTCCGAAACGGTTCCAGCGAATGTGACATCAACAAACTGCCCTGGACGTAGCGCGGTCTGAGGGTCATAAAGCTCGATCCGAACGCCAAGCGTTCGCGTACGTTCATCGATGTTCTGTTCCAGCTGTATGACAGATCCACGATGCGTTTTTTTTGCAGTGTTGACTGTAACTGTGTCGCCTGGTGCTACCAAATTCGCATCATCTGGATTTATTTTAGCTTCGACCCATCGCAACGTCGGGTCAGTGATTTGGTATATCGCCTTGCCTGGATCGATCATTTCACCAACCAAAAAATCATCAGAGATGATCAATCCACCTTGCTCGGCGAGTATATTGAATTGCCCTGGTTTGCTCCGATTCCCCGATTTTAACAAATTATCAATTTGCGCATTGGTCAGCCCGTAAGCAAGGAGGCGGCCCTTTGCTTGTTGATATGCGACACGCGCCTCTGTCGAACGTTTTTCAGAAACAATTTCCTCTCCTAACCGCTTCACTCGTTGCCACTCTGATGCGGCAACAACGAAATCACCCTGAGCTTGTGCCATTTCGACACTGAAAATTGTCACGAGTGTTTGTCCAGGGCGCACGATGTCGCCCAGTTTTGCATGGCGCTTCAAAATCATCGCGGTGATTCTTGGGGTTATAATTTGGGTTCTATACTGATTAAGGCGAATTTCACCTGGCACTGATATTTGGATAGGTATTTTTCTTAACCTAATCGGCTCGATAACGATGCCCGCCTCGAGAATTTGGGCCTTACTTAATTGAACTTCTGCACCAGCTTCTTCATGGTCGCCATCTTTGTCTTCATTATGATTTTCACCTTCCTTATGCTCTTCTTCGTGGCCATCACCTTCTTTCTCGGTATCGCTATCTTTATGTTCACCCCCATGGGCTTCGCCTTCAGTATGCTTTTTATCGTCGTCAGCATGTTTTTCATTAGTTCCATGCTCATTCTCTATTGCTGAAGGCGATGCTGCATTAGCCATTTCTGGCTGTGAAAACCCCACTAAAAATATGATAAGTGTTGCAATCATTTTGATGGTGTTCATTTTAATTCCTCCGCCCAAACATAGAGATTCGCACCAGCTCTTAGCCGGGTAATCCAAGCGCTCCAAAGCGCCTGTTCGAGATCGATGCCAAGGGCTTCCGTTTCGATTAATTGATTTAATTGCTGCAGGTACTCAAGCGCACCGATTTCCCGCGTTTCTGCAAGGCGGTTCAACAGTTTCTCTTGATTTTTCATCGTTGGAACCGTGTGATTACGCCAACGTTTGATGGCCGATAACGCCGATCCAAGACCCTGTTCCGCCGTAGTCAAGCGAGCGCGAAGGCGGCGTTCAGCATCAACAACTAGAAATTCTTTTCCAGCCGCATCTGCGGAAGCAGCTAGTTTCTCACCAGTACCACGGTTCCAAACCGGGAGCGGGATTGAAAGTGACAAGCCAACAACATTAGTCTCTCCTTCTTCACCCACGCGAACGCCTATAGTTGGATCAGGGCGCCAATTTTTATCAGCTAAATCAATTCCCACTTTGCTGGCGGTCAAGATTGCCCGGGCTAATCGTAGTTCTGGGGTTTTGTCCAAACCAGGTTTAAACTGGTCCAAGCTACTCTGCATGACATCAATAGGTAGAGGCCAAGAATCTCTTCTTTCACCAACTAAGGCGACTAAATCACGTTGAGCAAAAGCAACCTCAGCCTCTGCAGCGGCAACCTGAAGTTCAGCATTAGATTTATTGACTTCAGCCGTCAGAACGTCCGCTTTACCAATATCCCCTGCTTGTTGGAACTTTTGGATTAAGGTGAGAAATCTGTCACTCAACACCAAACGTTTTTGCGCTAGTCGTTGAAGCTCTAGTTGCTTTTGGTTGTCACCCAACGCTGATAGCAAACGCTCGAGCAGCTCTACTTTGATCAAGTCATATTCGGCGCTGGCTATTTCAATTTCTGCCGTGGCCGCATTGACTCGAGATTTTCCTCTGCCCCATACATCAATAGTCTGGGAGATCCCAATCTCTTTCGTCTGTTCTTCGGCATCTTCAAAACCGGCATCGATTTCAGGATTGTGAGGATACTGTCTGGCAGCTATTTTTGACGCGTTAGCCTTAGCTAAATTTTTTTCCGCAGCTTTTACAGCGGGATGAAGAGCAAGCGTTTGCTGTAAAAAATTACCTAGTGGTTGATTATCTTGAGCATAAACGAATGAGGGCGGCAGGGCACTGATTGCGAATGCAATCAAACCTGAAAGTAGTATTCTTCGGTACATTGTTGAGGTTCCAAACTTGCACGTTGAGACTTGCCCAGACGGATTAATGACTGGGTGAAATTAGAGTGGCAGGTGGAATCTCAGGAAATCGGGGGGCGGAAAAGAGGAGGGGAGCTAAGACCTACAACAATTTTTGTAACGGGGACGGCAATACGCTCCATATTATATGAAAGCAGAATTGTCATTCCATCAAGTCGTAAAGTTAAGTGCTTCATCACAGGACACTTTTCAAAATAACCATGATGAATAGATCCGTCGTCGCTAGGATGATCCAAATAAGTTTCAAAGGAGATGCCGTGGGCATCTGCATCTTCTATCGACGCCGCAGTAACTGTACCTAGGTTAAACATAAAAATTGCAAGAATAACCAGGCCGCTAAGAATGCGTCGTCGAAACGTTATTTGGGATGATTTACTCATAGTATTGATATGTATCGAGAAATTGGTCTCACGCGTCAAGAACAATCTGGACGGTATGAGCGATTTAGGTTCTACGGTGGAGGAGGGAGTCGACAGTATTATCTGTTATATCCTGATTTATTCCTAGATTGACTTCTTCTGGCGACGTCAGAGTGAATGCGACACATTCACAGTATTAACCAATTCATTTCCTGCAAAATCTCAATTGTTTTTCGAGGCGATTATCTACGGCCAGTAAATGTGAAATACTCTCCCAACGCCACATCGATACTCAGCCGTAGCACACCATTTCCGACACCAACCACCAAATTTACAAGACGGGCTCAAAGACAGGTGTTGTATCCCAACGCCAACGCTTTGGTTTTGGTCTTGGTAAATGAGATTGGCCTCCAACCCCCCGTAAAGAAACCCAGGAATTCCACTATCCAACGTGCGCGGCCACAAGCGGTACTGAAATGAAGAATCAAGACGAGCCACATCGCCGAATTTAAAATCATTGGCTTCGGCATTTGCCTTGTAACTGATCTGAGTGTCGATCTGAAAATCGAGGGTTTGGTATGTGACAACAACCCCGGCGAACGGATCCCACGATCCCGAACCCAACTGCACGCTTTTAGGTAAACTGCCAAAGGCATCGCGTTCGTCGTCGTCACCGGTCGGAACCTTGATGCCAGCGAATGGCGCGATGCGGAATGTCCGTCCGCGCCAGTCCTTTTTGAAGGCCGTACCGGCCAAAGAGGCTGATGTCTCGGCGCTCCTGGCACGTCGTGCGCCACTCTCGGTCAATTCGAGACGTTTATCGGCATAAGGCACCACACCGAACAGAGAGAGGTTTCGGTTGACCCCATAGCCAAGGACGGAAATAGCGGACATCGCGGTACGGTCACGGTTGGCACCGCTCGGGTCGTCGCTGGACTGGTCAAGAACGAACTGTTCACGAAACACGAACTCGCCCTCGGCTACTGGCAATGCAGTATTGAAGGTTTGGGGGGCACTCCGCGCCTCACCAGCCCAAACAACGACGGCGACGGCGATCACGCTCCATGCGACTCTACCGGCCCTCTTGCTTTGTAATCCGCTTAGAGTGGTCAACGTTTCTTCGCCTTGCGTTGACCCGTGGTCTGAACTTGTTCGAATTCTCGTAGGGTGAAGGCGGCGGCTTCCACCGCTTGACGGGCTGTTTGTTCGTCGAATTTTGCCCCATTGACCGTCGTAATTAACACAGTGCCGGTATTGATGTTGGTATCTATTTCTTCGACACCCTCAATTTTGCTCAGTTGTTTTTCGATGCCATAGGCGCAAAAAGGGCAGGCAAGACCATCGACACTCAGCCTGTAAACGGCCCCATTGTCGTCTTGACCTTGTGCGGCAAAGGCAGCTCCAAGCATCAGAGTCACAATAGCAGCCCTCAACATCATTCGAACGTTGGTACCAATCGATTTACCTTCCATGTGTTGTCTCCTAAATTTTTTCGGGTCAGTCGTCACACTAATGGCTGGCCGATGCCTTCCGCCCGGAGCGCGGCTTCGTCCAGGTCGCGCCCTGTGCAGCAATTGGCCAGTTTCCCGTCAAGAACAATCGCAGGCACCGAAGCAATGCCCAGGCTCATGGCTCTCTCCGTTACCTCTGGTTTACGCATATCCAGAACGGAGACCGCGCAGGACGAACAAGCGATTTCGCTGACCCGTGCCACTACTGCCTCGCATACCGAACACCCGGCGCTGAATATTTCCACGTTACGTTTTTTTGCCATCGTCATTTCTCCTTTTTCTTATCCTTTGATTGGTGACGTTTGTGCCACTAAAAGATTCCATAATTGTACACTCTTTGACGGCACCCCTACCGGGACAGGTGAAAATCAATTCTTCAAGAGCATCACGAATACGCCTGAGTTGTTCCATTTTGTGGTTAACTTCGTCCAGCTTGGTTCGGGCGCGATCACGAACTTCGGCGCAATCAGTTGCCGGGTCCGCCCGAAGAGATAGCAGTTCCTCTATCTCTCGAAGGGAGAACCCAATTTCCTGGGCTTGGCGAACGAAGCTAATTTGCTCCACCGTTTCTTGTGGATATTCTCTATATCCGCCAGCGGTTGGTTTAGGCGGCTGATTTATCAGGCCTTTCCTTTCGTAAAAACGGATTGTTTCTACACCAACGCCCGCCGATTGAGCCGCTTTGCTAATGGTCATTCTTTCAATCATGGTCAACTCCATACGTACACCCTGCGCTCCGTACTATAGTACGGAGTCAACAAATACTACATGGTGGGCACTAGAGCCACTTTCTATAAGGTTTGTTGCTGATATTTGCTGAAAGTGAAAAGCTGACGAAATGGTGATAGCTAAAAATGACGGCTACTAACCATAAATAGAATTGGTTCCGCTATTCGACTCGTCGGCCATCTGCATCGATGATCAGCTCGCCATCCTCCTTTTTCATCGGCCCGGGAGGTAGTTGATCTAAGAGGTCAAGAACTGTCTCGGATGGTCGACATAGCTTTACGCCCTTGGGCGTCGCCACAAGCGGTCGATTCACTAAAACTGGATACTCCAACATCGCATCCAATAGTGCTTCATCCGGTACGTTAATGTCCAAAAGGCCAAGTTCTGCGGCAGGAGACTTGGTTTCTCGAAGCGCCGTGCGAGGCGTCAAACCAGCTGCGGCAAATAGCGACAGCAATTGTGGTCGAGACCAACCTGCTTCAAGATACTCGATGATCTCAGGTTCGTAGCCAGCAGCCCTTACGATCTCGACGACATTACGTGATGTTCCACATTACGTGATGTTCCACATTCGGGATTGTGATGAATGACTACTGGGAAAAAATCACTCATGATTGTTGCTCCTTAAAAGGGATATATTTGTAGCTTTTTTTAAACTAAAGCTGCAATCCCATGAGTGGCTATTTTACGAATTATAATTCAGCGTAATACGCATGGCCGCCAAGGGTTAGGAACAAGCCTGACAAGAGCAACTTAACTAAACCTGCAAAGAGCTGAAAGTTCTAGTCACCCCGCGCAACAAGACAGCTTGCTGACATCCTTGTCGAAGGTTTGGGCGGCGAGTTTTAGGCCCTCAACCGTCGTCAGATACGGAAATATAGTCTCTGCGAGATCGGTGACGGTAAGCCCGTGTTTGATCGCAAGGACGGCCGTTTGGATGCTGTCAGCGCCTTCGGGTGCTATTATTTGAGCGCCAATAAGTTTATTAGATTTTTTATCTGCGACCAGCTTAATAAGCCCACGAGTATCCTGGGCCGCCAGCGCACGTGGCACATGGTCGAGGGTAATCGTTGATGTTTTTACCTCAAAGCCTTGGTCCTTGGCCACGGCTTCTGACAATCCAACACCGGCTACTTGTGGGTCAGTGAATACAACCCACGGCATGGCCGAATTGTCATAGATTAAACTGTCGCTATTAAGGGCATTCTTCGCCGCCAGTTTTGCACCGTATGCGGCCATGTAAACAAACTGGTCTGTACCCGTGACGTCACCTGCCGCATAGATGTCAGGTCTCGACGTTCGCATACGATCATTTACTTTGATGCCACCGTTTGGCGTCATTTCCACGCCAACATCCTCCAAACCCAGACCTGTGACATTCGCTGAACGGCCTGTCGTAACAAGTACTTTCTCAGCGACAATCGATAACGTCTGACCTGTCTCTATGACGTCTAATACAACTTCATTATCGATTTCTTTAATTTCTTTATATGTGAGGCCGTCTCGGACAGTGACCCCTTCGTTTCGAAGATAGGTTGTCAGGGCTTTACTGATTTCTGGTTCCGCTTCCGGGAGCAATCGCGTGCGACAGGTGATCGTAACAGCAACACCTACGCGCGCGAACATCTGTGCCAATTCACATCCTATGTACCCACCACCAATGACAAGCATAGATGACGGCAGGACTTCTAGTTCCAAAGCTTCGGTACTTGTGAGATAGGAAACGGTGTCGATGCCCTTGATATCTGGTGCCACGGCGATTGATCCTGTGGCAATAATAACCTTGTCCGCACTGATCAGATCGCCATTGACCTTTACTCCACCCTTGGTTAGTCGGGCTGCACCCTCAATGTAAGCGACGTTATTGTATGAAGGCAGGAGATCCAAGTATTTCGCTTGTCGAAGGGATGATACAAGATCGTCTTTCTGCGCTATGAGAGCCTGCCAATTATCAACTCGTGCGTTGACTTGGATGCCCGCGAAGCGCGATGCGGCCTTGGCCTGATATAGTGTTTCAGCAGCACGGATCATCGCTTTAGATGGAACACAACCAACGTTAACGCAGGTGCCGCCAATTGTGCCATGGCCAATCAGGGCAACTTGTGCGCCTTGTTCAGCCGCCGTGATTGCGGCGGAAAACCCAGCTGATCCTGCGCCGATAACGGCCACGTCATAATGATTGGTTTTAGCTTCTGAGGTCTCGCAACAGTCAGACATATCTATTTCTTTCAACAATAAAAATTAAGTAATGGAGCGACGACGCCAGACAGCGTAAACCGCCATCGCGATAAAAATGGCAAGCGCAGGGAACAAAACATAATCCAGCCAACCTAGCCATGCGCTGAGCCCCACCATGCCGAAAAGCACAACCAAAATTGGCGTAAAACAACAAAGTGCTGTAATCACCGTACCGATGTTCCCGGCCTTAAGCAGTGTTGCGTCTTTCATAAAATTGATCTCATGACGACGGTTGAGCCGGATATCCGGCATTAGTTGAAGCAGCTGCTATCTCTTCTTCAGAAGCGATAGAAGGATCAAAGATAACGGTTGCTGTCTTGGCACTAAAATCGATCTCGACGTTTTTGACACCTTCAACACCTGCCATTGCCGCTTTAACCGTGATCGGACAGGCTGCACAGAACATTTTATCGACCATGAATGTCGTAGTTTTTTCTGTGATGGCTTGCACGGATACCGATTGTGCGTGTGCGAATTTTGGAATAAGGGTGACAGTACCGACAATCAAACTTATGGCGATAACCACTGTTGCTATGAGTTGTTTCATGTTTTAGCTCCTAAGCTCATTGGCTTAATAAAAGAAAGGTGCCCACCATGTGATGGTGGCTGAAAGTGTGACGAGAAGGGTCGCCGCCCAAAGGGCTGTTTTCGTTAAGAGTGATGATTGTGGGCGTGCGCAAAATGAGTCTTCTTCACACGCTGGCTTTTGCCGGAAATACACATACCAAAAGCCAAGTCCGATTAAGCCCAGCGAAATTACCGTGAAGATTGGTTTGTAAGGCAGTAAAGCCGTCAGGTTGCCTATCCAAGCGCCGGAGATACCGACGGTGACTAACACCAGCGGTACAATGCAGCATGACGATGCTAGAATCGCACCCAGCAATCCACCTACTGCCAACCAACCCGGCTTGTCATTTCGTCCTTCATTGATTTTTAGCTCGGCGTCATCCAATGCTGATTTAATCTCACTCATGTTATGTCGTCCTCGATAAGTTACTCTATGGACGCTACACTCTGTAGTAGCTACAGGATCAAGTTCTTTTTTGTCACGAAACTGTGAAAGTGAAGGTCAATTATGAAACGAGGTGAACTCGCTAAGCGGACTGGCTGCAATATTGAGACAATTCGCTATTATGAGAAGGTTGGCCTTCTATTAGACCCTCCACGAACGAACGTGGGACATCGAGTTTACGATGATAGCCATGAACAGACGTTACGATTTATCATGCGGTCCCGTGAACTTGGTTTCACCATTGATGAAATTCGCGGCCTGCTCGATCTTGTAAATGGTGAGCAGTATACTTGCGGCGAAGTAAAGGACCGCACCTTGCTGCACCTGAAAGCCGTCCGTGACCGGATCGCTGATCTCAAGAAACTCGAAACTACCCTCGCCTTGACCGTTTCGGCCTGCGAGGGCGGAGATTCACCGAACTGTCCGATTGTCGATGCGCTGACCAAAGAAGCTTGAGTGACCAATAATTAGAATATTAACACGAACAAAAATTCTCACGGAAAGACATACCCTCATGCAGACGTTTGTTATTTACGTTGTTGCCGCACTTGCCGAAATCGCCGGGTGTTTTGCTTTTTGGGCCTGGTTGAAGTTAGACAAGCCAATCTGGTGGCTTGTACCAGGCATGGCATTACTCGCCCTTTTCGCCTATCTACTAACTCACATTGACAGTGCCGCAGCGGGTCGCGCATACGCTGCGTACGGAGGCATCTACATCGCCGCATCGCTTTGGTTCATTGAAGGTGTCAGGCCAGATCGTTGGGATGTTTCGGGGGGGGGTGGTTATTTGTCTAATCGGTTTAGTTATTTTCAGTCATACTATCCCGCGTGGTAAGGAATTGGTAGTCAATATAGTGAGCGAGCGCTTCACTCTCAATCTTTCAATCACGACGGCCTTCGCCTCTCGCACCATTGATAGTGTAATCGCCAGGTTTCTCTCGAAACGGCTGTAGAAGCATTTGATCAAGGCGTAGGTCACGGCCTTTGCGAAACTGGTTGATGCCGATGGTCATGTCGTCATGTCCGTCTTGAGGCTGGGCGATGTATGTGCCGAACAGGCGATCCCACCACGGCAGACTAAAACCAAAATTGGAATTGGTTTCTTTTGGGATCACTGAATGATGAACGCGGTGCATATCCGGTGTCACTATAATCAATCGTAGAAACCGGTCTATCCTTTCGGGAATGCGAACATTGCTGTGATTGAACATGGAGGTAGCATTGAGAATTACTTCGAAGATCAATACGGACAAGGGAGACGCACCAAGCGCACCCACCACCATTAATTTAAGGCCCATAGAAATAATGATCTCAATTGGATGAAATCGCGCGCCTGTTGTGACGTCGTAATCCAAGTCTGAGTGATGCATGCGGTGCAATCGCCACAGTATGGGTACAGCATGAACTAGGACATGCTGCAGATAGATAGCAAAATCTAAAATCACTAAGGCCATAAAAACAGCTAACACTTCTGGTACGGCAAAGGAATTGAAAAATCCCCAGCCATTCGCCTCGGCCGCCAAGGCTACACCAACAGCGGCAGTTGGAATAAATACTCGTAAAACAACTGTGTTGAGGACTACGATGCCAATATTGTTCGGCCAGCGTTTAAGACGTGAATACACTCGCTTTCGGCGCGGCGCTACAGCCTCCCACAAGGCCATAATGGCGAAAACACTTATAAAGGTACTCAACCGTATGATCGCTTCGTTGGCTTGTACACTCGCCCACATAAAGAGTGGCCCTTTCTCACATTCAAATGATTATTTGATAATAAAAATCCGTTAATTCACAGAACATACAATAGAAAGCTATATCTTGCCGTTTCTGCTCATGCTCAACCGTGTCTTGGACGGTAGCGGCCGTTTATCTCGGAGAGCGTTCCTATCAATCTTTGATTAGGCATTTCCGACACCAGCCGCTAGAAGTGTGTCCTCATCTACACCACGACCCGCGCAGCAAGAAGCGAGGACACCGTCGATGGCGACAGCGGGTATCGATTTCACATCCAGTTCTTTAGCGTGTATCCGTGTCTCTTCTTTTTGCATATCCAATATGATTATCTCACAGGACGAACACGCGACGTTCTAAACCATATTAATGGTCTCCTCACATAGTCCGCAGCCTGCGCTAAATATTTCTATTTTTCTCTTAACAGTCATCATTTCTCTCCTTTCTAATTGTTCAATTATGTCTGGATACCTCGGTGTTAGTGTGTTGGCCACTTGAGGCATGCATTGTTTTCTGATCTCTAGAGCGCATAACCGGCCAAGAATTCCAGATTGATGCAATGAGCAGAATGGAAATACCAGTCCACATATGTGGCATTTGGCGCAAAAAACTAGAATACTTACGTCAGCCGAGTTTTCCGAGTATGGGGAACGCGTCCAAGAACCAATAGGCAAGAACCGTTAATTGATCGGTAATCATGGCGACACCCATGATCATCAGCGTAATTCCGGCGACTTGCTGTATCCGCCGCCCAAACCGCTTAATTGTTTTCAAGTTGCGAGTCAGGTGAGCGGTGAAAGCCGCAGATAGAATAAAGGGAAGGCCGAGGCCAAAAGAATATACCAAGAGTAACAGAGTCCCCTCACCAACTGATGCTCGACTGGCGCTGACGGTCAAGATTGCGCCTAGGACTGGTCCGATGCAGGGAGTCCATCCGAACCCAAATGCAAGCCCGAGCAAGTATGCGGATAGAGGCTTGCCACCTGGAATATCCAGGTGAAACCGGAAATCTCTCTCTAATGCGGGAATCGTTGCCATACCAAGCATCAAAGCACCCATGAACAAGACAACGACTCCACCGACTATATTCAGTTCATAGCGATAGCTCAGAAAAAATTGACCTAGAGCCGTGGCGCTTGCACCCATGATGGAAAATATAGTCGTGAAACCGAGAACAAATAACAGGCTGAAACCAATCGCCGCTATTTGTCCTGATATTTTCCGAGTACTCGGCGTTGTAACAGCAGATTGTCCAGCAACATAAGAAACGTAACCGGGTACGAGAGGAAGAACGCACGGCGACACGAACGAAACCGTACCGGCAAGAAACGCAATGACGAGGCCGAATGCAGTGAGATCAGGCATGCCTGATTGTCCTATGTTCGGTTAGTTTTAAGGCGTATACGTAGGCAATAACAGGAATTACAATCCATTGTAGAAGAGGGCTTAAGCCAACATTCAGAATGGGGATGACGGGCATGATGTCGCTATACGCCCACGCCTCTCGAACCACAATATTCAACCACTCACTGAATACCGTATATCCGACACCTATAGTGACAGCTGCTAACAGGACGGCACCCATACGTTCATCGGGCCAACGCGATCCACCGAATAGGAAAACGGCGAGCATGATGCCCGTGAGACCAATCAATGCATCTCCGCCTGTGCAGTGGATTGCCGCGAAAAGAATCTCTTTGGTAGTTCCTTTGTCCCAGATTGTATAAAGCGGCATGTGCGCGAACTCCCAAACAAGGTTCAGAAGTATGACCACAATCATGTATCGACGAAGTGCGGTAATGGGAGGCATGGAGTTTTCCGAAAGATCTTGCTGTTTCAATTAAATATTCCCTTGAGCTTATTAAGCCATCCCTCTTGCCTCTCAGGTTCCAGATGATTGTTAATGAGACCGTTGATATACAACACCATGTTTATGGATTTGAATCTCAGACTGTGAAAATTTCCAGCCCAGCGCCCGCCACGATCGATCACATGCGTAACGACACCATGGGTTTGATAACCGTCATCACTTTTGACGAACTTGTGTCCAAATGCTTCGGCAAGTTTTCTCGTTGTATCTTCTGCTTGTTTGGGCGCCACCGTCAAAAACGTCCAGTTGACTGGATCGAGACTGTGATCGTCACCGTACACTTTTAGTACATCCGGTGTGTCGATTAATGGATCTGTTGTAATCGTGACAAACTGAACAGTTTCCTTCATGGGCGAAGAATTAATCATCGTTTGTATATCTTGAATTTTCTGCGCTTGAAGAGGGCAAACATCAGGGCAAGTCGTATAAACGAAATGCATAATGAGAATTTTACCCGCATATCCAGATAAACTAACTTGCTCGCCATTTCCATTGATTAGCTCGAACGTCGGGGCTGGTTTGTCTTTTTTCTCGAAGAACTTCTCTTTGTTAATCATCAATTTATCAAGATTGGCACCAGGATGATCAGCTCTCGACGATGTGATGACTAAAAATACAAATAAAACAGCAATCAAGCTGCACCATATTTTCAAATAATCTCGGCAGGCATATTTCTGACTAGAAGATAACATTTGGCTATTTCTCGATGCTATTTGATTTAATCACAGACTTGTCTTGAGTTCCCGACTCCTGACCATTGCATGATTGGCCTGACCCCCCACGCATGCAGAGACCGAAAGCACACATAGCTAGACATGGAAGTACGCTGAGAATTATAGGTGCCGCACCGACGGCAGTTAACCAGTCCCATTTAAAGGCAAGCCCGATGCCAGCGACTGCTAGACCGCTGATTGCTAAGCCTTTCCGGCTTTTTAGGATAATGAACAGTAGGGTCAGAAAACTAATTTCATCGTTGTTCGTGGTTTTCGATGACATAATAATTATCCTTATTTGTTATAGTCGTTGATGATTTTCTCGAAGAAAATGATGGCATTTGGCGCGTCCCATTCGGCAGGGCCGATTTTGCGACCCAATTCCTTGCCATCGGGTCCAATCAGAAGTGTGGTAGGTAGCCCAAAGACATTTATTGCCCGAGATGCTTTCGATGTCGGGTCAATCCGAATTTGTAGGTGCTGTAAGCCGATCTCATTGTAAAAATCCCGCACAATACCAACGCCGCCACGATCAATTGACAGCGCAAGAACGTCGAACTGATCGCCGCCGAGTTTTTTTTGAAGCTGATCAAGCGTCGGCATTTCTTCACGGCAAGGCCCACACCATGTCGCCCAGACGTTGAGGAGTACAATTTTTCCACGCCAGTCAGACAATTGCAGTGATTGCCCGGTCTCATCCTGGAAATTGATATTCTCGATGGATTGCGGGGTATCGTGCAACGGCACAAAGGGCTTTGTTTCAGCGAACGATACGGAAGCCGTTGTCAGGAAATACAGAAGTCCAATCGCAATTATTCTCATCTCAGGTACTCACTTTTCCGAGCGTAGGCGCTCGACAAGGGGAAGGATTGTGCCGTTGATTGTGCCCGGTGTAAGTGGGCCAACATGCTTGTAGGCGATATGGCCGTCACGTCCGATAACAAACGTCTCCGGAACACCGTAGACGCCCCATTCAATGCCGACCCGCCCTGACACATCGGCGCCGGTGCGGGTGTATGGATCGCCCCCCTTGTTTAACCATGTGGCGGCATCGTCAGGCCGGTCTTTGTAATTCAGACCATGGATGGGGACAGTCCCTGTTGCCGCGAGATCCATCAAAAACGGATGCTCGAGTTCGCATGCGGTGCACCATGATGCAAAGACGTTTACCAGCGACACGGTTCCCATGAGATCTGCATCGGAAAGGCCTAGCGTTCGGCCTTTCACAGCTGGAAGTTCGAATGATGGAATCTTTTTACCGACGAGGGGTGAGGGAATGTTTTGCGGGTCACTGGTCAACCCCCAACCAAGGGCGAGAAGCAATCCACCGAACACTGTTAGAGGTATGAGAAATATTGCCCGAATAAAATGATTTTTACTTGTCGCGTCCACAGGCGGCGATAAATCTATAGAATCCACGGTTTCATTACTCATTGGTTGGTCCTCGATTGACGTTCCAGAATCCCTGCTGCCCATGTGCTTTTGATAAATGCAATCACAGCCCAGATATCCTCGTCCGGCAGGACATCATCAAAAGCAGGCATGTCGGACTCGTACCCACCCGGCACGAACTTGCCGGGACCAAACTTTGTGAGTCCGACAAGATGCTCGTCCGGGTGGTGCCATGTATGCCCGGTCTCATCGTGAGGCGGTGCCGGCAACCGACCGTCAGGTTTTCGGTATCGCCATTCCGGTTGCCCTTCGAGGTTCTTCCCGTGGCACGTAGCGCAGTATTGCTGATAGACAATTTGACCACGATTGACCTGTGCTGCATCGTTCGAGTCGGCGCTATACTGAGGAAGGAAGTTTTTCCATCCCCAGAACCCCGCTCCGACAAGAACGATCATCACGATGGGGATCGTGATTATGTATTTCATTAGTCCTTACCACCAAAGAGATATTTTGTTAGCGCTGCTATACCAAGTATCAATAGAATAGCTGCGAGTAGCCCGAGGATACCCATTCCCCACATCATGCCGCCCATATGCTCCATCATTCCCATGCCCATGCCATTCGTTGCGTTATTCATAAAAATTCTCCTTTATTCAGTTGCGTAAACGGATGGGCGATTTCCGCCGATCGTGTAGATGGTAAATGGCTCTCGCTTAACGCCGTTCATCCCAGGCGACCCCATCGGCATGCCGGGAAGTGTAATACCCTTAATTTCCGGGCGTTCCGATAGTAGGCGATTTACTGTCGTGACCGGTACATGGCCGCTAACGGCATAGCCTTCGATCATCGAGAGATGACAACCTTCGAAAGCTTCAGGAATACCGGCTTCGCGGCTTTTGGCGCTGAGGTCATGCGTAGGAACAACTTTTACTGTGTACCCTTGCTCACGCATATATTCGGCATAACCCTCACAACAGCCACATTGCGGATTTTTGTAGAGTGTCATCGTCTTGGAGTTTGAGTCGGCATAGCTTTCGTGAAACGGTGCCAAAACGGCGACGACAGCAAATAGAGCAGAAATGATATTGGTTTTTGTCATGGATTTTCTCCTAAGTTCAGGTGTTAAGTTTTATTGGCAATCTTCGATGAGAAAGCGTGATAGATCGGTAACGCTCCGAAAAATGACGGAAATGCGGTCACCTCGCATGCCAGCTCTTAAAACAACGGGGACACCATTTGGTGGCCCCGTGTCGGTACTATCAAGCTTGAGGCGAACATTCTTTTCCCAATGAGGCCGCACGACCCCATCTTCAGTTTTAATAGTGTATCCGTCGCCGCAATGTCGGATTGAGACGATGCGCATGTCGGGGGGCGCGTTGCCGATAGGGTCTGGCGCTCCTGCTCGTGTCCATTCAACAGGCACAAGGTTTCTGGCAACTGCCTTTTCAACACCGCCACGAGTCCCTGCAATCTCAAGAAAGGCGACTAGATCTGCTCGAACCTGCGGGTCAGATATGCCGTTAAAAGACATGTATGTATCAGATACCATTCTTTTGGGATCTTCGAGCCAGGCATCGAGAACAGAAGTGTTCCACTCGAAACCTGCTGCTTTCAGACCTGACGAATATCGTGAGTAGTTGTCAGCAGTGCCAGCCGTTCGATCGATAAAACCACTCAGGCTTGGGCCGCTTAGATGAACACCGGGTTCGAGTGCATGGCAGGCGACGCACGCACGAAATGTCTTGCCGCCCCGCAACGGGTCGCCCTCTGCAGCGGCCAAATTAGGAACCATCAAGATCGCGAGGAGAATGAAGTGTCTCATGTCCGTTCCCCCGGCTGAGTTACTCGAATCACCCCCATCATGCCGGCGGCCTGATGCTCCAAAATGTGGCAATGGAACATCCAGTCACCAGGGTTGTCGGCGACAAAGGCGATCTCGACGCGTTCTTTCGGCGCCATTAAAACCGTGTCTTGCCATTCTTTGTAACGAGTGGCTTTGCCGTTACGAGAAATCACCCGGAAAGAATGCCCATGGAAATGGATCGGATGATGCCAGGCTGTTGCGTTAGTCATCGAAATGACGTGGCTGCGGCCGTGGGTCAGTGTGAGCATCGGGTCCATGATATGCCCTTCGGCCGCTACGCCGTTGATGAACCAAATCTTCCCGGAATGCATCATTGTCATCATCGAGCCCATGGCGCCCATAAGTTCGTGCCCCATTGACCCGCCCATCTCTTGCATCACCATGCCACCCATCATGCCGCCGTTGAAGATGACGTCGTGGCGTTCGGCATTTTGCAAGTCTGGTTCTGAGAGTGGGTTGGTGGGCAATTGCATATCCCAATCCGGAATTCGGTTTCGGAGTGGCGCGTCAGCATAAACGAGATCAATCAGCCTATACTTGAGCCCGCGATAGAAAGGATCAGTCAGCGTGTATTGCTGATTGGAGTCGCCGGTCATGTCGAGGACTACATCGACACGCATGGCCGGCCCAAGAACCAGAAGGTCATTTTCGGGTTTGTGAGGCGTCACAGGTTGTCCGTCGATCGCGACAATCACAGGTTCGTGTTTACCAAAATCAATGCCAAAAATGCGAGCATTTGCAGCATTGATCAAACGAACTCGAACCCGTTCACCCCGGCGCACTAAGAACTTTTCCGGCACACGGCCATTAATTGTTACTGTGTTGCCGACACGCCCGTTATGACTCAAGTCGTGCATACTTCCAAAATCGTTGCTGATCTGACCATTGGCAGTAAGTCGCCAGTCATCTAGAATCCAAGTAACATCACGATCAACGCGGATGGGTTCGTTCTCTTCGACAATCAACGGGCCATAGAGCCCTCGACCTACTTGTTCAAAGCTTCTCTGATGAGGGTGGTACCAGAAAGTGCCGGCGTCTATGGCATCAAACTCGTATGTGAAAGCGCTTCCTGACGCAATCGGCGTTTGTGTTAGGTGCGGCACTCCATCCATACCATTCGGCACCCGCATGCCATGCCAATGGACAGTCGTCTCCTCTTCAAGTCTATTGTCGACGGTGATACGGATACGCTCGCCTTGTCGGACCCGGATCTCTGGACCAGGGACTTTTCCATTAAAGGTCCAGGCATTTGTTACCCCGCCGGGATTGGGAACTAGGCTGACTGGGTTCGCACTCGCCAGAAGATTAAACTCTTTCAATGCGACTGCATCTGCGTTGTGCAGAGTGTAGCCACCTACAACCGCCCCCGTGAATAGAGCCGTCGAAGATTTAAGGAAGTGCCGGCGTGTGAGTGCCGGAGCAAATTGTTTTTTCATTATCAAGTCATCCAATAAACATTGATATGCAAAGGCTCATAGATGAACCTTACAAAACGTAGGAGATGCGGCTCAGCCGCTACTTCGCATTCAATCGGGCGCAGGCTCGATTAAGCGTTAGTTATGGTTGGATGGTCTAGGTGGGGTAGGGTCAGGTGCTCCAAAGCGTCCTGGAAAATCCAGATCGGGCGCATCGTCAAATGTGAAATGGGCTATCACTGGGCCAACGGGAAAAGGAGTAGGCAGAGCAACAAATGACATCAGGCAGACAAAATCACAAAGTGGTGACGCACTGTCACTATCAGGGCACGCTTGGCAACTTCCAGTATTTTCCAACTGAATATCTGCTACAGCCATGTCAACAGCCATGCTCGTTGCAGTTGACGCATGTACGACGCTTCCAAGCGCGAACAGGGCAACAAGAGTGACAATCAAGATATAGCGAGCATGTTTCATTATGAGGTGCACCGTGAACCAGACTCTTTAACAGGTCAACAGATAAACGAAACTTGTATTACCTAATGGTCATCACAGATTTGTGACACCTGTTTTGTTAAATATAATACACTTGACCTTCCTGCCACTGGCAGGTTTATTGATTGAATCATGAGACAATTACTGGTCGCAATATTTGTTTTTATGCTTATTTCCAGCCCCTTCATGGCGCATCACGCCGTTGGAGAGGTTGTGCATGAACATGGCAGCATTTCGTCTCAAGCCGATCACGCTAATTCCAATCAATGTGAAATTGATTGTGATACCAATTTGAAGACAATGTGCTGTTCGCAGGCGATTACGCACTGTTCGCCAACATTCAATCACAATGATGTTTGGGCCGAAATTTCTCTAAATCACACATCAGGTGTATTCTTCTCTAAATACCATGAGCCGCTTGTCGAATTGATGTTCGAAGCGGACACGCCTCCCCCTCGAGTTTGATTTTCATCTTCTAGAAAATGACGAGCGTAACGCGCTGAATGAAATAGTCAGCGAAACGCTCAATCTATTATGATTTCAAATTACGAAGGTTTATACCATGACAAAACTATATTCAGTCTACGCTGCCACTGCTTTAATTGCGTTGAGCTTAGCCACGTTCTCAGACACGGCATTTGCTGGTGCTGGCCACGGAAATGCCGGAAAGACCGGATCACCAGGAAAAGCATCTGATGCCACCCGCACGATCAATGTGACAATGGGTGACAATTTCTATGAGCCGGAGAACATATCTGTCAAAGAAGGCGAAACCGTGCGTTTCGTCGTCAAGAATGCGGGTGAATTTGTGCATGAATTCAATATAGCGACAGGTGAAATGCACAAAGCCCATGCACCTGAAATGATGATGATGATGGAGCACGGCGTGCTTCAGGCCGACCACATCAACTGGGATGCTGCTAAAAAGATGCAGGCATCTATGGGCCATGGAATGCACAACGACCCCAATAGCGTGCTTCTAGAACCAGGCAAAAGTGGTGAAATCGTCTGGACGTTCCCTGAACACGCTGAATTGGAATTTGCTTGCAACGTTCCTGGACATTACGAGTCCGGAATGGTCGGAAAAATTAAACTTTCACATTAATTAAATAGTGTTGGCCTGGGGGTGTGCTGACCAAGTGCTTGGTTAGCCGCTCCCCGTCAGCATCTCTATATAGGAGCATGTTATGTCGCGTTTAAGCATATTTTATGCTGGCATTGTTGGGCTGAGTTTAGCCGCTACAAATGCTGCGCCTGTTAGTGCAGGTGAATATACTCTCTCTGTTGATCCAGTTGAGATCAATACCGGCGAATTTACCCGCACGGGCATTGGATACAATGGCAAGACACCGGGGCCAGTTCTCCGATTCAAAGAAGGAGAAGATGTAACCATTAAGGTTACGAACAATCTGGATGAATCAACCTCCATCCATTGGCATGGGCTTATTCTCCCATATCAACAGGATGGCGTGCCAGGTATTAGTTATGATGGAATTGAGCCTGGCGAAACCTTCACTTATCAATTCCCGATTGTGCAAAGTGGAACCTATTGGTTCCATAGTCACTCCGGGTTTCAAGAACCGGATGGTGCTTACGGCGCAATCGTTATTGAGCCAAAGAAACGGGAACCATTCAAATTTGATCGCGATTATGTCGTTCAATTGACAGATGCGCATCCGCATAGCGGCAACCGAATCATGCGAAATCTCAAGCTGTCTGCCGATTATTACAATCGCAAACAAGATACGATTTCAGATTTTTTCTCCGATGCTGGAAAAACGAGCTTTAGTCAGGTACTCGAAGATAGGTTGATGTGGGGTGACATGCGCATGTTACCTAATGATATCGAGGACGTGCAGGGGTTTACCCCACTCATTAATGGTAAGTCGTCATTACAAAACTGGGTTGGCACTTTCAAGCCTGGTGAGCGCGTAAGGTTACGGTTCATCAACTCATCAGCGATGACATATTTTGATATCCGCGTGCCTGGACTCAAGATGACTGTGATTCAGGCTGATGGGAATAATGTGCAACCGGTTACTGTTGATGAGTTGCGGATTGCCGTTGCGGAAACATACGATGTTATTGTCCAACCTGCTGATGATCAGCCATACGCTATTTTTGCGGAGTCTATGGGACGAACAGCGAGTGTGCGAGGCACATTGGCACCGCGCGATGGTATGGTGGCTGATATCCCCGAAATGCGTGATGATCCTCGGCTGACGATGGCCGATATGGGTATGGACCATGGCAATATGGATGGGATGGATCATGGGAATATGCCTAGTATGGATCATAGTAAGATGAAGGGGATGGACCACAGCAATATGCCTGGTATGGGTCAAGGTAAGATGCCTGGCATGGACCACAGCAATATGACTGGCATGGACCATAGTAAGATGAAGGGTATGGACCACAGCAATATGCCTGGCATGGACCATAGCAACATGACTGAGGCCGCGAAAAAAGACGATCCTTTCTACGCATCTGGTAGTGGATTGCTGCCGACTGCAGCAAATGGTGGAAAAGTCTTGTCATACAGTGACCTGAAAGCACAGAAGCCACTGTATAAAGATCGTGAAGCAACGCGTGAAATCGAATTGCGGTTAACGGGCAATATGGAGCGCTATATCTGGTCCATTAATGGCATAAAATACAAAGATGCCGAACCAATAGTGTTGCAATATGGTGAGCGAGTACGGTTCAAGTTTGTCAACGAAACGATGATGACACACCCGATGCATCTGCATGGAATGTGGTCAATTCTTGATAATGGAAATGGTAAATGGGATCCGGTCAAACACACGATCAGTGTTGCGCCTGGCTCAACCGTGTATTCAGAAACTGAGGTAGATGCGCCAGGTCAATGGGCTTTCCATTGTCATCTCTCCTATCACGCTGATGCCGGTATGTTCCGAAAAATCGTCGTTGAGGGTGGCCCAAAAGCGGCGTCTTTGATGAATAAGGAAGGTGGCAAGTCATGAAACGTATTATATCTGTATACATGAGTATGCTATTGCCTGCTCTTTTGATTGCGCCTTCTGCATCTGCAGAAGCTTTGATCTGGGGTGTTCAAGTCGAGCAACTTGAACACCGCTTCAATGAAGATTCTCAGTCAGATGTTGTGGCATGGGATGGTGATGCGTTGATCGGCACGGATGAACTTAAGTTTGTGGTTCGAAGTGAAGGTGAATACGCGACCAGAAGTGATCAGTTTGAGACGATGGAGACTCAATTACGGTTACAAAAGCCGATCTCTACATTCTTTGACGCCGTTGCAGGCGTTCGTTTTGATACACCCGAAGGGCGAAATCGCGTTCACGGCGTTCTCGGCGTGCATGGATTGGCACCTCAATGGTTTGAGGTCGATGCCGATCTATTCGTTTCTGACAAACCTTCGGCAAGGTTTGAAGTCGAGTATGAGGCGTTATTAACTAACTATTTGATTCTCACTCCCAGTATAGAAGTGGATGTGCCGTTCAGAGATGATAATAAAGCCGAGCTTGGTGCATGGGGCCCTAAAATGGAAATTGGTGCTCGTCTGAGCTATGATCTTCTTGACCGCGCGATTGCACCATATGTGGGTGTCCACTACGAGCGCGTTTTTGGTGAAACTCTAGATATAAAAGAAGCAGAGGGAGAGGAGGGTGACGCTTTGGCTCTCGTCGTCGGCCTTCGCCTGATGTTCTAAAAAAGTTGCCCGGCAAAGAAAGCAGTTAAGATTTCTTGGCCGGGCTTCTTTGTCTTAGGGTTTTGACGTCAAAACCGTCGCAGGTCGAAATGAGAACCTGCTATGCAGGCCCTCATTAATTTTAGACCGGCTTAATTAGCGGGTTTGATATCGTTAGGATCTGTTGGAGCGTGGGTATGGCATTGCTTGTCCGTGTGGATTACGTCCACATTGTTCGTGCCATGGTTTGCACCATCTGCATAAACATTTCCCACAGCGCCAACGCCAAAAGCGGCAGCAAGTGCCAATGCGAATGTTGCGGCTTTGATTGTAGCAATATTGATAGAAGGTTTCGTCATAATAATTCTCCGTTTGTTTAAGTTGATGCGTGTATTAAAGCGGAGAAACGTCTCAAAAGTTTGTCACAAAGACAGTGTTTTGTGACCGTTGTTGTCAGTTCGTGGGATTGACACGTTTTGTAACATCTTTTTGGTGGTGTGATGGAAAGTATGCCTAAACTCCTGATTGTCGAAGACAATACAGAACTACGAGATTTAATATCCAAATTCCTTAAAAAGGATGGATATCGCATTTCAACAGCCGGAAACGGTCGCGAAATGTTGAGTGTACTTGATAAAGAACGAATTGATCTGATTATTCTTGACGTCATGCTTCCAGGTCAAGATGGCCTTGCCCTATGTAGAAATCTTCGGGCGAGTTCGTCAAAACCCGTTATTATTATTAGTGCCAAAGGGGATGAGCTAGACAAGGTCCTCGGATTGAAAATGGGCGCTGACGACTATGTCACAAAACCGTTCAGCATGGCGGAACTAAGTGCGCGTATCGAAGCTATTTTGCGCCGTTCTGATAATAGTCTATCTGTTCAGTCAGATGCAGAACACAAAGGTTATCAGTTTGCACGTTGGTTCTTTGATCTTGAGCGACGTGAGTTGATAGAAGACGACGATATCATCGTTCCCTTGAGCACTGGTGAATTCGATCTTTTGAACGTCTTTGTTCAACGACCAAACCGTACTTTATCACGAGATCAGTTACTTGACCTTGCGCGTGGCCGTGATGCAACTGCATTCGACCGAAGTATCGATACGCAAGTTAGCCGATTGCGCCGGAAGATAGAAATTGATCCACGGGAGCCTCAAATTATTAAAACCGTATGGGGAGGTGGATATATTTTTGCTGCCGATGTCTCGAGACAATGAGATGAAGATACTAAAAAGTTTAAACATTCAGGCGATGCTGATTATCGCTTTAAGTTTGGTTCTGACCTATTCCTTCAGTCTGTTTTTCTACTCGAAAGATCGACTTGATGCCTTAATTTATCTTGGGTTAAAGAATACAGCATTAACAGCAATTCACTTCGCACATACTGTCGCCGTCTCAGAATTAGTATTGAGGCAAGGCATTATTGATAACGCCGACAAGACTCAAATGTATGTTTCATTGTCAAATGATCCTGCTTTCGAACAAACAAAAATTCAAACTGAGTACGAGATAGCGTTTAATTCGTATTTATCATCTGGTGCACACAGTAACGATTTCACAAATCTAATATTCTCTTTAAATGAAGATTCTTCAGTTCGTCCTGATGGTGCTGATCAGGAAATGTTGAAGAGCCTGTCTCCACATCTCTTACAGTCATTATACAGTTTGCCAATGCACATGACTGCAAATGTTGCCGTGAAACTTGAAAACGACCAATGGCTCAATATTTCACTGCCGCTTCCAGATTATCCATCTGAGTTGTGGAGCCCCTCATTGATACCGGTTGGGCTATTTACGTTCGGGCTCATCCTGATTTCCGGATGGACGGTAAGGCGGATACTGAAACCACTGACAGACGTCACACACGCGGCTAGGGAGTTTGCACAGAACATTGACGCCCCTCATATAAAACCTGGTTCCTCCCCCGAAGCTCAAGCAGTAGCTGAAGCATTCAATGAAATGCAACGAAAAATCAAAACTATCATTCGAAGCAGAACAGAAATGATGGGTGCGATTTCACATGACTTTCGTACACCGCTGACATTAATAAAAATTCGAGCTGAAGGATTATCAGACTCGAAAGATCGTGATCGATTGCTTGATTCAATCAGTAGCATGGAAGCGATTATCGAGGAATCGCTGTTGTTTGCAAAACAGATATATGGGGGAGAAGCAAAGCGGAAAATAGATGCGGCAGCGCTTCTTCAATCTATTTGTGATGATCTTACAGAAGCTGGATGTAACGTTGAATTTTTGGCGCCTCCAGCTCGTGTGGTAATTATGGGCAATCCAGTAGCGTTGCGACGCGCATTCACAAATTTATTGGATAATGGATTGAAGTACAGCGGGGCTGTACGAGTGGTGATAGAGACTGAGTTGAATTACGCGTCGGTTTTAATAATAGACGATGGGCCTGGAATTCCGGCAGAAGAATTAGATAGGGTTTTCGATCCGTTTTATCGGTGTGATCACGCTCGTACAGAAAATGCATCTGGTTCAGGTCTGGGACTAAGTTTAGCAAAATCAGTAGTGGAAGATCATGGTGGAGAAATTAAATTAAAGAACAAATTGCCTGCAGGCCTTGTTGTGAATGTAAAATTAAAGATATGGAAAAAATGATACATGATCATGTTCCATTTTTATATGAGAGGGATTCCTGAACAAGTTGTCCAGATTGTTTCATCTCGGAAATTCTAAATTAAAATATTTAAATGTGGGAGATAATATTATGAATATAAGATTTTTGAGCCTTACTGCAGGTGGTTTTGTAGCATTATTGATTGTTGGGCTAGCGACAACATTGTTGGCGCAACAAACAGTTTTTAACGATCCTGTTGAACCCGCAATATCTGAAAAGCTTAATCTCGGAAAAATGAATTACGAAGCTTATTGCGCTTCATGCCACGGGAAAACAGCACGTGGGACAGATAAAGGCCCGACTTTTATTAGTAGAATTTATCACCCTGAGCATCATGGCGATGGTGCGTTCTATATCGCACCAAAAAAAGGTGCTCGTGCACATCACTTCAAGTTCGGGGATATGCCGCCAGTTGAGGGAGTTAACGATACTCAGTTGCGGACGATCATTGAGTACGTACGCGCCGTTCAGCAAGCGAATGGATTGTTCTGATCAGTTACGAAACTAGGCGTCCAGTGCCTTCTTTCGGTCTTCGTACTCAGCCTTATCGATTTCGCCCTTTGCGAACCGCTCATTGAGGGTTGCCTGTGCATTTTCTTGAACGTTCATTTTACTATTGGCACTCCCGCTAATGCCGAATGCTTTTAAGACGATGACAATAGCTACGACAACAACGATGAGCATCAACAGCATCATCATGGGACCCATAACCCAGTTGCCCCACATCATTTCATGTTCGCCATAAGCACCTCCATGCCCGCCATCTGCTAATGCAGCGGTGGATAAGAAAATCAAGTAGCTAAATAAGGAAAAAGCCGTCAGTGAATGTTTCATTTTTTATGTCCTACAATTCGGAGAAGTATCATGATGAATCATGATATTTAAGCGGCTCCGTGGCCGACTAATAATGTAAATATTCATTAAAAAACCAGAACCCGCATTGATTTAAATCAGTGCACTCTTCATTAACATGACACGGCACCCTTCCAGCTTGCTGTTGGAATAGGTCTCCTTCTATACCCATGCAGATAGTATGGTCGAAACTTAACTACTCGGATGAAAGCAGCTAGCATCTATGAAATTGCCACGCCAAATAACCATAATTGCAATCGTGCTTATGATATCCATCGCTTATTGGGGTTTTATAGAACGTGAAGCTATCATGGTATTTATTCAGCCAGAAAAAATTGGTATGTGGATTAAAGATCTTGGACCGATGGGGCCTGTTGCAACAGGTGCGTTAATGGCTGTTGCCATCATTTTTAGCCCAATACCAAGTGCCCCCATAGCGTTGGCAGCTGGAGCAGTGTACGGGCATACTTGGGGTACGGTATATATCCTGATCGGAGCTGAAATTGGAGCCCTCGTCGCATTTTTACTCGCACGCTTCCTGGGCAAAAGATTTGTTGATCGTTGGGTTGGTGATCGGCTGCCCAATACATTTATTGTTAGTCAGAACGGTCTCACGCTTCTTATTTTAACTGCGCGGCTCATCCCGTTCCTTTCTTTTGATGTCGTGAGTTACGCAGCTGGATTAACATCGATATCCTTGCTTCGCTTTGCCTTGGCAACTCTCGCTGGTATGATTCCCGCCAGCTTTGTTCTCGCGCATTTTGGTGCCGAACTTACTGCTGCAAATACAAACCAAGTTCTCATAGCGGTTCTCGCAATGGCAGTGTTAATGATCGTGCCTATTGTGATTATGAAAATATCGAAGTGGCGTAATAATCGGAAATCAAATGAAAAGCTGTGAAACCGTCACTGACTTATGAGAGATGTGTAAAAGTCTTCATCAAGCTTAATGCCAAGAAACTTTCTCACCTAACTGCACGTACAGTCATCAGTGCTAATCTCGCAGCATGGGCCGCAATAAGCTACCATAGCTTTGCTCAACGCATCACGTGCGCGATGAAGTCTGACTCTGGTATTTGTTGGAGAAATCCCAAGTTCTTTCGCCACGTTTTCTCTCGACTCATTTGATAAGTCAACTTTCCGGAGAACATGTTCATAGTCTGGGCGTAATGTAGGCAGCATTGTTTCGATACATTTGCAGCCATTTTCTTCAGATTCCATCTGAACACAATCTTCGTCCAGAGTTGCTTTTTCCAGAAGATAGCTCGCTTCCATTCTGGCTCGCGAAGCAGCGCTCCGGTAGTGATCTATCAGTGCCGAACGCAGCACTTTAAAGAGCCAACCCATTACGGCCTTTTCATTTCTTAGTTCCGTTTGGCTACGAATAACTCGAACACAGAAATTCTGAAGTACGTCTTCGACCGCACTTTGATCTCCGATGCGACGCATTAAATAGCGACTAAAATCGTCGTAATTTTCAATCAGTACGGTTTCAACAACGCGATCAATTGACTGCGATGCTTGATCGGCAGCTTTGGAGCTAGAAGTCTGAACAGTTGTTTTGCAACATGCTGAAGGCATCGGATGCATTCCTTCTAAATATTAATTCGGCGACTGCTATATTGAAAGTATAGAAACCCTTTGAATCGGCATTGATCTAAATCAATCAGACAACTCACGGCTGCCAGTACTGGCATAAGATAGTCATAATTTTAAAATTTGTTAGTAGCAGAGTTCTGATGCACGAAAAAGTATTCAAGCACTAGATTTGGGCTGAACCGTTCCTTGACGTGTGACCAACGTAACCCCAAGAATAGCTAGTATGATACCACTATATTGTGGCCATGTTAGCGACTCATCATAAAACATCACTCCCATAGCCAATCCAAAGATTGGAACTAAGAAGCTAAATGCATTTGCACGATTGAGCGGCACCTTGATCAAAATGATGTACCACAACCAATAAACAAACGCTGTTCCTAGCAAACTAAGAATTGTCAGGGCGAAGATAAATGTAAGCGACCATTGAATTTCAGTCGGCTCTTCAATCATAAAAGCCGCAATGGCAAGTGGGAGGCTTCCAATCAACATCTGCAATCCCATCGCCATAAGGACGTCGATATTTCCTGCGATCTTCTTGATCAATACATTGCTGACGGTAATTCCAACAGCCGCTAGCACAATATAAGTTATCCCCATGGAGAAGTTTTCAGAATTGCTTGAAAAGAATTGTGATGAAGATATTACCAGAATTCCTATGAAGCCTATAAACAGGTTAACTTTGCCTTTCGCTGTAAGTTTTTCCTTAAGCAGAACACCAGCAAGCACTGCTGCCATAAGTGGTTGAGTGTTGGCGATCACTGTAGCAATGCCTGGTGAGACAAACTCTGCGGCATGGAACATGCCGAAAAATCCAAGGCTTGTGGCACCAATGCCTACAATTGAAATAATAATCCAAACACGACACCCATGAGGCCATGGCCGGCGCAAGGCAATTGCGAGCGCAGTGAGCGCTACGCCAGCCATCAATGCTCGTAAGGTTGCAAAAGTTAAATGAGGTGCAAACTCTATGCCTACCGTTATTAAGGGAAAGCAGATTGACCATAGAAACATCACAAGGATGATTTTTCCGATTGCGATTATTGTCACTGCTTCAACTCCAATTTTTAATGGCAAAAAACAGATATGTCTTTCCACCTCAACCAGATACATATCGTGTTTGGAGCGAATTTTATCAACAAACTATGTACGAAGAAATTTTGATATGAACTATTCTATGCAACGAAGATATGATTAACTATTTTAAGGGGCTTCTCTGCACCTTTGTAAGCCTCTATAGCGGTATTTATTGGGAAGCGATCCGCCTGCTTCTCTATTAATAAATCAACATAATCTGCTGACAGAATGCTCTCTCCCACTAGGTTTGTTCCGACAACGGAGAGCTCTAATGGTACAGTATACGTAGGCTTCTTTAAATTAGAGGAGGAGGATTGAAGAGTTGATTTACCAGGGGCTGATTTTAAATTGCTCGGATTTACTGCCTCTAATGCAGAGTTGGTTTGCGTCGTGGATTGTAGCTTAGTGGAGATGATCTCAAAACCCACTGAAGGATTATATAGCGGCGGAAGGCTCTCAAAACCTAAAGGAGCAATGATCATTTGCTATCCCTTTCAAGTCACGGCAATGGCATAACGCTACTCAGCATTGAGTTGATCGTCGTCTTCCACGGTAAACGGGAATGTTCTTTGCCAAATTAATGGTGAAGTCCGTTGAAGGCGTAATACAAACTCCCCATACAAAGGGACGGTTTCACCATTCTCTTCATTGACAAAGATTGTATAAACTTGAAATGCGTTATTGGTTGAGCCTGGAGCGTTCATCATTTTCACGGCGACAATGCCGGAATCTAATTTCTCGCTTCTCAATATATCTAAAACTTTTACGTCAAATGTAGATTCTATTTTTGAAGTTATCTGACTTTCTGACATAACAGCATACGCGAATGTCGGAAATTGAAGTGTGATAGCGACTAAACTTATGACAGAAATTTGTTGTATCGATTTCGAGAGAATTTTCATTTGATCGCACCTTTCCATGTTTATGTTGCCTAAAATGAATGCTGCAACTGTCCTTTGGCTCGTTTTCTATTCCCCCTTTACAATTAGGACGTTTGTCCCAGCGATTTGTTACAGTTCCTTATTCACCCAATCCTATTGGATGCCATCTCTTTCATGCGCCGCATAACATATCTTCAGCGGTAAGTGCGAGAATATAGATATCAAGTGATAGGGTGATTTAGTGCCAGAAACGCTCAGCAGTAGCCATAAGATACAAGGTTTCTGAACCAGTTTTCGCTCACGTTTGAACCTCGTTCACCTAACTATGCCAGCGTTGACCCAAATGACATCCCGATCATGCTCTGCTCACGGATCAATTGATTGTGACCACGTAGAAGGAGGGATTGCTTAGGCAGTCATGAAGAAAACTCAAAACAAACTGTAACAAAAGCTATTTAGTACCGTCTGTAGAGATAAGTCTGCATGGACTGCAATTATGAGAGACGGTTTTCAAAGGCTTTTGGAGATACAAAATGGACCTAGGGCGCAACAAAATTCGACGCGCTCTTATTGACATCCCTGTTAGTGGAACGTTTAGCGTGTTGCACCAGTTAAAATTGAATTCCGGAGTAATATTATGAACGATCATGAATATCAAACTCACAGCCATCACAATCAACAGATGAAGGCTGCTTCAGATATGATAACGGTTAAAGATCCCGTTTGCGGCATGAACGTGCCCTTAGATATGGACAAACCACATCATGTCCATGACGAAAATACGTATCATTTCTGTTCCAAAAGGTGTCATGACAAGTTTGTCGGGGATCCAGAGCATTTTATTTCCGGCGCGCATAAACAAGATGCAAAAGCTGTCGCCAAGGGCACGCAATTTACTTGTCCGATGCATCCCGAGATCATCCGCGACGAACCCGGTGATTGCCCAAAATGTGGAATGGCGCTAGAGCCTATGGGAGTGCCCAACGCCGATGATGGGCCAAATCCAGAACTTATCGATTTCAAACGTCGGTTTTGGGTTGGTGCTGTTCTCACGGTCCCGCTCTTGGTTTTGACAATGGGGCCTTTCATTGGGTTAGGTTTCGTTCGAGACATATTCGGCGAACGTATAACGTTATGGATTGAACTGGTTTTAGGGACGCCGGTCATTCTATGGGCCGGTTGGCCATTCTTCGTGCGCGGCATCAATTCGGTGATTAACCGTAGCTTGAATATGTTCACATTGATCAGTATGGGTGTTGGAGCAGCATACCTATTCAGTGTTGTAGCTGTGTTTATTCCCGACATTTTCCCCGACGGTTTTCGTGATGCAAAAGGGCATGTTGGTGTTTATTTCGAGGCTGGTGCTGTGATCGTTGTGCTGGTTCTCCTTGGCCAAGTGATGGAACTTGGTGCCCGCGAACGTACCGGCTCCGCAATTAGGGCATTACTTGATCTTGCTGCGAAAACGGCTCGTGTGATCTACGAAGATGGCCGCGAAGAAGAAATTCCGTTGGAGAATGTAAAAGTTGGAGACCGACTTCGCGTCAGGCCAGGTGATAAAATACCTGTAGATGGTCTCGTCCTGGAGGGCCGCACGTCAGTAGATGAGTCAATGATTTCTGGCGAACCCGTGCCCGTTGAGAAGGTTAATGGGGATAAGGTCACTGGTGCCACCATAAACGGTACTGGTAGTCTTGTTATTGAAGCTAACCGTGTTGGTGGCGACACTATGCTCAGCCAGATCGTTGAAATGGTTGCCAACGCTCAACGTAGCCGTGCGCCAATCCAGAAGCTTGCAGACGCGGTCGCTGGCGGTTTTGTGCCTGTGGTAATCATCATTGCCATCCTATCATTCATCGCCTGGGCAACGTGGGGGCCTGCCCCTGCGTTCTCGTACGCCTTGATCTCTGCAGTAGCGGTATTAATCATCGCTTGTCCATGTGCCTTGGGATTGGCAACACCTATGTCAATCATGACAGCGACGGGGCGCGGTGCGCAGATTGGGGTCTTAATAAAGAACGCAGAGGCTTTAGAGCGATTTGCCAAGGTCGATACGTTGATCGTTGATAAGACAGGCACGCTAACTGTTGGCAAGCCGAAGCTGGTCGCCGTAATGCCCGTATCTGGTTATGAAGAGTCTGAAGTTTTACGCCTGGCAGCAAGTCTTGAACGTGGCTCCGAACATCCCTTGGCCGACGCCATTGTTGAAGGTGCTATTGAACGTGGTGTTGAACTCGCCAATGCCGAAGATTTTGAAGCCATAACTGGCAAAGGAGTAAAGGGTGTCGTGGGTGGGAAACCCGTTGCGCTGGGCAATGCAAAACTGGTCTCTGATATGGGGCTTCATGGTGGAAGATTAGCAGATTCTGCTAATTCTCGGCGTGATGAAGGTGAAACAGTAATGTATGTGATTATCGGCGATGAGATCGCGGGGCTTGTCTCCGTCGCGGACCCAATTAAAGAAACAACACTTGATGCGTTAAAGGCACTGCATGCAGAAGGCTTTCATATCATTATGGCGACTGGCGACAACGAGCGGACGGCGCGAGCGGTAGCCACAAAACTGAATATCGATGAAATTCGTGCTGATGTCTTACCAGAAGACAAGGCTGCAATTATTAAAAATCTACAAAATAACGGTCAAAAAGTTGCGATGGCCGGTGACGGTGTTAATGACGCTCCTGCCCTTGCTCAAGCCGATGTAGGTATTGCCATGGGAACGGGGGCCGATGTTGCGATTGAGAGTGCCGGCTTCACACTTGTAAAAGGCGATCTAAATGGCATCGTTCGTGCGCGACGATTGTCACGCGCAACGATGCGCAACATCAAACAGAACTTATTCTTTGCGCTTGCCTACAACGCTGCGGGCGTACCTGTGGCGGCTGGTATTTTGTTTCCATTTTTTGGAATTTTAATTTCGCCGATTTTCGCGGCGGCGGCGATGAGCCTTTCGTCTGTTTCTGTAATTGGCAACGCTCTCCGACTGCGAACAGTCAAAATCTAGGAAAGAGCAGGCCATGATGCAAACGTTCACACATCACAAAAAGGTAAATTCAAAAATGACAATGGTAACAGTATTTAAGCCCTTTGCTTGGGCTGCCTTAGTTGTGCTTTTGACAGGTATGCAGACGGTTCATGCTGCGCCATTAGTCTATGTGCCAATGGGAAGTGATAACAAAATCGTCGTCGTTGACGCCGCAACAGACAAAATTGTCGACACAATAAGCGGTACGGAGGCTGTTCATGGACTCGCTATAAACCTCAACGAAGGGTTTCTGATCGCTGGCAGTTATACAGAACGGGATGTTAAAGGCGAGACGATCGAAAAGCCAGAAGGGGTGTCTGAAGACGAACACGCTGCACATCATGCGGCCCCGGTACCAGGTGCAATCACTTTAGGGTCCGTTGTAAGCACAGTATCTATCATACAGACAACGGATGGCGCGATTACTCGACGCATTGACGTGCCCGGTGCCGTTCATCATGTATCGTCCAGCCCTGATGGCCGATACGCAGTTGTAACGCACCCGAGCGAGGGAGCAATTAGCGTGATTGATCTCTCTTCTTACACCGTTATTAAGAAGATTTCGACGGGACCACTAACCAATTATGCTGTGTTTAGCCCTGATAGTGGACGCGTTTATGTCAGCAATGCTGGAAATGGAACCATCAGCGAGGTCGATACTGAACGCTGGATAGTTCGCCGTAACTATGTCGCCGGGGATAGCCCCGAACACATGGTAATCACACGTGATGGGAATCTACTCTACGTTGCCAATGTTGATGCTGGCACAGTATCCGAAGTTTCGACAAAAGATGGGGCGATAGCCCGAATTTTCAAAGTAGGGGGTAGTCTTCACGGGATCACGCTATCAACGAATGATCAGACGTTATTTGTGAGTGCCCTTGATCGCAATATGCTCGTGACCTTCAATTTAAAAACGAATGCAATGCGCGAGATGCCGCTTGGTCCTGCCCCATATCACGCAACAGCAATTGGAAATACCAGTAAAGTTTACATCTCAAGTGCAGAACAGCCAGTCATTTGGGTCATCGATCAAGAGAGCCTTGCTCTCCGTGGAAAAATTGCGATTGGCGGCAAGGCTCACCAAATGGTTATTTCGCCCAACTTATAAAAAGTTAGATCAAATCGCATCTCATTTTTCTGCATGCAACGAACAGGAGCCCTTAATGTCAGACGATAACCAACCGTCATTCTTCAACTCACTCCGATTTAGATACGGCCTAGGCCTTGTTTTCTTCCTGATCGTTGGTGGGTATTTTTTGTGGGCCGAACACGAGGCGCACATTCTCGGCTACTTACCCGTAATTCTCATCCTTGGTTTATGCGGGGGGATGCATTTTTTTATGCACGGAAGTCACGGTAACCATGGTGGGCATGGGAATAGCAACAATGACAAAGGGTCCGACAAATGACCCCGGAAGTTGCGACTGATTATGGGCTATGGTCTCTCGTTATACTAAACTCTGCGATCTTTATCATTTTTGCTTTCAGTTTTTTTAAACCCAAAACAAGCCGAGATTGGAGGTCATTTAGCGCCTTCAGTGCTTTCCTAGTGGCGTTGTTTACAGAGATGTATGGGTTCCCGCTCACAATCTATTTCTTCTCAGGATGGCTTCAAAGTAATTATCCTGAGATAGATTGGTTGGCACATGACTCCGGGCATCTTTTGGAAATGATGTTTGGATGGGATGCTAACCCGCATTTTGGCCCGTTCCACATCTTGAGTTTCATTTTCATTGGGGGTGGGTTTACCTTGTTGTCGGCAGCTTGGCGAGTGTTGTACGCAGCACAAAAGTCAGGAACTTTGGCCGTCGGTGGTCCTTATGCTCGGGTACGTCATCCTCAATACGTTGGTTTTGTAATGATCCTGGTTGGCTTTTTGTTTCAATGGCCGACCGTTCTCACTTTGGCAATGTTCCCCGTCCTCGTCTTCATGTACTGGCGGCTTGCGCTGAGTGAGGAACGTGAAGTCGAAGCAGAGTTGGGTGAAGTTTATCGCGACTATGCGAGACAAGTACCACGATTCATTCCTCAATTGGGCGGAAACGACCACCACATTGTAAATAATAGGATTGATTAAAATGAAGTCCGAGTATGAAGCTAATTCAATTACTTTGACCGGTGGTATCGCCATGGGCACTGGAGTAATGATTGGTGCCGGTATCTTCGCGTTGACGGGACAGATCGCAGAATTAGCAGGTCCGGCATTTCCTTATTCATTTATCGCTGGTGCGATAGTTACATCTTTTAGCGCCTATACCTATATCAAGATGTCTAACGCTTTTCCTTCTGCGGGAGGTATTGGCATGATCCTTCAGAAAGCTTATGGCCCTGCTGCTATTGCTGCTGCAGCTTCGCTACTCATGGCATTCTCCATGGTCATTAGTGAAAGCTTGGTTGCCCGAACATTTGGAACTTATATTCTTCGACCGTTTGACATCGCGGATGATAGTTTCTTGGTGCCCATGCTTGGTGTGGGCCTCATTATTTTCGCCTATCTCGTGAACATATCTGGGAATCGTTCTGTCGGAATATTTTCATTGATTATGGCGTTTATAAAAATTGGCGGAATAGCTCTGTTTGGTATTACGGCACTTTGGGCAGCGGGATTTAGTCTGCAAAATACTTCAGTTTCTATAGAAACTGTGCCCGTAAACGGTTTTATAGCATCCGTTGCACTCTCTATTTTGGCCTTCAAGGGCTTTACAACAATAACGAATAGCGGTGCAGAGATTGTAAATCCGCACAAAAATGTTGGCCGCGCGATCATCATATCAATTATTGTGTGTGTTTTTGTATATTTGGTTGTGGCATTTGCCGTCGGCTCAAGCCTCACGCTGAATGAGATCATAGCAGCTAAGGATTATTCCCTTGCTGAAGCAGCTGCGCCGAAACTGGGAACATACGGCTTTTATGGCATTATTTTACTTGCTGTTGTCGCAACAGCATCTGGATTGCTCGCAAGCGTTTTTGCAGTCTCCCGAATGCTTGCGATGCTCACAGAAATGAAGATGATCCCGCACAGTCATTTTGGAATGGCTGGTCGGATTAAAGACCACACCCTCGTTTACACTGTTGTAATTGCTTCGGTCTTAACAATCTTTTTCGATCTTAGCCGCATCGCATCTCTGGGGGCATTCTTCTATTTGGTCATGGACATTTTAATACACTGGGGAGTGTATAGAAAATTGCGGCATGAGATAGGTGCACAAGGATGGATATTGATTTCAGCGATAATATTAGACGTCGTCGTACTTGGTGCGTTTGGTGCTTTAAAACTTCAATCGGACCCCACTATTTTGATCATCGCTGTAGTCGGTATCCTCTTAATTTTCGTTCTTGAGCGATTGTATTTACCCAGTTGGACGAGTGACGGCGGGGGTGATCAGCATAATGCGCACCAATGATAGAAATATTTTTTAGTGATAGTTATAAACATAATAAGGATTGAGAAATGAAACGCATATTTGTTCCAATACTTGGTGACGACAAAGACAAAGTTGCCCTAGAAGGTGCGGCCAAATTAGCAGGTAATGATGGTGCGCATATCGATGTTCGACTTGTTCTACGCAACCCTGCTGATGTACTCCCATATGTTGGTGAAGGTATTGGCGCGACAGAGATAGCAACGATTCTTGACCAAGCGCGAAAGAATACTGACAAGCTCGAAGAAATTGCTGAAAAAACATTCAAGGCATGGTGCAAAGATAATAAAATTGAAATTAATGCCAATTTTAACTTTGGAACATCGTCAGCTCATTTTTCAGTGAAGAAAGGGCAATTACCAACTTCCATCTTACCCTTCGCTAAGTTCGCAGATGTCAGCATTTTCGCAGTATCGAATGAGAACGATCATGCGGATCGCCGAGAAATATTTTTGGCTGCGGTATTTGAATCCGGTCGCCCTGCACTGATCGTACCACAGAATGTACCGGACCAAATCGGCACGCGTATCGTTATTGCTTGGAACGCATCAACTGAATCAGCGCGAGCCGTTGCAGAGTCAATGGCGTTGTTGAAGAACGCTGAAGCGGTTTATGTCGTAACTGTAGATGATGAAAATGACGAATTTCAAGGCGCGGAATTAGCAGGGACTTTGAGACAAAATGGTATTAGTGCGTCGTCTGTAAATGTAAAGGACACTGGGTCCGGAGTCAGCGCTACTTTGGCGTCAGAGGCGGAAAAAGTCAGCGCAGATATGATCATCATTGGGGCCTATAGCCATACTCGATTGCGCGAGATGGTGTTTGGCGGGGTGACCCAGGACTTACATGACCACCCAACTGTCCCGGTCTTAATGATCCATTAGATTTGGATTAAGTTAATCTATGTGTCTTGCAAGACTCTTGAGCGTATCAGACGGAAATCAGTAAGTTGACATAATCAGACGTTATGCGGCTTTGTGTAACCAAACGAGAACAAAGTAAGCAATCCCACGTATTCGAAATTTTCCAGAGATAGGCGATATCTCGACGAAGTTGTAGTACGGGCAAAGGCGTGTATTGTTTTCAATGCGAGGTCGCGTCAATAATCCCAAACGAATTAGAAAATAGGCTTCGACAAGCGGGATCTGATGGCTATCTAAAGCCTAAGTCTTGCGGTAAAGTACAACTATGACTGATCTCGATCTCCTTACGATACCTGACCAAGTGCATATCAATGCGTTGCGGGAAGCTTTGTGGACAGGTCCAACTTACGGTCGCGCTGCCGTCATGGTTGGTGCGGGATATAGCCTCAATGCCGAAGCCATTGAACCTGGAGTTAGTGGGTTCCCGACGTGGAACACGCTTATGGAGTCATTAATCAGACAACTAACAAGCGCAGCAGATGGAAGTGAAGAGGAGAAAAATCTCCTCGAGATTAGTCGATCAACTAGCGGTGCTTTAAGGCTATCGCAAGAGTTTGAAGATCTTCATGATCGCGTGCGATTGGACACTTTGATAAAAAGCAATGTGCCCGACATGAAGTTTATGCCATCTGAATTACATCGATTGCTATTGGAATTGCCGTGGTCTGATGTGTTCACGACCAACTGGGATACTTTATTAGAGCGGGCCAGTGATGGCGTCGTAGAGCGACGTTATGAGCGTGTCCTTAATATGGATGACATTCCCTTGGCGCATCGTCCAAGAATTGTGAAATTGCATGGGTCATTTCCATCAATTCGACCATTTATTTTCACGGAAGATGATTTTCGCAGCTATCCGGTTGATTTCGCACCGTTCGTAAATCTCGTCCAACAGTCAATGATGGAGAACGTATTTTGTTTAATTGGATTTTCTGGTGATGATCCAAATTTTTTGGAGTGGTCGGGATGGGTTCGTGACAATTTAGGAGAGCAACGACCGACCATTTACCTTGTAGGGCTATCACATTTGCGATCGGGCCAGCGCAGGATGTTAGAAAAGCGAAGAATTACACCAATTGATCTATCAGGAATTTTCCTGCCAAGTGCGAGCGGTTATAGTAGCAGCCAAAAATACGGGCTCGCATATAGATGGTTTATCCGCAACCTGATGGCGGGAAGGCCAAGCGATCAAATCGCTTGGCCGGATCCGCCCGCACCAACGGAGTCAGATGATAACCTTTCAGGATTAGTCTTACCTGTTCCTCCCAATGCATCCCCTTCTCCGGTCGAGGAAGCGTTCTCGCCGAACAATGGACTTGGAATATGACGGTAGAACAGGAGAAGTCACAAGATGAGGAGTTGATCTCGCAACTAATTGCTTGGCGTCATAATCGGACACTCTACCCTGGCTGGCTCATTGCGCCGAGTAGTGCAAGAGAACGTATTTGGAGTCGTACCAACCGTTGGTTGGGGCTAGTCACTAGGGTCTCAGACCGATGGGCTGCGGACCAGCTTCTCGTTCTATATGATGAAGTGTTCTGGCGACTTGATGTTGTTCTCCAATATATTCCTGAAGAGTTGATCTTAGGCGCTGAACGAGTTCTTGCTCACTTCGAAAACGACATTGGCACCTCTTTTCCGGCAGATGCATTTAAGCATGAGGGCTGGCCTGAGAACTTGATGCTATCCTCTCCCGATTTGCGAGATTTATGGATTACGGTCGCATGCCATGTGCTCCGTCATTTTCGTGTCACACGAAACAAAGATTGTTTTGTCCGATTATACGATCAAATTCACGCAATCGCGGCTTCGGATGATGATGTATTATCAAGATTGGCTTACGATAAATGTTTGTGGGCTCTTACGGAACGTGACCACGAGGCATGCCTTAAGCAATTAAATGAGTGGCCTACAGTATCAGCGGATCCGTATTGGCAAGTGAAACGTGGAGCCTTGTTTGCGGAATTAGGCGATTTCAGTAAAGCGCGTGACTTGATGGAATCTTCCCTAGTCAAACTGCGTTCTATCCAAAAAAGTGGTTCGGCAAACATTTTCGCAATGTCGCGCGAGAGTTGGACATTGCGTCATTTATGGCAGCTCTCAAACAAGCTGATCCATGATGAACGTTTAGCGTCAGAAAAAGAGTCACACCTAAACCGCTCGAGGCAAAGAGAGTTAGAGGCGTTCCGGTGTTCTGCAGAGGTGGAACTCGTTTTTTTAAGAGCATCGATTGAAGACCGCCCAAAGCCAAGTCCGCAGGTGGGCGAAATAGAACATCCTCCTAGCTTTGATGGCGGCGATCATCCGATGTCTTTTCGGTGGGCGTTGCAAAGTGAATTTGAACAATTGTCGTCTGCATTAAACTTCCTGATGATGATTGAGCGGACCGGTTTGCCGCCGCGCGTAAAATCTTCGGAAGGGCGTGTAGGTTTAAATTATTTTTCGGGATCGTATCAGCAAGCATTGTCCTGGATATCTGAGGGCTTCGCCAGTTTGTGGGCATCATGGGTCATGCGTTTCGATATCAATGGCTTGGACAATGGCAAGCTGAGTCGTCACTCTATTCAGCAACTTCCCGAGGGCAATATCACATCCCTCTTTAGTATCGCATGCCAAACATTAGAGGTTGTTCATTCATCTGTTCCGGCGGGCAGTAACTGGCCAAGAAAAGCATTAGAATCCTCCCACTGGGCGGAACTGGCTTCTAGGCTATCGTTACGAGTAGACGATGAAAATCGTGAATGGCTTCTGACCATAGGTATTCGTTTATGTGAGAAAATTCGTGTTAGCCCTCACCATCTTATCTCGAGACAACTTGATTTGTTGTTTCGGCGCACTCTACCCTATCTTACTGAGCCTCAAGTGCAAAAATGGTTGGTCGAGCTGCTTACGTCCTCACTGCCGATAGAGTGGAGCGAGCCGCTGGAACTTGTCGATCACGATATATTGCGAAGTATCGGGGAACAAAGAAAAAAATCGATCATACGCGAGGAGCAGCCGGTATGGAAGGAACTCTCGGAGGGAATCTCTTCTTTAAACAACAGTATTTATTCTGATGATTTGAATGAACGAAGTGGCGCGATAGTCCGCATGCTTGCTTTGTACTCGACAAGCTTTCTGACAGATATTGAAGCCGAAGAATTCTCTGAGGCTGTGTGGAGCATGACGGATGAAGACGGCTTTCCTCTCTTAGAAGAAGGCTATTTAAAGAGCCTATGTTTGTCGATACCAGAACCAGCGGTGGGTAGAGCGAGAGAAGTGGTGCTGAATTGGCTAGATAAATCGAGTGTTGATCCTCGGTTTTTCGATACAATTGTTGACGGTGAGACGAAACAATCACTGAACAGTCGCGATGTTGATCATTTCATACCTGTGTTACAATATTTGCAATTTTCATCTCAAAAAATGGGTGTCCATAGCGATATTTTGGATGCAAGTAGAGCTAAAGCATATATGCAAAAAATCTGTGATTGGTGGGAAGGCGAGGGTGCTGCAATCAGATCGTATGAGAAGCATCCTTTAGGGTTGGATCCGACTGACAGGTTGTATGACATCGCTGATGTCTTAGGCGGTTCTTTGCTTCCTAAGGCTTCATTAGATGACAGAGAGTGTGCGCAAATAAAAGAAATGTTGGATGGTTTTATTGCCGCAGGAGTGTCTGCCTGTCTTTTGGCTCCATTGCTTGCGTCGCTAAATCCAAATCAATCGTCCGAGTTTCAATATTATATTCAGCGTGGTTTGGCGAGTGACAATCGACAACAAACATCTGAAGCGTTATTGGGGTTCTATCGTTGGGTTCGTGACCAACGTGCGCTTCAACTAAGTCCAATAGAGCCTGCGGTTTATTTATCTGTTGCTTTTCAAATTAGAGGCCTCATTCATCCTGGAGTGTCTCCAGCGATCAATCTGCTTTCAAGTCTTATTGAGACGCAGGCAATTGTAGCCAAAGACGAAATGGCGATTGAATTCCAAAGTGCAGTGAATGATGCCTGTACATTATTGAATTATGATAGGTCTGGTGAGCTAATATCTAGGCCTTATGATCCGGAAGAAGTTTCTCATCTGAGGCGTAATATGGCGCGGCTCATATCGGAAATGGTCAAAGTCAAATTTAAGCTAGGTGCTGAGACGACATCTTGGCTCGAGGGGGCACGGCGTGACGTATTCGTTGACGTGCGTCGAGTTGGAGCAAGCGTTGCGCTGTAATTTTTAATGATTTGACCAACGCTATATATCTCCAGCCTTTGCAGTGGACGGGGCGCCTTAGCTAGATATTCTCTTTCTGTCATAGATCAGACAGCCGTTAGATCAATGGTAAACGACGCTCTACCTCGGCTGCCTCCGCAACGCCATAACTAACTAGATCCGCCATGATCAAATCGATTTCGTTGCGTTGGCTGGATTCGAGAGAGCTCCCCCCTTCTTCCTGGCGGAGCAAAATATCCAAGATCAGCTTGCAGAACCGTCGACCGATTCCAGACTCGAGCCAGAACTCTGCGTCGTCTCGGAAATGTTCAATCCAAGCCTTGCAACCCGATAGGAGTGGAGGAAGGTGCTCGGCTCTTACCGAGACTTCAAAAAGGTCTAACGCTCTCATCGCCACAAAATGGCTGGGCCCGCGCACCATTAGGTGTTCCACTATAGGAAGGAATTGGCCCAATTGGTCAATGCCAGTTTCATTCAAATAACATTTTGATTGGGACAAAAAGTAGTCACCAAAGAACATCGTAGCGATGGCTGGCGCTATGCGATGTTCTATCGATGCTTTCTTCCGGTCGACCAACCAGTACCATCCTGTCGATTCCATTAGCTTCTCGGCAAGTGCCCGACGAAGTTGAACTGCTTTTGATTTCTCAACGGCATTCCGTCCAAAAGTTTCAATATCCAAGCGTCGCAGGAATGATGGGAATGCTTCAAGGAAAGCAATTTCAGGAAGTGAGAGAAGGCGTTTCAGCGCGAATTCCGCAGAAAAATCATCATCTGTCGCCGCGATACAGCGGGCGACAAGATCAAAATAGGATCGATTCCAATCATCCGGCAGTGACGACAAATCTACATCAGAGATTAACGAAGTGCCGTTTGCCTTGGCCGTCCACTCGGCGAATTCTCTGGTGACGGCAATGGCAAGGTCTATGCCGTCACCGCTGGAATCAATTAGCGAATGAACGGGTTGAAGCCACAGTGCCGCAGCCTGATGATCGAAGCGCACTTTCGAAGTTGTTTCTTTGGTTTGCTTCACTTCCGGTTCTTCCATCGAACCACCCGGGAGCCGGAGCCCGCGCCGTGCTCGGGGAATTTGGGATGGCAGGTTTGGCCACGCTGGCTCAGACGCGCCACCGGTCAACCATCGCAACTCGTTTTCCACTGCATCTTGCTGACGCTTTGCCGTTTCACTACCAATGCGTTCGCGCTCCAGGTCGTTCGCATCCCAACTAATATGTTCGTATTGGCTTGTGGTGAGAGCACATCGAATGAAAGAAGTTGGCAAACGCGCATCTATGTTTGCCAGTTTATCAATGGTCTCATTCAGGCCGAGCGCAATTGCAGGGTCACCAGACGCGACAGCATACATTAGTTCGCGAATGCTATCGTCACTGGGCCCATCGAAGTAGAGCTCCACCAGTCCGGCGAAAGCAATGGCAGGTGGATTGGTTTGCAAACGTGTTTGGAAGCGATAGGTGCTTTCCTTTTTTTGAGCAAGAGTTGACCGGAATACTTCTCTTGCCCAATCTTTGTTATCCTCTTTCTGTTTTTTTGTGCCATCCCTGACCAGCAAATAAGCAGCAGCAACGATCTGACGTTTTTCGAATGCCGCATCGGCGAAATCATTGTCGTTGTCGATCAGTTCAGCACGGTGTGCCCATGTAACAGCGGCATCGACGAACTCTTCGGGCGCCGATTGCCCTTGGCCCAACATATTCAAAATATTGGCAACGAGCATCGAATCCGATTCTTCCGACTGTCTTGTCGAGGTAAGACCTTCAAGGTGAGCTGTCTCTTCAACTGGCGGCATATAACGCCAGCTAGTCTGTTCTGACCCATCACTCATTGTTTGCAATTCTTGCTGATAATTGGAGCGATTTAAGCGATTTGAGGCGTGTTTGGCCATGAACGCCGGATCAAAAAAGTCAGCGTTTTTGCTCGGCGTGCCTAATTGTCTCACCGCATCGTCAAGCAAACCCTGAATTTGGGCGCTTTCTTCATCGCTGCCAAATACGCCATATATGCTCAGTAGGTTCTCAAGTGGAATCGACCGAGATGGCATTTTATTAAGTGTACTTCCCGTGTACGGCCCAGGCGGTTCTCGGTTAATGGCTGGAAGGCCACCTACATCCAAAGAATTGAATTGGTCAAGTGATTGCCGTTCTCGATCTGCCGAAAGGAGTTCGGGACATCCGACAAATGGAATAGCATACGGGCGGGATTCGGGCCAATGACATAAAATTAAATCAACGGCGACCAAAAGGAACGCTGCTGGGATTTCCGCCGCACCTAAAACATCGTCTATGACTAGTTTGAAGTCGTCACCAGCCTCTATCCGTGAATGCGCCCAAGCTTCTATTGCCATCAAACCCGATGTAACACAATAGTGTCCCGGGCTTTGGCGGGACCATGTATAAGTATTTATCCAAGGAAACGCGTGCGGCGTATCGTCGATGAACAACACGAACCTGTTGTCGCCGGGATCGTTGCCAGCGCTATGGAATGCAACCGCGTGATCAACTAGCCGACGGATCAATCTTAACCCAGTTTCAGGCGTATGCTTTAGGAGCTCGAAGAAGGAGCCTTGATTGGGTGATTCAGGTATGAAGTCGCTATCAATATACGAAAAGGCGTCTCTCCGCTGTCTACTTTGAAACGGATCATCATCTTCAATTAGAGCATTCTCGACGATTGTTGCCAATTGCTCGGGTGCAACTTGGGCAAGGTTGCCGCTCGACTTGACGATGCTTATGACCACTGGGTCCAAGAATTCCCTTTCCAAAACCGACTGTGCATACGCAATGCCGCTTTCGGGATGATGGTGGCAAAAAAGCAGAAAATACTGGCGGAGCTCAGGCTCGAGACTCCTCATTTTGTCCCAATCAAGTTTTCCGCCGAAAGCCGCATGGCGTCGATCTGGGCTCGGATCATTTGCAGTCTCAATTTCCCGAAGCCAGATAAAGAAAAGTGCCACGATTTTTGGTGTGAACGGGTTTTCGCCCAGTAGGCGGGTCGCCGCTTGACCAAGAATATTCACGGCGTCAGGAATTGTTGGCGGTGGTAAACTGGCACCATTTTCGATGAGCCATGAAATGAGGCGAAATGCCTTTCCCGTTAGAACTTTCATATCCAACGGGATTGTTTCGATACTCAGGCCCGGGAGATTAAAAGCATCTCGCGCAGGTTCGACTTCAACGGCCAACACCGTGCGAATAAATTCGCTAAGCAGCTTCCCTTCATTCTCGAGCAAGATGCTTTGAACCTCTGTCAAGCACCTAACGCCGATCTCCGTTCTAATAAGAGCGATCAGGGCCGCCCGCCGCCAAGTCTTATGTACATCTTTCGCACTGAAGATATCAAGCAAAGCACTCCACGTAGAGGAATCTCGTTCAAGCCTGTACTGGGCCGCCAACTGCGCCCATCGTCCAAGCAATAAGTTAGCGGGCTTGTCCAAGGGACACTGCTCGATATATATATCATCGTCTAAAGACAGACCAAGCAGGGCCCACTCACGCAAGACGTCGTGAGCGAAGGAGACTATATCCGTCCGTAATTCTTGAAACGTGCCGCTTCTAATTAAATCGTCGACGGCAGCCGGATCGCATTTAGACACGTCGTAGGGACCAATTCCGTGCATCGCTTGTTCGGCAACGTGTTTCAAGGCGCGGGCGCGAAGGCGTTTTTCTGATCGGTCCCCCGGATGACTGCCTGCTGAAGTCCACCAATGATAAGCCATATCGACTTCTGTCCGCAAGCTGTGGGTTTCCGCTGTCGGTGTGTCAAAGAGACGCGCCAAATGAAACATGTTGCGGGTGAGCGAAGCTGCCGGATGATCGGGAGAGAGAATAGCAGAAAGTGAGGGGTCAGCGTGTCGTAGGTGCTCGATCTCGGCATCGCTTAGCTCGCTCACAACAATCGGCTCTGCTGGATCGAGCTCTTTAACAGCGTCGGTTGGCAGCCAACTTGGCGCATCTTCACCGAAACGTGTCCGCGCCGAAACAATGATTGTAAGACCAGGAATGTCTTTAGCTTCGAAGATTAAATCCCGAACCGTCATTTGAGAGTCTGCGTCGTAGAAATCAAGGTTGTCGATAAACAGGAAAATCCCGCCGTCGCAGACGAGTTCTGATAACAAATCTTTGGCGGTTCCTGGGTGTCCCAACTCTCCGCGCATAGCTTGCCAGCCACCGCCAACCGTTCTTTGCGGCGTTAAGATGATCGGTGTTGCTTCAATTGAGATTATCTCTGCGAAGTACTTTAGGATGCCAGACTTTCCAACCCCCGGCTCGCCGCGAAGCTCTATCCAATGGTGGCCCTGATCCATTGCTCGTCGCACGTTTTCAATCACTCTGGTGCGATCTAGTGAAAGTTTCCCAATGCTATCTCGAATATCGCTCAATGCGTGCCGAGATGACTCTGAAATTACAGAGCGAACGTCGGCGCTATCCATTTTCGATGCGAAAACCCAATTCGACAGCTCAGTACGCAATCGTTCTAGGTTTAAATCTCCGCCGTCGGCGTCAAAATTCAAGGCGATTGCAATTAGCTCCCGCCAAAATGATAGAGCCTTGGATGTATCCGTTCGGTGCAGGATGGTTCGAGCCCGCTCAAGGGCTAGGTGCTCCGATTGTGAAGCGGTAGCGGTAAAGTCAAAATGGAGAATCTGAAACCGGGCAAGTAACCCATGTACCAGTGTGCGAGAACAATCAACGCCAGCATCCTTGAGATGCTTTTCAAACGTCGCAATAAACTGGCGTTTTCCTGGGCTCCCCGAATTTCCCCCAAGCACCAAATCGAAGAAAGTATCTGGATCGCTAACCTTACGGGCCCATCGGAGAACGTCTTGGTAGTCACCGCTGATTTTGTGAGCGGTATTTGCGGTGGCAACGGCGAGCTCATATTGTGAGGACCAAAAATCCTCACGCTTCAGAGCAGTAGCGATTTGCCCAACTACGTCCTTAAAAACGGTATCTTTCGGAGCAAACGTTATAGTCCGCTTAACTTGAATCTCTAGTGTCGTTTCATGGCCTGTGATACTTTTGCCACGAATAATTACATCGTCCAATGGCCGACCGGCAGCTGCCCGTTGGAACTCTATGCCTTTGATATCCATATTCTGGAGCCCGCGTGGCGGAACGCCCGCAAGCATACTTAGAAGATAGAATGCGCCTACGCGGACCTCGAATTCCGGGCCGGCTGGTCCTGCACTCATCGGGGATGTAATTGCCTTTGGCATTTTCTGAATATCTCAAATTCCGACGATTGCAACTAGCCCAAGTATATAGAGAGAACTTAGGGAAGGCATTCTAAACTATGAAGAGTCTTGGCTTTCAGTAATGATAAAATTAGTAATTACTCGCTCAGATCTACATTTCGGAAATAGCACGGTATCAATGGGTAAGATTAAGAAGGCCTATTGGTCGATACCTGACTTATACTGCGGTCAACCAAGTGGCCTTGGATACTACGGCCAACTATGTGACCCAGTATATTCTTACTCAAAAGTCATTTCTGATTACGTTAAGTTTAAGTTCTCCCATGAACTTCGTTGCACACGCTCATTCGGTGCATCTGTCCAGGTTCAATTTCTTACAGTCATATTTGTAGGCTGTAGACCACATTCCACTTTATATCTCCGTACATTCGATTAATGTCTTACTTGGAGCCGCCACGCACGGCTCTGGGGCTTAGAAACCCTGGCAATAGCGGTCCTTTGGACCGGAAAAACCTTGACCTCTGCGGTCGGGGATCCTGTGACGTATGTCCAGGACTCCGGTCTAAAGGTCACAGGGGCCGACTATTGCCGGTTTTCTAAATCCCCGATCACCAAGGTCAATGAAGCTAACTTGCAGCGGGCGCGCTGTGGGCGCTGGCTTCTCGGTGAAAAGGGTCATCGAAAATGAACATTAGTATTTCCTTCTGTGCGATTGGCTTCGCGATAGTGATGTGCTCAGTCGCCCCGGCTTTTGCAAAACCTGTCGCCCACGGCGTCGGTTCGGTTGAACGAGAGTCACACCTGCTCAATTCTGTCACCGATACGGTTTTGGGTAGATGGTGCGACACTATGGTGCCGGGCAACCGAAAGTATCGTCGCGAGATTAAAATCGTTGTTACGAACAGCGGGGCCATTGCGAGGACAAAGCTGTTCGACGGGTCTCGAAGATCTATGAATTTGAGTGAGCTCAGCGGTGGTGTATTTACGGTTATTGGAAGCAGTTCCGGTGATGCATTTCGTATCAGTGGTGGTTCTGGAGAACTTCAGTTGTTGGATCGAGATGGATATATCAGATCAGCGCGCCGATTGGAGAACAACTCCGCCGGTGGCGATTGTGTCAGATGATTACGCGGTCAATATGTCATTCGTGGTCGTTGGCGCAACTTTGCAGAGCATTCATCTCAATCGGCTCGATATTATTACTCGTAGGGTGCTACACCCTCACATTAAAAGACCTCCGGAATGACTCGAATCATACAGTAAAGGTTGTTTCGGGGAGCTACCAGATTCTGGGTGTTTGTTTAAGTCGATGGTTGGATGAGAATACGGCCGGCGCTCGTATCCCGAAGCATTATGCAGCCGAAAAGCTGTTCCAAGTCCAAGGACCACGCAATTCGGCGGCTGGGGGGTTCCAAACATTGGTTGAGCTACGAGAGATCGGGGAAGGAGAAACCCAAGTAGATATATACGTTGCAAATGATCTCATTCGCTTTTCCTCGGAAAGCATTACGGAGCGTTTTCTGAGGGGACTGAGCAAGTGTGTAGGTTCCACATAATGGGAAAAGTGACACCCTTTCAATAGCTTATAAATTTTTTAGTGAAAATTTCGCTAGCGCCTTAGCAAGAAGTGTTGTATCAAATTCACTAGTAATTAGCTCCAAACAAGCCATGGAGGGCTGACCGGGGCGATGGTTTTAACCGTCGTCTTTAGGCCTGTCAGTTTCGGCAGAGAGACGACAAACTGAGGTTTGTAGTCCGATGTCAAAGATAACGTATAAGAAGCCCTCCCCTAAGCCAGCACCCTCAAGTGACAATTGCGTGTTTTCGTTTGCTAACGTTTTGGCGATTAAAGCGAACCCGCATAATGCACGCGTGCATAACAATAAGCAGCGACACGCCTTGAAGAAGTCCATTGAGAAATATGGCTTCAATTCACCTCTCATTGTTGATCATAGTATGAAGCTTATCGCGGGGCATGCACGCCTTGATGCTGCTAAGGAACTTGATATCAAGAGAGTTCCGATTGTTAAACTTCATAACTTAAGCCCCGAAGACGTCCGCGCCTACATGATCGCAGACAACCGCATTGCCGAGTTGGCGACCTGGGAGAAGGAACAACTCGCAATCGAGCTGCAACACCTGGTTGAGGTCGGTTATAACTTAGACATTACAGGTTTCGAAGCACCGGAGATCGACTTTCTGATCGAAGATCAGTTGTCGGGGCCGGCGTCGGTTGCTGGCGATGAAATCCCTGAAATCCAACTGGATGCGGCGCCAGTTAGCAAAGAGGGAGATTTGTGGAAGCTAGGCCTCCATAAGATTCTTTGCGGGAATGCCCTCAAGCAGCAAGATTACAAGCGCTTACTAGGTGCGAAGAAGGCGCAGTTGGTGTTCACGGACCCGCCCTACAACTGCAAAATCGATGGCCATGTCAGTGGTCTCGGCACGGTTAAGCACAAAGATTTTCAAATGGCCTCAGGCGAGATGTCCGCTATCGAATTCATTCGATTCCTTGAGAAAGCTCTCAACCGGATCTCGGTAGCCAGTCGGGATGGTGCCGTCATCTATGTCTGCATGGACTGGCGGAACATAGATCGGTTGATCATGGCGGGTAGAGGCGTCTTATCCCAACTGCTCAATATATGTGTTTGGAACAAGACGAACGCGGGTATGGGCAGTCTCTACCGAAGCCAGCACGAAATGGTCGCAGTATTCAAGAATGGCTCCAAGCCGCATATCAACAATGTTGAACTGGGTAAGCACAAGCGGAACCGGTCGAACGTCTGGACCTACGCTGGTGTGAATACGTTTCGCAATGACCGCATGGATGAACTGGCCATGCATCCGACCGTTAAACCGGTCGCGCTCGTTGCCGATGCCATGAGGGATTGCTCAAAGCGCGGTGGAACGGTCCTGGATCCATTCGCCGGCTCCGGCACCACTATCATCGCTGCCGAAGAAACTGGTCGTGTCGCTTACGGTATTGAACTGGATCCTGCCTATGTCGATGTCGCTATCCGACGATGGGAAAAATTCACGGGTGAGAAGGCGATCCATGAGGATACAGGCCTGACATATGAGGAGCTCGCTTTATCTCGTACGACATCGGCGTCGCTTGTTGGGGGAGTGTGAGATGGTTGTTCGATTGAAGCGCGACGTAAAGTCCGGCAATTACGCCGTCGGGTATAAGAAGCCACCGATGGTGACACAATTCAAACCGGGCAAGTCCGGAAACCCGAAAGGTCGACCTAAAGGCAGCAAGAACTTCAAAACGGAGTTGGAGGAGGAACTCCTTGAAAAGATATCCATCAAGGAAAGTGGCAAACCCAAAAATGTCCCAAAACAGCGCGCCATGCTCAAAGCCCTGATGGCGAAAGCCATCCAAGGTGATGTCAGAGCTGCGAATTTGGTTCTGAATATGATCCTGAAGCTCGTTCCCGATGTCGAAGTCGCGGAACTCGAGGACAATCTCTCGAAGACGGATGTGGACATTCTGAATGAATTCGCGGAGACCGTTCTTAAAACCAGCGAGAAGCGGAGGGATCGATCATGATTACAAGAGAACGAAAACTTATCGCATTAGTGCGAGAGAACTTGTACGCACACTTCCGGAAGGTTTTCGAGACGGTCCTCCCTGGTCAGAAATTCATGCCGAACTGGCACGTTAAAGCCATTGCTTGGCACCTGCAGCAATGCGTTACCGGCGATATAAAAAGGCTCATAATCACGATGCCGCCAAGATATGCCAAATCGCTCTCTGGTTCCGTTGCCTTTCCGACATGGGTTCTCGGGAGAGACCCCAACTGCCAAATCATCTGCGTGAGTTACTCCGACTCTCTTTCGCGAGATTTTTCACGTCTAAGACACAAAGTGATGGATTCCGATTGGTATACTAAAGCATTCCCTAAAACTCGGTTCGACCCTAACAAACGAACGGAATCCGAAATCTATACGGATACCAGTGGCCACTGCATTGCCACCTCCACTGGCGGAACGCTGACCGGACGAGGCGGAAACATTATTATTCTGGATGACCCTATGAAGGCTTCCGATGCTTCCTCGGCAGTTGAGCGGAAGAACGTACGCGACTTTTATTGTCAGACTTTGGTATCACGCCTTAACTACAAGACGGAAGATGTCATTATCATCATCACACAGCGCCTCCATCCCGACGATTTAGTTGCTAATGTGATCGAACTCGACGATTGGACGGTTTTGAATTTACCTGCGATCGCGACTGAGCCAATAGAGGAAATACCGATTGGTGAGGGACAAGTGCATATCCGGCGTCAAGACGATCCGTTACACCCTGAGAGAGAGTCTCACGACGTCTTAGACAAAACAAAGCGTTCGATGGGTTCAGCAATCTTCGCCGCTCAATACCAACAATCACCGGTCCCCTTGGGCGGGAACATGATCCAGAGAAAATGGTTTCAAGTTTATAAGGGCGAACCGCGCCTCGAGGGATTCGAGCGCATCGTGCAGAGCTGGGATACGGCAGCGGAAACAGGACTAAATAACAGCTATAGTGCGTGTGTCACCTGCGGAATATTAGACGGCCAATACTACATTCTCGATGTCTTCCGGGATCGTCTTCAATTTCCTGAGTTGCTAGCCAAAGTGCAAACGCACGCTCGTCGCTGGAATGCTACCCACGTTCTTATTGAGGACGCCAGCAGTGGCAAAGCTCTAATTCAATCCCTACGAGATCGAACAGGAGTTTCTGCAATCGGGGTGCGACCGGACCGAGACAAAGTAACGCGCCTTGCTCAGCAGTCGGCGGTCATTGAAGCAGGCCGACTTTGGCTCCCGGAAGATGAAGTTTGGATGGCTGATTTTTTGGATGAGGTGCTCTCATTCCCAAACGGAAAGTTTGACGATCAAGTTGATGCATTGACACAATTGCTGTTTTGGGGCGCGAAGAGTGGCCCGCCGCAACTTGCGTCTAGAGTGACAATTCTCGGCGGCGGTCCAACTATAACCGATCATTATTTTCGGAGAACTGGTGTGCCGCTATTCCGTTAACGACAACTCTATTCATTACTGGCAAATGACTGGACTTCCGATGCGAACAGAGCGGTACTGTCTGTGTGCGATGAGTGTTATTCAGCCCCATGAATACTCCAAACCTGCAGCCCGATGGATGGCGGTATAAGCCTCCCGGGCTCTGCTCGGTGAAAACGCTTGCATCTTGTGGGTGTTAACACTGGAGGCAGATATGACCATCAAAACTATCAAACCGAAAACCACCAAACTCGACACCATTCTTAAACACTTGCGCCACAAGAACGGCGCATCCCTTGTTGTCCTTGAAAAGGCAACAGGTTGGCAGCCGCATAGCATCCGCGCTGCGCTGACTGATTTGCGTAAGAAGGGCCATGAGATCGAACGTGGCAAGAGCGCTAAGGCCGCCACCATTTATCGGGTGGCCGATTGATGAGAACGAAGATGAGTGGAAAAGTGATTGCCGATGAACTATCAGCAATCGCTGGACTTTCCCGAGCTGAATTATTGAAACGATGGGAAACAGCATACACCCGTCTACCCCCAAAGGGCATCAGTCGGCGGCTTCTGGAATACAGTGCTGCTTATCATATCCAGGCTAAGGCATTTGGTGGCTTGAAGCCGTCTGCTCGCCGCAAGCTGAGTGGTACGTTAGTGAGAGTAAAAGAAAGCAAGACAGAATCAATGTCGCGGAAATCAACAGCGCTCACCCCAGGCACGCGTCTTGTACGTGAGTGGCATGGGAAAACGTATACGATTGAGGTCCAGGAGCAGGGGTATTGTTATAACGGTGAGACTTATCTATCGCTTTCCAAGATTGCCAGCAACATCACAGGTACACGCTGGTCTGGCCCCAGGTTCTTTGGGCTATGACCGTCCGCTGCGCCATCTATACCCGTAAATCCACGGAAGAGGGACTGGAGCAAGACTTCAACAGTCTTGATGCCCAACGCGAGGCATGTGAAGCCTACGTTGAATCGCAAAAGGGATTGGGCTGGGTTGTCCAGAAGAAGCATTATGATGACGGTGGTATATCCGGCGGCACGCTGGATCGGCCAGCGTTGCAGGCACTGTTGTTGGATATTGAACAGGGCAGGGTTGATCTGGTTATTGTCTACAAAGTTGATCGCTTGACGCGGTCGCTTATGGACTTCTCCAAGATCATCGAGGCCTTTGATGCCCAGGATATTTCTTTCGTCTCAGTCACACAACAGTTCAACACAGCCAACTCCATGGGACGTTTGACGCTTAACGTGTTGCTGTCTTTCGCCCAGTTTGAGCGCGAGGTTACGGCCGAACGCATACGTGACAAGATTGCGGCATCCAAGAAAAAAGGCATGTGGATGGGAGGACCACTTCCACTTGGTTATGAAGTTAGTGATCGCAAGCTGATTGCCAATGAAACAGAAGCCATGGCGGTTCGTCAGATATTCCGTCTTTATGCAAAACTAGGGACTGTGCGTGAGTTGAAAGAGGAACTGGACCGCCGTGGCATTGTCACCAAAAATAGAGTTCAAAAGAACGGTAAACAAACGGGAGGAAAACTGTTCTCAAGAGGAAACCTCTATCAACTGTTATCCAATCCGATCTATATCGGACGAATCCCCCACAAAGGTGAAACTTACCCGGGTGAGCATGAAGCGATCATTAGTCAGAATACCTGGGAGACTGCTCAAGCTCTGTTAGCACGGAATGCCACAATCAGAACTCAAACAACAAATACTAAAGGCTCGTTTTTACTGACTGGGAAAATCTATGACGAGAATGGTGAGCCGCTTTATCAGTCACAAGCCCACAAACACGGTAAACATTACGGTTATTATATCTCCAAACATCTTATGCATGGCGCGCACGAGAATAACGACGGGTGGCGCATTCCTGCGAAGACAGTGGAAGAAGCGGTGGTGACATCTCTATTGAATATGTTCAGAAGCCAATCGCGATTGATGGATATCATGTGTTTGCAAGACCCGAGCACTAATTCACTATCCATGCTGAAGATGCAGGCTGCAAAACTTACCCAACAACTTGAAGAGGGGAATTCGGGAGATCGGCGAAATATTCTACAAGCCGTTATTCAACGTATAGAACTTACTTCAAAATCGCTCACGTTTGTTTTAAGCAAATCTGGATTGGCGAATATCTTTGGCGTTAAATGTATCGATGATGCCAGTCCCGCTTCTCTGAATATCCCTATACGGTTGCAGCGTAGGGGTGTGGAAACTAAATTGATCATCGAGAGCCTCGGTGCCGAAAACCGGAATTTGGATATAGATCTATGCCGGCTCATTGGCCAAGCGCGCACGTGGTTTGATCTATTAACTTCGGGAGAAGCGGCTACTGTTAGGGAAATTGCGAAGCGAGAGAACGTAAACGAACATGAGATCACGCGGGTTCTTCATCTCGCATTTCTATCACCTCGGATTGTTGAAGATATTCTAGATGGACGACAGGCAGAGGGTGTAAGTGTCTATAGACTCAGGCGCCTTTCTTCTATTCCACTTGATTGGGCAGAGCAGGTCGAATTGCTCGAAAGCCTTCAATAAATACGCTCTGAATTCCACCAAAACCACCACAGTCTGGCTGTCGAAAGTGCCCAACAGAGACTTTTGGCTGCTTCAGGCAGTTTTACCTCTTTACCATCGTCTCCACCAATTGACGAGCACACCAAAGCCCCCAGAGCCGCGGGCTTTCGGTGCGATTATAGTCTGGCTGTAGGTTCGTATCAGAGAGATTGGTGGGCCCGGCAGGACTCGAACCTGCAACCAGACGGTTATGAGCCGTCGGCTCTAACCAATTGAGCTACGGGCCCGCACCAAGCGGCGAATATGCTATATGTTCGCCTTAATAATCAAGGAAGCTTCTGAGTTTGCGTGAGCGCGACGGATGTTTGAGTTTCCGGAGCGCCTTGGCTTCGATCTGACGGATACGTTCACGTGTCACCGAGAACTGCTGACCAACTTCTTCCAATGTGTGGTCCGTGTTCATGCCGATGCCAAATCGCATCCGAAGTACGCGTTCTTCACGGGGTGTCAGTGATGCCAGAACCCGTGTCGTGGTTTCGCGCAAATTCGCCTGAATAGCAGCGTCCAAAGGCTGTACCGCCAACTTGTCTTCAATGAAATCACCCAGATGGCTATCTTCTTCGTCGCCAATTGGTGTCTCAAGAGAGATAGGCTCTTTTGCGATCTTGAGGACCTTGCGGACTTTCTCAAGCGGCATGGATAGTTTCTTCGCCAACTCTTCCGGTGTCGGCTCGCGGCCAATCTCGTGCAGCATCTGACGTGATGTGCGAACCAGCTTGTTGATGGTCTCGATCATGTGCACAGGAATACGGATGGTCCGCGCCTGGTCGGCAATCGAACGAGTGATCGCCTGGCGGATCCACCAAGTCGCATAGGTCGAGAACTTGTAACCACGGCGGTATTCGAACTTATCAACAGCCTTCATCAGGCCAATATTGCCTTCTTGAATCAGATCAAGGAACTGTAGGCCGCGGTTTGTATATTTCTTGGCGATAGAGATCACGAGGCGCAGGTTTGCCTCAATCATCTCTTTCTTGGCTTTCGCAGCTTCGCGCTCGCCCTTTTGAACAATGCCAACAATACGACGGAACTCACCAATCGGCAGGCCAACTGCACCTGACACGTTTGAGACTTCCTCGCGAATGGTTTTGACCTCGTCCTTGTAACGTTCTGCAAAGCGCTGCCAGTTCTTTGTTGGCATCTTTTTGCAGGTCTTGATCCAGTCGGGATCAAGTTCGGAACCGCGATAATTTTCCAGGAAATCCTCACGGCGGATACGTGATGTCGTCGCGAGACGTAACAGCTTCCCTTCAAGGCGTACGAGACGCATGTTCAAACCATACAACTGGTCGACAAGAGCTTCGATACGGTCATTGTTGAGGTGCACGCCCTCCATCAGATCAATCAGATCATGACGCAGCTTGGCATAACGCTTTTCCTGTGATGATTTGAATTCGCCGACGCCCTGCATGGCTTCCATGCGGATGATTTGCAGACGCTGGAATTTTTTATAGGTCTTGGCGATTTCTTCAAAAGTTTCAATAACTTCTGGTTTCAGTTTTTCTTCGAGAGCCGCCAAAGACAAGTTGTTCTGCTCGTCATCGTCTTCATCGTCATCGTCGTCGGACTTTGATTCCTCGCCATCTTCATCGTCTTCTGAGTCATCGTCAGATTTAGGCTTCTTGGCTTCTTCTGCAGGTTTTGTTTCAACTGGCTTCGCAACAGCTGGCGTCGCAGCGCCATCACCTGTTTCACCGTTCTCGTCGTCGTCTTCTTCTTCCTCACCACCTTTTGGCGGCTGCCCCGGGCCACCGCCCAGTGTTGCATCGAGATCGACAATTTCGCGCAGTAGAATTTCTTCGGCGATCAGGGCGTCGTGCCATCGAACAATCGCTTGGATGGTCAGCGGGCTTTCGCAAATACCACCGATGAGCATATCGCGACCGGCCTCGATGCGTTTGGCAATCGCGATCTCACCTTCGCGCGACAACAACTCAACTGAGCCCATCTCACGCAAGTACATCCGCACAGGATCATCTGTGCGCCCAAGGTCGCTCTCGTCGACGTTGCCTGCAGCGGATTTTTCGCGCGGCTCTTCGTCGTCGTTTGCAGTAGTATCGTTGGCAGCTTCTTCCTGTTCTTCGTTCTCGACGACATTGATGCCCATCTCGGAGAGCATGGCCATCGTGTCTTCAATTTGCTCGGAACTGACTTCTTCTGGAGGCAGGGCGGCATTGAGTTCGTCATAAGTGACGTAACCACGCTCCTTGCCTTTGGCGACCATCTTTTTGACGGCAGCGCCCATCGTATCCAATAGTGGGCTATCGGTGCTTTCTTCGCGGTTTTCCCGCGCTCCGCTCGCTTGTGCTTTGGCCAATATTCAAAACCCCTAAACGTCCGATACCCAAATCAGGTCGGCACCCCAAAAATTTAAGTGACCTTCAACGCCTTCATGCGTCCAAAGGTCATGTCCGTCGTTTCTTCCCCCAAAGCCGCTTCGACCTGCTTAATTTCGGTCTCGTTGGCTTTCGCTGTCAGTTGCTGGTAGGTATCAACCCACCCTTCCAGCGCTTCTTTTACATCTCCGTCCGGTCTTGCGAACCGGGCATGCATATAGACGTTTTTGCTCAAAAGTGCCTTTAACATCGGTGCAAACCCTACCTCCGAGAGGTGGTCGCAGAGACCCGCAGTGTCAAGGCTTTCATGAGCAGCGAGGGTGTTTAAGACCTGCTGCCTCAATTTGTCAAGGTCAGGCGCTGAAAACTCAACCATACCAAGGCTTTCTTCAATCTCGTCAAATACCTCGGGATAGTTGATTAATGTTGCCAATAAAATGCGTTCACGCAGCGTATCAGCGGACGGAATTCCCGTGATTTCTGAACGTGGGTCGGTGATGACAGCGCCCTCGACTTTGCCTGATTTAAACCCTTTTTTGGGTTTATAGGAATTTCCTGAGGAATATGCCGGCTGTTGCGCGCCGCGCTCACCCCAGAGCTTGCGAGAGAAAAAATCTGCAAAATGCTTTCTGAAAGTCGGGTCTGAGATATCCCGTGCCCGATTATCCAGCTTTTGTTGGACGTCGGCTCTGTCTTCGGGGCTTTGAGGCATTTGTCCGCCGCTAACCTCGCGCCAGATCACTTCTGATAGCGGCAGAGCCTGCGCGACCAGATCATCAAAGGCCTGGCGACCTTGGGACTGAACAAGACTGTCTGGGTCCTCTCCCTTTGGCAGCACGGCAAACCGCAGCGCCTGACCGGCCTTCATTACGGGAAGAGCGCGTTCAGCGGTCCTGTTGGCAGCACGCTGACCCGCGGTATCACCATCAAAGCAAAGCACGGGCTCTCGCACGATCCGCCACAGGTCCCTCAATTGTTCATCTGTCAGGGCGGTGCCCAGCGGGGCCACCGCATTATCAATTCCAGCCCGCGCTAATCCGATGACGTCCATGTAGCCTTCGCAGACGATCATCCGACCAGCCTTTCGGGCGGGGCCGGACGCGTGATGCAGGCCATAAAGCGAGTAGCGTTTCTGAAACACAGGTGTTTCGGGGCTGTTCAGATACTTGGGCTCTCCATCGCCTAAGATACGCCCACCAAACGCAATGACCTGTCCCCGACGATCCTGAATCGGGAACATAACGCGGCCACGAAACCAGTCGTACGGACTGCCGCTTTCAGGGACGCGTAACAGACCCGCTTCGATCATTAGCTCTTCGGTCACGTTTTCGCGCGAAAGTGCAGCCTTGAGTGCGCCACGACCATCTGGTGCAAACCCAAGCCGCCAATGGCGGATCATCTGATCATTCAGGCCTCTGTTTTTGAGATACTCCAGCGCCCCTCGGCCTTCGGGCATGCGTAGCATTTTTTCATAAAAAGCACATGCCAGTTCATTGACCTCGGTCATACCTTTGCGCTTTTGATGTTTTTCGCGCTCTTCCGGGCTGTCCCTTGGAATTTCAAGCCCGGCCTCAGCCGCGAGCTTTTCCACGGCTTCCGGGAAAGACATGCCTTCGACTTCGATCAGGAAGGTAAACACATCGCCTGAATTCTGGGTCGAGAAACATTTGTAGAAGCCCTTGTCTTCCATCACATGGAATGATGGAGACTTCTCGTTGGTAAAAGGGGACAGGCCCCAGAAATCACCCCGGGCACGCTCCTTGAGGCGCACAGTTCGACCGACGACATCAACGATTGATATACGTCTTCTGATCTCATCAAGAAATTCAGGTGTGAAATTCATGGACGCTCCGGCTGCCAGCCCACGAGGATACGCGCATGCGCCGCTGCATGAAAGTGCGCTCGTGGCAAAGTTATCCCGGCTATTAAAAGTTATCCACAGGAAGATTGATTAGCAGGCGCCGAGTTGCTCTTTCACTTTGCCTGATACTTTTGAAAAATCCATGCGTCCGGCATGATTTTCCTTAAGGGCAGCCATAACTTTGCCCATATCCTTAATGCAGTCAGCACCGCACTTGGATATTGCTGCCGAAATTGCTGCATCTGTTTCTTCGTCTGAAAGCTGCTTTGGCAGGAAATGCTCAATATAAGCGATCTCTTCGGCTTCTTGCTGAGCAAGGTCTGCACGTCCGCCTTTTGTGTAGGCTTCAATACTGTCGCGCCGCTGTTTAACCATGGATTGCAGTAATCCAAGGATTTCATCTTCACCAATGCCGTCGTTGTTCCCTTTGGAACGAGCCTGGATATCACGGTCTTTAAGGGCCGCGTTGATCAAACGAATTGTTGAGACTTTGCGCTCTTCTTTCGCGCGCATTGCGTCTTTGAGCATGTCATTCAACTGCTGTCTGAGCATGGAATCTTCCCCTAATTGGTTAGAAGGGCCGGACGTTATACTATCAACGCGGCTCTGACAACCGGATTGTGATTTCTAAGGCATTGTTTTTAAACAATAAAAATAATATTTTCGAATGCTTGACGTAGCCACTTGGTTTGCGTATCAACTCTCGCAGTCGAAACCGACCCGGCTGGCAATCATCGTGACACATCAAATAGAAATTCCCGCTCCCGTCCGCAAGGGGGTGGAGTCTTCGCGCGCTTCAGGCGAAACGTCCCAGGCACCTATTGGCGCAACTGCCGTCATTGTATTAGGTGACGGCTCATGCATCTGGGGCCATGGCGTGGGGGCGACAGGCGCTTCCGTTGGCGAAGTGTGCTTCAACACATCGATAACCGGATATCAGGAGATCATGACAGACCCGAGTTATGCCGGGCAGATCATTACCTTCACATTCCCGCACATCGGTAACGTTGGCACCAATATTGAAGATATTGAAACCATCACACCGGCAGCCCGCGGCTGCATCTTGCGCGCTGATATTACCGACCCGGCAAGCTGGCGTGCCACACAGCACCTGAATGACTGGCTGGTGTCGCATAATCTGGTTGGGATCGCGGGTGTTGATACCCGGCGTCTGACCCGGTTGATCCGTGAATGCGGTGCGCCTAATGGTGTCGTTTGCCATGCGCCCGATGGAAAGTTTGATATCCCTGCGCTGACCGAACAGGCCAAATCATGGCCAGGGCTCGAAGGTATGGATCTCGCGATTGAGGTGACCTGCAAGCAGAGCTATGGCTGGGACGAGAGCACATGGTCGATTGGTGAAGGCTTCGCAAAGCTCGAAAATCCCAAGTACAACGTTGTTGCCTTCGATTACGGGATCAAACGAAATATTCTGCGCTGTCTCGCGGCGGCTGGGTGTAATGTGACGGTCGTACCGGCTGATACCGGTGCTGAAGATGTCTTGAAACACAATCCGGATGGTATTTTCCTGTCGAACGGCCCGGGCGATCCGGCGGCGACAGGTGTTTATGCTGTGCCTGTGCTGCAGGAACTGCTGAAAACCGGCAAGCCGATCTTCGGAATTTGTCTCGGCCATCAGTTGTTGGCGCGCGCGCTAGGCTGTGAAACCGAGAAAATGCATCAAGGTCACCGGGGCGGCAACCAGCCGGTCAAGGATCTGGTCACTGGCCGCGTCGAAATCACGAGCCAGAACCACGGTTTTGCGGTCAATGCTACGTCGCTCCCGGATGGCGTTGTTGAAAGCCATGTGTCGCTGTTTGATGGCTCAAACGAAGGTATTCGCCTCGAGGGACATCCCGTGTTCTCGGTGCAGTACCATCCCGAAGCCTCTCCCGGCCCGACGGACAGTCACTACCTGTTCGAACGCTTCACCAAACTTATGGATAGGGGGTGATGGCGACATTATTTGAAATCGAAATGAACTTGATCAAGCGTCTCGCTGAAGAGGCGCATTCTCCCCAGTCAGGCTTCGATATTTCTGGTAATAGAATATGTACTTTGATGAGCGACGTGACAGGCCCCGCGTTGATTAGTGATTTCATCACCTCTTTTGTTCAAAAAGGTTACTTGCAGCAAACTCATGCAATTGATGATGACGATGACTACGGCAGGTATCAGATTAAGCGAGCATTGGTTGAGGCATATGAAAAGATTGAGCGCGCTGCCGAGGAGAAGCCGGAACAAAATCGCTCAGAGCATGCGAAGCAACTGAAGTTTTCTGATTTTTGCAATCAACTGCTGATGGCATTGGCGAAGAACGAAGAATTAGAGGGTCCCGGCTACTATGATCCGGGAGATGTCGCAGAGAAATATTCTGTCTCTTATCGTTCAGGATGGTTGAGGAAGGCAGCAACATACTATCGCGACTATGGTTATGTAGACGCCGCATTCACAATTGGCGGTGGGGAAGATGGCGGCTTAGATGTGAGCTTGACGGCTTTGGGTCTTGAAAAAGCAGAGGAGCTAGAAAGTGAGGCGATTTCTAGCGAGAATTCTTCGTCTGGAGCCTACGTTAACATAGATTTGCAAAGTCTTGGCGAAGATGTTTGGGAGCCATTGCCCGTTGAGGTTTCCGAGGAGGAACGAAACGCAATTGCAGACGAGTTGGAGAGTGTCAGGGAAGATGTCCGGGCCAGCAATGGTTACGCGGCAACGCATCCAGAAGAGCAGAAAAGTATCGTTTGGACCCTCGGAGCCGCTGTTAATGCATTTCGTGAGGGCTTGTTTACAAGATTGGTCGTTGAATACTGTCTGGTTCGTCCGCTACGTAGGCTTATTGAAGTATTTAAAGACGCGCCACTTCAGTTTACTGCGCAGAAAATTCTTGAGTGGATTTACATGAAGTTTATCGATTTCATTTCGATGGGAAGTTTTTGATGAACTGCGCCAATTCGTCATCCCCGCGAAGGCGGGGACCCAGAGCTGACGAATGACTAGGTTCCCGCCTACGCGGGAATGACGAGGTAGAGAATGGGATGGCTAGGTTCCCGCCTTCGCGGGAATGACGAGGCGAGAGCGGAAGAAACGAAGCGGTTACGAGAGCGAAATATATGTGGCGGTGATGATAGTTCTCATGCCGCGAACCTGAGGTAAGAATTTAGATGCCTAAACGTACAGATTTAAAATCGATTATGATTATTGGGGCGGGGCCGATTGTTATCGGTCAGGCTTGCGAGTTTGATTACTCCGGTGCGCAAGCGTGTAAGGCGCTCCGCGAAGAGGGATACCGGGTTATTCTGGTGAACTCGAACCCAGCGACGATCATGACCGACCCGTCAATGGCAGACGCCACGTATGTGGAGCCGATCACGCCAGAGGTCCTGGAAAAAATCATTGAGAAAGAACGCCCCGACGCTGTGCTGCCGACTATGGGCGGTCAGACAGGTCTGAACGCGGGCATGGCGCTGGCTGAGCGTGGTACGCTCGAGAAATATAATGTTGAGCTTATTGGAGCCAACGCAGAGGCGATTGCCAAAGCCGAAGACCGGCAACTGTTTAAGGACGCGATGGAAAAAATCGGCTTGTCGACGCCGATCTCTAAAGTGTTCACAGGTGAGTACGAGAAGTTCGAAATCCCTGATCAGGATGGCAAAGTCAAAGAGATGACGGTGCTGTCGGCAAGCTCAAAGCAAAAGGCGATGGACGCGTTAAAGATTGTTGGTCTGCCTGCTGTTATTCGCCCGGCGTTTACGCTCGGTGGAACGGGTGGCGGAATTGCCTACACGACGGATGAATACGAAAAGATCGTCACGTCCGGCGTTGAGGCATCACCGATCAACCAGGTTTTGATCGAAGAGAGCGTGCTGGGCTGGAAAGAGTTCGAGATGGAAGTCGTTCGCGATAACGCGGACAACTGTATCATTATCTGCTCTATCGAGAACGTTGACCCGATGGGTGTGCATACCGGTGACAGTATCACCGTCGCCCCGGCCCTGACGCTGACCGACAAAGAATATCAGATCATGCGGGACGCTTCGATTGCGGTGCTTCGCGAGATCGGTGTGGATACAGGCGGATCGAACGTGCAGTTTGCCGTGAACCCTGAAGACGGTCGCCTTGTGGTGATTGAGATGAACCCGCGGGTATCACGCTCATCAGCGCTGGCGTCGAAAGCAACCGGTTTCCCGATTGCCAAGATCGCCGCCAAGCTCGCGTGTGGATACACACTCGACGAGTTGCAAAACGATATCACGGGCGTCACGCCGGCGTCGTTTGAACCGACAATCGATTATGTTGTGACGAAAATTCCACGCTTTACGTTTGAAAAATTCCCAGGCACGGACGCGCTGCTGACGACATCGATGAAATCGGTTGGCGAAGCGATGGCCATGGGGCGTACGTTTGAAGAAAGCGTGCAAAAGGGCCTTCGTTCCATGGAAACGGGCCTGACCGGTTTCAATGAGATCAAAATTGATGGGGCGATCAAGTCTGACGGAACCGTTGACAAAGATGTCGTCAAAGCCGTCCTGAACGAAGCCCGCCCGGATCGTATCTTGTACGCGGCGCAAGGAATGCGTCATGGCCTGACGCTTGAGGAAATCCAGGCTGCCAGCAAGTTCGATATGTGGTTCCTGGAGCGGATTAAACGGATCGTTGATGCCGAAGAAGGTGTCCGTGCGAATGGTCTGCCAGCTGACGCCGCAGGATTACTGGCGCTCAAGAAACTTGGTTTCTCTGATGCGCGACTGGCCGAATTGTCAGGCTCGACAGCCGCGACATTAGCGGACCTGCGTCAGCAACTGGGTGTTTTACCGGTCTATAAGCGGGTTGATACCTGTGCTGGAGAGTTCGCGTCTCAGACTTCGTATATGTATGGATGTTACGAGGGCGATGGCTTTAACGCCCCTGAATGTGAATCAGCGCCAACGGATCGAGACAAGGTCGCGATCTTAGGGGGTGGGCCGAACCGAATTGGTCAGGGGATCGAGTTCGATTACTGCTGTGTCCACGCCGCGTATGCGATTAAGGAAGCTGGCCTTGAGGCAATCATGGTCAACTGTAACCCGGAAACAGTATCAACGGATTATGACACATCCGACCGGCTGTTTTTTGAGCCGCTGACGTCTGAAGATGTCATTGAACTGCTGCGTGTTGAGCAATCGGCTGGGAAGCTCAAGGGCGTAATTGTACAATTGGGTGGGCAGACTCCATTAAAAATCGCCGCTGCGCTTGAAGAGGCAGGCATTCCAATTTTGGGCACGTCGCCGGACGCAATTGATCTCGCTGAGGACCGTGAACGGTTCCAGGCATTATTGAACGATGTTGGTTTGCGCCAGCCGCCGAATGCGATTGCCTCAAGCGAAGAAGAAACCTATCAGCTTGCTGAGAAAATCGGATATCCATTGGTGGTTCGTCCTTCTTACGTGCTTGGCGGCCGGGGCATGCAGATCGTGTTCTCGAAGGACACGATGGAAATGTATTTTAACATGCTCAAGTCCGATATGAGCGGCCATCAGATTTTGGATAATCTCGCCGAGGCACCGCTATTGCTTGATAGCTACCTGCAGGATGCTGTCGAAGTTGATGTTGACGCCTTATCGGATGGAGAAGACGTTTATGTTGCCGGAATCATGCAGCATATCGAAGAGGCGGGTATCCATTCTGGCGATAGTGCATGTTCATTGCCGCCGTTCTCGCTCTCCAAGGACACGATTGCCGAGCTGGAAAAACAGGCCATCGTTCTAGCCAAGGCCTTGGGTGTTGTCGGTTTGATGAACGTTCAGTTCGCTGTGAAAGATGGCGATATTTATATTCTTGAGGTGAACCCACGGGCATCGCGGACGGTGCCGTTTGTCGCAAAAGCTACCGGTGTGCCGATTGCCAAAATCGCTGCACGCCTTATGGCTGGCGAGAAACTGTCTTCGTTCGATTTGCCAAAGCAGGGTGAGATGGACCACGTCGCGGTTAAAGAAGCTGTGTTCCCGTTCTCTCGATTCCCAGGCGTTGATACGTTGCTTGGCCCCGAGATGAAGTCGACCGGCGAAGTGATGGGGATTGATAAGGACTTTGAGCGCGCATTTGCCAAGTCACAATTAGGGGCAGGGATGTCGCTGCCTATTTCGGGCGGTGTGTTTATCTCGGTCCGTGATCATGACAAGGACAAGGCGCTCGAGATCTGCCGTATCCTGCACGATGTCGGGTTTACCATTTTAGCAACGGGCGGGACGCAGCGATTCCTTGAAAAGAACGGTGTTGCCGCCAAAAAGGTGAACAAGGTTATGGAAGGGCGGCCGCATTGCGTTGACGCCTTGACCAATGGTGATGTTCAGCTCGTAATCAATACGACAGAAGGCGCGCAATCCATCGCGGATAGTTATTCGATCCGCCGGACGGCATTGGTCCATCATGTGCCTCACTACACCACGATGACGGCGGCACGTGCGGCGGCAAATGCCATTGCAGTGATTAAAGATGTTGGTGGTGCAAGCGGGCTTGAAGTCGCGCCGCTGCAGGCCTATTTTGATCCTCTGTATTAGTTCTTCCCTGATATGACTGTGGATGAGTGATCGCCTTCAGGTGATCGGTTTAATGTTCATCGTCGGGAATTTATTTAGGAGGGCCGGTTAACGGCCAGGAAGCAATGGAACGTGTGCCGATGACGCCTGAGGGCCTTAAAGTCCTCGAAACAGAATTACGGCGATTGAAGTCAGAAGAACGCCCGGCGGTGATTAAAGCTATTGCCGAGGCCCGTGAACACGGCGACCTCTCGGAAAATGCCGAGTATCATGCAGCGCGCGAAAAGCAGGGCTTCATTGAAGGCCGTATTGCAGAACTTGAAGACGTCACAAGTCGCGCAGAGGCGATCGATACGTCTGAAATGTCAGGCGACATTGTGCGCTTTGGCGCCTCAGTGCTTGTCGCAGATGCAGATACTGACGAAGAGACAACGTACCGGATCGTTGGTGCCTTGGAAGCGAACCTTGATGAAGGCAAAATCTCGGTGACGTCACCGCTTTCACGCGCCCTTATCGGCAAAACCATTGGCGACGTTGTTGAAGTTGCGACGCCGGGTGGTGGAAAATCCTACGAGATTTGTGAAGTTAACTGGGTTTGACGCTCAGCTTAATGACGCGCGATCCTCTATCATATCCGTAGACCTGTCGTTCCGGCGTACGGCGGCACTCAGCACGTGCGTGTTATTGGGAAGTTTCTTCCTCGGGCACGGGGACGCCAGGTTTATTCTTGGATGTTCGGATCGTCTCGAGCGTTGTTACTGTCGTCACATGATCGGCTGATGTGATGCCCATGGTTAGCTGATCCCTGTGTTCTTTGTCGCGGGCAACGAGCTTTAAAAGAAAGTCACCGCCACCCCGTATCATGTGACACTCGCGAACTTCAGGCCACGCGGTCATGGCATTTTCAAACGCACTGAGTACATCCTGCGATTGGCTATCCAATCCCACCAACGCGAAGAACATCTCCTTAAAGCCCATCGAGGCCCCATCAATCTCGGCGTGGTAGCCATGGATGAAGCCTGCGTCCTCCAATGCACGAACACGTCGCAGGCAAGGTGGTGCGGAAATACCGGCGCGTGCTGCCAAATCTACATTTGTTATACGCCCGTCATCCTGTAGGTCTCGGAGAATCCGGCGGTCAATTGCGTCCAGCTTTACTTTTTGCACAGATTTGTCCTTTTTGTTGAGCACATTCCGTAACATCTTTTGCCGCTTTTGCGCAACATAATTGCGCAACATAATTGCGTCTTATGAACTTTGCCGAGTCGCTCGGCGAACGTGGCATCCTCTCGTTGCGTCTTACAAAGGATAGGATTATTTAGGGGTGTTGTCTGAACGGCTTGCCGTTAAAAATTCTAGGAGTTTGTCATGTCTGAATCGCGTCATAGTAAGGTTTTAATCATTGGATCTGGTGCTGCAGGGTATACAGCAGCTATCTACGCGGCGCGGGCCAACCTTGAGCCGATGCTTATTCGTGGCATTCAGCCGGGCGGGCAATTGACCATCACAACCGACGTTGAAAACTATCCAGGTTTCGCCGAAGTCATTCAGGGTCCTTGGTTGATGGAACAGATGTACGGTCAGGCGCTTCATGTCGGGACGGAAATGGTCGAAGACACGATTGTCAGCGTTGACCTTTCCAAACGACCTTTTGTTGCTATTGGTGACAGTGGCGACACATACACAGGTGACACGCTTGTCATCGCGACCGGTGCGAGTGCGCGTTGGCTTGGCCTTGAGAGCGAGCAAACGTTTATGGGCTTTGGTGTCTCTGCCTGTGCGACCTGCGATGGTTTTTTCTATCGAGGCAAGGACGTCGCTGTCATCGGCGGTGGAAACACGGCCGTTGAAGAGGCGCTGTATCTGACAAACTTCGCCTCAAAGGTATATCTGGTTCATCGTCGAGACGAACTCCGCGCTGAAAAAATTATGCAGGAACGGCTTTTCAAGAATGAAAAGATCGAGATGGTATGGGATCATACTTTGGATGAAGTGTTGGGCGATCAGAACCCACCAGGCGTGACAACAGCACGCCTGAAACACTCTCAGACCGGCGAGATTAAGGACTTGGCTGTGGACGGTGTTTTCATTGCGATTGGCCATGACCCGAACACCAAATTGTTTGCCGGCCAGCTTGATATGTTTGAGGACAATTACATCAAGACGGTACCAGGCACGACGCAGACCAGTGTTGCCGGCGTGTTTGCTGCCGGTGACGTTCAGGACCGGATATATCGCCAAGCGGTGACAGCTGCCGGAACCGGGTGCATGGCGGCGCTTGAAGCCGAACGGTTTCTAGCCGACTGTGAAGACGAAAGTGCAGCTGCTGCAGAGTAGGTGTTCTGTTAGGGGGATTTAGTGGCAATCGATTGGGATAAGTTACGGGTGTTCCATGCTGTTGCTGATGCTGGAAGCTTTACCCATGCGGGTGACACCTTAAATCTCAGCCAATCGGCGGTTAGTCGGCAGGTTAGCGCCCTTGAACAGAGCCTGGGCACGCCGCTGTTCCACCGCCATGCTCGTGGATTGATTCTGACAGAACAGGGAGAGACCTTGTACGCAACGGCGCATAATGTCTTTGCGCAACTTGCCAAAGTTCAGACTCAACTCGCTGAGAACAAGGAACGCCCACAGGGGGCATTAAAAGTATCAAGCACGGTGGCCTTTGGGTCAGTGTTCCTGGCATCACGCATGAAAGAATTTGTAACACGGTATCCAGATATCGATGTGTCACTGGTTCTTGCTGATACAGAGGTCGATCTCTCTATGCGTGAAGCGGATGTTGCAATCCGTATGACACCACCGACACAACCCGACCTCGTGCAGCGCCATTTAATGACGCTGCGTTACCGCGTGTATGCTGCGCCTGAATACCTGCAGCAGTATGGTATGCCCAAGGCACCCAAGGATTTGGATAAGCATCAAATTATCGTATACGGCGATGATGCGCGCCCGCCTGCAGCAAATTTGAACTGGCTCTTGGATGAAGGCGCAAAAGGTGCTCGCCGTGAGCCGGTTTTGCGTGTGAATTCAATTTACGGGATTTTGCGCGCGGTTCAGAGTGGCTTGGGCGTCGGAGCACTCCCTGAATACATGGGGCGCGAACTAGGCAGCCTCGTCGAAATATTGCCAGAATTGCGTGGGCCGGAACTGGATATGTTCTTTGTTTACCCAGATGAACTCAGGGATTCAGCCCGTATCGTTGCGTTCCGAGATTTCATCTTGGAAAAACTGGCACCTATCAAGAGATAGCGCGTGTTCGATTAGCTATGCGTTATACGCATACCTGGTTTTCACGTTTGGCTCTGGTATCGAACAAACATCCGCATATATAACCAATGTATTCGATGTTGCATTGCAGCATCGATAAAGGTTTCAAGGTCTGGTGATCGCGCTGAAAACGCTGAACCCAAATGACCTTCTCGAGTTTTCGGACCACATGTCCGAAATAGAGGGACCATATTTATGGCCCCTCGCGTCTCCCAGACGCGAAGCCTCCCTGTTTAAACTCGCCCCCGAAGAATTTCTTCGGGGGTTTTTTTTGGCAGAATGTGACCTCACGAGAGTTTTATTGTTCAGCTGTTGTGAAACACCGCTATAAGTTCCACACATTGCTCAAATAAACAGTCTGTGAGGAACGCCTGTGCGCACGCCAATAATACTTATAGCTTTCGCGCTACTGATAAGCGCATGCGTCCCTACTTTTGAACGTGATCACATCACAAGTGCCGCGCCTGCGGTTCAGGCGTTCAAAGAGATATCGACACCGTTTACGCATAGCTGGGTCGAGCCAAGCCATCCATTTACAGGCGCAGCTATTATTGATGTCGATGACGATGGGCGATTTGAAGTCTTTGTCGGCGGTGGCCGAGGGCAAGAAGATATGCTGCTTGGCTTCGACGGAGGCGCGCTTGTTGACGTGATGGGCAACAGACAACTCTCAAAGAAAGGTCCAGCGACCCATGGCGCGGCGTCGAGTGATCTTGATAACGATGGCGATACCGACCTGGTTGTGGCCCGCGAAGACGGCTTAACCATCTATCTTAACAATGGCGGACAATTCGAAGCACGTGAAGTGCCGCTTGCATTGGCGAAAGATGCTGTCCCTCTCAGTGTTTCTGTTTCTGACGTGAACGGCGACGGACATGGCGATCTTTATGTCTCTGCTTTCGTGTCATTCAGCGCGTTCAAAAGTGCCACGTTCAACGATGCCGGCCACGCGAAAAAGAATGTTCTCCTTGTTAACAATGGCGATATGACATTCCGGGACGCCACCCAAAGTTCGGGAACGGGATCTAAGCAAAACACATTCCATACCACGTTCGTTGATCTAGACAATGACGGCGATCAAGACATGGTCTTAGCGCAAAACACCGGTGAGGTAGAGATATTTGAGCGCACCGCTGATGCGATATTTAAATCTGTCGTCACGAATACCGGTTATGGGTTCTGGATGGGGATTGGCATTGGTGATTACGATCAAGATGGGGATCAAGATATTTTCGTTTCAAATATCGGGTCTTCAATTCCCGATTTCCTGACGTCAGGCGATATTCGAGACGATCAGAAACATGAAACCAGATGGATTTTGATGCGAAATGACGGTGGGATGACGTTTTCGAATGTGACCGAAAGTCAAAATCTCAATGGTTATGGTTTCGCCTGGGGTGCCCAATTTGAAGATATCAATCTCGATGGTGAAATCGATTTGCTTGTGGCACAAAATTATATCAAGTGGCCTCTTCACAAATGGGGGCCGTTGCCTGGAAAGGCACTTTTGCAGGTTGATGCGCCTGAGGGAAAAGCGTTCTATCAGGTGCCAGGGTTAGGATTGGAGAACGCGAATTTTGCGCAATCACCGGTTATCGTTGATTTGGATGGAGATGGCCGCGCTGACGTTCTTTGGCTGAACATGGCAGGGCCCTTGAGAGCCTTCTTAAATCGCTCAGAAGGAAATTATATCACCGTGAAAGTGCCGGACCGCGTTGATACTCTGGGTGCGACGGTATCCGTCACGCTGAAAGATGGAAAAACTCTCCGCCGTCAAATTGTTGCATCGACGGGCCTCATGACCGACCCGACACCAGATCTGCACTTTGGTCTGGGTCAGGCCAGTGACGTTGAGAAAGTTGAGATTGTGACGATGAGCGGTGCGCGGGCTGAGGTCATTTCACCTAAAATCAACGGAACGATATCGCTCAACCCTTAATGGGGCGCACTGTGGATTAATGGTCGTCGCCATGATGGCCTGAGATTGGGCCCTCTTTGAACAAGTTGTCTTTTAGTTCCTTGGCGAATTCATCATTGTTCCGGCGGAGCCACTCAATCACCATGCAGGCATGTTCCATTTCTTCGCGCATATTGTGTAACAGAATTTCCTTAAGCTCTTCATCGTCGCAGTCATCTGCCCGTTGGCGATACCAGTCGACCGCCTCCATCTCTTCCATCAGAGAGACAATTGCGTGATGCATGTGAAGTGTTTCTTTGCTTAGACGCTCGCGTGGCGCATGCAGACTATCGCTAGCCATAGGTCGCTTCTCCTTAAATATCCATAGTCAATTCCAGCATAAGTATGGGGTTGCGGTTTGCTCTCTGCAACCGCTCAGGGCGCCACGCTAACGATAATTCAGTGTACGGTTCAGGCTGCCATGTCGGTCACATGCAAATTGCATGGATTATTTTGCTGCCACGTCAAGATTACATCTTTTACATCGTTGGTCGTCAATCCATCGTATGCGAGCAATGTTTGCATCACTGAGTCATTTAAAAGCTCGCTGATTGTTGGCTCCAGCCTTGGTGTGTCTGGGAACGGATATGGGCGTTTCATTGGCATCTCCTGGAAAGGATCATGGGGACTGTTTGCAACGCTTGTATGATCTTGAAAGATGGCAAGTGTATGACGTTCCAGTGACTAACTTTTGACCATTTCCTGCGCCAGTCGAATGGCGTAGGATTTATCCAATGGTTGGAGGAACTATGGACACGCGACATAAAAAATATTTACCAAGATCAGGTGCGGATATTCCCCGTTTTGCGGGGATCCCAACATTCATGCGGTTGCCGCATGTTGATATGGAGAAAGCTGCGGCAGAGGTGGACGTCGGTATCATCGGTGTGCCTTGGGACGGTGGAACAACAAACCGTGCGGGTGCCAGGCATGGTCCCAGACAAATGCGTGACCAGTCCACAATGATGCGAAATGTCCACCATGTGAGCGGCACGATGCCTTTCCATAGCGCCAGCTGTGCAGATCTTGGTGATGTTCCGGTCAATCCCGTCGACTTACTGGATACCATTGAACGGGTGGGCGCGTTTTACGCTGACATCCATAAAGCTGGCGTTATCCCGTTAACAGCGGGTGGAGATCATCTGATTACACTTCCGATCATGCGCGGTATTGCAGGTGGACAGCCAATGGGCATGGTCCACTTTGACGCGCATACGGATACTTGGGACCGTTACTTTGGAGGGCACAAATACACCCACGGTACGCCCTTTCGTCGCGCAATCGAAGAAGGCCTGCTGGATCCAAAACGTACAATACAGATTGGAATTCGCGGTGCCCTGTATACACCAGAAGATAAAGACTGGGGATTGGAGCAGGGTATTCGTGTGATCGAGATCGAAGAATATTTTGATCTTGGGCCGGACAAAGTTGCTGAAGAGGCGCGCCGCGTTGTCGGCGATGGGCCAGCATATATCAGCTTCGACGTTGACGGGTTGGATCCTGTGTACGCGCCCGGGACGGGTACGCCCGAGATCGGTGGTTTCTCAACCCATGATGCGCAGCGCATGCTGAGGGGACTTCACGATTTGAATATTATCGGCGGCGATGTTGTCGAGGTTTCACCACCCTTTGATATGTCGGGCAACACGGCACTGGTCGGGGCGACAATGATGTTTGAGATATTGTGCCTGATTGCGGAATGCGTCACCAAGAACGGTCGCAAGTAACCTTTACTCGCTGTCGTACCGTCGCAGTTGCGTTTTCAAACGATTATTAACTGTGTGGTGTGAGCTTGATTTGAGCCGCGCCCAGAATACGTCCTGTTTTAACGGATTGAACCAGTATCGCGCATCCATCATGCCCTGCCATCTCAATGTCTTTTTCGGTGACGTTCAATGAAACTGCATTGCCCGTCCATGTCCCAACCTGGACCATATCTCGCACCACATTGTAGTGCGCGAGCTTGCGGCCCGAGTTCTCACCGCGGGTGACATCGTTTTCATGGCGCGCATCAAATGCCGCAACAAAAATCTTTGCATGCTCACCTTCAAACGTGCCGCCTGGGATTTCGACCTGCAGACCATCCCCAGTATGCTTTACGTCCACATCAAGGCGTTTCGCGCCAAGGGTATCGCTTATGAGTTTCTCGACAGCGCGTTGGTTTGAGCCTGTGGTGTGCGACATGCCCTGAACAACCATTTGTGGGGTGTAGACATACCCCATGCCGAGTTTAGCCGCGTACTGACGTTGCCGGGCCGTATTTGCAGGGGATGCGAAGGGGTCTTTCCAGCCGATGTAATCCCAGTAGTCCACGTGGAGAGACAAAGCGACAATATCATCACGTTCTGCAAGTTTGCCGAGAAAGTTATCTGCCGGTGGGCAGGACGAGCAACCTTGGCTCGTATAAAGTTCGACGACGGTGATTTTGTCACCAGCGTGCGACACCGAGGCGGCGATACTCAGCACGAAGGCGAACAGGATGCGGGTTGCTGTTGTTTTCATATCAATTTGATAACGGAGATTGACCCTCACACTCAAATCACATCCAAGTGATAGATGCCGTTTCTTTATATAAGCATTTCCTTTAACACTCGTCGCTATGAATGACATGTTCCCAATTGTCCTGGATGGGTTGCTGTTTGCGAAGGCGGCCATATCAATTGGTATTGTGGTCGCGCTATCGCTCATCGCGGAACGCGTTGGACCAAGAGCTGCCGGATTGCTGACGGGTTTGCCGTTGGGCGGCGGCATGGTGATTATCTTTACTGGTACGGAGCAAGGGACAGTATTCGCAGCTGAGGCGGCAGCGCATATGGTGCCTGGCTTTTTGACGACACTCACATTTATTTATCTGTATGGCGTTGTCTCGGCGCACCAGGGGCAAGGCGGTATCAAAGCGATCATCTTGCCAACGGTTGTGGCAAATATCGGCTATGCCATTGTTGCTTGGCTCGTCAGCATTGTCTCGCTTGGGGTTATTATCTCAATACCGATCGTGATTGCAGGCATGATCGTGACGTCACGTGCGATGAGAAGTCTTCCCAATACACCCATCATGGCACGTGTGAGGTTTGGCTGGCGTGTATTGATGTTCCGCGCCGGGATGGCGACATCCACAATTCTTTTGATTACAGCTATCGCAGGAAACATTGGCCCACAATGGACAGGTATTCTAACAGCTTATCCTATGACGTTGTTGCCATTGATCCTTGTCATTCACATTACGTATTCAGGTCACGAAATCGCAGCCGTATTGAAACATGTGCCGATGGGATTGGGTGGTGTGATTTCATTTTGTGTATCGGCAACCTACAGTTTGCCGGCACTTGGATTGGGCTGGGGTACAACGGTCGCTTACCTCGTCGCCTTCACATATTTGCTGGGCTTTTCAAGTATCAGCCAACTCTTACGCTCAAAAAAGAAACCGTGAGCCTGAATTCTGCACTATTCTAACGAGCCCGATTGATTTACCCTTTTAAAACTATTCAAGCCTATGATGACTTGATCACGGGACGCTGATCGTCCACGCGTGAATACCCAAGGAGGGTGTATAGATGACCACTACAAAAAGCATTGTTGCGACGTCTGTTCTATCAGCTGTGATTGTCTTAGGGGTTGCTGTACCGCTGTCCTATCTCGGATTCCAAAAGCTTGAGCCTATTCTTAATCAGCAGAAATCCGAAGTGCCGAGCGTATTCATTGAATTCAAAGCTGAAGTCATCAAAGAAATTCAGACGGCAACTGATAAATCCGGCGAGACGTTGCGCAAACAAATCGCCGAGCAGGAAGCCGCGCAAAAGGCAGCGCTTGCAGAGCTGAAACAAACGATTGAACAGGTTAAAGCGCAGCAGGACCAGCTTGTTGCAGGCGTCAAGCAAATGGAAACCGGAAACCCGAATAAAGATTATAAAGGTGTTCCAGGGGCCAGGGCCGATGCATTTAATCAGACAATTTGGTTTCCGCTAGGGGCAATCAAAGGTGGCAGCATTGATGCACAACTCCGGGCCGTCATCGCAAAATCAATTGATCACGCGCAGCAAAGCAGTTGTGTAACGAACGTGCTTGGTTTTTCAGATACGCTTGGCAACGATGCCAGCAATTTAAAGCTCTCCCAAAAACGTGCCGAACACATCGCCGAGAAACTTAAGGCGGCGGGTTTAAAAATCGGCAAGGTGAAGGGGTGGGGTGAGCGTTGGCTCAAAGTGCATACGGTCGATGGTGTGAAAAACGAAGAGAACCGCCGGGTTGTCGTTGAAATGACATGCGAGTCTGGAATGGCAAAGAAAGCAATGCCGACATCCTGATAAATTCATGTGATGAGATATGAAAAAGGGCGTCCATCGGGACGCCCTTTTTTTGTTTGGTTGTGAGGCTTGGCTTACGCAGCCTGCAAATTCACCAACACATATTGCAAGATGCCGCCAGCGAGGTAGTAGTCCACCTCATCAACGGTATCGATACGACATGTGAGGGTGACGTCTTCACTGGAACCGTCAGCGCGTTTGACCGTCAATGTCACGTCCATGCGTGGTGTAATGCCGCCAGCGAGACCTGTCAGATCAAAGGTCTCTGTGCCATCAAGTTTAAGGGTCTCACGGGTGACACCATCTTTAAACTCCAGTGGCAGGACACCCATGCCCACAAGGTTGGAACGGTGGATGCGCTCAAAGCTCTCGACGATGACCGCATTCACGCCCAGCAGGCGCGTGCCCTTTGCAGCCCAGTCACGGCTTGAGCCTGTACCGTATTCAGCACCGCCAAGCACGATCAAAGACGTATCTTCTTCTTTGTAGCGCATGGCAGCTTCATAGATGCTCATCACTTCACCGGATGGTTGATGGGTTGTCAGCCCGCCTTCGGTGCCAGGTGCCAGTTCGTTCTTAATGCGGATATTGGCAAATGTGCCGCGCATCATGACTTCGTGGTTTCCGCGCCGAGCGCCGTATGAGTTGAACTCGTTCGGGCGAACCTGATGTTCGAGCAGGAATTCTCCGGCGGGACTGTCTTTCTTAATATTGCCTGCCGGCGAGATGTGGTCAGTTGTGACCGAGTTCCCAAGCTTCGCCAATGCCCGCGCATCGTGGAAGTCCTGTGGTTCGCCGGATGCTGCCTCATCAGGATCAAAGAACGGAGGATGTTGAACATATGTAGATCCCGGTGACCATTTGTATGTTTGTCCACCGGTGATCTTGATGTCCTGCCAGTTCTCGTCGCCTTCAAATACATTGCCGTAACGCTCACGGAACATATCCGCAGAAATCACGCTGGACATGTAATCGCTGATTTCCTGGTTGGTTGGCCAAATGTCCTTGAGATAAACCGGGTTACCATCTTTGTCTTCGGCAAGGGCATCGTTGTAGATGTCGATATTCATGTTGCCCGCGATGGCATAAGCAACAACCAGTGGCGGCGAGGCGAGATAGTTCGCCAGGGTCAATGGATGAACACGACCTTCAAAGTTTCGGTTGCCTGAGAGGACAGCACTGACCGTGATGCCGTTCTCAACAATTGCTTCTTCAATCTCAGGGGCAAGAGGACCTGAGTTGCCGATACATGTTGTGCACCCAAAGCCAACTAGGTTGTAGCCAATCGCATCCATGTGTTCGGTCAAACCGCCCTTGTCCATGTACTCTTGAACGACTTGGGAACCAGGTGCGAACGAGGTTTTGACCCAAGGCTTCGGCTTAATGCCAAGTTCATGCGCTTTTTTGGCAACGAGACCCGCACCGACAAGAACCGCAGGGTTCGATGTGTTGGTGCAACTGGTGATCGCCGCCAGCACAATTGCGCCATCTTCCAATGTGTAATCATTGACTTCGGCTGATTTACCCTGATCACGACCGGTGAGTGTTTTGAAGCCTTCTTTGAATGCCTTTGAAGACATCGACAATTGGATACGATCCTGCGGACGCTTTGGTCCCGCGATCGAAGGTTCAACCGAATCAAGGTCGAGTTCAAGTGTATCTGTGAAGACAGGATCAGGCGCACCGGTTTCGCGCCACATGCCCTGGAGTTTGCTATACTTTTCGACCAGCTTAATGGTGTCGTCTTCACGGCCTGTGAGCTTCAGGTAATCTATAGTCGCTGGGCTGACGGGGAAGAACCCACACGTTGCACCATACTCTGGTGCCATGTTGGCAATCGTTGCTTGATCCGCGAGTGACAGGTTATCAAGCCCATCGCCATAGAACTCGACGAATTTACTCACCACGCCCTTGGCGCGGAGCATTTCGACGGCGGTCAGAACAAGGTCTGTCGCTGTCATGCCTTCGGCCAGCTTGCCGTTTACCTTGAAGCCAACGACTTCTGGAATAAGCATGGAAACCGGTTGGCCAAGCATCACGGCCTCAGCCTCAATGCCACCCACACCCCACCCGAGTACGGCCAAGCCATTGACCATGGTCGTATGGCTGTCTGTGCCGACGAGCGTATCTGGATAGGCGATCATTTTGCCATCGGTATCTTCACGGGTCCAAACGACCTTCGAGAGATACTCAAGGTTTACCTGGTGGCAAATGCCAGTGCCTGGCGGGACGACCCGGAAATTTGAGAACGCCTGCTGACCCCACTTTAGGAACTCGTATCTTTCGATGTTTTGCTTAAACTCGAGATCAACATTGTGTTGAAACGCTGTGGGCGTGCCTGTTTGGTCCAGCGTGACCGAGTGGTCGATGACGAGGTCGACCGGCGCCAAAGGATTAATTTTCTCAGGGTCGCCGCCCATTGCGACCATTGCATCACGCATAGATGCCAAATCGACAACTGCGGGCACGCCGGTAAAGTCCTGCATCAGCACGCGCGCAGGGAGATATGCAATTTCATGATCTGATTTACGTGTGTCCAGCCATGCACCGATGGCTTTGATATCCTCAACAGTCACGGTGCGGCCGTTCTCGCGACGGATCAGGTTTTCCAAAACAACCTTGAGAGAATAAGGGAGCCTAGAGACGTCTCCAATGCCAGCGGCCTGTGCGGCTTCAAGGCTAAAATAATCATATGATTTACCCGCTACTTCGAGCGTTTTTCGGGTTCCAAGGGTGTCTTTTCCTGTGATTGTCACGTTTGCGGCCCTCCTAGGTCGTGTGCATTTTATTTCTGTGTTGGAATCTCCACATTTTCGCGGTTTTGTCCATGAATTCCGCTAAAGTTCGGCGACATAACGTATTTTCGTGATGAATTTGTTGCCTTGACGCACTGTGAACTGGGTTGTACCAATCTGTGAACAGGATAACGTTTACGTAAACGTCAAAAGACGGACGTGAATGTCGAGAGGCGATAACAATGTATTCAATGGATGAGAATCATCTTTTTTCTTGTCGAGAGAAGTTAGTTTTGTAACCCTCTTTGTATTCGTAATGCATCACTTCGGCACAAGACCGAAGGAAGCGCGGGGAGAACATGTAATGAGTGGCGAAAAACCGGCTAACGGTTCTGTCGACACGTTTCCGAAATTGCTTCTAGAGAACGCGCGCCGCTATGGCGAGCGACCCTCTATCCGAGAGAAAGATCTTGGCATCTGGCAGGCTTGGACATGGTCCGAAGTCAAAGACGAAATTGCTGCGATGGCTGCTGGCCTCAAATCGTTTGGCTTTGAGCGTGGCGATAGTCTCGCGATCGTTGGTGATAATCGCCCTCAGCTTTACTGGGCAATGACTGCTGCACAAGCCTTGGGTGGCACGCCTGTCCCGATGTATCAGGACTCCGTCGCGGAAGAGATGCAATATGTTCTGGAACATGCCGAGGCGAGTTTCGCGATTGTCGAAGACCAGGAGCAAACGGATAAGCTTCTTGAGGTCATGGACAAGTGCCCCAAGCTGAAAGAAATTGTGTTCAAGGATCCCCGTGGCATGCGCCACTATGATCAATCATTTGTGCGCTCTTTAGATAGTTTGTTGGAGGCAGGGCGTCAGTACCTCGCCGATAATCCTGGCTGGTTCGAAGCCGAAGCAAATAAAGGCGCAGGGACGGATATTGCTATCATGCTGTATACGTCTGGCACGACCGGTCGCCCAAAGGGTGTCATGCTCAGCTTTGACAATCTCATCATCACAGCCAGAAATGGTGCGGCGTGGGATGGATTGACCGAGAAAGATGAGGTGCTCGCTTATCTGCCGATGGCGTGGGTTGGCGATAATATTTTCTCGTACAGCCAATCGTATGTTTCTGGATTTTGTGTCAGTTGCCCCGAGAGTTCTGACACGGTTACGGCAGATCTTAAGGAAATTGGACCGACGTACTTCTTTGCGCCGCCGCGTGTCTTTGAGAATATTCTGACACAAGTTTCCATCCGTATGGAAGATGCAAGCTGGCTCAATCAAAAGCTTTATGCCTACTTCATGGACGTCGCGCTGCGCGTGGGGCCGGATATCCTTGATGGCAAGTCCGTGTCTTTTGGGGACAGGATAATCTACGCGATTGGAGAGTTCCTCGTTTATGGGCCGTTAAAAAATGAACTTGGTTTCTCGCGGTTTCGCCTTGCATACACCGCTGGTGAAGCAATCGGTCCGGATATCTTTGATTTTTTCAGGAGCCTTGGCGTTAACATCAAGCAACTGTACGGCTCGACCGAAGCATCTGTGTTCATTTGTATGCAGGAAAACGGCGATGTGAAGCCGGATACCGTTGGCATCCCTGCGACAGGCGTTGAATTACGCATTGCTGATGATGGCGAAGTCCATTTTCGAGGTCCAGGAACATTCGTTGCCTATTATAAAAATGAAGAGGCAACGCGTGAGACCAAGGACGATGACGGTTGGGTCATGACGGGCGATGCGGGCTTCTTCGATGCCGATGGGCATCTTAAGATCATCGACCGTGCCAAGGATGTCGGCAAACTTAAAAGCGGTACAATGTTTGCGCCTAAGTACATCGAAAATAAGCTCAAATTCTTTCCGTTTATCACCGAAGCTGTGGCTTTTGGTCACGACCGTGACTACGCCGCTGCGTTTATCAATATTGATCTCGAAGCGGTTGGTAACTGGGCAGAGCGTCAAGGGCTCGCTTACTCTGGCTACACTGACTTGGCGATGCGGACCGAAGTTTATGATCTGATTACGGATTGTGTGAACAAGGTGAATGAGGACCTTGCTGATGACGAGGCATTGTCCGGATCGCAGATATCGCGTTTTCTAATTCTCCATAAACTGTTGGATGCAGACGATGGAGAACTGACGCGTACACGCAAGGTGCGGCGAAATACGATAGCCGAGCGTTATGGAGAACTCATTGATTCATTATATTCAGGCGTTGATGTGTGCCCGGTTGAAGCAACCGTCACATTTGAGGATGGCCGCAAAGGGACGATCAAGGCAGACGTGAAAATTCGCGAAGCCATCGTCGTTGACAAAAAACAAGCTCAGGCAGCGGAGTAAGCAGAACGACCATGGCTTACGAACGAAAAATTGGCGACACGATCTTATCGGTAGATAAAATCTCTTTGGCCTTTGGCGGTGTAAAAGCGCTTTCCGATATTAGTTTTTCGGTTAATGAGCACGAAGTATTTGCGATCATTGGACCGAATGGTGCTGGTAAAAGTTCGATGCTGAATTGCATCAATGGCTTCTATCATCCTCAGGAAGGCACGATTACGTTCAAGGGCAACACACGACGCCAAGTTCGGCCAAGTGAGGCTGCGCGTGAGGGCATCGCCCGGACTTTTCAAAATATTGCGTTGTTTAAGGGAATGACGACCCTCGATAACATCATGACCGGTCGTAATACCAAAATGAATAAAAACCTGTTCTGGCAGGCTTTGCGTATTGGTCCGGCAGAAAAAGAAGAGATGGAACATCGCGAAGTTGTTGAGCGCGTCATCGATTTTCTGGAAATTGAAGCGATCCGCAAAACGCCGGTCGGGACACTGCCGTATGGATTGCAAAAGCGTGTCGAACTGGGGCGGGCTTTGGCCGCGGAACCTGATTTGCTTTTGCTTGATGAACCTATGGCGGGCATGAACCTCGAAGAAAAGCAGGACATGTGTCGTTTCATTCTGGATGTGAACGACGAGTTCGGCACCACGATTGTGCTGATCGAACATGACATGGGTGTTGTCATGGATATCTCTGATCGCGTTGTTGTTCTGGATTACGGCAAAAAGCTTGCCGACGGTACACCGGACGAAGTTAGAAGCAATCAAACTGTGATCGATGCCTATCTTGGTGTCGCTCATGATGATGAAGAAGAGTAGGGCGGGACGGAAATGCTGTTTTTACTAGAGACGGTTGTCAGTGGCCTCATGGCGGGTGTGATGTATTCGCTCGTTGCCCTTGGATTCGTACTTATTTTTAAAGCGTCAGGCATTTTTAACTTTGCCCAAGGCGTGTTTGCGCTTTTCGCGGGTCTCGCACTATACGATTTCATTGCTGATGATGGTTGGTTCTATCACGTGTTCGGCTTTGTATTGCCAGTTTGGCTTGGAATTATCGCAACAATGGGTGTGATGATCATTGTCGCGTGGTTGGTTGAGTTCCTTGTTCTGAGACATCTTGTGAACCAGGAGCCGATCATTCTTTTCATGTCGACGATCGGCCTTGCCTATTTCCTTGAAGGACTCGGCGATACCTTGTTTGGGTCTGATGTGAAACCGCTGAATATTGGTCTGCCGAGTGGGGCGGTCGACTTCCTGCTGGACGATTTTAATTTCTATGTTGAGAAACTGGAAATCGTTGCTGCCGTGGTTGCGGCTGCGCTGGTTGTCGTGTTGGCAGTGTTCTTCCAGAAAACCAGAATTGGCCGTGCCTTGCGCGCCGTTGCTGACGATCATCAGGCCGCACTAAGTGTTGGTATCTCGCTCAGAACAATCTGGGTCATCGTATGGTCCGTTTCGGGTTTTGTCGCACTAGTTGCCGGTATCATGTGGGGGTCAAAATCAGGCATTCAGTTCTCGCTTTCACTGATCGCGCTCAAAGCATTGCCGGTGCTCATCTTGGGTGGATTTACATCTGTCCCAGGTGCCATCATTGGCGGATTGATCATCGGTGTCGGTGAGAAAGTTGCAGAAGTTTACGCTGGTCCGTTTGTGGGTGGCGCAATCGAAAACTGGTTTGCCTATATGTTAGCGCTCGCATTCTTGCTGTTCCGACCGCAAGGTTTGTTCGGCGAAAAAATCATCGAGAGGGTGTAGTTCAAGATGTTTTACCGCGAAGCTGGACAATTTAAAACGAGCTACAGTGCCGATCAGGCGATCCTGACGATCGTTCAGGATCGATTTGTTATTGGTACCTTTGTTTTCGTCGCATTCTGTGTCGTGCCGTTTTTTGTCAATGACTACTGGGCGAACGCCATTCTTATCCACGTATTGGTCTATGCGCTGGCCGCATTAGGTCTCAATATCTTAACTGGATACTGCGGACAGGTGTCGCTGGGTACGGGTGGTTTTATGGCCGTTGGGGCATATGCGTCCTATAAGCTTGTGACGTCATTCCCGGAAATGAATTTCATCGTTGCGATATTGATGTCAGGAGGCATTACGGCTGCAGTTGGCGTTGTATTTGGTCTGCCGTCACTGCGTATCAAAGGTTTCTATTTGGCTGTTGCAACACTCGCTGCGCAATTCTTTCTTGTCTGGCTGTTTAACAAAGTTGGCTGGTTTTTCAATTACAGCCCAACCGGGATGATTGTTTCGCCACCACGCGAAGTGTTTGGATTCCTCGTAACAGGTCCGGAAGCCACACCAGCTGCCAGGTATTTGTTCTGCCTGACGTTCGTTGCTGTTTTTGCGCTGGCTGCGAAGAACCTTGTCCGTGGCCGGGTTGGGCGGAGCTGGATGGCTATTCGGGATATGGATATTGCTGCGGAACTGATCGGGATCAGGCCTCTTGAGGCGAAATTAACGGCGTTTGCTGTGAGCTCGTTTTACATCGGCGTCGCGGGCGCGTTGTATTTCAATGTGTGGCTTGGGTCTGCTGAGCCGACAGAGGCATTTGACATCAACCAGTCATTCTTTGTGTTATTCATTATTATCATTGGCGGATTGGGCAGTATTCTGGGATCATTCCTGGGGGCTGCGTTTATGGTTCTTGTCCCCATCACTTTGAAGACCGTCATGGTCGATGGGTTTGGGTTCGCTGTTGGTGCTGCGAAGCATGTAGAAGTCATGCTATTGGGTACATTGATCATTCTCTTCCTCATCGTGGAGCCGCATGGGCTGGCGCGGCTTTGGCAGATATTGAAGGAAAAACTGAGACGCTGGCCGTTCCCGTATTAAATTTGGGAAAACATGACTAGCATAAGAAACGCGTAAAAATTAACCGGCGGCAAAGTCGCCAAAACAACCTCAAAGGGAGGCAAACATGAGACTTAAATTTTTAACCAAAGTATTGGCTGTTGCCGCGGTTGCAATGCCGCTGACAACCGCTGTTGCCGATGCTTACGAGCTGGTTATTCCGGCGACGGTTTATCGGACAGGCCCTTACGCGCCTAACGGTATCCCATTCGCGAATGGCTATGGCGACTACTACAAAATGCTCAACGAGCGTGATGGCGGCATCGAAGGCGTCAAAATCAAGTACATTGAGTGCGAGACAGCTTACAACACCAAGCAAGGCGTTGAGTGCTACGAAAACACAAAGGGTGAAGGGCCATCTGGCGCTTTGGCATATCAACCATTGTCGACAGGTATTACATATCAGCTGATCCCAAAGGCATCCGCAGACAAGATCCCTGTGTTCTCAATGGGCTATGGCCGTACATCTGCCGCGAACGGCAAAGTATTCCCGTACGTCTTTAACTTCCCTGCAACGTATTGGGATCAGGCATCAGTGTTTGTGAAATACATTGGTGAAAAAGAAGGTGGCATGGATAAATTGAAGGGCAAGAAGATTGCGCTCGTTTATCACAACTCAGCATATGGCAAAGAGCCAATCCGTACCTTGGAAGAGCTTTCCAAAAAGCATGGGTTCGATTTGCAGCTTTTGGCAGTTGATCACCCTGGTCAGGAGCAAAAGGCAACTTGGTTGCAGGTTCGCCGCGAGCGTCCAGATTGGGTCATGATGTGGGGCTGGGGTGTTATGAACCAAGTCGCTATCAAAGAAGCTGCATCAATCCGCTTCCCGATGGATCGTTTCATCGGCGTGTGGTGGTCGGGCTCTGAGAACGACGTGCTGCCTGCTGGCAAGTCTGCACATGGATACCTCTCAGGGGCATTCCACGCTGCTGGCGACAACTTCCGTGCTCATGATGACATCAAGAAACATGTCTATGACAAGGGCCTGGGTGGCGGCGATCGCGACCGGATTGGCGAAGTTCTCTACAACCGTGGTCTCGTGGCTGCGATGTGGACTGCAGAAGCTATTCGTACAGCGATGCGCATTCACAATACCAAAGAAGTCACGGGCGAACATGTTCGCGATGGCTTTGAGGCCTTGAATGTTGATGCCAAGCGCCTGGCTGTTCTTGGTCTGGAAGGTTTCACATATCCGGTGAAGATCACCTGTGAAAATCACCAGGGTCCAGGTAAGGTTGCGCTCCAGCAATGGGACGCTAAAGAAAAGAAGTGGAACTTCGCTTCTGACTTCTACACACCTGACAGTGACGTTGTTGGAAAGCTGATCGCAGAAGACTCTGCGAATTATGCAGCTGAAAACAACATTACACCACGGGCCTGCAACTAAGATGAGCAGTTCTGCCCAAGTGGTAGGGGAAAAAGCCGGCGCCTCAGAAGGTGCCGGCAATCTCCTCTCTGTAAATAATATTGAGGTCATTTATGATCATGTGATTCTTGTCCTTAAGGGCGTATCGCTGGAGGTGCCGACCGGAAAGATTGTTGCAATTCTCGGGGCGAACGGCGCTGGCAAGACCACAACACTTAAAGCGATTTCCAATCTTTTGCATGCTGAACGTGGAGAAGTCACAAAAGGGTCCATTGAATATGATGGGCAGCAAGTTCAGGCGTCTTCGCCGAACGACCTTGTGAAACGCGGCGTAATCCAAGTTATGGAAGGCCGTCATTGTTTTGAGCATTTGACAATCGAAGAAAATTTATTGACGGGTGCGTATACGCGCTCGGATGGTAGCGCTGCGATCGATGCATCGCTTGAAAAAGTTTATACTTATTTTCCAAGATTGAGAGACCGTCGGACATCCCAGGCTGGCTATACATCTGGTGGTGAGCAACAAATGTGCGCGATCGGTCGTGCGCTGATGTCGAACCCAAAAATGATTTTGCTGGACGAACCCTCAATGGGTTTGGCGCCTCAGTTGGTTGAAGAGATTTTTGAAATCGTCAATGAACTGAATAAGAAGGAAGGCGTGAGTATTTTGCTTGCTGAGCAGAACACAAACATCGCGCTGCGCTATGCGGACTATGGTTACATTCTTGAGAATGGCCGCGTTGTGATGGATGGTCCGGCATCGTCTTTGCGCGAGAATGAGGACGTTAAAGAATTTTACCTTGGGCTTTCGACAGCGGGCCGAAAGAGCTTTCGTGATGTGAAGCATTACCGACGGCGCAAACGCTGGTTGGGTTAAGTATGGCGACTCATGATTTTTATGATGATCTAGAGGTACGCGAACCTGCGCAACGTGAAGAGGCGCTGTTTAACGCGCTTGTGCCTCAACTGGAGGACGCGCGGAAGCACTCATCTTATTTTGGCAAGCTTTTGGGTGGCATCGAAACGACGTCCATCAAAGACAGAAGTGCACTTGCTGCATTGCCGGTAACGCGAAAATCCGATCTCGTGAACTTGCAATCAAAAGGTGATCCACTGGGCGGCCTGACGACGGTTCCAGCGGGAAAACTCAAACGTATATTTCAATCGCCTGGGCCAACTTATGATGCAGAGGGCCATGGATCTGATTGGTGGGGAACAGCGCGTGCGCTTTATGCCAGTGGTGTTCGTCAGGGAGACATTGTCCATAACACGTTTTCGTATCACTTTACCCCTGCTGGCATCATGTTGGAACAAGGTGCCGAAGCTCTTGGATGTGCAGTATTTCCAGCTGGTGTGGGGAATACGGACCTCCAGGTTCAGGCCATTCATGACATTGAGCCCACTGCATACACTGGTACTCCAAGCTTCCTGAAAATCATTCTTGAGCGTGCGGCTGAGCAGGCGAAGGATGTTTCCAGCCTGAAGAACGCTTGTGTTGGTGGTGAGGGATTGCCGCCCGCCTTGAGAGAAGAAATTGAGTCGTTTGGCATTCATTGTGGGCAAGTATATGCATCTGCAGATATCGGCAGTATTGCTTATGAGTCTGCTGCACGAGAAGGGCTGATCGTCGATGAAAGATTGATCGTCGAGATTGTCCGCCCAGGTACGGGAGACCCGGTGCCCGAAGGTGAGGTTGGCGAGGTCGTGGTGACGGTCTTAAGGTCCGATTATCCGCTGATACGTTTTGCCACGGGTGATTTGTCACAAGTATTGTCCGGGCAGAGTCCATGCGGTCGCACCAATATGAGATTGCGTGGCTGGATGGGGCGTGCAGATCAGACGACCAAAGTAAAAGGTATGTTTGTTCATCCGGCCCAGGTTGCTGAAATTGTAAAGCGACATGACGAGATTGATCGTGCACGTGTCATTGTGACAAATGATGGGACGACAGACATCATGACTGTCCGATGCGAGACGGCGCACGGTGACGATGATGAGCTTGTACGGCGTATCAACCAGACAATTCGGGATGTATGTAAGCTCAAAGGATCGGCCGAGCTCGCTGCACCGGCCTCGTTGCCGAATGATGGCAAGGTGATCGAGGATGCCCGCGACGTTTAGACCGCAGGTTTTCATTACCAAATTCTAACAAATTTGTAATGTTGCGTGCCATATTCACGCCACAATCGGGGCCTATATTAGGAACCATAGACCTCCTCGTCTATAAACCAGAGACCCCCCTCTCTGGTCCCCTATCGGCGGAAACCGCCGAAACTCAACCGGTCGGGCCTGTTCCCCAAAAGAATGGCCCGGCCGTTTTGTTTTTTGATGGGCATTCTTGGGATACCCTGTCCTCTGTCATCACCGTTAACGAGTGGTTTAGCTCGTGCTTTCTTTACGCGGACCTTTCGGTTAGGTTTTTGCTGCATTTTGAGGATTAGAATGGCGTCCTTTACTGGTAAAAACCTGTCGTGTGTGCGGGGTGAAAGATTGGTGCTTGAAGGCATTAATTTTGAGCTTTCGGATTCAGACGCAATGATACTGACGGGGCCTAATGGGGCTGGGAAATCAACATTGCTCCGATTGATGGCAGGTTTGATGCATCCAAGCGCAGGACAGCTGTCGTGGGATGATAATGCTATTTCGGACGACATATCAGAACACAATTCCAGAACGTCATATGTTGGTCACGCAGATGCCGTGAAGCCGGCGCTCAGTGTTTTCGAAAACGTCGCGTTCTGGGCTGAAGTTTATGGGTCTGGTGGATTTTCGTCAGAGAATGCAATGAGTGCATTTGGTATCACACATTTGGCAGACCTTCCTGCAAGGTACTTGTCTGCAGGCCAACGTCGCCGGGTTAATTTATGCCGCATGCTCACCTCGGGCGCTTCGCTTTGGTTGCTTGATGAGCCGACAACCGCTTTGGATGGGGAAACGTCCTCGGCCCTTGGAAATCTAATCGAAGCCCATCGCAAAGGCGGTGGTATGGTTGTTATATCGACACACACGGAGCTTGGCATTTCAGATGCAAAGTCGTTGCCACTTGGGGTTCTGAGATGACCGGGTTCCTCGCAGTTCTTCGTCGTGAAATACGCTTGGCTCTTCGGCAAGTGACGGACAGTCTTATGGTTGTGGCATTTTTTGTCATTGCAGTTGTGTTGTTCCCATTTGGTGTTGGACCCGAAGCAAATATGCTGGCGCGCATTGGTCCAGGTGTGATCTGGGTCGCGGCTCTACTCGCTGCCATGTTATCGATGGAGCGACTTTTCCAAGCTGACTACGAAGATGGTTCTTTGGAATTACTCGTTCTGGCACCAGTGGCCATGGAATTCACCGTTTGCGCTAAGGTCTTTGTGCATTGGCTGACCACGGGTGTACCGTTAATTCTTACAGCGCCCTTGTTGGCGTTGATGATGAATGTGCCATCCGAATCGTGGCCGGTTCTGCTGGCGTCGCTTGCCTTGGGAACGCCTGTATTAAGTCTCATCGGTGCGATCGGGGCAGCGCTTGTACTTGGTGCCCGGCGTGGAGGGGTATTATTGTCGTTACTGGTTCTGCCTTTACTCATTCCCGTGCTCATATTTGCTGTGGGTGCCATTGATGCGCAATTGATCGGTGGTGGTGCAAAAGCCAATCTATTGTTATTGGGGGGAGTTCTATTGGGTGCATTGGCCTTGGCTCCATGGGCGAGTGCAGCGGCCCTGCGCCAGGCGGTGGCATCATGACGCACAAATGCTATAAGGCGTCAGAGGAATGAATATGTTACACCGATTTGCCAATCCGACGCGGTTTCAGCGGCTAAGTAAGAAAGTTGAGCCATGGCTATTAATGTTGATGCTTTTGACATTGTTGCCGGGCCTATATTTCGCGCTGTTCTCGTCGCCTGTTGATTACCAGCAAGGCCACACCGTACGTATTATGTACGTGCACGTTCCCGCAGCATGGATGGCATTGTTTTGCTATACGTCTATGGCGATTGCGGCAGCGGTTTCATTAATTTGGAAGCATGGGTTGGCAGACGTTGCCGTAAAGGCCAGCGCGCCGATTGGTGCGGCGTTCACATTTTTAGCGCTGGTCACGGGATCTCTTTGGGGTAAACCCATGTGGGGGACGTGGTGGGTCTGGGATGCCCGTCTGACTTCTGTCCTTGTGCTGTTTTTTTTATACATAGGGTACATGGCGTTACGGGATGCATTTGATGACCCGGCGCGCGGCGCCAAGTCATCGGCGATTTTGGTCCTCGTCGGTTTTGTGAACGTACCAATCATAAAATTCTCTGTGGACTGGTGGAATACGCTCCATCAACCGGCTAGCGTCATTCGTATGGATGGTCCAACAATTCATGCAGATATGTTGCTGCCGCTTTTGCTGATGGCGTTTGCGTTCAAGTTTTACTATCTGTGGGTGATGCTGGTGCGTATCCGTGAGGAATTGATGGCGCAACGCATTCGGGCTTTGAAGCATCGCCAAGCCGTTGAGTAATACGATGAAGGTAGGGAATGATGTCTGATACAAACAGTATCCTGAGCATGACCGAGCATAGTGCTTACGTATGGCCGAGCTATGGGCTTGCGGCGTTTGTGCTTGTTGGACTTGTGGTGCTGAGTCTACACGCACTTAAGCAACGTCGCGTCGAACTCGCACGTATTGAGCAGCAAACGGGAAGGCACCAAGATGAAGCGTAAACATAAACGCCTGACATTTGTTGCGGTTGCTCTTGTGCTGTTGGCGGGTGCAACGGGTCTCGTGTTGTCAGCCTTCGAGGAAAATATTGTGTTCTTTATGAGCCCGACTGACATCGCCGCAGATAAGGTAGGCGAAAATCAGCGGTTTCGGCTTGGTGGTCTTGTGGAAGAAGGCAGTGTGGATCGTTCCGGCGGAGAGACCGTCAAATTCAAAGTCACCGATCTCGCGAATTCTGTATCTGTGACGTACACAGGCATCCTTCCTGATCTATTCCGTGAAGCGCAGGGCGTCGTCGCGGAGGGCAGACTGAAGAATGGCGTGTTTGTTGCCGACGAGGTGCTCGCGAAGCATGATGAAACCTACATGCCGCCCGAAGTTGCAGATGCATTGAAAAAATCCGGCCAGTGGCAGGGGAATCAGCAATGATAGCCGAATTAGGTCATTTCGCGCTTGTTTTGGCGATGATGGTTGCAATCGTGCAGGGCATTATCCCGATGATTGGTGCGTATCAGAATAATGTTCCTTGGATGCGCTTCGGCAATTTCGCCGCGATGGGGCAGTTCCTGCTTGTGGCGATATCGTTTGGATGTTTAACGCACGCCTACGTCACATCTGATTTTTCAGTCTTGAACGTGGTGCAGAATTCCCATTCAGCAAAACCGATGCTTTACAAAGTGTCAGGTGTTTGGGGCAATCATGAGGGTTCGATGCTTTTGTGGGTGCTCATTCTTGCAATCTTTGGCGCCGCCGTTGCAGCATTTGGTCAGTATCTGCCGCCTGCACTGAAGGCCCGTGCGCTTTCTGTCCAGGCAATGATAGCGGTCGGATTTTACTTATTCATTCTTTTAACGTCGAACCCTTTCGAGCGTGTCTTCCCGCCAGCAGTCGACGGACAAGATCTCAATCCGCTTTTGCAAGACCCTGGCTTGGCCATTCATCCGCCGATGCTTTATCTCGGCTATGTTGGTTTCTCCATGGCATTCTCGTTCGCAATTGCAGCCCTGATTGAGGGCCGAGTGGACGCCGCCTGGGCACGCTGGGTGCGACCTTGGACGCTGGCGGCATGGTGTTTCCTCACAGGTGGCATCGCGCTTGGGTCATGGTGGGCATATTACGAGCTTGGTTGGGGTGGATTTTGGTTTTGGGATCCAGTTGAGAACGCATCGTTCATGCCCTGGCTCATTGGCACGGCGTTGCTGCATTCGTGCATCGTTGTTGAAAAACGCGATACTATGAAAGCCTGGACCATATTTTTAGCAATTCTTGCGTTCTCATTTTCCCTTTTGGGGACATTCCTTGTCCGCTCAGGCGTGCTCACGTCGGTGCATGCCTTTGCGACGGATCCTGAGCGTGGCGTATTCATTTTGATACTGTTGCTGATCGTGATTGGTGGATCGCTTGCCTTGTATGCTTGGCGGGCACCCCAGTTACGCAGTACGGGTCTGTTTCAACCCATATCTCGCGAAGGTGCGTTGTTGCTCAACAATTTGCTTATGGGTACGGCTGCCGGCGTTGTTTTGCTTGGAACACTTTATCCGTTGTTCATCGATGCGATTTCGAATGGACAGGATAAGATTTCCGTGGGACCGCCGTTTTTCAATGCCGTCTTCATTCCTTTGATGACGCCCATGGTGGTCGCAATGGCAATTGGACCTTTGTTGCCATGGAAGCGAGGGGATATTGCCAAAGCTCTAAAGACACTGTGGCTAGCATGCTTGCTGGCGATTGTGTGTGGACTGATCACATGGACACTTCAAAGTGGCCAATCACCCTGGGGTATTGTTGGCGTGACGATCGCGTCCTGGCTCGCAATTGGCACACTAACGGAACTGGCTGGACGGGTGCGGCTATTCAAAGTGCCGGTTGCAGATTCGGTCCGTCGGTTTGTCAATCTACCACGCGCATCGTGGGGAATGACCTTGGCTCATTTGGGCTTGGCAATGACGGTTGCCGGGGTCACCGGGGCGGGGGCCTGGACGGTTGAGCGTGTTCAAAGCATGTCGCCAGGGGATACTGTCCAAGTGTCAGGTTACGACTTCCGGTTTGATGGGGCTGAACAAAAACAAGGTCCGAATTATATTTCGATCGAAGGCAAGTTTACAGTTACGAAAGATGGAGAACAGATCACCGTTCTCTATCCAGAAAAGCGGACGTACACGGTTCGCCAAATGCCGACGACAGAGGCGGGGATTCACACGCTGCTATCTGGAGATCTATATGCCGTCATAGGAGATTCAAAGAGTGATGGCTCATATGTGACTCGCATTTATTTCAATCCGCTGGTGGTCTGGATGTGGATCGGATCCATTGCCATGATGGTTGGTGGTGGTCTGAGTTTGTCGGATCGACGTTTTCGTGTAGGTGCCCCGACCCGAAAATCATCATCACAACAACCGCAACCAGCGGAGTGATGCAGACGTTATGAAACGACTGATTTTCATTTTGCCTTTGGCGGGTTTCCTTTTAATCGGCGCCTACCTCGCGATTGGCTTGAGCCTGGATCCGCAAAAGTTACCCAGCTTGCTAGAGGGCAAGCCTGTTCCCGAGTTCGACCTGCCACCTATTGCTGGACGTGATGACGTGGGTTTTTCCAGTGAGGATCTTAAGGGTGATGTCTCGATGGTGAATATATTTGGCTCCTGGTGCGTCGCATGTCGAGTTGAGCATCCGTTCTTAATGAAAATCAAAGAAAACGACTGGGTACCAATACATGGTATTGATTGGCGCGAAACCGATAGAGAAGCTGGTCCCGCTTGGTTACGCCGGTTCGGTGACCCGTATACGCTGGTCGGCGATGATCCAAAATCAAAGGCGGCGATTGCTTTTGGTGTCACGGGCGCGCCCGAAACATTCATTGTCGATGGCAATGGAATTGTTCGCTACAAGCATGTCGGCCCCATCACGCAGCAATCTTGGGATGAGACATTGAAGCCGCTCATTGATCAATTGCGTAAGGGGACTTGAGGATGATCTATCGAATTCTCGCACTTGCGTTGATTTCTATGACAATGACGATGCCTGCTCATGCGGTTGATCCTGACGAAATCTTGAAGGACCCCGCGCTTGAGGCGCGCGCACGAGTTGTTGGCAAAGAGCTGCGATGTCTTGTCTGTCAAAATCAGTCAATTGATGATTCTGATGCTGACCTGGCCCGCGACCTACGCGTTCTTGTGCGTGAACGTATCACTGAGGGTGATAGCAATGAAGAAGTCATTGAGTATGTTGTTTCTCGATATGGTGATTTTGTTCTGCTAAACCCACCATTCAAATTCAAGACCTACGCACTTTGGTTCGGCCCTTGGGTTATTCTGGTCTTTGGGATCGGCATCATTTGGGTGTTTTATCGTCGTCGTCAATCGGTCGGTGACGGTACCACTGCCTCAGTGAACGTGTTGAGTGCGCAGGAGCAAGCCCGCCTCAAGAAACTAATGGATGAGGATAAGTCGTGATGTTCTGGGTGTTCGCCGGCCTTATGGCACTGGCTGTATTCCTGATCTTGCTTGTGCCATTACGTTATGGCGCGCGCTCGAGTGTTAGCCGAGCCGAGTACGATATCAATGTGTACAAAGATCAACTCGTGGAACTCGAGAAAGACGCTGCTGAAGGACGCATTGGAGACACTGAGCTGGCTGCGGCGAGGCTTGAGATCCAGCGACGATTGTTGGCTGCCGACGAAGAGGCTTCATCATCTGGTCCGACGAGAGCAAATGGCGGCAAATGGCCAATTGTCATTGCATCGGCGGCAGTACCATTGCTCGCATTCGCCTTTTACAATGAAACCGGATCGCCAGAAGTACCAAACTTCCCGCTGGCTGAACGCACTGATATTCAGACCGCAGACGGCAACTCTGGCCAAGCTCCAATGGGAGAACTGGCAAAAAGCCTGGAAGAGCGGTTGCGCGAAAACCCGGAAGATGTGCGTGGCTGGGCCTTGTTAGGTCGAACTTATGCGACACTGGGCGATCCTAGAAAAGCTGCGGCAGCATTCCAAAAAGCAGTTCCGCTATCAAATCGTCATCCTGAGGTTCTGGCTGATTGGGCCGAAGCGCGCCTCATGGCGCGGAATGGCGAGTTCACGCCTCAAATATTTGCGGACTTTGTCGAAGCACGAGAGAAAGACCCAACATTGCCAAAACCATGGTTCTACATCGGGTTAGATCGTGCCATGGGCGATGACCTGGAGGGGGCGGCGCAACTTTGGACGGACTTGTTGGCAATTGTGCCTGACAATCCGCTATTTACCGATGCAGTACGTGAGCAAATCGCGCGCGCAGCGGAACAAGGCGGGTTTGATCCGGCCGATATTCAACCAAGTGAGACAGCGATGCAGATTGCGCAGGGCTTGAAGTCATCCTTGCCGGATCAAGCATCTACGTCGAGCGCCCCAAATGAAGCACCGGTTGCGCCGGGACCAACGCCGGAACAAATGCAGGCGGCTGGCGAAATGTCACCAGAGGAACGTATGGCTTTTATCCAATCGATGGTGGACAGACTGGCTGAAAAACTTGAAGAAAATCCGAACGACCGTCAGGGATGGGAACGACTGATCCGCGCTTATGAGGTTCTTGGTGATACGGAAAAGGCCAATGCAGCGAAAGCTCAACTCGAAGCATTGCCTGCAAACTAGTGCCCACTCATTGCTCCGACGTGATGCCTCCGCTATAAGCCTTCAGACGATTTACAAATTTTATATTTGAGGAAACCAATGCGCCTGAAAACCCTGGATGATATTGATGTTGCGAACAAGCGTGTGCTCGTACGCGTAGATTTCAATGTGCCGATGCGAGATGGCAAAATCACAGACACCACGCGGATTGACCGGGCCATGCAAACGTTGGATGAGCTTTCATCCAAAGGCGCAAAAGTCATCATCCTCTCACACTTTGGCCGCCCAAAAGGCGAAGTCAATTCTGACCTTAGTCTCTCGCCGATCGCAGATGCACTCGGTGAAATCTCCGGAAAGCCAGTTGCCTTCGCCCAGGACTGTGTCGGCGAAGAATCACGCGTCATTATCGATGCCGCACCATGGGGAAGTTTTATTGTGCTTGAGAATGTGCGTTTTCATGCTGGCGAAGAGAAAAATCAGAGCGAATTCGCAGCAGCATTGGCTGAAAATGGTGACATCTTTGTAAGTGACGCATTTTCGACAGCGCACCGTGCGCACGCATCTACAGAGGGTATTGCGCATATTTTACCGTCTGTCGCTGGTCGGTTGATGCAGGCTGAGATCGAGGCACTTTCTGGCGCACTAGAAACCCCCGCGCATCCTGTAATTGCAGTTGTCGGCGGGGCCAAAGTGTCGACGAAGATGGCTGTTTTGGGACATTTGGCAGAAAAAGTTGATCAGATCGTTATTGGTGGCGGAATGGCGAACACCTTTCTTTACGCGAACGGTGTCGATGTTGGGAAGTCACTGTGTGAAAAGGATATGGCTGAGGACGCCCGCGCAATTGTTGATATCGCAGCCAATGCTGGTTGTGAGATTGTTTTGCCGTTGGATGTTGTCGTTGCTGACGCTTTTGCTGAGGGTGCCCGCAATGAAACCGTCGCCTTAAGCGATGTGCCCGAAGATATGATGATTCTGGATATCGGCCCCAAAAGCATCGCTGATCTTCAGGCTAGGTTGAAATCCGCCAAGACAGTTTTGTGGAATGGGCCGCTTGGTGCATTTGAGGTGACACCTTTTGATGGTGGAACGAACGCGGTTGCGAAAACTGTTGCAGAGCTAACAAATGGCGGTCAGTTGCTTTCGGTTGCTGGGGGCGGAGACACGGTTTCGGCATTGGCGAATGCGGGTGCCATTGACGGTTTCTCTTACGTCTCTGCAGCAGGTGGTGCATTTCTGGAATGGATCGAAGGTAAAACTTTGCCAGGTGTTGCCGTCATTATTACAGAGTGATTCAGGCGAACGGGTCGTCGTTAGAACGCTTTGGCGGGCGTTGATCGGAAAGTGCGCCAGGTTTCGCGGGATGCACGCGGCTAAGAATATCATCTAACATGTTTTGTAAATACGCCGATTGAGACAGTAGTCGATTGGTTGCATCAAGTGCTTGATGCGATGCCGTTTCTGCGATCTCACGTGCAATCTCACTGACGTGTTCGAGCGTATCCTTGATACGAATGGCCGTGCGTTCTGTCTGATCGGTTGCCTCGCGCAATTGATCGAAGCGCTGCGCATAGACCCGTTCCGCTTCATTCCCACGGCCTTCACCTGCAAAGGGTATCAGGTTTTCGTCCGTTTCTGGCTGGGCATCCTTGGCGGGTGACCGAAACGCTAAAAGATTGCTCTGATCACGAATAGTGATCACCAAACCGCCAATATCTTCCACCAGTTGAGTCATCTGATCGATGCCTTTGATCAAGGCTTCTGTGCGTTCAACATCGTTTGCAGCCGCGGTGACATACTGCGTGAAGTTCTGTAGCTGCTGCGATACCGATGAAATGGGACCGTTCTTTGCCTCTTGATCGGCATTGTCATAGCTCTCAAAAGCACTGGGCCTGGGTCGGCGTTCAGGCAAAGTGCGTGCGGCAGGAATTTGTGGCGTGGCTTCTTCGGTCAAAGGTTCAGCGGGCGCTGGCGGTGTTTGAAGTGATTTCAATGCTTCGCGTTTCGCTATCTCGGCTTCTTCTTCCGCTCGTTTGGCACGATCTTCTGCGGTTGAAGCCCGAACAGTGGCAGCCTCGGTTTCTAAAATGGCTTGATCCATGCGGTCCCGTGCGCGTTCCAGGTCCGTGCGGAGTTGGTCTGCTTCGATAATGGTATCAGCCCAGCCATCAAGCATTCGGGCGATCCGGCCAAAATCATCCGTATTGCCCTGCGCAGGAACTGTCACGTGGTTCGAGCCACGTGCTATGCGCTCAACAGCATTTGCAATTTGTCGCGCCGGGCTACTGAGACTCTTGATCAGCAATAAACCAAAAAACAGCAACCATAATATGATCGCCATTGAACCACCCAGTACAGTGTAGCGTGCAAACAACTGCATATTGCGTACTTCAGCTGATGCCTGGATGCGTAGTCGCTCCGCAAAGCCAGCGAGGCCGGTCAGACTTGGGACAAAATAATCGAAGAGTTCTTCAAAATTCCGGGTCTGATCTGAAAGTTCAAACCGTGCATTTATTATTGAGAGCATCTGCGTTTCGTGCGTTTTTAACAAAGCGTCGAGCTCGGCCTTCCGTTCGTTTGGAATTTCGACAACATCAACGAAAGCACTAAGCGCATCATAGCGTTTGCGGATTTCTTCAACACCCTTTTTTGATCCTGATAGAACTGTTTCCTCACCCTGTTGGTCAATGCGTTCAACCTGATTGATCAAGTTGGCGTTTCCGGTATCTCGAAATGCAGCGCGCAAAGCTGCCGAAGTACGCCTTAGCTGAGCACTCAATCCGGTTTCGGTTTCGAGCCCGATTTCGCGTTCCGCGGATAGAAAAGCCTGAAACTGTTGATCGTACTGGACAAGACCATCCCGGATGGTTGTCACATGTTGTGCAAGGGGTTGCGCATCGGGATAAGCAAACAACTCGTCCAATGCGGCTGAAGTATCCGCAAGATCAGCCGAAAAACCATCGGCAATCGTCGTATCGCGTGTGAGCAGGAATTTTCGTTGCCGCGCCTGTAAGCTGTAGGTGCCGCGCTCAACAGCATTCGCAAGTTCGTCTATCCTTGATGCACGCTGCATTTGCTGTAACGCGTCATCAAGGCGTTGGTCAACGTGATGGTAAAGCCCGCCCAAAGCCGCCGCAGCAACAAGGCATGCCAGGAAAAATAGCCACGACCTCGCGCTCAAACTCAGCCCGCCAAGAAAAGTTCTGTCACGAGACCCAACGGGTGACAGATCAAATTCAGTATCATCTTCGCGTTGTGCGTGGATTGCCATTGGCATCCTCTTGTTGTTCGGTGAGATTATAACACCTGTCTTCAAGATTGCAGCCGCATTTGCAGTGCTTTCTCGTTCCTGACACAATTAGTAAAGCAAACATGAACTGGTGAGTTAATGGCACCCCCAAAAGGCCCGATTGTTCGGCAAATTCCTGAAGGTGACGATCGTGAACGCATGGTGTGTACCGATTGCGGTTTTGTGCACTATGACAACCCGCGAATAGTCGCTGGCGCAGTCTGCACGTGGGAAGACAAAATTCTATTATGTAAAAGGGCGATTGAGCCGCGTATTGGTTATTGGACGATGCCAGCCGGGTATCTCGAGCTAGGAGAGGCTGTCAATGAGGGTGCTGCGCGGGAGGTGCTCGAAGAATCTGGCGCAGAAGTTGATATCAAATCGTTCCTTGGCATGTTTGAAATCCCGAGAATCTCACAAATTTACATGGTGTATCATGCGGAGATGCGAACGGCCGACTTGGCACCGGGTATCGAAAGTCTTGATGCAGCCTTGTTCACTTGGGATGAAATCCCTTGGGATGAATTGGCATTTCCAAGTGTGACGTGGGCTTTGAATTGCTTTCAACGCGGCGTGCATCCGACATTTGAGATTTTTGATCACGCCAAATAAGTTATCCACACCCTTGAGCTCATTGATTCACTAACCGTTAACCCTTTTGCCGCTACGTTCTTAATCATGACGGACGGGGTAAATATTTCGGGTGGCAGACTGGAGGCGGCATCGGCTCCACGTACACGCTATCAATCCGAGCAAGTGCGCGAGGTTCAGGCGCGTGCACAATTTCTTGAACAAGACCAATCTCCCCAGGAACAAGCAGGTTTGAAACGCCTTCACGGATTGCTCAATCAGGGGACGCCCCTGGATCAGGGCGCACCCAGAGGGTATTACCTTAACATCCGAATTTGATCGGTACCGTCATGAGGCGGATTTTTCTTACTGCACTGACTATATCCTTTCTCGGTAATAGCGCTGCGCTGGCGGCTGAGCTTGAGGTCAGGGTGATTGGATTGAGCAGCAATTCGGGTGATGTCCACATTGCCGTGTATGATACGCCGGAGAAATTTCCGGATTCAGATGGCATGCTCACCGAAACGCATGTTCCCATCGCCGATAATCAGGCGGTGATGACATTCAAAGATTTAAAACCCGGGCAGTACGCCGTTGCCGTCTACCACGATGCCAATGGAAATCATGACTTTGACCAAGGTATTTTTGGATTGCCGTTGGAGGATTATGGGTTTTCCAATGATGCGCGCGTGTTCTTTGCGCCACCATCTTTTAGCGCGGCGGCAATTGATGTATCGGAACCTGGGCGCAGTATTACAATCCGTTTAAATGACTAGATTGATTTTCTGAGCGATGCCTCAGCATCCATTGCACGGGCCATCAAAATCGTGAAAAGTTCGTGCGATGAGCAGTGGAAAATCTGGTAAACCAGCGACACCACCACCGCCGCCGTCTTGGGCGAGGACTAGATTAGAAACCTGGGCGTCTCGATTAGGCGCGGGTGCAGACTGTTTTTGTAGATCATAGGCTGATCTGATCGTGCCTGGCGCAGATATACCCCGAATATCAATAGATTTAACAAAGGCAATACCATCCTTTGAGCTGAGAGATTGGCCATTTGGGGAACAATGATATCCAAACAATACTTTGCTGGGTCGAAACTGAGGATCATCATCCCGAATATCCCATTGGCTCGAGAATCCAACGCATTGTCTGCCGCTTGAAGTTTGCCTGTAAGGTTGTACCCAGAACATGGCGATATCTGTGTTGATGGAGACGCTCTCCCCAAACTCCAGTTTTTGCCCATGGTTGAAACGCCACATCTTGGCCGAGTCGGCGATCAGCTTGTTGAAATCGAGGGCGGTGTTGTGTGCGTTCAAAGCACTTGTTTCGGCAAACAGCATCTCAGCTTGGCCCTTGGTACCACGATACAGAACATACTCTTCAATCTCGCGGGAGTCCGAAAACTGAATTCGAAGCGGCGCTGTATCTGCATACATCGCACTGTCGGTTATGATGCGCCCATCGTGCGCAGCGGGTTGGATAAATATGCCGCTTTGGTCTTTTGTTGTTATGCATGCTGTCATGGTGGCAAGGACGATGATGCTCGCCAGAGCTTTGACGATGGATGATTGTGGTTTTTGATTTTGCGTATGGTTGTTCATTAAAATCCAGCGCCTGGTTTACTGAGGTATTCTTCTTCGGCGGGCGTGGAATTACGCCCCAGTATCTTGTTTCTATGTGGAAACCGTCCGTAGGCCGCGATCACATCGCGATGCGCCTCAGCATATCTTGTATAATTATCATAACCCATTTCTTTAAATAACCGAACACTATCGGTCTGATCACTCATATCTTCGCTATGCTCGAGTGGCAGATAGAAAAAGCACTGCCGATGAATTGATGATTGAGATTTATCCAAGCCGATCTCAATTGCTTTTCGCGCCCATCGTCGTGCGTCCTCATCTGTGGCAAAAGCGCGTGGCGTGTCGCGAAACATGTTCCTGGGCATTTGATCAAACAAGATGATGACAGCGAGGTAATCGTTCGCGGTTTCAATCGTCTCGTCGTAATTGCCTGAGAGTACCTGCTCATGAATATTCAGGAATTTTGAGCGAATCTCTCCATCCAACGCAGCGGTGGATTTGAACCAGAAACTCTGCGGCTCGACGTGGGGGCCATCTTCGGTTGTGCCAAACCAAAACTTGATCACATTGTTCAACTCGTTGATCATCCAGGGTTCTCCTTAGTCAGCTTCAAATTTACACTACAAAATGTGATTTCGATACCGCCCTTTGTGCTACCGGTGATAACGTTCACGTGACCATATTGAAATTACTGTTATTTGGACGCATGGTCTAAATACGATAAAGAATTATTGTTCCTACGAGAGAGCGCGTTGCCGTATGAAGAAACCCGTTCTGTTGACCGGTTTCCTCGCTGTGTTGCTAATAAGTTTTGGCGCAGCGTATATGAGCTTGCCTTGGTTGGTTGGCTTAGGGGCCAAACATGTTTTGGCCGAGCACGGCTATCATGATGCGAAGCTGAATGTTCAATCTGTCGGATTTGCACGCGCAATTGTTGAAAATATAGACCTTGGTTCAAATTCAAATGTTCGCGCGAAGTCACTGACTGTTGACTATGCGCTTGAGCGAATCTTTGGTGGCACGATTGACGGCGTTTCTATCGACACACCCGAACTCCCCATCGGGTTTGATTTTTCTGGCATTGAGTTGGGACCGCTCACTGTTTTTGTTGGCGATGGGTCAGGCGAAAGTTCTCTTAAAATACGTGGGCCCATCAAGGTAAATAATGGGCGGGTACAGATAGCCAGTCCATTGGGCGAGGTAAATGCAGTCATTGATGGCGACATACTTTTAACAGATGACCTCGGGTCACAGGCTCATATCGAGTTTGCGCTGCAGCATCCAAAGGCTCGAATTAATGGCCGGATGCGAGCAATTCTGGATGCATCAAACCAGTTGCAATTGAATTTAGATATTCAGGATGCAGCTAGTGACGCTGAAATCCAGTTTGCTGAAATGGCTGGAGCCATAAATATTAAAGGACAGTTTCCGACCGCGTTAACGGGTGGCGGATCATTGAGTCTGAAAGAAGTTATTATGAGGGGGGTCGACATAGGGGATGTTGATCTCGTAGGTGGCATTGATGGGCGTAGCGCTGAGGCCGAATTTTTGTTGGGCGGAGCCGATACAGGCTTATCTTTGCAACTTCGCGCAAAGACTAATGACATTCTGGATCCACAATCTGAAATGCGACTGTCTGGCGAGATGGCTACGGATGGTTTGAGAGGACCGTTCGAATTGCCGGGCAATTTGGATTTGGTTGGCGCGGTGGCTTTCGATATCAAAGGCCCTATAGAAGATCTCAAATTACTGCCGGGTCGTTTGCAGTCCGGTGCTGTTCGTACATCGAATACGGTATCAGGCTGGGTAGACGTTTCCCAATTGGGCGTGAACCTCGTCGATCAGGAAATAGACATGACAGTGAATGGCAAAGCATCGCTGCTGATCGATCAGCGAGGATGGCGACTTCAACCATTTGCCGGCATTAATTTTGATATGGGATTAGAGGCCGGGCGCGCATACAAGCGCATCGAGATGACATTGGAGGCCATTGATGACGTGCCGTTTCTCGTTGGAGGACCGAACCGAACTGATCCGCTGCGTATAGGCACGGATTTTGATGGCCTATACAATGATTGGTTCCCGTTTAGCGGAGATGCTGGTGGCATAGTATGGCCATCGACGACTGATGGAGTCGTGTTTGAAGATTTCGCCGTTCGCCTTGATCCTTGGCAGATGCGACTTGGCAAGCTGGATTTCACATCGGAGTCGGTAAAGGTGAGGTTGTCAGGTACAGCATCAAATCCATCTTTATCTGCAGGTCTGGACGCCAGTCTCTCTGGCGAGGTATTGCCTGGGTACAAAATCAATGGCGGGCGTATTTCTCTGGATAGCCGGATTGGCTATGGAGACAGTGGGATAAAGCTCTTCCCACAGGGATGTGTGGACGCTCAGGCCACGTCGATTGAAATGAATGACGCAACCCTGCGCCCAGGGCCAATTGCGTTGTGTCCGGATGAAAACGGGGCACCATTAATCCACGCAGTAACGGGCGCAGACGGGTTGAAACGCATTGACGTTGCGGGGCTCTTAAAAACATTGGAGTTCGAGCTGAAAGGCGTTGGTGAACATGCGTTGTCTGGCAGCTCGCCAAGCTTAGCCGGCACTGGCAGTTTTGATCTCACCCGTGGGACATGGTGGGCAAAGATGCTACCTCGAGGTGGAGATATTTTGATTAAGGGACCAGATGTCGCGATCGCGGGTCTTGATGGTACGTTAAGTCTTGAAGGTCGCGAGAAACTTCTGGGCACAAAGCTCGACCTGGCAGCGGGTAAGATCGTTGATCGTCGTCGTCCCCTCAGGTTTACACCTGTCAAAGTCCGTGGCATTGCGGGGCTTGCGGTCGGATCAATTGATTTTAAAGGACACCTGGGATTTGAAGGCGGGCCAGAAGCGAGCGTTGAAATGCGTCATCGCTTTCAAAATAAGCGAGGCCGATTTGAGTTTAAATTGCCGCAGTGGGCGATTTTAGCCGATAAAGCTCAGCCACAAGACCTCTTGCCGTTGCTTCGCGGGTACATCACAGATGTTTCCGGCGCGATAAATGCGGATGCAGAGATAAATTGGTCCGGGGCTCGAATGACATCGAACGGTTCTATCGGGTTCACTGATCTTGATTTCGGCACGTCTCCAGCCGCGTTTAAGGGCGTTAATGGCACAATTGTCTTCGATGATCTGATAAACCTTAAATCCAAGGGGGAACAAAGGCTTGCCATTGGATTGATAGATCCTGGGTTGCCTTTGAGAAATGGCGAGATTGTGTTTGATTTGCCTGGCGACAACTCTGCCAAGGTTCTAACGGCAAAATGGCCATTGGCTGGCGGAACGATAAGTCTGCGGGATGTAAACATCCCATTTGATTCGGTTCCCTCGTCATTTGTCGCCACCATCAAGTCTTTGGATGCGAATGAAATTGCACGGTCAATTGATGTCGAAGATTTGGAAGCGGAGGGCAAACTCGAAGGGAGCGTGCCGGTCCGGATTACAGATACTGGACCGATTATAGACAATGCCCGTATCTGGACAGTGACACCGGGTGTTCTCAGATTCCGTTCTCATGCGGCTGTACGATCACTTAAACAAAGCGGTGAGATGGCTGAATTGCTGGCTAAGGCATTAGCGAACTTTCAGTATACGAATATAGACATTTCATTAGATGGACCATTATCCGGGGATATTTCGGCCTCAGCAAAAATCAATGGTGCAAACCCGGATTTGTACGAAGGAAAGAAAATCGAGCTCAATGTTAACCTGCATGGTGCCTTGCGGGACTTGATGCAAAGCGCTAGCGTATTCAAAGACCTTCCGGAGACCATTCGGGACCAAGTGCAGGGTCCCTCCGGGAAGCCGTAGGAGGAGTAAACAGACGGAGAGCGGCCTATGTCGTACCGTAATATTTCTGCTGGACTCACCGCGGCGATGATATCTTCTCTCATCATTGCTTGTACGCCCCAGGTTCAGATGCAAGCGCCAGATAAGCCGATTGTGATTAATCTCAATGTAAAGATTGAGCACGAGGTGCGTGTGAGAGTTGAAAAAGATATCGACCAGGCACTATCGAACAATCCAGGCTTATTCTAGGAACACATACGTGATGAAGATACACCTTAGAATCTTGATACTTTTTATAGTGTTGATCGGTTTCACGGTCTCTGCGCCCGTTGATGCGCAATCGATGTCGCTGCAGCAGGCACAAGAGCAGGGTCTGGTCGGTGAACGAACTGATGGATATGTCGGTATTGTGAAACAAGCTCCGGGCATCAACCGTATTGTCGATGATACGAATTTGAAACGACGCCAATTGTACCGGGATATTGCGCGAAAGAACGGTATTCCTCTTGATGCCGTTGAGAAGCTTGCTGCAGAAAAGGCGGCGCAGCGCGCAGGCTCTGGCGAGTTTATTCAGGACGCCAGTGGAAATTGGGTGCGAAAACCATGACGACAGATGGCGACGCGTTGGCGCATTGGCTCAAGTCTGTTCAAGCAACGAACCTGGGCTCCAGAGATGTATTAAACCCAGCCCGGGCAAGCCAGCCGATCGGTGAGATTGTTAAAGCAGCAGGTGGCGGACAGGTGTTCGATACTGAACCAGCGCGGTATTTCAAATTACTTCGCGACATATCTAAAAGGGGTGGAGCCGCGAAATGAATCTGCCATCCAATCCTTGCGACGCATCTCTAACCGAGATCGCCTCGGCGCTGGCGTCTGGTCAGGTTTCATCTTTGGAAGTAACGCAAGCCTCATGCGTGCGGTTGCAAAGTTACGGCGGAAAACTAAATGCGCTTGCTGGCATCGATGTTGATGAAGCCTGCAAACAGGCTTCGAATGCTGACAAGGCGCGCAACAATGTTGGCCCATTGGCAGGCGTCCCGCTGGCACACAAGGATATGTTTTATCGACCAGGGCGATTATCCGAGTGTGGCTCAAAAGTACGCGCTGGGTTTATGCCTGTTACACTTTCTGGTGCTTTAAAAAAATTGGACCAAGCTGGAGCGCTAGATGTGGCGCGCCTCAATATGGCTGAATTCGCTTTTGGTGTGACGGGACACAATGAGATCACTGGCGATGTGCGGAATCCATGGAATGCTAACCATATGACCGGAGGGTCGTCCAGTGGATCGGGCGCAATGGTCGCAGCACGCGCGACGTTTGGTGCACTTGGATCGGATACAGGTGGATCCGTGAGATTGCCCGCCGCCTGTTGTGGCGTCGTTGGCATGAAAGTAACCATGGGGCGTGTCAGCAGGTTTGGTGCAATGCCGCTCTCTCATACCTTAGACACGATTGGGCCGCTCACGCGAACGGTGACCGACAATGCGTTGATGCTATCTGTTCTGGCTGGATACGATGAGGACGACGCTTCGTCTGCTAATGTTCCAATTGGAGATTACTTGGGGGGTATTGAGGATGGTGTGAAGGGCATGAAGATTGGCCTTCCAACAAGCCATTTCATGGATGGAATTACGTCGGAACTCGGTGACCGTTTTCTGTCTGCTGTAGACGTCCTGAAGTCCGCGGGTGCCGAGATTATTGACGTTGATCTGCCGAATGCTATTCAGTACACGAACGCGCTTACAAGCCTGATCACCGCGACAGAGGGTGCCGCGCTGCATCAACATTGGCTCGAGACCAAGCGCGAAGAATATGGCGCTCAGACGTTTGGTCGACTTGCAGGAGGATTATCAACACCGGCAACGCGTTACATTCAGGCGCTGAATTTGCGAACTGAATTGCTGGCTGAATTTAATGATATGGTCTTTGGTCATGTGGATGTATTGATGACCCCGATGATGATTATGGATGTGCCCACGATCAAGGAATCAGATGTGCGTGCTGGCCCAGGTGCCGGGGAGCTTTTATCTAAAGTTGGACATTGTTCCCGCCCTGTTAATTTTCTTGGGCTGCCAGGTTTGAGTGTACCGAGCGGATTTACACAAGCTGGATTGCCGTCTTCAATCCAGTTCGTCGGCAGGCCATTTGACGAGGCAACGCTATATCAGGTTGGGCGGGCATATGAGCGCGAAACCATGTGGTGTGACACGCAGCCTGATCCTGTAAAATGGGATGTCGAGTCATGACAGAAACACCATTTTTAGAGATTCGCGGATTAAAAAAGAGCTTTGCTGACAATCATGTGCTGACCGACATTAACCTGAGCGTGGATGAAGGGCAGTCTATGGTGCTGATCGGCACATCTGGTTCCGGGAAAACACTGTTGTTGAAGTGCCTGTTGGGTCTTGTTCCCATCGATGCCGGCGAAGTGCGGGTGCAAGGTGAGGATACATCCAAGTTTCGTGGCGATGATAGAGACGCATTTATTGCCAGAACTGGGATGTTGTTTCAGAAGTCTGGACTGTTTGACAGTTTGACGACTTGGGAAAACATTGCATTTCGATCCTTGCAAGCGGGGGGCGTTGATCTCGACAAAACAAAAGAAGCGGCAATCGATAAACTGGTGATGGTGGGGCTGGACCCACATGTTGCAGACCTGTCGCCAGCTGAACTATCTGGCGGGATGCAAAAAAGAGTCGGTATCGCGCGTGCTATTTTCGGTAATCCTGAGTTTCTTTTATTGGATGAGCCGACGGCCGGTCTTGATCCGATTATGTCGAATGTGATCAATGATCTGGTTCTGGATTTAGTGCGGGAACTCGATTGTACAGCAATTTCCATTGATAGTGACATGGCGGGAGCCGAGCGCCTGGGGGATCGTGTGGCGATGTTGCATGATGGTGAAATCATTTGGGATGGATCGGCTGACAAGATGACAAAAAGCAACAACGAGTTTGTAGATCAATTTGTTCACAGTCGCGCAGAAGGGCCTATTGATATGCCGGTGGTATCGAACTGATGGGCGACTTCATTTCAAGTTTACCGCGCGTCGAGTTAGCACATACACCAACGCCGCTGGAGGCACTACCAAACCTCACAAAGGCATTGGGCGGTCCTGATATATGGATCAAGCGCGATGATTGTACCGGCTTTGCGCTCGGCGGGAACAAAGTTCGGAAGCTTGAATATTTGATGGCGGACGCCAAGGCTAAAGGTGCCACCACGATCATCACGGCGGGCGGCACGCAATCAAATCACGTGCGACAGACAGCTGCCGCCGCCGTGCGATTAGGGATTAAATGCCATGCCATCCTGGAGCGGGTGCGCACTGATGATTTATATGAGACAAATGGCAATGCGCTTTTGGATCACTTATTTGGCGCGGTGCCACATTTCGTTGAAATGAATACTGATATGGACGCTGCGATGACGAAGTTGAGCGCGGAACTTACGGCGTCCGGCGAAACAACTTACATAGTTCCTATCGGCGGATCGAATGCCTTGGGCTCGATGGGGTATGTTTCTTGTGCGATGGAATTGTCGCAGCAACTCCGCCAAGAAAATATACACCCCAGTGCGATTGTGCATGCATCTGGAAGTGCCGGTACACAAGCTGGATTGCTGGTTGGGCTGTCGCTTGCTGGCCTGGAAATTCCTGTGATCGGAATGTGTGTAAGCAGACCTGGCGACGCCCAATCCGAAAAGGTCACGTCGCTGGTCGCATCATTGACGAGCTTTATTGAACGTCCGGATCTGGCTGACATTGTCGATGTGATATGCGATGGCGCCTATGTGGGCCCAGGGTACGGTGTAGAAACGCCTGAGATGATTGCTGCCGTTCAAATGCTGGCAAGAACAGAGGGCATTTTTCTTGATCCGGTCTACACGGGCAAAGCAATGGCGGGCCTTGTGGACTACGTCGAGACAGGCAAGTTTGTAGACGCCGGTCCTATTGTCTTTATTCATACAGGCGGCACACCAGCACTGTTCGTCTATCCGTCGGTTGCGAATGACAGCAGCAGCTGAGTTTCTGAATTCTGAGAAAGCTGAGACCTATTTCACAGATGAAAATGCTGTCGGTTTCAAAATCAGGTTGCTCAAGTGAGTTAAGATAGGACCATCCTTCTCTGTCTCTGCACGCTTTTCGATCCATTCAGGATCAGCCTGAAATGCATTCCAGCGCTCTTCTCGTTCTGCAAGTGACTCCCACTCCAGCAAGTAGTAGAGATCGTGATTGTTGTCGCCGATTTCAGTGGTCCAGAAGCCTGCCTGGCGGATGCCGTGTTTCGCCCAAATCTTCAGCGTGATTGTCTCAAAACGGTTTAGCAGCGCAGGCAAGCGGCCCGGTGCACAATGGTAAATACGAAGTTCATGTATCATTGGGGAAAATCTCCTTCATGAGGCAAATTAATGTTGGACCGATGTCTCTTGGCAAGAAGCATATCACCGTAAAATCTTTAAGGCGATCAGCCAGATAATTGAAGGATAATCACGCCTGAAACGATCAACGCGGCGGCGACCCAGCGTTGCCAGCCAAAACGTTCACCAAGAAACAAAGCACCTATAGCGGCTGCGAACAGTACGGATGTCTCTCTTAGGGCCGTTACAGAGGCGAGTGCTCCTTCTACGAATGCAAACAGGACGAGCCCGTATGCAAATTTGGAAAGCAGTGCAGCAGATGTTGCGGATTTCCAATGCGCCGCGATAAAGGGTCCGACCTGTCCGGGTTTCTTAATCGCAACCCAGATATAGAACGGGATCCCCTCAAGGGCGAATAGCCAAACGATATAGGCCATCGCATCAGTTTTTCGGATGCCAATTCCATCAATCACTGAATACGCCGCGATATGGATGCCGACCAACAATGCGAGCAGGAAAGGTAGTATATTTTCGCGTTGATGGAGGGCCTTTTCCATGCCCATCGCCATAATACCAAGCGAGACAGTCACGATTCCTATCACGCCCAGAAATGTTGGGATTTCCGACGCCCAGATCGCAGCCCCTAAGGCAATCATCATGGGTGCTGAGCCCCGTGCCAATGGATAGACAAATGACAGATCGCCATGTTTGTAAGCTATAATGAGGGAAAGGTGATAACTCAGATGTATGATCACGCTGGCGATAATGAATGGCCATGCCTCGGCACTTGGCAGAGGCACAAACCAGATCAGAATACTTCCGAGTGCCGTGCCGATACTTTGGATGAATGTCGTGAGTAGGAGTTTGTCTCCCGAGAATTTTATCAGTGCATTCCATGATGCGTGCATCACGGCGGCACATAAAACGATCGCGATCAGAAAAGGGTCAAGTTGCATTCATTGGCATGCCAATCAATCGACTGGCAGTCCCATCAGCGAATGCGCGAACGCTTTTGCTTCAAACGGTTTCAGGTCGTCAATGCCTTCGCCAACGCCGACGGCATGTACAGGCAGGCCAAATTTTTCAGCAAGACCAACGACGACGCCGCCACGTGCCGATCCATCAAGTTTGGTCATTACCAGACCGGAAACATTGACCATTTCCTTGAACGTTTCAACTTGGCTATGAGCGTTCTGGCCAATCGTGCTGTCCATGACCAATAGTGTCGTGTGTGGAGCGGCCGCATCAATTTTCTTGATAACCCGGATAACCTTTTCCAGTTCAGCCATAAGGTCTTTGCGGTTCTGTAGCCGACCCGCGGTATCTACCATCATGACATCCAATCCAGCGGCTCTGGCTTTCTCGTATGCCCCATACACAAGACCTGCGGCATCGCCACCGTGTTTGCCAGAGATTACCTCACAATCTGAGCGCTCGCCCCAAATTTGCAATTGCTCGACGGCGGCGGCTCTGAAGGTGTCACCAGCGACCAGCATTACAGATTTGCCTTCAGACCTGAACTGATTGGCAAGCTTGCCGATGGTTGTGGTTTTGCCTGATCCGTTTACACCGCAGACAAGGACGACATGAGGTTTATGAGTGGGATCAATGCTGAGTGGTTCAGCAACCGCATCCAGTATGGTGATCATCTCATCAGCGAGTGAGCGCTTGATTTCGTCCTCACTGACTTCTTTGTCGAACTTTGTTTTTGCAATGGCGGACGCAAGCTTGGCTGAAGTCGTCACCCCGATATCAGCCATGATCAATGCTTCTTCAAGTTCATCCAGTGCCGCTTGATCAAGTTTGCGCCCACGGAACAAAGCGCCGATAGAACTTGTGATTTTGTCTGAGGATTTGCCCAGGCCTTCACGAAGACGCCCGAGCCAGCTTTTCTTGACGTCGTCACTCATGATGCGCGTTGAACCTCAAGATGGTCATTGGCAACATCGACAACGTGGCCTGTGACGATTTGCCCTGCGTCGGCACCTCCAATAATGCTTGCCGGCACGTAATGCTGGGTTAGGCCGCGCCCGTTCTTTTCAACAAGCACGTGCACCGTATTGCCGATTTCAGCAGACATGAATTGATGTAGTGCTGCTTCTCCGGCAGCACGGATTTCCTGAGCGCGCGCCTTTCGTTCAGGCACATCCACAGTTGGCATCTTCGCTGCAGGTGTTCCTTCTCTTTCCGAGTAAGGGAAAACATGTAGATGCGTAAGGCCAAGTGCTTCGATAGACGAGAGTGTGTTTTCAAACATTTCCCGGTTCTCCGTAGGAAACCCGGTGATCAAGTCTGCGCCAAAGACAACATCTGGGCGAACGGATCTCGCACGTTCGACGACACGAAACGCATCATCTCGAAGATGGCGCCGCTTCATTCGTTTCAGGATCATGTCATCCATGGATTGCAGACTTAGATGTAGATGCGGCATTAATCGTGGCTCATTGGCCAGTGTATCAAAAAGGGCGTCGTCCATTGCTGCGGGATCCAGAGAACTAAGACGTAGTCTTTTGAGTTCGGGAACCTGCACTAATAGCCGCTTTACGATCTGCCCTAATTGGGGCTGCCCTGGAAGATCTGTTCCATAGGAGCAGATATCGACGCCAGTCAGAACAATCTCGCTGTAACCCTCCTGGATCAATGTTCGTGCCTGATCAACAATTGCGCCGAGAGGCACAGAGCGATTGTTTCCGCGCGCAAAAGGAATGATACAAAATGTGCACCGATGGTCGCAGCCCTGCTGAATTTGTACAAATGCCCGCGACCGCCCATCAAAGCCTTTCACGAGATGACTCGCCGTCTCTTTGACGGTCATGATGTCAGCAACCTGAATCTCAGCATGGCCGTTCAGGCTGGCGAAAGTCTCTGCGCGCATCTTTTCTTCGTTGCCAATCACATCATTGACCTCGGGCATTGCCGCATAGTTTTCTGGATTAAGCTGTGCCGCGCAGCCCGTCACAATGATCCGTTTTTCAGGATTATTGCGCCGCGCCTTTCGAATGGTCTGGCGCGCCTGGCGTTCAGCCTCAGCTGTAACTGCGCAAGTATTGATGATGATTGCGTCGTTAAGGCCTGCTTCAACCGCATGGGCTCGGATGACTTCGCTCTCAAACGTGTTGAGGCGACACCCCATCGTAATGATTTCAGGGGAACTCATGACGTCGAACCCAAAAGTGCATCTGTGATGATGCCTTCAAAACTGGTTTCGTATGGCCCGGTCTGGGTCACCCGGCCATCCGGTGTATGCTCAACAGTCAAAACGCCTCCCAGTAGTTCGACGTGGACGCGAGAATCGGTAAGTCCTCGGCGATGCGCATTGACAGCTGTCGCACACGCGCTGGAGCCACTGGCCAGGGTAATCCCCGCACCACGTTCCCACACACGGACGCGTATACGGTCGTTGGCCAAAATTTGAACAACCTGAACGTTCGTACGTTTTGGAAATAGATCGTGGTTCTCGACAATCGGACCAATCTCCTCGAGATCGATGTCATCGACATTCTTAACAAAGAAGCTGGTGTGCGGATTTCCAACATTTACACAAGCGGGATCACTCAGGGCATCTAAGGTAAGATCCACATGCAGCGTATCCATTTCACGGGCCAATGGAATATCGCTCCAGTCCGTATTAACCGGTCCCATGTCGACCGTGACCAGACCGCCATCAGCGCGCCATGTCTGAAGATTGCCAGCTAATGTTTCTATGACGACCCGATCGGACTGCATTTCATTCATCAGTTGATCGGCAATGCAGCGCGTTGCGTTGCCGCACGCACCAACCTCACCACCATCATGATTACGAATACGCATGAAGACATCAGCATCATCATTTTGCGCAGTTTCCAGCACAATGAATTGGTCACAGCCAACACCGGTATGACGGTCAGCGATGCGCTTTGCGGTAGCGTCATCAAATGACACCGCATGCTCACGCGCGTCGATGACGACAAAGTCGTTCCCGAGCCCATGCATCTTTTTGAATGGCAATCCTCTGTTCATAGTGCCTTACATAGTTCCGACTGCCCCCTAAAGTCCATAGGGAAGGTGAAACTTGCTGTCGAAATTAGTCTGTCTTCAAAAAACTTTGCATATGAAATTCGGCTTGTTCCGGCTCATATATATAGTCTCTGCCGACAGGGCATGCTCTTCGAGCGCGACAACCTGATTTCAAACAATCATCGCCATCAGGTGTTGAAATGAACGTTCGACACTCCGGCACGTCGTAATTTCCAGGCGTGAATGCATCCACGGGGCAAGTATTCAAACATGGCTTGTCTGAACAGGAGTTGCAGGGCGAGGAGGTCCTTGAGTTGTCAGGAATTTCAATCTCGTCAGTAAATAGAAAAGCTGCACGGTATGCATGCCACAAGCCAAATTCTGGATGGATAAGTGGCCCGATTGGGGATGGAAACACATTGTCCGCGCGGATGGCCCATTGTTGAAATGGGAAGTAAGGAGGTCCGTCGAACGGAAATAAAACTCGAGCATCATATGCGGCCGCAACGGGCGTTAATACTTGTCGGGTCCAGGTGTCGAGCGCGTTTGCGCCGCCTTGATTTTGTTGAGCGAAAATGCGCCAAAATTCTTTGCCCGCATTGCCAATCATTAGGATTGTTCGCGTATCGCTCGGCGCATCGTCCTGATCGCCCGGGTGAAACCCTCCCCGGGTGATCATGCCATGTTGTGCGAGCGTGACTTTGAGTTGATTGAGATCCATACGTAAAAATGCGAGCACCATCACACAAGGTCAATAGTGACGGCCTGCGTGCTTTGCGGCCAAGCAAAATGAATGACGCGCCTTCTCGCTTGAAATCCTGAGAAAAGTGCGAACCAGTTCAATCGCTTCTGAGGGCGGTGCACTTGGAGTGATTGGCTTTGGCATCCCTGTCACATTTTGAGTGATATCTGACGTACGAATGAAATCACTAGGTTTTGCATCGAGCGTCTCCGCAAGAATGGCTAGTTCACTTACGCTGACGCCTAAATGGGCAACTTCAAATCGATAGATATCACGCGCTCGAATGTTGGTTAAGTTTGCCAATTGCTCTCGGGTAATGCCCTTTGCTTCACGCAACTGGGTTAACCGCGAGGCAAAGTGATAATCAATTTGTTGAAGCGATGGGTTCTTCATGAACTCAATATAAAATTGTTTACATGTTTAATCACTATTAAAAATTGTATTCACGCAAAACCTGTATTGGTTCAGCGTATTCGAAATACTTGACAGATGGGGCCTCGCTCCATAGTTTGCGGCCAATTCCGGGTCATTCAAAACCCACGCCTTGAGGGGCGCCGTCAATCCGCGAGTTTCGTGCATTGGCGCGTTTTCCGTTGAGAGCATGGCTTGCGACCCACTGGACATAGGATTTTGACATGTTTGACGGCCTGCAAAGCAAGCTCTCAGATATCTTTGACGGCCTTAAAAAAAGAGGTGCGTTAAAAGAAGCGGATGTGGATGCCGCGCTCCGCGATATCCGTGTAGCGCTGCTTGAAGCTGATGTTGCGCTGCCTGTTGTCAAAGAATTCATTGATGGCGTTCGTGATAAGGCCGTTGGCCAGGAAGTGTTGCGCTCAGTTCAGCCTGGCCAGCAAGTCGTAAAAATTGTGCACGACCATATGGTCGAAATGCTTGGTGGGGCGGTCCCCGAAGAACTGCGGATCGATACAAACCCACCTGTTGCGATCTTGATGGTTGGTCTTCAGGGATCGGGTAAAACGACAACATCAGCGAAAATCGGCCTAAGGCTCTCTTCACGCGAAAAGAAGAAAGTCCTGATGGCATCGCTCGATATTTACCGTCCTGCGGCGCAGCAGCAATTGCAGCAATTGGGCACCCAGACAGAAGTGCAGGTGCTTGCGCCAATTTTTGGTGAGCAGCCTGTCGCTATTGCCAAGCGTGCCATGCACACCGGCCGTATTGAAGGCTACGATGTCGTTATTCTGGATACCGCAGGCCGTTTGCACATTGATCAGGAATTGATGGGCGAGGTTAAGCAGGTCCGAGACGTTGCGAATCCAACAGAGACATTACTTGTTGTTGATGCAATGACTGGCCAGGACGCAGTCAACCTGGCGAGAGAGTTTGACGAAAAAGTAGGCATTACCGGTATTGTGCTGACCCGTGTTGATGGTGATGCGCGCGGTGGTGCGGCCCTTTCAATGCGTTCTGTAACAGGTAAGCCAATCAAGCTTTTGGGTACTGGCGAAAAGATGGACGCATTGGATGCGTTCGACGCGAGCCGAATTGCGGGTTCTATCCTTGGTATGGGTGACGTTGTTGGCCTGGTCGAGCGTGCTCAACAAGTGGTCGAAGAAGAAGACGCAGAAAAGCTCGCCAAGAAGATGATGAAGGGTGAATTTACCCTTGAAGATATGGTGGACCAATTCCGCAAGATCCGCCAAATGGGCAGTCTTGAAGGTATTCTCGGTATGCTGCCCGGTGCCAAGAACATTAAGCAGCAGATGGCCGGGGCGAATGTCGATGACAAGATGTTGGCGCACCAGGAAGCGATCATCCTGGCGATGACGCCAAAAGAACGACGCAATCCAAAGCTTCTGAATGGCTCGCGCCGCCGACGCATCGCAGCGGGATCGGGCACAACGGTACAAGCCGTCAATCGTGTGCTCAAACAGCACAAACAAATGTCACAATTTATGAAGAAAGCCGGAAAAATGGGTAAATCAGGCAGGATGCCTGGCCTTCCCGGCGGCTTCCCAGGAATGGGGGGCGGCATGCCTCCCGGTATGAGATAGCGGTGACCGCTCTGACGACAATTGAGCGGACACATCGTTGAGAAACTTTAACCGACTAGATTTCTACACTTAAGAAGGACTTAGAACAGAATATGTCACTAAAAATTAGATTGTCCCGCGGTGGGGCGAAAAAACGTCCTTACTACCGCATCGTAATTGCAGACTCACGTCGTGCACGTGATGGCCGCTTTATCGAGCGTGTGGGTTCATACAACCCAATGCTTGCAAAGGATCATGAAGATCGCGTGAAGCTTGACCAGGAGCGTATCAAGTATTGGCTCGGAGTTGGTGCGACACCTTCCGATCGTGTTGCGCGTTTTCTGGCAGCTGCGGACATGGGTGAAATGCCTGTGATCCATGAGCAGACAAAAAAGCATTTGCCAAAAGCAAAAGCGCAAGAGCGTATGGCTGAAGCTGAAGAGAAGAAGAAAGCAATGGCTGAAGCTGCTGCAGAAGCTGAAGCTGCGGCTGCTGCACCAACAGAAGCTGAAGCTGCGGCTGAAGAAGCGCCAGCGGAGGAAGCTGCTGCTGAAGAAGCACCGGCTGAAGAGGCTGCTGCAGAGGAAGCACCAGCAGAGGAAGCCGCTGCTGAAGAAGAAAAGAAGGAGGCCTGATCACGCGAATTGCGTAGTCATTGAAAATGAGCCAACGATTAATTGATCCCGTCCGCCTTGGCATTATTGTCGGGGTCAGGGGCATCAAAGGCGAAGTTCGGATAAAGAGCTTCACTGATGACCCGATGGACATTGCCAGTTATGGCCCGCTCTACGATAAAACGGGTACACGGCAATTCGATATTCGCGCCAATGGATTGCAAAAGGGTGCAGTTCTCGCGTGGATTGACGGCGTGAAAGATCGGAATGCGGCGGAGGCGCTCAAACGAACGGAATTGTTCATAGAGCGATCACAACTCCCGTCGCCAGAAGAGGACGAGTTTTACAACGCGGACCTCGAAGGCTTGGAGGCAGTGGATACTGAAGGCGAGGTGTTGGGCAAGGTTAAGGGTGTCTTTGATTTTGGCGCCGGACCTGTTCTTGAAGTTAGCGGCAATATTTTGGTGCCGTTCACGAAAACTGCCGTACCGGTGGTTGATATTGAGGGCGGGAACGTCGTGATAAATCTGCCGGAGGAATTTGTTGTTCCACCGGAACCAAACGACGATACGAAGGACGAGACAACGTGATTGAGACTGAGGCAAATAAGATGTGGCGCGCACGCGTGCTTACGATCTTCCCGGACATGTTTCCGGGGCCGCTTGGCGTGTCCCTTTTGGGGCAGGCGCTGGAGCGTGGCCTATGGTCAATGGATGCTGTCAATATTCGTGACTTCGCGGAAGATAAGCACGCCAGCGTTGATGACGTGCCGTTTGGTGGCGGTCCGGGCATGGTGATGCGTCCTGACGTGATTGGCCGCGCGATCGAAAGTGCTCGTGCGGAGACACCACAGCTTCCGCTGATTTATCTGACGCCGCGTGGGGCGCCATTGAGTCAGAAGAAAGTTCGAGAGCTTGCCGATGGGCCTGGTTTGATCGCCCTCTGTGGACGTTTTGAGGGTATTGATCAACGCGTGATGGATGTCTGCCCTGGAGAAGAGATATCGCTTGGTGATTTTGTCCTTTCAGGGGGTGAATTGCCGGCAATGACGCTTATCGATGCTTGTGTTCGGCTTTTGCCGGGCGTGGTCGGTGCTGAAGCGTCACTGGAAGAAGAGAGTTTCGAGACTGGATTGTTAGAATATCCACAGTACACACGACCCCGCGAATGGCGTGGTCAAAGTGTGCCGGATGTATTGCTCTCTGGTCATCATGAAAATGTTCGTGCCTGGCGTGTTGCTCAGGCCGAGGAAATTACGCGTCAACGACGTCCTGACTTGTGGGAACGTTATGGTCGCGGCAATATTTAAGCCAAGAAGGAAAATAAGCTATGAACATTATTGAACAACTCGATAAGGAGCAGATGGAACGCCTCAGCGCAGAACGTCCGCTACCTGAATTTGCGCCTGGTGATACCCTGCGCGTGAATGTGAAAGTCGTCGAAGGCACACGTGAGCGTGTGCAGGCATTTGAAGGTGTTTGCATTGCACGAAACGGTGCTGGCCTCAATGAGGCATTCACTGTGCGTAAACTGTCATACGGCGAAGGTGTTGAACGGGTTTTCCCAATCTTCTCACCAAGCATCGACAGCATTGATGTTGTCCGTCGTGGCGACGTTCGTCGTGCGAAACTTTACTATCTTCGTGGACGCCAGGGTAAGTCAGCACGTATTGCCGAGAAAACGACTGGTTATTCTGCGAAGGTCACTGCTGAAGAAAAGCGTGTCGCTCAGGAAGCGAAGAAAGCACGCGACGCCCAGACACGTGAAGCTAAGAAAGCCAAAGCTGAAAAGTCAGACTGAGGCGCTCGCGGCTAGCCGTCTGGCTACTGCTAAGATAGCCGCCGGGTTACGCCCGGCGGTCGACAATGATTGTGGAGGATACTATGGCGAAAACGCTTTTCGATAAGATTTGGGATAGTCACTTGGTTAACGTGCAGGATGATGGCACGTGTCTGATCTATATCGACAGGCATCTTGTGCACGAAGTCACGAGCCCACAGGCTTTCGAAGGTCTTCGTCTTGCCGGACGTAAATTGCGTCGCCCTGACCTGACATTGGCTGTGCCGGATCATAACGTCTCCACAACTGAGCGCGGTGGCTTCATCGCTGATGACGAAAGCCGTATCCAGATCGAAACGCTCCAAAAGAACTGTGCTGATTTTGGTGTTCCTCTGTTTGACGTAACTGATGTTCGCCAGGGTATTGTGCATATCATAGGCCCTGAGCAGGGCTTTACATTGCCGGGTGCGACAATCGTTTGCGGTGATAGTCACACAGCGACGCATGGTGCCTTTGGTGCTCTGGCATTTGGTATTGGTACGTCCGAAGTTGAGCATGTCATGGCAACGCAAACACTGCTGCAAAGCCCGCTCAAGAATATGCGCATCACGGTCAACGGCGCGTTGCCCCTTGGTTGCACAGCGAAGGATCTCATTCTCGCAATCATTGGTAAGATTGGCACCGCTGGCGGCACGGGCCACGTTGTTGAATTTGCCGGCGAAGCGATCCGTGGATTATCCATGGAAGGTCGCATGACGGTCTGCAATATGACAATTGAAGGCGGTGCACGTGCCGGTCTGATTGCACCTGATGAGACGACATTTGAGTACCTGAAGGGCCGCCCAATGTCCCCAAAAGGGGCGGCATGGGAAGCTGCTGTAAATTATTGGAAAAGTCTGCCGTCGGATGATGGTGCGAAGTACGACAAAGAGGTCGAGTTGGATATTTCCGAGATTGTTCCGCAGGTTACTTGGGGGACAAGTCCGGAAGATGTCGCGCCTATCACTGGAACGGTACCAAAAATCGAAGATTACGATAGTCCTGCAAAACAGGAATCAGCAAAACTGGCGCTTGAGTACATGGGGCTGACCCCTGGTATGAAAATTACCGACATCAAAGTAGATAAGGTGTTTGTTGGTTCATGTACAAACGGCCGTATCGAAGATATTCGTGCTGCTGCTGCTGTGTCCAAAGGACGCAAGGTTGCCGAGGGTGTTCAGGCGCTGATGGTGCCTGGTTCGGGTCTTGTTAAAGATCAGGCCGAAGAAGAAGGCCTCGACAAAATTCTGATTGAGGCAGGTTGGGAATGGCGTGAGCCAGGTTGTTCCATGTGCCTTGCTATGAACGCTGATCGTCTTGAGCCAGGTGAGCGATGTGCATCAACATCGAACCGAAACTTTAAGGGTCGCCAAGGGCCAAAAGGACGTACGCATTTGGTAAGTCCTGCGATGGCAGCGGCTGCCGCCGTCAATGGCCATCTCTCGGATGTCCGCGACTTAACGTAAAGTCGCCTGGACTGATGGATCGCCAGACCGCCAATGTTTATGATGTGAATGCCGTAGCCGACTGGCGTCGGCGCGTTACAGAAATGTACGCCGGTGTGCGGTCGGTGCCGAACCATGGCATGCAAGCATGGCAGGGTTGGCGCGCCATCCGAGACGATTTGATGGCCTCTCATGCGGCGTCACCATTGAATGGGGACCAGCAGGCTATATTCAAGGAGCTTGAATATTTCGATTACGATCCTGCATTACGATTTTTGGTAGATACGGCGAAGCCGGAAGATCGTACGTCAATTGTTATTCCGCTCGTTGATGATGGCGAGCTTGTGATAGAGCCTGCGCTGATAACCAATGGGCTAAACCCGACTTTTGGCGGCGAACTTACACTCTATTGGATATCAGGTTATGGCGGTGGATTGTTCTTGCCGTTTCGAGACGCGACAAACAATGCTGAGACCTATGGCGGTGGCCGTTACTTGATCGATAGCATCAAAGGTGCCGACTTGGGAACGGCTGAAGATGGCCGCCTGATATTGGATTTCAATTTTGCCTATAACCCATCGTGTGCATATTCGCCACGTTGGTCATGCCCGTTGGCACCGGAAACAAACATTTTGCCAATGCCGGTTCTGGCAGGCGAAAAACACATTCGAGAGAACGTATAAAAGAGGAGAGCAACCATGGATAAGTTCGACAAACTGACCAGCGCAGCTGCGCCGCTCAACATGATCAACATTGATACGGATATGATCATCCCAAAGCAATTTCTGAAAACAATTGCACGCACCGGGTTGGGCAAGAACCTGTTTTTCGAAATGCGTTTCGATGATGATGGCAACGAGGTCGAGGATTTCGTCCTTAACCAGCCTGCCTACCGAGACGCGGAAATTCTGGTGGCTGACGAAAATTTTGGTTGCGGGTCGTCGCGCGAGCACGCGCCATGGGCATTGCTGGATTTTGGCATCAAATGCGTGATTGCGCCGAGCTTCGCAGACATCTTCTACAACAACTGTTTTAAGAACGGTATCCTGCCAATCACCCTTCCCAAGGAAGACTGGGAAAAGATCATGGATGATGCGGAGCGTGGTGCGAATGCACGTTTGACGGTGGACCTTGAAAACCAGACGATTACAGGTCCGGACGGTGGTGAAGTGAGCTTTGAAATTGATCCGTTCAAAAAGAAGTGCCTGCTCGAAGGCCTGGACGACATTGGTCTGACCATGACGAACGATGACAAGATCGAGAGTTTCGAAGCGGACCGTGACCGCGAACAGCCTTGGCACAAGATCAACGCTGCGCAGTAACGACCAGAATTAAAGATAGAAGAGGGAAGAAAATGGCTGCCAACAAAAAACTACTCATGTTGCCTGGTGATGGTATTGGTCCGGAGGTAATGGGCGAAGTGGAGCGGGTCGTCGATTGGATGGATGCACGTCGTCATGTCTCATTCGACATTGAGAACGACCTCGTTGGTGGTGCAGCCTACGAGGCACACAAGACCTCGCTAGCTGATGAGACCATGGATAAGGCCATGAATGTGGACGCGGTCATGCTGGGTGCGGTGGGAGGACCACAATGGGACAACGTTGCCCGTGATGCGCGCCCGGAAGCCGGTCTGTTGCGCCTGCGCAAGGAAATGGATTTGTTCGCAAACTTGCGCCCGGCCACATGTATGCCAGCATTGGCGGATGCCTCTTCGTTGAAAAATGAACTGGTGTCGGGTCTTGATATTATGATCGTGCGCGAGCTGACGTCGGGCACATACTTTGGTCAGCCTAAGGGGATGCAGACTTACGAAGGCCAAGAGCGCTGTGTCGACACCACGTCTTATACGCATGATGAAATCGAACGCGTTGTTCGTGCAGCATTTGATCTGGCCATGAAGCGAGGCAAGAAACTTCACTCGGTCGAAAAAGCCAATGTTATGGAAACAGGCGTGTTTTGGCGGAAAATTGCGACCGCGGTTGGTAAGGATTATCCGGAGGTTGAACTGGAGCATATGTACGCTGACAACTGTGCGATGCAGCTTGTTCGCGCACCAAAGCAGTTTGACGTAATTGTCACAGATAACCTGTTTGGTGATGTGCTTTCAGATTGTGCAGCGATGCTGACGGGCTCGCTTGGCATGTTGCCATCGGCCTCATTAGGTGCGGCAGATGAAAGCGGTCGTCGACGTGCAATGTACGAGCCCGTGCACGGTTCAGCGCCTGATATTGCGGGCGAAAGCAAAGCCAATCCGCTTGCGACGTTGTTGTCTTTCGCGATGTGCCTTCGCTACTCATTTGATATGGGTGAAGATGCGGACATGCTTGAAAAAGCCTGCGCGAATGTTCTGGATGCGGGGTACCGCACCGGCGACATTATGCAGGACGGCAAGACCTTGGTCTCAACTCAGCAAATGGGTGAGAAAGTCTGCGAAGAGCTGGATAAGCAAGCGGCTTAAAAAACCAACGCGAAAATTATCGGAATCAGGATCGCCGTGGCTAGGCCGTTAAGCCCCATGGCGAGACCTGCGAAGGCGCCCGCGACAGCGTTGACCTGAAGTGCGCGGGCGGTGCCTATCCCGTGTGATGCGACACCCAATGCCAGGCCACGTGCGCGCCAATCTTTGATACGCGCGAGGTTCAGCACCATCGGGCCAAATACGGCACCCGTTATACCGGTTAGAATAACCAGGACGGCGGTTAGGGATGGCAAGCCGCCTAACTGTTCGGCAATCCCCATGGCAATCGGCGCCGTAACGGATTTAGGGGCAATCGAAAGCAAGGTTTCCAGGCTCGCGCCGCCCGCCCAGGCAAACAGATAAGCGCATCCTGCGGCTGATATAGATCCGATCAGCACACCTGAAAGCAATGCAAGGCCTGACTTCCTGAGGATGTCGAGTTGCTGATAAAGCGGGATCGCGAGTGCGACGGTCGCGGGTCCCAATAAGAAATGTACAAATTGAGCGCCTTCGAAATAATCCTGGTACGGAATTTCGGTGAGCCACAGTAAACCGGCAATCAATGCGATGGCGATCGGGACTGGGTTTAACAGGGGATGTCGCCCGCTTTTCTCGTAGAACCAATCGCCAATGACATACGCGCACAATGTGAGCGTTAAACCTGTGAGCGGTTTTTGCGAAAGATAAACCCAGACTTCCGTGAGGTCGGGTGGGTTCATACCTGGTCCTCCGGCCGAATAGACCCGCGACCCAGGCGTTGCATCACCAGCGCGGTAAGAACAATAGCGATAAGGGTCCCGGGGACAATGGCCAGCAAAATAGGCCACCATTCATCAGCAAGGCGAGGGATATGTAGCAACACGCCGACACCTGCGGGCACGAACAGCAGCGCTAGATATTTTAAAAGACCGCCCGCGGTTTCTGATAAGCCATCAGGAAGCCCCCGCCGTACCAATAGACCAATAAATAAAATCGCCATGCCAATCACAGGTCCAGGCACAGGTAAACCTGTGGCAATCTGAATAGTTTCGCCGATCAACTGACAGATCAGGAGCAATGCAATAAATCGGACGGTCATGAATTCCCTGTTTTCTGCATAAAAGGGGATCGCACTTGCGAAAAAAAATTCGTTGGGGTATGGTCCGCGCGAATTCGGTGGAAATCAACCAACCTCATTAGGAAATACCAATGTTTTTTGCGCTGACCACAACGAAAAAGACCAAAACCCTGCACTAGCGGGCGGCTTTTTCGTGTTTTGATGAAACGGCCCGCTGAAATGCTCGCGGGCCGAAGTTGTTTCTGGATGGTGCGCGGGTTCTCAGGGCCCAAAATGGAGAAGAAAAATGGGTTACAAAGTTGCAGTCGTAGGGGCCACGGGAAATGTCGGTCGAGAACTTCTATCAATCATGGCGGAACGCCATTTTCCTGTTAGTGAAGTTGTGCCGCTTGCATCTCACCGGTCAGTTGGCCGAGAGATAAGCTACGGTGATGATGAAATCATAACGGTACAGGATCTGGCGACCTTTGATTTCAAAGGTACGGATATCGTGCTGTCCTCTCCGGGGGCTTCTGTATCGGCAGAATATAGTCCAAAGGCAGCTGCAGCTGGTGCGGTCGTAGTGGACAATACGTCGTTTTGGAGGATGGATCCGGATGTGCCTTTGGTTGTGCCGGAAGTCAATCCAGATGCGATTGCCGGATACACCAAGAAGGGTATTATCGCCAATCCGAACTGCTCAACGATCCAGATGGTTACGGCGATGAAGCCATTACATGACATCGCAAAGATTACGCGGTGTATCGTGTCGACGTATCAGTCTGTTTCGGGATCTGGTAAGGACGCTATGGACGAGTTGTTCAATCAGACCAAAGGTATCTACGTTAATCAGCCGACGGAACAACATCGACAGAAGTTTACAAAGCAGATTGCGTTCAACTGCATTCCACACATTGATTCCTTCATGGATGACGGATCAACCAAGGAAGAGTGGAAGATGATGGTTGAGACCAAGAAAATTCTCGATCCATCGATCAAAGTCCATGCGACGTGCGTTCGGGTGCCTGTATTTGTTGGCCATGGCGAAGCGGTCACACTTGAGTTTGAAAATGCGATTGATGAACATCAAGCCCGCCTTGCTTTTCAACAGGCACCTGGAATCACGGTCGTAGATGAACGTGAGGATGGTGGATATGTCACGCCTAAGGAATGTGCTGGCGAGGATGATGTCTATGTAAGTCGCCTGCGGTCAGATCCAACAGTTGAAAATGGCCTCAGTATGTGGGTTGTCTCTGATAACTTGCGCAAAGGTGCCGCACTTAACACTGTGCAGATCGCTGAGACACTAATCGGCCAGTATATGAAGAATGCAGCATAGGCTGCGAACGAAGTTTTGATCCCGGCGCGAGCTATTCAGGTTTGTCGTCGGGATTAAAGGTCGTATTAATTTCGTCCTGACCCATTTCATTTGATTTTTCTGGTGGTTTCGCTGCCGGGGTCTTTTCTTCTGGCTGATCTTGCCCTCGGCGTTCATCTCCGGAGTATCCCTTTTTCTGACGCCTGCGATCTGGGCCAAAAAATTCTCCGACCCGGACAAATTGCCTGGGCTTTTCAATCACAGCATCAATTCGACTAAATAATGATTTCGGCGATACCGGTTTTACAACATATTCTGTGACGCCTGCGTCGCGTGCCTTAAAGACATGCTCGCGTTCTCGAAATGCCGTCACCATGATGATGGGTACAAAAACATTGGGGCTATCGGGACTTTTGCGAATTCGCCTTGTGAGCTCTAGACCCGAAACTGGCTGCATTTGCCAATCGGTTAAAATCAGATCAACGGGTTTGTCGAGAAAGAACTCCCACGCGCTTTCACCATCTGAAAACGTGTAAATGTTCACAGCGCCAAGCACTTTCAGTATTTGCCGGAGCATGCCTGTGATAAACGACTGGTCGTCCACCACCATGATCGTAATGTCTTTTAGATAATTACTCAAAGATCGGCCCTAAGTAGATATTTCCTCAATTCGCACATCATCTATCTTTTGTGTATTTTCAGCAAGTATACGCGGCAAGTCCAGTTCAATAAGGTTTCGTTCAGACGCATCTTCAACGGCTGATTGAACAAGCGATACAGCATATTGGAATGCATCAATAAACGGTGTGCCACTCGCATGCAGCGCTGTGAAAGCGGCGCTAAGCATGTCACCGGTTCCTTTTGCCTTGAGTGGCAGCAGTGGCGTTCTTGCAGACCACGCATGTGTTTTGGTTATCAAAAGATTTTGTATTGAGTGTTCGTCGAACGGCACAGAAGACACCAAAACGATCTCCGGACCACGCGCTATGACAACGCGCGCCGCGTCAATTGCTTGGTGAGTGCTCTCAATTGAGGTGCTCGCGAGATTGGCAAGTTCAAAGCAATTAGGCATGACAATGTCCGCCATCGGCAAGGCAACATCATTGAAATAGGTCACAATATCCCTATCGACATATATGCCTTCGGCGGTGTCTCCAAAGACAGGATCGAGATAGACATGTGTGATTTTATTTGAGTCTCGGGCACGATCGATAGTCGCTTTGATCGCGTCACCCTGTTTGGCACTTCCTAAATATCCAATCAGCGCCATGCCAGGGGATGTCATCCGTTCCAAAACCTCGGACGATTGTGCGGAAATTTCCTCATCATTTGGTGTCCGTCGGAATGTGGGGCCATGACCCGGGTGATGGCCTAAAACGACAGTATCTATCGGCCAGGCATTAATGCCAAAATGTTGGATTGTCGGGACGGCAATAGCATTGCCAACATATCCCCAGGCGACGCGAGATTGAAACGATAGAATGTCCATGAGATGACCTTGCCACAGTCCATACTCAAATTGTAGTTTATTGCACTGCACCATGACGATTTTTTAGGAGAATTCTTTTGACCGCCGATAAATCCGCCCGCCCACGCCGTTCTGTTCTTTATATGCCTGGGTCAAATGCCCGCGCCCTTGAAAAAGGACGCTCATTGCCAGCAGACGGGCTCATTCTTGATATGGAAGACTCTGTTGCGCCAGAAGCGAAAGCTGAGGCTCGGGCAGGTATTAAGGCGGCGCTTGATCAGGGCGGTTACGGATCACGAGAGATCGGGGTGCGGACGAACGCGTTTGATACAACATGGGGCGACGACGATGTTGTGGCTGTCGCAGGTATGGCTTGTCATGCCGTGGTGTTGCCTAAAGTTGAAACTAAGGAGATGGTTTTGCACGCCGTAGATCTTCTTGAGAAATCGGGCGCGCCTGACGATCAGGCGATCTGGTGCATGATGGAAACCCCACTTGGTATTTTGAACGCCAAAGAAATCGCATTTGCGCATCCGCGCGTTGGATGCCTCGTGATGGGGACATCTGATCTCGCAAAGGATCTGAAATGCCGACATACCCCTGATCGTTTGCCGTTCCTTTATTCATTAGAAGCTTGTGTCTTAGCTGCTCGCGCTGCGGGTATCGCAATTCTGGACGGTGTGCATCTTGATCTGACGGATGATGAGGGGTTTCGCGCATCGTGCGAACAGGGGCGTGATCTGGGGATGGACGGCAAGACACTTATTCATCCTAAAACAATTGATGCAGCAAACGAGGTGTTCGCGCCGTCCGCCGATGAGGTTTCCTGGGCGCAAAAGATTATTGATGCGCATGCTGAGGCAGCTGCCAGCGGAAAGGGGCTTGTCGTTGTTGACGGCAAGCTTATCGAAAACCTGCATGTCGAAGAGGCAAAGCGATTGTTGAGCCTGGCGGACGCTATTGCGGCAAGGAATGCCTGATATGTCGACTAAAACAAATTCTGGAAATTTCTTTGAAGATTTCTCCATTGGTCAGGAATTGCGACATGCAACGCCTCGAACAATTACAGAAGGTGATATTGCCCTTTATACAGCACTTTACGGTGGTCGGTTTGCAGTTCAGTCGTCTGAAGCTTTCGCGATGTCAATTGGCTATCCCAAACAACCCGTCGATGATCTGCTGGCGTTTCATGTTGCGTTTGGCAAGACGGTTTCAGATGTCTCATTGAACGCGGTGGCAAACCTTGGATATGCCGAAGGGACATTTGGCGCGGCCGTTTATGCAGGAGATACCATTAGCACGGTTTCTGAAGTGATCGGCTTGAAGGAAAACTCAAGCGGTAAGACCGGGGTTGTGTATGTGCGTTCGATCGCAACAAACCAACGTGATGAGACGGTCGTCGACTACAAACGCTGGGTCATGGTCAACAAAAAGAGCATAGACAGTCCGGCACCTGAAACCGTTGTACCTAAATTTAACGAGGCCCTTTCGCCAGACCAGATTTCTGTTCCTGAGGGCTTGATCTTTAGTGACTATGATCTCGATCTATCGGGCAGCACTGATCTCTGGGATGACTATGACGTCGGTGAGAAAATCAACCATGTGGACGGCATGACAATCGAAGAAGCCGAACACATGATGGCAACACGGCTCTATCAGAACACGGCCAAGGTTCATTTCAATCAGCATGCGCAATCCGAGGGGCGGTTTGGGCGCCGATTAATCTATGGTGGGCATGTCATTTCAATTACGCGTGCATTGTCGTTCAACGGACTTGCAAATGCTTTTCATATCGCAGCCATAAATGGCGGCGCACATACTAACCCTATTTTTGCAGGTGATACGGTTTATGCCTGGTCCGAGATCTTGGATAAGGCGCCATGCCCCAATCGGGACGACTTGGGTGCCCTGCGGGTAAGAACAGTCGGAATCAAGGACTGTCTGTCCGACGAATTTCCGTACAAGGATGATGCAGGAAAATATTCATCTGACGTAGTTCTTGATTTTGATTACTGGGTTTTGATGCCACGCTGAGAATTTGGCGTCCGCAAATAATAAAAGAGGCGTCAGTGGTATCAGTCCTGGGAAACTTCAACCACACACCGCTGGTTCGGTGCACCTGACGCCTCTTGGAGCCGGCCAGGCTCCGTTCGCACGTGAAACGCCATGCCATTCATATCAACAAGGACGCACCCTGGGCAGAGATCGACCCTTGTTGAATATTTCTGAATAGTCGCATTTGCATGCGGCATCCAAAAAGCACTCTGTCACCATGACACACTCTTCACCTTCCCTGGGCGGTAAGCCGAAGAGACTGGCCTGTCATAGACAGGCCAGAACGTGCACGCGGCGTTGAAATTTCAAGACAGGTCCAGATGTTCCTGAACTCGAAACGACAACCGAGATAGTTTGGCGAACCAATTACCCCGCGACGACGCATTAACGTACGGCAGTGAGGATGCGCTGTATTGAAGCGTGGGACTATCTCGAAAAGCGGGGGTAAGCACTGATTCCTGTGCAAAACTGTGAGACTTTTCCCCAATCTATCCACAGGTTGTCCACACTTTGATGGATTGTTTGGCTGTAAAGTCAGCGTTTTCAGTTGGTTAAAGGATTTGTCGAAAATCTCGATTGTTGAACTCAGAAACGCGTAAAAACCGCAAAATAGAAAGTGATGACGTTGGGGATTGCAATGCCGGTTTGTTGCAATGCACCCAAGGCGTTGACTTGCGTGAAGGCGACAGGTACCAATTGTTGCATAAATTTCAGCGCCAATTGGGCGCTTCCGAAGGAAAGGCATTTCAGATGACGACGCGAAATCGCCCCGTCTCCCCACATTTGCAGGTATATCGACCGCAAATCACTTCCATACTGTCGATCACTCACCGTATCACCGGTGTCGCGCTTTGTTTCGGCGCTATATTGCTCACGTATTGGTTGATGTCAGCGACTTATGGCGCCGAAGCTTATGCCACTGCTCAGGCGATATTGGGGTCCTGGTTTGGTCGGCTGGTTTTATTCGGTGTGGTCTTTTCACTTTGGTTCCACCTTGCCAATGGCATTCGGCATCTAGTCTGGGATGCGGGATTTGGTTTTGAAATGGATCAACTCCGCAAAAGTGGTCTTGCTGTTGTTGCGGTCTCGATTGTGATGACGCTGGTCACATTTTTCGCAGCCTATTCGGCAGGAGGTTGATCATGGAATACCGCTCGCAACTGGGTCGTGTCCGGGGCCTTGGCTCAACGCAGGAAGGTGCGCACCATTTCTGGGTGCAACGTGTCACCGGTGTTGCTCTCGTTCCTCTGGTTATCTGGTTTGTTTTTGCCGCGATGGGGATGGTTGGAGCCGATCTCGAAACGTTCAGAACGTGGGTTGGCACGCATTACAATCCGGTTTTGCTGATACTTTTAATTCTCGCGATGTTCCATCACGCCCAACTTGGCCTCCAGGTCGTCATTGAAGATTATGTTCATGGCGAAGCGGCGAAAATTACATTGTTGATCCTAACCAAGTTTGCGGTCGTACTTATCGGTGGGTGCGCTATTTTTGCGGTCATCCGCATGACCTTCGGGAGCTAGTTTCGGAATGCCTCAGTCTTACGAGATCGTTGATCATAAATATGATGTTATTGTTGTCGGTGCCGGAGGTGCTGGGCTTCGCGCGACGCTTGGCATGGCGGCGGCTGGTCTAAAAACCGCTTGCATCAGTAAAGTCTTCCCGACCCGTTCTCACACAGTTGCCGCCCAAGGCGGTATCAGTGCATCGCTTGGCAATATGGCTGAAGACAATTGGAAATGGCATATGTACGACACCGTCAAAGGGGCGGACTGGTTAGGTGACCAGGATGCGATCGAGTACATGTGCCGTGAAGCTGTTCCTGCGATCTATGAGCTTGAACATTTCGGCGTGCCGTTCTCTCGAACTGATGAAGGTAAGATTTATCAGCGACCATTTGGTGGGCACATGGCGAACTTTGGTGAAAAGCCTGTTCAGCGAGCCTGCGCTGCTGCCGACCGGACAGGCCATGCGATTTTGCATACGCTTTACCAGCAGTCTTTGAAAAACGACGCTGAATTTTTCATCGAATATTTTGCGATTGATTTGATCATGGATGATGACGGTGCGTGCCAAGGTGTGGTCGCATGGAATCTTGATGACGGGAAATTGCATCGCTTTCAGGCACATATGACAGTGCTAGCAACGGGTGGATATGGTCGCGCGTATTTCTCTGCGACTTCTGCGCACACATGTACCGGTGACGGAAACAGTATGGCGGCGCGCGCCGGAATACCGCTTCAGGATCAAGAGTTTGTGCAGTTTCACCCCACAGGCATTTATGGGGCCGGGTGTCTGATTACGGAGGGTGCTCGTGGTGAAGGCGGTTACCTGACCAATTCAAAAGGCGAACGCTTTATGGAGCGATATGCACCCACCGCCAAAGATTTGGCCAGCCGCGATGTCGTATCTCGCGCAATGACAGTGGAAATTCGTGAAGAGCGTGGCATTGGTGATCAGGCTGATCACATTCATCTGCATCTAGAACATCTTGGCGCGGACGTTTTGAACAAACGTTTGCCAGGTATTACAGAGACTGCGCGGATTTTCTCAGGCGTCGATGCGACGAAAGAGCCTATCCCTGTGTTGCCGACTGTTCACTACAATATGGGCGGTGTTCCAACGAACTACCGTGGAGAAGTTATTGCCCCAACCGAAGATGAACCAGATCGTGTGAATCCAGGAATCATGGCAATTGGTGAATGTGCATCGGCCTCTGTTCATGGTGCGAACCGGCTTGGAACGAATTCATTGCTTGATCTTGTTGTGTTTGGTCGGGCTGCGGCTATTCGGGCGTCAGAACTCGTAAAGCCTGGCGCAACATTGCCGCCGCTGAATATGGCGTCTGCGGATAAGGCAGTGGCGCGCTTCGATAAGGTCCGCCATTCAGATGGCGACATACCGACAGCAAAAATTCGTGATGAACTGCAGCGTGTAATGCAAAACAATGCCGCAGTATTCCGGACGTCAGAAGTCCTGAAAGAAGGCGTCGAGAAACTTGATGAAGTCACGGCAAAGATGACAGATGTCAAAGTGCATGACCGTTCGCTGATTTGGAATTCCGATCTGGTTGAAACTCTTGAGCTGACCAATCTGGTTCCAAATGCGGTATCAACGATGTATTCGGCTGAAGCGCGTCATGAGAGCCGAGGTGCCCACGCCCATGAAGATCATCCTGACCGTGATGATAAGGTGTGGATGAAGCACTCTCTTGCATGGATTGATGAAGATGGTGGCTGCAAATTGAGCTATCGCCCGGTTCACGAATACACGCTGACGGACGAAGTTGAATATATTGAACCCAAAGCACGGGTCTACTGAGGAAGGTTTGAGACATGGTTGAATTTACACTCCCGGCCAATTCAAAAATCACCGAAGGGAAGACCTTTAAGGCGACGGGTGGCGGCAATATCAAATCGTTTAAGGTGTATCGCTGGGATCCTGATAGCGGGGAGACACCTCGCCTTGATACCTTCGAAGTCGATTTGGACAAATGTGGTCCAATGGTCCTTGATGCGCTGATCAAGATTAAGAACGAAATTGATCCAACATTGACGTTCCGTCGATCATGCCGTGAGGGTGTTTGTGGTTCTTGCTCGTTTAATATTGATGGAACGAACACACTCGCGTGTACGAAGTCGATTGATGAAATCAAAGGTGACGTAAAAATCTATCCGTTACCTCATATGCCAGTGATCAAGGACCTCGTCCCTGATCTGAATGTGCCATATGCACAGTACCGCTCAATTGAGCCTTGGCTTCAGGCCGACACACAAGCGCCAACCACTGAGCGTCTGCAAAGCCCTGAAGAGCGAGACAAGCTGGATGGTTTGTGGGAATGTATTTTGTGTTTCTGCTGCCAGACATCATGCCCAAGCTATTGGTGGAACGGTGATCGTTATCTAGGCCCTGCTGTTTTGCTTCAGGCCTATCGATGGATCGCAGATAGTCGCGACGAGGCGACGGGTAAACGCCTGGACGATTTGGATGATCCGTACCGTTTGTTCCGGTGTCATACGATTATGAACTGCACAAATACCTGTCCAAAGGGTCTTAATCCTGGACGCGCAATCGCAGAAATCAAAAAGGCACTTGTTCAGCGTCGCTGAACCAGTGCCTTTGATCTCACTTTAAAAAACGGTCGTGTTACTTCAGGTCGATTGATCCGTTTATATCAGCATTTAACCCAAGGCTCTCTATGCTTAGGGTGACTTTTGCTTCAATAGTTTCATCGCCGGAAAGTTTGCCACTCTCGACGGCAGCTCTCACCGCGCTCTCGATCTCGCGTTGCGATGTGACTCCGACGTTCTTGAGAAATTTCCGCACCTGCATGTTAAAAACGTCTTCATCCATTTGATGTCTCCTCGAAAAATAAATGGCTCTGTGAATTGACCGGATAACGGCCCTTTCCAACAGACCATTTTTCCATAACTGTAGCTCGTCTCTTTATGAATATAAGAGTGCACTGCCTCATGGACAATGACAGATAAACGGATTGCGCAATGTATATACCTAAGCATTTTTCCAACGAAGATTTGGCGCTTGCTCACAAGCTGATTGCAGAAAATGCGTTTGGGTTATTGATTTCCCAAGCCGGGGACCCGTCGGCTGCGTCGGAACTTAGTCATATTCCTATGCTGCATATTGAAGATGGTACGGATTACGGTCACCTCATTGGTCATGTGGCAAAAGCAAACCCACATTGGAAATCGTTTGATGGGCAGGCGACGGCTATCGCTGTTTTCTCTGGTCCGCACGCGTATATCTCCCCGAACTGGTATGCAAATAAGGCGTTAGTGCCTACTTGGAACTATGCTGCTGTTCATGTGCATGGAATACCTGAGATCGTATCTGACGACAGCGGTGCGGAGGAAATTCTACGAAAACTAGTTGCGGCCTTTGAGCATGACGGGACAGGAAACTGGTCAATGGATCAGTTGCCTGAAGGGAACATCCAAAGTCAACTAAAGGGTATCGTTGCTTTTAAAATCCCTGTCTCGAGTTTTGAAATCAAAGTGAAGATGAGCCAAAACCGTGGCGCGAAGGATATCGCGGGCGTGATTTCAGCGCTTGGCCAAAGTAATCGAGAGATTGATCAGGCGACAGCTGAAATGATGAAAAACCTAAACAAGGGTTCTTCAGATTAGTGATAAAGAAACCGTTCTTTATCTGCTGCACCAACCCATTTTGATTTCATTGAACCTGCGCACAAGATCACATTGAAGCATCGGTTCCCAAACGATACTCTTACGACCTGACTGAATGTGAATACATTTGTCGGCAACGATGCATATCGTGACTCGAAAGAGGATGTCACGATATCGGGCATTTTATCCATCCGTTGCGCGGCGCAAATGACAGGTTGAATAACAATAATATGTCGTCACCTCAGACCGTATATGTCGAACTGGTTGCAAGTGGCGTGATCAATGCCGATCCAGCTCAATCACGTGCAATGGCTGCTCTGAGCCGCCTTGGTGATGATCTTTACGAATACGACGACCAGATGGGCAAGCAGGGTTGGGCTGCGCGCCTGGGTATAGGCAAGAAAAAGCGAAAGCCGCCGAAAGGACTTTATCTGTGGGGAGGCGTTGGTCGGGGCAAATCCATGATCATGGATTTGTTTTACGAACATGTGCCGATCAAACGAAAACAGCGCGTTCACTTCCATGCTTTCATGCAGGAAGTCCATCGTCGTCTGCATGCTTTCCGTGAAGCACAAAAGGCCGGAAAGGTTTCAGATGAAAAGGACCCGGTTCCGGCGTTGGCGCGGGTCATTTCAGAGCAGGCGTGGTTGCTGTGCTTTGACGAATTTCATGTCACTGACATTGCCGACGCAATGATACTTGGGCGTCTGTTCGAATGTTTGTTTGAGCAAGGAGTTGTTGTCGTTTCAACGTCTAACCGTCATCCGAAGGATTTATATAAGGACGGGCTTCAACGAGATCGATTTTTGCCGTTCATTGATATTCTTATCGATCGGATGGACATCATGGAAGTTGTCGCAGAACGGGATTATCGACTTGAGCGACTACAGGGAATGGATGCGTACATAACGCCTTCAGGACCAGACGCAGATGCAAAGCTGGAAGAAAATTTTGCCTCACTTACCATCGGTGCCACAGCGGCTGCGACAACTTTTGAAGTGAATGGGCGCATTGTTGACATTGCGAAGACAGCAGAGGGTGTTGCCTTCGTTGATTTTGAAGAGTTGTGTGCAAAGCCATTGGGCCCAGGAGATTATCTTGCGATTGCGGTCCGGTTTCATACAGTGATTTTACGCAATATCCCGCGCCTGGGGCCAGAAAACCGAAACGAGGCAAAACGGTTTGTGACACTGGTTGATGCGCTGTATGAGGCCAAAGTGAATTTCATATGTTCGGCTGCTGTTCCGCCAACGGAATTATACAATCAAGGCGATGGGGCGTTTGAGTTTGAACGCACCGTATCGCGGCTTATGGAAATGCAATCTCCTGAATACATTGCGCTCCCACATCAAAAATAACGTGCCGCCAAGATGTTGGCGACAACTTCCCTTTCACCAATAACAAACGACCAACGCGAGATTGACTTGATATTTATGGACTTTTTGGTCCAAAAAATGGGTGAATCCTTGCCCTGTTTTGGGAAAGGCGTTACGAATCCATAGTATGGGCGTAATGGGTGCCCAATGACTTTCATAGAAACGCTACAGGAACGGATTAATGGCAAGAAACAAAATCGCGCTGATTGGTGCAGGAAATATTGGCGGCACGCTCGCGCATCTTATTGGACTTAAAGAACTGGGTGACGTCGTTTTATTCGATATTGCTGATGGTATTCCGCAAGGTAAGGCTCTCGATATTGCTGAAAGCGCGCCAGTCGAAGGTTTTGATAGTGCCATGTCAGGTGCGAAAAGCTACAGCGCGATTAAAGGTGCGGATGTCATCATCGTCACAGCTGGCGTTGCACGTAAGCCTGGTATGAGCCGCGACGACTTGATCGGCATTAACACGAGTGTGATGGAGCAGGTTGGCGCTGGCATTAAAAAGTATGCACCGAAGGCATTTGTTATCTGCATTACGAACCCACTTGATGTGATGGTTATGGTTTTGCGGAACGCATCCGGCTTGCCACACAATAAGGTCGTCGGCATGGCAGGCGTGCTCGATAGTGCCCGGTTCCAATACTTCCTGGCTGAAGCGATGAATGTATCTGTCGAAGACGTGACCGCATTTGTTCTTGGTGGTCATGGCGACTCGATGGTGCCATCTGTTCGTTATTCAACAGTTGCAGGTATCCCGCTTCCTGATCTGATCAAGATGAAGTGGATTACACAGAAGCAAGTTGACGACATTGTTCAACGAACCCGCATGGGTGGTGGTGAGATTGTTGCCTTGCTGAAGACCGGCTCTGCCTTTTACGCACCGGCATCGTCCGCAATTGCAATGGCTGAAAGTTATCTCAAGGACAAGAAACGCGTCCTTCCGTGTGCGGCATATTTGAATGGCGAATATGGTGTCAAAGGCATGTACGTTGGTGTTCCAACTGTGATAGGCGCAAAAGGTGTTGAGCGTATTGTTGAGATCAAGCTTGATGCATCAGAGCGTTCAATGTTCAAGAAATCTGTTAAGGCTGTCCAGGATTTGATGGCGACAACAAACAGTCTTAAGGCGGCTGCAAAAAAGAAGCCTGCCAAAAAGACAGCAAAGAAAAGTGCAGCTAAGAAGAAGTAAAAAGTAACAAAGACCGAGAGAAACACCGCTCCCGGGCATATCCGGGGGCGGATAAAACGGGGATAGGTCATGAATATTCACGAGTATCAGGGCAAACAATTGCTCGCAAAATATGGCGTTGCGGTTCCGCGGGGGCACGTTGCGTATACAGCCGATGAAGCGGCGAAAGCGGCTGAAGAGTTGGGCGGCGGTATTTGCGTCGTAAAATCACAAATTCATGCGGGCGGCCGTGGCGCTGGTAGATTTGAAGGTAAGCCCGACGGAAAAGGCGGTGTTCGCGTTTCCAAGTCTGTCGATGAAGTGAGGGCCAATGCTGAGGAAATGCTTGGGCATATCCTGATTACCAAACAGACAGGGCCGGCTGGCAAAGAGGTAAAGCGTCTTTATATTGAAGAAGGATGCGACATCGCTCGCGAACTCTATCTCGGAATGCTGTTGGATCGTGAGACATCTCGATTGACGATCATGGCTTCGACCGAGGGCGGCATGGAAATCGAAGAAGTCGCACATGATACGCCGGAAAAAATCATCAAAGTGGCAGTTGATCCTGCGACCGGTATTATGCCTTTCCATACGCGACAAATCGCTTTCGCGCTTGGCCTGGAAGGCGCTCAGATTAAGTCAGCATCGAAGTTTATCATGGCGCTTTATAAAGCGTTCAATGAGCTCGACTGCTCAATGGTTGAGATCAACCCGCTGGTGGTTACCGGTTCTGGTGACGTGATCGCGCTCGATGCAAAAGTTAACTTCGACGACAACGCCCTTTACCGGCATCCTGATGTTGAAGAAATGCGTGACGAAGATGAAGAAGATCCGGCGGAACTTGAAGCCGCAAAGCACGAACTGAACTATATCAAGTTGGATGGCTCGATTGGCTGTATGGTCAATGGTGCGGGCCTTGCCATGGCAACAATGGATATTATTCAGTTGTACGGCAGTTCCCCAGCAAACTTCCTCGACGTAGGTGGTGGTGCGACGAAAGAGCGCGTCACCGAAGCGTTCAAAATCATTCTGGGTGACTCGAATGTCGAGGGCATCTTAGTTAATATCTTCGGCGGCATTATGCGATGCGATGTGATCGCTGAAGGTGTGGTTGCCGCGGCGAAGGAAGTGAATATCTCAGTGCCTTTGGTGGTTCGTCTTGAAGGCACGAACGTCGAGAAGGGCAAACAAATTATGGCTGAAAGCGGCCTTCCTATTATTTCTGGTGACAATCTAAGTGATGCCGCCGAAAAAATTGTCAAAGCCGTGAAGGAGGCCTCCTGATGTCCGTACTAGTAAACAAAAATACCAAGGTCATCTGCCAGGGCTTCACGGGTGCACAAGGTACTTTCCATTCAGAGCAGGCCATAGCCTATGGCACGAAAATGGTTGGTGGTGTAACGCCGGGCAAAGGCGGGACGACGCATCTTGATCTGCCTGTGTATGATACCGTCGCTGAAGCGGTGGACACGACTGGTGCAAACGTCTCGGTGATTTACGTGCCGCCACCGTTCGCTGCTGATGCCATTCTTGAGGCTATCGACGCAGAAGTTGAGTTGGCTGTCTGTATCACCGAAGGGATTCCGGTTCTGGATATGGTTCGTGTCAAGCGTGCCCTTGAAACATCAAACACGCGTCTCATTGGGCCCAACTGCCCAGGTATCATTACCCCTGACGAGTGCAAAATCGGCATTATGCCAGGCCACATCCATCGCAAAGGATCTGTCGGTATTGTGTCCCGATCCGGTACGTTGACATATGAAGCGGTTGCTCAGACGACGGCAGTGGGTCTTGGGCAAACGACTTGTATCGGTATTGGTGGCGACCCTGTTAATGGGACGAACTTCATCGATTGCTTGGAACTCTTCTTAGGCGATGACGAAACCGAAAGCATTGTCATGATCGGTGAGATCGGTGGATCTGCCGAGGAAGACGGTGCCCAATTGCTTAAAGACAGCAAAACCAAGAAACCCGTCGTTGGATTTATTGCTGGATTGACGGCGCCTCCGGGCCGTCGCATGGGCCATGCGGGTGCTATTATTTCTGGTGGTAAAGGTGGCGCCGAAGACAAAATCGAAGCCATGAAGTCCGCAGGTATTCATGTTACCGACAGCCCCGCTGGTATCGGTGAGACGATGATGATAGCACTTGGGGGATAAGCCTGGGAATGACACCTAAAGCTGTCGACATAAACACAACCGTCGCGTCTCTCCCTTGGTTAAAGGGGCGCACGCCTCAGACAGATGGTGCTGAGGCCGCCAAGGCGTTCGCGACGATCGCGGAAACCGAAACCGGTGGTGTTTTTACAGGTAGTTTTGAAGGGCAAAGCGCCTGGGAGCGTCATTCAAATGGCGATGAGCTGGTTCAGATTATCGCTGGTGAAACTGAATTGACCATCATTCAGGATGATGCGCCGATTGTTCTAAGAATGAAGGCTGGCATGGTGACAGTGGTGCCGAGAGGCTGCTGGCATCAGTTCAATGCGCCGACCGGGGTGACGGTCCTCACGATGACACCACAACCAACGGAACATACATCCGAAGATATTCTGGCCAGAGCTGGCTAGGGAGAGGTCACGCTGTCCGTAATGGACCGCTTAAAAATTAAAAATAAGCCGATACGCGACGTATAAATTGGATCGGCAAAACAGAGAGTAGGGAGGCGCTGAGCAGGCGCGATAAATATGGACGGAATGGACCCGACACAATTCCTGTTTTCAGGTAACCAGGTATACGTTGCTGAGCTTTATGAGCGCTATCTTGATGACCCGCATTCAGTTGATCAACGATGGCAGGAGTTCTTTGCGGAACTCGCCGATGACGCAAATGAAATAACAGCAGAGATGCGCGGTGCATCCTGGGCACCTTCAGATGCGAGTGTCCTGGGTCAGGGTTCATTGGAGACGCTCTCCGAGCAGATGAGCGCCGGACAACAAATTGCCGGGGAACAAGTACAGCACGCACAGCCGATGGCGAGTGGACGTCAGGTGCGGGAAGCGACACTGGATAGTATCCGAGCGTTGATGTTGATCCGTGCGTATCGCGTGCGTGGGCATCTAAGGGCAAAGCTGGACCCGCTCGGCTTACAAGAGCAAACGGAAAATCCAGAGCTTGATCCAATGTCTTACGGTTTTCAGGATAAGGATTTAGATCGACCAATCTTCATCAACTATGTGCTGGGCCTCGAACAGGCGACCTTGCGCGATATCATGAAGGTCCTAGAGAAAACCTATTGTGGTTCTATAGGCGTAGAATTTATGCACATTCAGGATCCGGATGAAAAATCCTGGATTCAAGAGCGCATTGAACGCATCAGGAATCAGCCTGACTTTACGACAATGGGCAAGAAGGCGATTTTGAACCGTCTGGTAGAGACAGAGGGTTTTGAGAAATTCCTAGATAAAAAGTTTACAGGAACCAAGCGATTTGGCCTGGATGGAGGCGAGAGTCTCGTGCCGGCAATGGAGCAGATTTTCAAACGCGGATCGCAGATCGGGGTTGAGGAAATTGTTCTGGGCATGGCCCACCGCGGTCGCCTGAATGTGCTGGCGAACGTCATGTCCAAGCCTTTTCAGGCGATCTTCCATGAGTTCAAAGGCGGCTCGTCAAAACCGGAAGATGTTGGCGGCTCAGGGGATGTTAAGTATCACCTCGGCTCTTCGTCAGACCGGGTATTCGATGGGCGTTCAGTGCATTTATCTTTGACCGCAAACCCGTCGCACCTCGAATGCGTGAATACGGTTTGCCTCGGTAAAGTTCGTGCAAAGCAACGTCAGAAGAACGATAGCGAGCGCGAAAAGGTCATGGCGCTGCTGCTGCATGGCGATGCAGCGTTTGCCGGACAGGGTCTTGTTCCCGAGTCTCTCGATCTTTCGGGCCTCAAAGGATATCAGACAGGTGGTACAATCCATATCATCATTAATAACCAGATTGGCTTCACAACGAATCCAAAACATTCGCGCTCATCACCTTATTGCTCCGATGTTGCGAAAACAGTCGCTGCGCCAATTTTCCATGTGAATGCAGATGACGTCGAAGCCGTGGTTCATGTGTCCCGGATCGCGACAGAGTATCGTCAGAAATTCAAAAAAGACGTCGTCATTGATATGATTTGTTATCGCAGGCACGGGCACAACGAAGGCGATGAGCCCATGTTTACCCAGCCACTGATGTACAAAAAGATTGGTGCGCATCCGACGACGCGGGAAATTTATTCACAAAAGTTGGTGCATGAAGGGGTAATGACCCAAGAAGAGGTTGATAGTGAAAACGCCGCTTTCCAGACCTATCTTGAGGAAGCTTTTGAGGCCGCAGGCGGCTATAAGGCAAATAAAGCGGATTGGCTCGACGGTGCTTGGGCTGGGATGTCCGTCGCATCAGGCGAAGATCGCCGTGGCCTGACCGGAGTTCCACTTGAGCGATTACTTGAGGTGGGCGCGGGCCTGACCAGTACGCCGGATAACTTTAACGCCAACCCTAAAATCGTCCGCCAGTTGGAAAACAAACGGAAGATGATTGATACCGGAGAGGGGATCGATTGGGCGACGGGCGAAGCGCTTGCGTTCGGTACATTGCTCTTGGAAGGTCATCCAGTCCGATTATCTGGACAAGACTCTGAGCGTGGAACGTTCTCGCAACGGCATTCTGTCCTTGTAGATCAGACGAATGAGAACCGGCACACGCCGCTGAACAATTTGAGATTTGGACAAGCACCTTATGAGGTTTTAAATAGCCCGCTTTCAGAAGCAGGTGTACTTGGGTTCGAGTATGGTTATTCACTGGCAGAGCCTGGAATGCTTGTATTGTGGGAAGCGCAGTTCGGCGATTTCGCAAATGGTGCGCAGGTTATTATTGACCAGTTTATCAGTTCCGGCGAAGCCAAGTGGCTTCGTATGTGCGGTTTGGTCATGCTGCTGCCTCATGGCTACGAAGGTCAGGGGCCGGAGCACTCGTCTGCGCGATTGGAGCGATATTTACAGTTGTGTGCCGAAGACAATATGCAGGTTTGCAACTGCACCACGCCAGCCAACTACTTCCATGTCCTGCGCCGACAGATTCATCGAGAATTCCGGAAGCCGCTGGTGCTAATGACACCTAAGTCATTGTTACGCCATAAACGGGCCGTGTCCAAAATTGAGGAAATGGCCGAGGGAACAAGTTTCCATCGGGTCCTTTGGGACGAAGGTGAATTTGTTGCCGACAGCAAGATCAAGCAGGTCGTGTTGTGCTCAGGCAAGGTGTACTACGACCTTGCTGAGGAGCGCGACAAGCGCGGTATCAAGGATATTTACATTCTGCGTGTTGAACAGCTTTATCCGTATCCGGAAAAGGCGCTTGAAAATGAATTGTCGCGCTTCCCGAATGCACGGCTTGTATGGTGTCAGGAAGAGCCAAGGAATATGGGAAGCTGGACATATATCCGCGAGCCTTTGGAAGAACATCTAAGCAAGATGGGACGCTCAGAAACGACAATTCGCTATACAGGACGCGACGCCGCTGCAGCGCCCGCAACGGGTCTTGCCAGCAAGCATGCCGCTCAACAGGCAGCGCTTGTTGATGATGCGTTAACGATCGAAAGTCGGGGCGGCAAATCATCGGGTCGTGTCGTCAAATCCACGGCGAAACCTGCCAAGAAAAAAGCGCCCGCTAAGAAAAAGTCACCGGCAAAGAAAACAGCATCGAAGAAGCCTGCCGCCAAGAAATCCGCGGCTAAAAAGGCTTCACGTAAATAATTGATGACCCAGATATAGATCGAGGAACGAGAACATGGCTATAGAAATCAAAGTCCCGACACTTGGGGAATCAGTAACTGAAGCAACAGTCGCCAAGTGGTTTAAACAGCCTGGCGATGCCGTCGCGCTGGATGAAGCTGTCTGTGAACTTGAAACAGACAAAGTAACGATCGAAGTCAATTCACCCTCTGCTGGGGCGTTGAAGGACATCGTTGCAGCGGAAGGCTCAGACGTCGGCGTTGGCGCACTGTTGGCGACCTTGGACGAGGGGGCTGAAGGCGCCGCCGCATCCCCGCCGCCGCCGGCAGAAGAAAAGGCTGAGACGCCTGCGCCTGCTGCGGCAAAGGAAGAGCCAAAGGCTTCTCCGCCGCCACCACCACCACCTCCGCCGCCAGCGGCTCAGCCAGCGGCCGCACAACCTGCGCCCGCAGCGGCAAATCGCCCACCGTTATCACCGGCTGTTCGCAAGCTCGTTGACGATAATGATCTTGATGCGTCGTTGATCAAAGGAACAGGGCCTGATGATCGTGTCACAAAGGGTGACGTTCAAAAGGCGATTGAGGACGGCTCAGCAAAGAGACGCGCGATGACAGCGCCGGCGCAATCGGCTCAAAGCTCACTTGGCTTTACCCCGTCTTCTGAAATGCCACCACGCCCGGAAGATCCGCGCGAAGAACGCGTAAAGATGACAAAACTACGTAAGGTTATCGCGGGTCGCCTAAAGCAAGCCCAGAACACAGCTGCAATGCTCACAACCTGGAATGAGGTTGATATGGGTGCGGCAATGGAATTGCGTTCGGCATACAAAGATAACTTTGAAAAGAAGCACGGCGTACGCCTAGGCTTCATGTCTTTCTTTGTGCGGGCTGCAGTCATTGCGCTGAAGGAATGGCCAGCAATCAACGCCGAGATTTATGGCGAAGAGCTGATTTACAAGAACTACTATAATGTTGGTGTCGCTGTTGGTACGCCGAACGGTCTTGTTGTGCCTGTTTTGAAAGATGCGGACGACATGCGCTTCGCTGAAATTGAAGGTACGATCTCTGACTTCGGTCGACGTGCACGTGATGGAAAGCTCGGCATGGACGACATGATGGGTGGCACTTTCACGATTTCAAACGGTGGCGTCTTTGGATCTTTGAATTCGATGCCCATTTTGAATGTGCCGCAATCAGCTATTCTCGGCATGCATAAAATTCAAAAACGCCCAATGGCGGTCGGCGACAAGGTTGAAATTCGCCCGATGATGTATCTGGCGCTGAGCTATGATCACCGTATCGTTGATGGTCGAGAAGCCGTCTCATTCCTGGTTCGCATGAAAGATCTGATTGAAGATCCACAGCGCATTATGCTGGACGTGTAACTCGACCGCCGCTTGGAAAATTGAATAAGACTCAGGCGCTGATCTGAGGAAAGGTAAATTATGAGTGATACATATGACGTTGTAATCGTTGGCGGTGGGCCGGGTGGCTATGTCGCTGCTATTCGTGCGGCACAACTTGGTATGAAAACAGCTGTTGTCGAAAAGCGCGGTAAATTAGGCGGCACCTGCCTCAACGTTGGTTGTATCCCATCCAAGGCGTTGCTGCAGTCGTCTCACCATTATGAGATGGCCAATCACGAATTTGCTGATCATGGCATTAAGGCGCAAGTGTCGCTTGATTTGAAGACCATGCTTGGACGCAAAGATAAGGTCGTTGAAGATTTGACCGGTGGTATCGAGTTCTTGATGAAAAAGAACAAGATTGATTACGTCATTGGCGCAGGTGAAATCACCGCGAAGGGCGAAGTCACTGTAAAGCCATCTGGCAAAGGCGCAAAAAAACAGGTTCTCAAAACAAAAAATATTATCATCGCGACAGGCTCTGAATCGACGCCGCTTAAAGGTGTCGATGTTGATGAGAAACAGATTGTGACGTCGACAGGGGCGCTTGCGCTGGGAAAAGTGCCTAAGTCCTTGGTGGTCATTGGTGCTGGTGTGATTGGCTTGGAACTAGGTTCGGTCTGGCGTCGCCTGGGTGCGGACGTGACCGTCGTTGAGTTCTTGGATGTTGTGCTTCCGGGTATGGACGGCGAGGTGTCTAAACAGATGAAGCGGACGCTGTCCAAGCAAGGCATCAAATTCAAGATGAAGACAAAAGTGACTGGCGCGAAGACGGCGAAATCGGGTGTTACCCTCAGCATGGAAGCCAGCGATGGTGGAAAGGCAGAAAAAGTGAAAGCCGATGTTGTCTTAGTATCGATCGGACGCCGCCCGTATATCGATGGTCTTGGTCTCGATAAAGTTGGCGTGGATGTTTCGGATCGCGGATTTGTCAATGTCGATGCGGATTTTCAGACCAACGTTGAAGGCATCTATGCCATTGGTGATGTCATCGGAGGGGCGATGCTTGCGCACAAGGCCGAAGATGAAGGGGTTGTCTGTGTCGAGATCATGGCGGGTCAGACCGGCCATATCGATTATGGATCTATTCCCGGTATCGTATACACGCACCCCGAGGTTGCCGCTGTCGGTAAGACCGAAGAGCAGCTGAAAGAAGCTGGCGTGAAGTATAAATCAGGCAAGTTTCCGTTTTCCGCCAATTCTCGTGCGCGCTGTAACGCGGATGCAGAGGGATTTGTGAAGATATTGGCGGACGCCGATACAGACCGTGTCCTTGGCTGTCATATCATTGGCCCGCAAGGTGGAGACTTGATTCAGGAAGTCGTGAACGTGATGGAGTTCGGTGGTTCCGCTGAGGACATTGCACGTATCTGCCACGGGCACCCTGGATTACCTGAGGCCGTTAAAGAAGCGGCATTGGGTGTGGATGGACGCGCGATACATATCTGATGATTCTTTGATTTGAAGGCTGCTAAGTTTCTGGCAGAGATTGCTCAAACCTATTTATTTCGACAATTCTAGAAATATAGTTGAATTATCGAAAATATCAGCCTATAAATGCGATTATGGATGAAATAACTGCCACTGATTGTTTTGCAGCCCTTGGACACCCGACACGCTTGCAATTGTTTCGGGCCCTGGTCCGTGCGGGTGATGATGGTGCGCCGGTTGGTGCATTGCAGGACGAACTGGATGTGCCAGCGTCAACGTTGTCGCATCATGTTCAGGCTTTGGCGCGCGCCGGATTAGTGCATCAGCAGCGCAATGGTCGCGTGCTTACGACCCGCGCTAATTATGGCACGATGGATGAATTGATTTCTTTTTTAACTGAGAGTTGTTGCCAGGGATTGGTACCTGAAGGAGCGGAAGATGAGTGAAACGATCGTTGAGCAATCTAAGCCGGATATGAATGCCAATTCTTGCTGTGGTCCAGCGCCTACGAAAGCTGATGACCCCGTTATTAAACGCGTGTTCACAGCCATAAAGAACAACATGGCCATCTCGGTCACAGGTGTCCTGTTTGCCGTTTTAGTGATTTTCGATACGGCACAAGTACCTGAAACGATCAAATTTGTGCTTCAGAACCTTTTGCAAATTGCACCGTTTTTAGGTCTCGCAATTGGTCTGGCCGCGTATGCTAAGGCATCTGGTGCGGACGGATTGATCGCCCATGTGTTCTCTGGGCGGCTTGGTCTGATGATTGTCGCTGCCGCACTATTTGGTGGTTTGTCACCTTTCTGTTCATGTGGCGTGATCCCACTTATTGCGGCTTTGTTGTCGATGGGTGTGCCATTGCCAGCTGTGATGGCGTTCTGGCTTGCGTCCCCAATTATGGACCCTTCAATGTTTGTGCTGACCTCGGCGACGCTTGGACTGCCGTTTGCAATCGCTAAAACTGTCGCGGCGGTTGGGATAGGGTTGATGGGTGGGTATGTGACTTGGGGCATGCAGAACGCGGGGTTGCTTCAGGACCCTCTCAGAGAAGGCATCGGCAATGGCGGGTGCGGTGCGTCCAGTGTCCGGGCACCAAAGGCCGTTGTTTGGAATTTCTGGAAAGACAGCTCCCGTATTCAGACGATGCGTAGCGAGGCGCTCACCACAAGTTTGTTCCTGGGCAAGTGGCTGACGATTGCGTTCTTTTTTGAAAGCATGATGTTGACCTACGTTCCTGCCGACGCGATTGCCAACGCTCTGGGTGCGAATAGCTTGTGGGCAATCCCAACAGCTGTAATCGTAGGTGTGCCTGCATATCTGAATGGCTATGCGGCATTGCCACTCGTCGACGGGTTAATCGGTATGGGCGTGAGCCCAGGGGCGGGCATGGCTTTCCTCGTTGCTGGCGGTGTGACGAGTATTCCAGCGGCCATCGCCGTGTTTGCTTTGGTCAAACGTCCACTGTTTTTGCTGTATATCGGATTGGCATTACTTGGTGGTACCTTGGCGGGATTTGGTTATCAGGTGTTTGTTGTCTGATTTCTGCGTAGACTGAGCAAATGCGTGCAAATAGCCCAAAGACATTATTGATTGCGATGTGTGCTGCCGAAATTGGCAGCATGCTGGGCATTGCGACATTCCCTTCGTTGCAGCCGGAATTGATCAAACTTTGGGGTCTCAGCAATACTCAGGTTGGTTGGGTTAACGGTGTATATTTTTTAGCATACCTGCTCGCCGTGCCTGTCCTCGTAAGTTTGACGGACCGGGTGCCGCCGCGCCGAATTTATGCGATCAGCATGTTCATTGCGGGATTGTCTGGATTTGGATTCGCCTGGATCGCAGATGGTTTTTGGTCAGCGATGATTTTCCGTGCAATGGGTGGCATTGGCTTGGCTGGAAGTTATATGCCGGGTTTGAAGCTATTGTCAGATCACCTTGAAAAAATGGCGCCTGGTGAAGATACCAGCCGTGCTGTCGCATTTTACACGTCAAGTTTTGGGATCGGCTCAGCACTGTCATATTTCTTTGCGGGCGAGATTGCATCCGCATGGGGGTGGCAGACAGCTTTTGTTATTGCTGGTGTCGGACCCATGGTTGGACTGACGATCGCATATGTGACATTGCCAAAATCTGACCCGCGCCCAAGTGCCCCGGACACGCATCTCTTGGATTTCAGGCCTGTCCTTAAATGCAGAGAAGCAATGGGATTTGTTCTTGCTTATACTGCGCACAACTTCGAGCTTTTTGCGATGCGGGCCTGGATCGTTAGCTATCTTGTCTTCGCTGCAGCCCTTCGACCCAGCAGCGAAAGCTTCATCGCAGCGACCACAATTGCCGCTGCCGTTAACTTGTTGGGCATGCCTGCAAGCGTCTATGGCAACGAAGTGGCTCGGCGGATTGGTCGCGTCCGAACAATTATAATAATTATGACGATTTCAGCTGCGATGGGTCTTTGTATCGGATTCTCAGCTCATCTGCCGTTTTGGGTCGTCATTGGTGCATTCTTGGTCTACGGCGTCACAATAACAGCAGATAGTTCTGCAATAACGGCGGGTGTCGTCCAGGCTGCACCCAAAGGCTACAAAGGTGCCACGATGGCTGTACACTCATCGATTGGGTTCATGGGGTCGTTCCTCGGGCCACTTGCATTTGGCGCGATGCTGGATGCAACAGGATACGGCACACGGGCAAATGCTGAAGATGTCATGCCATGGGTCGCGGCATTCTCAATGACAGCTCTGGTGCTGGTATTGGGTGGCGGCGCCGTAGCTATTTTGTCTGGGAAGCGAAGCTAGAAATCTTCAAGTTTTACGACGTGCGCGAGGGTGTGCTGCGGCGTGTACTGCTTGCAACCTCTCGCCATCAACTTCGGTATATCTCTGTGTCGTAGATAGAGATGCATGCCCCAGCAGTTCCTGAATCGTCCTTAGATCACCGCCACCAGAGAGTAGATGGGTCGCAAAGCTATGACGCAGTGCGTGCGGTGTCGCGGTATCACTAAGGCCGAGCAATGCACGCACGTTACGCATTCCACGTTGAGCGACTGCTGGATTCAGACGTTTGCCGCGGGCCCCAATGAAAAGTGGACCATCTGCATCCAAGTTAAAGGGACAAATTTCAAGGTAAACTTTGAGTTCTCGCGCGACGCTTTTCAGCAAAGGCACAACTCGTTGCTTGTTGCCTTTACCAGCAACGATAATCCGGTCAAAGCCCTCAATATCTCGCGGTGAAAGACCAAGAGCCTCGCCAATGCGTAATCCGCATCCATATAAAAGAGCGAACAAAGCCCGATCCCGCTTTCCGTGCCATGGCTCTAATGCCAAATCCTCGGCAGCGTCCAATGTCTCAAATGCGTCCTCAACAGAAAGCGGTTTCGGCACGGTTCTTGGCAGTCGTGGTGTTTCTATCGCCATAACTGCAGCGTTATTACAAATTCCTCGTTTATCAAAAAATGAGAAAAGACTACGCAATGAACTAAGACCGCGTGCCATCGAAACCGCTGTTAACCCATCGGCCTGGCGCTCTGCCTGAAAGGCCCACAGGTCATCCCGGCGTAGACCTGCTAGGTCTTCGATACCTGGTGAGAACCCAAACCGCCGTTCCAGAAATTTTATAAAAATTGAGATATCGCGTTGATAGCCGTCAACCGTTCGTGCGGATAGCCGACGTTCATGTGATAGCCATGAAACCCAGTCGCTCAATGCGTTCGCAAGATCAGATTGTACAGGTAGACCTATCAAGGTTCTGCGCCAGAAAGCCTCATCACCGAAGCCTCAACCACACGGGCCAAGAAAGAAAACAGCTCGGTACCTTGCCCTGGTGCGAATGTATCGTCTCGAGCGCCTAGTGCGATCAGACCATTCGGCATCGAGATGCCGGGCTTTATTCTCGCAATGGCTGCCGATTGAACTAGCCCGGCGGCACTTCCGAATACGACGCCATCATCCCAAAACTCTCGGTAGAGATGGACATCTTGATCTGTGCCAACGATGGCATCGACAGTCCCTGACGGGAATGTCCGCAGATATTCACTTAAAACGGAGACATTATTTCCTTCGGAAGGCTCGAAACCAACGATAGCGACATCGACATCCAGCAAGATGGGGAGATCATCAGATACGATCCGATACAATTGTTGTATGTTGTTGGCGTGAAGCATGGCGAGGATTGCGGCATGGGTACGCGTCTGAATCGACATATTGCTTCGGCTGGTCTCAATGACATCCTGTGCGCAGGTTCGAAGTTCATCTATCTCACTATCCCTGCGCTGCAACTGATACCGTTGAAAATCAACGACACCGCCCGCGACAAAACGATCCGGTAAATCGACGCAATCCAGAATATCAGGATGATCGGAGAAAAACCCCGGATTGCTGATTAGAAACTCAGCAACATCGTCAGGTTTCAATTCGTTGGCTTTGAAGCCATCAGAATCCAAGACGTCAGTACTTTTTATGCTCATAATTCTTCCCAGTATTCACGTGCCCATTATGCGAATCGTTTCATTATACCGAAATTCGTCTTAATAAATAAGAAATGCAGGAAAAACCTTTGAGCGAAGAAAGCACCGAAGAAGCTAGTCCATGCAGTTTTGGGCCCGGTTCATCTGTGGCTGTTCTGCTCCCGCTGCCGTTGGCGGGGCCCTATGACTATCTTGTTGGTCCTACTGCCCGTTATCATGTTGGTGATATCGTCAACGTTCCTTTGGGTGCGCGGCGCGCCACGGGTGTCATATGGGGAGACGCCACAGGTGATGTCGATGCTGTGAAACTGCGGGAAATTGGCAGTCTTCGTGACACACCCCCCTTACCACCTGCCTTGATAAAGTTGGTCAACTGGGTGGCTGCTTACACGCTTTATCCAAAGGGCGCAGTGCTCAAAATGGCATTGAGTGTTCCTGATGCTTTAGATCCCCCCAAACCGCTTAAGGGGTATACCTTAGCGCCAACACGCCCAGAAGTGCGCTCGACGAAAGCGCGGGATCGCGTACTTGATTTCCTCAAAGATGCACCTCCGTTACCCATTGCCGATATTGCGCGTGAAGCGGGGTGTGGAACATCTGTGGTGAAAGGGCTTTTTGATGCGGGGGCATTGGTAAGTGTCAATATGACAGCAACTGATGACTGGCCTGTTCCAGATCCGGATTTCGAGAGACTGGTGCTGTCGAGTGATCAGATCGCTGCGTCGGAAATACTCACATCTTCAGTTGAAAATGGGTTCAAGGTCTTACTAGTGGACGGCGTGCCTGGATCGGGGAAAACAGAAGTTTATTTTGAAGCAATGGCGCGTGCGCTCCAGGGGAATAAACAGGTTCTAGTATTGTTGCCTGAAATTGCACTGGGTGCTCAATGGTTGGAAAGATTTGAAGCCCGTTTCGGTGTCACGCCTGCAATGTGGCATTCGGAACTCACTCATGCGAAGCGCCGCGACACCTGGAGGGGGGTCGCAAACGGAGCCATTCGCGTTGTTGTTGGTGCCAGGTCTGCTTTGTTCTTGCCCTTTGCGGAACTGGGTTTAATCGTTGTTGACGAAGAACATGACGGTTCCTTTAAGCAAGAAGAGGGAGTCATTTATCATGCCCGCGATATGGCTGTGGTTCGGGCACAATTCGAAGACAGTCCGCTCATTCTAGTTTCTGCAACGCCATCGTTGGAGACGGTAACAAATGTTACGCGTGGACGTTATCAGGAAGTAACCTTGCCGGCGCGACACGGCGGTCAGGATTTGGCGCATGTTTCTGTCGTGGACATGCGAAAAGATGGTCCAACGCGGGGGCGTTGGTTGTCGCCGGTTCTTAGCGAGGCATTGAAGAAAACGTTTGAGGCAGGGGACCAGGCAATGCTGTTCCTCAATCGTCGCGGTTATGCGCCGCTGACGCTTTGCCGAACCTGTGGACATCGTTTGCAATGTCCGCGCTGTACCGCGTGGCTGGTGGAACATCGACATCAAGGCCGATTACAATGCCATCACTGCGGTTTTCAGACGAGACCACCAGAAAAGTGTCCTGGATGTGAAGATACCGAATCCATGGTGTCATGCGGGCCTGGCGTGGAAAGGTTGGCGGAAGAAACCAAAATGTTATTTCCTGAAATTCGCACGATCATAGCTGCCAGTGATATGGTACAGGGACCTAAGCAAGCGGCAGCTCTTGTCCGTGCGATCGAGGATAAGGAAGTCGATCTCGTGATTGGCACTCAGATTGTGGCGAAGGGGTATCACTTCCCGGGGTTGACGCTTGTGGGAGTCGTAGATGCGGATTTGGGGCTAACCGGTGGCGAATTTCGTGCTGCCGAGCGGACCTTCCAATTGCTATATCAGGTTGCCGGCAGAGCAGGGCGTGGTGATCGCCCAGGCGAAGTTATCTTACAAACCTATATGCCTGACCATGCGGTGATGGCTGCGTTGCTTTCTGGTGATAGGGACAAATTTAATCAGGCTGAAAGTGATGCGCGCCAGCAAGCGTCAATGCCGCCGTTTGGTCGATTGGTTGCACTCATTGTTTCTGGCCGGGATGAACGTGATGTCGATGCGACAGCTGCAAACTTAGCGCGCGTGGCGCCTAGATATGACGGAGTGCGTGTATTGGGCCCTGCGCCCGCGCCGATGGCCCTTCTACGCGGCAAACACAGACGTCGGCTGCTTTTAACTGCGCCTCGAGACGTTCAGGTGCAAAGAATCGTCAACGAATGGCTTAATCGCGCGTCGATTCATAAGAAAGTTCGGGTTCAAATAGATGTCGACCCAGTCTCGTTCTTTTAGGGGGTAATTTTGTATTTTAGGAAATTGTCATGATTTCGAATTAATCGGCGCTCAAGCCACATTCTAAATGGTTGATTTAAAATCAGTTTTAACAAAGCAAAAAAGCACCTTAAGCCGGGTTGCACACCCCCAATCAGTATGGTACCTCTTCCCCGCTTTCGTAGGAGTTTCTTGCGGAAACATGAGTGGTGTCATTAAGCTGTGTAAAGTAGCTTGAGGGTGCCGAAGAGGCAGGCAAACAAAAGACGAGTTAATAAGTCTTAGCAAGAGGGATTTCCCAGGTGGCAGCGGATAGTTCGGGCGCGGCCGGGTTGGCAGGTCGATACGCAACGGCACTCTTTGAGTTGGCCGAGTACGACAAGAAACTCGATGACGTGGCTAGTGATCTACAGCAACTAGGTGCGATGATTGATGACAGCGAAGATTTCGCCCGTCTCATCAAATCGCCGGTTGTATCTCGCGATGATCAAGTAAAGGCAATGGACGCGATAGCTGATGCGGCCGCTTTCTCTGATCTCACAAAGAATTTCGTTGGTGTTGTTGCAGAAAACCGCCGGTTGTTTGCACTTCCCAGCATGATTAAAGCGTATCAAGCTCAACTCGCGGCGAGCCGGGGTGAGGCTACTGCTGAAGTGGTATCTGCCGCAGCTTTGACAGCGGACCAGCTCAAAGCTGTAGAGGATGCGCTCAAGAAAGCGATCGGCACTAAAGTGCAGGTCGAGCAACGGGTCGACGAGAGCTTGCTTGGCGGGCTTGTCGTTAAAGTTGGATCACGCATGATCGATAGTTCATTAAAAACTAAACTGCAGAAAATGCGCCTCGCAATGAAAGGGGTTGGCTGATGAAAATCAATGCCGCAGAGATTTCGAATATCCTTAAGAAACAGATCAAAGATTTTGGTAACGAAGCAGAAGTCGCAGAAGTCGGACAAGTTCTGACGGTTGGTGACGGTATTGCTCGTGTTTATGGTCTGGACAAAGTTCAGGCTGGTGAGCTCGTTGAGTTCCCAGGCGGCATTAAGGGAATGGCCTTGAACCTCGAAGTGGATAACGTCGGTATCGTTATTTTCGGTGATGACCGGACCATTAAAGAGGGTGATACGGTTAAGCGTACTGGCGATATTGTTGACGTGCCAATCGGCATGGGTCTGCTTGGTCGCGTCGTTGATGCGCTGGGTAACCCGATCGATGGCAAAGGCGATATCGAATACACAGAGCGTGCACTCGTTGAAGTTAAAGCGCCTGGCATCATCCCGCGTAAATCCGTGCACGAGCCTATGCAGACTGGTTTGAAGGCGATCGACTCGCTGATCCCAGTTGGCCGTGGCCAGCGCGAATTGATCATTGGTGACCGTCAGACAGGTAAGACAGCGGTTATTCTGGACACGATTTTGAACCAGAAATCAGTCAACGATAACACCGATGACGAATCCAAAAAGCTCTACTGTATCTACGTTGCCGTTGGCCAAAAGCGTTCCACAGTTGCTCAGTTGGTTAAGACGCTCGAAGATTACGGCGCACTTGAATATTCAATCGTTGTAGCTGCGACGGCATCTGATCCGGCACCGCTACAGTTCCTTGCGCCATATACTGGTTGTGCGATGGGTGAATTCTTCCGCGACAATGGTCAGCATGCAGTTATCTTCTATGATGACTTGTCGAAGCAGGCTGTTGCTTATCGTCAAATGTCACTCTTGCTTCGTCGTCCTCCAGGCCGTGAAGCTTATCCTGGTGACGTTTTCTATCTTCACTCCCGCCTTCTTGAGCGTGCAGCGAAAATGGGTGACGACGCTGGAAACGGTTCATTGACTGCATTGCCGGTGATTGAAACTCAGGCGGGTGACGTGTCTGCGTACATTCCGACCAACGTGATTTCGATTACTGATGGTCAGATCTTCCTCGAGACAGATTTGTTCTTCAAGGGTATTCGCCCTGCTGTGAACGTTGGTTTGTCGGTTTCTCGTGTTGGATCTGCCGCGCAAATTAAGGCGATGAAGCAGGTTGCTGGTTCGATTAAGCTTGAGCTTGCTCAGTATCGTGAAATGGAGGCGTTTGCGCAGTTTGCATCTGATCTTGATGCCTCTACGCAGCAGCTTCTTGCACGTGGCTCACGCCTCACAGAGCTTCTGAAGCAGCGCCAGTACGCGCCACTTCCTGTCGAACAACAGGTTGTTGTGATCTATGCCGGTGTTGAAGGCTTCCTTGATGGTATTGCGCTCAATCAGGTAACGGAATTTGAACGCCGTTGGCTTGATGAAGTGAAAGATAAGGGAGCTGATCTTCTGACAACTATCCGCGAAGAGGGTGCGCTGTCAGACGAGACCAAGGAAAAGCTCACGAAGATGCTTGAAGAGTTCACGAAGAACTTTTCTTAAACTCTAAGGATACGGACCAGGAAGACGCCATATGGCCAATCTTAAGGACCTAAAAGGTAGGATCGCCAGCGTTAAAAAGACGCAAAAGATCACCAGCGCCATGAAGATGGTGGCAGCTGCGAAACTGCGCCGTGCGCAAGAGGGGGCTGAACAGGCTCGCCCGTACGCCGAGCGGATGGAGCGTATGCTGACCTCTATTGCTAAAAGTGTCGGAGATACTGAAGGCGCGCCAAAGATGCTGACCGGAACCGGTGGCAATCGTCAATTATTCCTGGTTTGTTCGTCAGATCGTGGATTGTGTGGCGGTTTCAACGGATCGATTGTTCGTGAAACGCGGAAGCGTTTGCGCGAATGTGCATCTAACGGCACCGAATTTATGATTATTACTGTTGGGCGCAAAAGTCGTGACCTTCTGAAGCGTGAATTTAACGACAAGATCGTTGCAAACTTCACAGATATCGGTCGACGCGGTGTTGAATTTGAAGAAGCAGCTGAAGTCGCTGACAAGATTACAGAGATGTTTGAAGCAGGCGAGTTTGATGTTTGTACTGTGATCTATAACAAATTCCAATCAGCAATCTCTCAGATCGTCACACCGCAGCAGCTAATTCCTTTTGATGCTGCTGATGCGGATGATGAAGAGAACGAAACGGCAGAAAAGACAGACGGCCCGCGTGCTGTATTCATCTTTGAGCCGGATGAAGAAGAAATTCTTGAAGATTTGTTGCCGCGAAATGTTGCGACACAGATTTTTCAGGCGTTACTTGAAAGTTCAGCTTCCGAGCACGGTGCACGGATGACTGCAATGGACAATGCGACCCGCAACGCGGGTGATATGATCGATGGATTGACGATGACCTATAACCGGACACGTCAGGCAGTGATTACCAAAGAATTGATTGAAATTATCTCGGGCGCGGAAGCGCTTTGACCACTAAGACGCCGTAAGGCAACGGAGCGAAACGATGGCAAACAACGTCGGTAAAATTACTCAGGTCATGGGCGCAGTTGTTGACGTTCAATTCGAGGGCGAACTGCCCGCGATTTTGAACGCACTTCATGCTCAGAACCACGGCAAGCTTCTGGTTTTGGAAGTTGCTCAACATTTGGGCGAAAGCATGGTTCGTACCATCGCGATGGACTCAACAGAAGGTGTTCAGCGCGGTCTCGAAGCAACAGATACCGGCGAGCCGATTTCTGTGCCCGTTGGCCCTGAGACACTTGGACGCATCATTAATGTAATCGGCGATCCGATTGACGAACGCGGTGAGGTAAAAACCAAGAAACGCGCGCCAATTCACGCCGTTGCACCACCTTTTGTTGATCAGTCAACAGAAACAGAAATCCTTACCACAGGTATTAAGGTTGTCGATTTGATCGCACCTTACGCTAAAGGTGGTAAAATTGGTCTGTTCGGCGGTGCTGGTGTTGGTAAAACCGTTTTGATCATGGAATTGATTAACAACGTTGCTAAAGGCCACGGTGGTTATTCTGTATTTGCTGGTGTTGGTGAACGTACTCGAGAGGGCAACGACCTTTATCACGAGATGATCGAATCCGGCGTTATCGACCTTGAAGGCGGTAACTCAAAGGCGGCGCTCGTGTATGGTCAGATGAACGAGCCTCCAGGAGCGCGTGCACGTGTCGCATTGACCGGTCTTACTCAGGCTGAATACTTCCGCGATGAAGAAGGTCAGGATGTGTTGTTCTTTGTTGATAACATTTTCCGCTTCACACAGGCAGGTTCTGAGGTGTCAGCGCTTCTTGGTCGTATTCCATCTGCTGTGGGTTACCAGCCAACATTGGCAACTGACATGGGTAACATGCAGGAGCGTATTACATCGACAAACAAGGGATCGATTACGTCTGTGCAGGCTATTTACGTTCCAGCCGACGACTTGACCGACCCAGCACCTGCAACATCGTTTGCTCACTTGGATGCGACAACAGTTCTAAGTCGTCAGATTGCTGAGCTTGGTATTTATCCGGCTGTGGATCCGCTCGACAGTAACTCTCGTATCCTTGATCCACGGATCATTGGTGACGAGCACTATGGCGTTGCAACTGCAGTTCAACAGACCTTGCAGTCATATAAGAACTTGCAGGACATTATCGCAATTTTGGGCATGGACGAACTTTCAGAAGAAGACAAACTGACAGTGTCTCGTGCACGTAAGATTCAGCGCTTTATGTCTCAGCCGTTCCATGTTGCTGAGGTCTTCACAGGCACACCGGGCGTTCTGGTTTCCCTCGAAGACACAATTAAAGGCTTCAAGGGTATTGTAGAAGGTGAGTACGATCACCTCCCAGAGGCAGCATTCTACATGGTTGGCACAATCGATGACGTTGTCGAGAAGGCCAAGAAGATGGCTGCTGAAGCCGCGTAATTAGGTTCTGAAGGGGACTGAAATGGCCGATATGGTCGAATTTGAACTGGTTTCTCCGTCACGGCTCCTGAAGTCAGAGCCCGTGGAGATGGTGATTGTGCCTGGCGCTGAGGGTGATATCGGTGTCTTGCCTAACCACTCACCATTGATTTGTACGGTTCGTCCAGGTGTTATCAAGATGTACGAAGGCGGCAAGGTTTCTGAGGAAATCTTTGTTGCTGGCGGGTTTTGTGAAGTGTCTACAGAACGCTGCACCGTCTTGTCAGAAGAAGCTATGATGATTGCGGATATCAACGCTGATGAGGCACGTGAGCGGCTCTCAGAGGCTGAAAAAGCGGTCGCTGCTGCTGATGAAGGCGATAAGGACAAAGCTGAAGACGAACGACGAATTGCTGAAGCAATGGTGGCCGCCGCCGCGACGGCCTAACTCATTTCTTCTGAGGTTTAAGAACGCGGTGCTTCGGTACCGCGTTTTTTTTTGGATTTTTCTATGTGCAGAATTGAAACTAATAGATTGATACTCGAACCGTACGCGCATTCAGACGCGCCAGCGATGGCATTGTTGCATTCTAATCCTGCGGTGATGGAGTTCATGAAGGACCGCAAACCTTTGAGTGCCGACGAAGCAGCTGCCACGTTCGCGCGTTACCAAGCGTGTTGGCGTGCCAATGGTTTTGGAATTTTCTCAGTTCGCTTGAAGGAAACAGACACTTTTATTGGCGAATGCGGGTTCTGGCATCGGCTTGATAAGCCCGGAGTATCGATGCGTTACTTGCTTGAGAATTCGTATTGGGGCCAGGGCTACGGAACTGAAATGAACGTGGCGGTCACCGCATGGTTGTTCAATCACACCGAAGTGCAATCGTTTTGGGCTGTCACACAAGCACGAAATAAAGGGTCCGTCGCGATTCTTCGACGATTAGGTGGTGTTACTAAAGAAACGGCGCACATGGGCATTGATGGCCTTTTGCGTATTGATGTAACACGCGCTGCCTGGAAAAAATCTAAGGCGCACACCTAAGGCAATTGATTATGGAACAGAGTTTGACGACGGAACGGCTATTGTTGAGGCCGTATAAAGAGGCAGATTTTAACAATTTTGTGAAAATGCATAGCGATCCTATCTTGAAGGCTAATACCCATGGTAAGGCTATGAACCGCCTTCAGGCGCGTGATTTGTTTGACGGGTATATAAATGCATATTCCAAGGACAACTTTGGTATGTTGAGTATCTACAACAAGAGCGATGACTCATCGATCGGGGAATGTGGGTTGTGGTATCGCCAGGATGTAGGTGGCTATACGCTTCGATATACAATTCTCAAAGAACATTGGAATTTTGGTTACGGGTTGGAAGCCGTAAATGCTGTGTTAGACAACGCCTTTACAGTTCATGATCTAAATCACATTCAAGCGATTGCGATGATCCATAATGTTCGGTCAATAAAAGTGCTTGAACGGGCAGGATTCATAAAAACCGGCGATAACTTCAGAGAAATTCAAGGGTTTATGCGATTTGTTCTATCCAAGGTTCGATGGGCTCAGATTTAACACATACTATTCATCGCGAAGGCGATCCATTTCACGCCGTTCGCGTTTGGTTGGCCGTCCAGACCCTGGGTCTCGCTTCGCTACTGTCATAGGGATGCCGGGGTCATCTTTGGCTGTTGGTTCGGGCGGTGGAGAGAGATTATTATATAGCCCCTGCGCTTCTGGTGCAGGCCCGCGCCTTGTTGAGATGGCGGCAACTTCAATGATAAAAAGTTGTTTAGCGCGGACAAAGGTAAGAACATCCCCGGGTTTTACGGCCTGATTTGCTTTGGCAACCCGTTCGGAATTCAATCGGACCTTTCCACTTGTGACAAAGTTTTGGGCGATTGTACGGGTTTTGAAAAACCTTGCGTGCCAAAGCCATTTATCTATTCGGATTGTAGAGACGCTCAATGTTGTCCTCCGAAAGAGATGTCCTTCAGCTTTGCAAAGGGTGAGTCTGGATCAACACGAGGCGTCTTGGTTGTCGCGTTTCGTCTTCGCTGCCCAGTATTCTTTCGCTTGTCCGCTTTGCTTCGATTTGGAGCATAACGATCTTCAAGCGTACCGTCTGATGACTTGCGCCGTGTACGACGAAATCCAAGAGCCGCCATAACTTTTGGAAATTCATCCAGGCTTGAACCAACAAGGGATACTAGTTCTGCAGGTGGCACAAATGGACCAGCCTTTGAGAGCAGCCAGGCTTTGGATGACAAACGTTCTGCCATATCAATTCGCACGGCAATAGGGCCCAAGGCCCTGTATCCGCAAGCCTCCAGAAACGCAAGATCATCACCTTTGTGGACTGGCACAGAGACCCGCCCTGGCGACGGAATTGGTGGAATCTGTTCATAGCCTTGCGAGAGAGCCCACAACAAGGCGCGCCATTTCATGCCTTCGGGTTTCAAAAGAGCATGCATATAAGCCATGTCCCGGCCAATCCGGACCCCGTGCGCTTTAAGTTGTCGTCGATCATCTCTGGTAAGCGCATCTATTTGAGCTGCAGCATCATCACGTTTTAACGATCCAAAACCCTCGTGAAGTTGAAAGCACAGTCCGCGTGCAGCGCCCTTAAGGTCACTTTCATTCAAATCAAATAAGGCAGAGAACACGGTTTCAATCTTGGCTGTCAGCCAGGATTGCAAGCGTTGCTCAATTGCTATTCTGTCATGTGGCTCAAGAATGTCGTCAGCTATGACAACGACGCCCGGGCGTAACGGAGAAACACCGGAGATCATTCTGGCGATACTCACACCGTTCCACTGAAGTGTCGGAATTTTATTATCATCAGGCGTGCTCAAGTTGAATTCATCATTGTTAGTGTCTGATATCTGTCGGGCTTTTCGTGACATCTCAACGCGGAGCGCCCGCAAAGCAGCGTTGGCCACGGCACGTCCCGCATCACCATCAATGATATCATCAAATTCAAATTTAAGTCCGTTCAGCCGACCAACCGGCTCTCCTTCAATTAGAACATCTCCGTTCTTTCGCACAGCAGCAATCAGATCCGGACTGTCTTTGAGTTTGGCGATCAAGGCAGAGGTCTTCCGATTGACAAATCGTTGTGTCAGTCGGTCATGTAACGCATCAGAAAGCCTGTCTTCAATGGCACGTGTTTGGTTTTGCCAGTGCTCAGCATCAGTAACCCAGTCGCTCCTAAATGATACGTATGTCCAGGTTCGAATACCTGAGATGCGTCCGATCAAAGTCTCAATATCACCATCAATACGATCCAGGCGCTTAACATTTGCGGCGACCCATTCATTGGGTAATCTCTCAGATTTGCTTGTGAGATGGCGATAAATGGCCATCACAAGATTGGCATGCGCGTCACTCATGACTCCACGGAAATCCGGGATTTGACAGACATCCCACAGGAGTTGAATGCGGTGTGAGTTTGAGGCTGCGTCTACAACGTCGGGTTCTTTGCAAAGGCGTTCAAGAATAAGCTCATCGTCGGCGGTACGTGTGCGTTGCAATCCCGTAATCGAAGGGCGACGGGCTAAGCTATTTCGAAGCGCTTCCAAGGATTTAATATCGAGATCAGAATTGCGCCAGTATATCTGGTCAATGCTGTCAAACCGGTGTTCCTCAATGCGTTCTGCCGTGTCGTCATCCAACGTCCCGGCATCATTTGTTGTCCCGAATGTCCCATCGTTCATGTGGCGTCCGGCGCGACCGGCGGCCTGGGCAAGCTCCGACGGCGTGAGTTTTCTTACTCGACGGCCATCAAATTTCTCAAGGGCGGCAAACGCAACATGATCAACATCCATGTTAAGTCCCATGCCTATCGCATCAGTCGCAACCAGATAGTCGACTTCGCCCGCTTGATACATGCCAACCTGCGCATTTCGCGTGCGCGGGCTGAGTGCTCCTAAAACAACAGCAGCGCCGCCACGTTGGCGGCGAATGAGTTCGGCAATTGCGTACACGTTTGATGCACTGAAAGCGACGATTGCTGAGCGATTTGGGAGCTTGCTCACTTTACATGGCCCAACATGCGTCAGAACTGAAAACCTGGGACGCGTAACAATCTCAGCATCAGGAACCAGGCTTTCCAAAAGATTTCGGATACTTTCGGCGCCCATGAACATGGTTTCTTCTATTCCGCGGGCATATAGCAATCGATCGGTAAAGATGTGTCCTCGTTCAGGGTCAGAGCACATCTGAATTTCATCAATGCCGACAAACGCAAGGTCCAGATCAAGGGGCATGGACTCAATCGTGCACAGAATCCAGCGGGCGTTCTTTGGAAGAATTTTTTCTTCACCGGTGATCAGAGCTACCTGGTCTTTTCCTTTTATGGCGACGGCTCGATCATAATTCTCACGTGCCAATAACCTTAGCGGGAAACCAATCATTCCAGATGAATGTGCGAGCATTCTATCCATCGCAAAATGGGTTTTCCCGGTATTCGTGGGACCAAGAATAGCGGTTATCCGGCCTGGTTCGTTGGTGTCTTGGAGCATCATCTGAGACTGGCCGGATGCGGCATCAAATTCAAGTCAATAGAGGGATAAGTTGATGGGTATTTCGTTGATTGTAGGTCTTTATGGATAGGTTACTATGATGTGGGGGCATAGGTAACATCATGCGTATTCTTATCGTCGACGATGATCCATTTACACTTCTTGCAATGGCTCGGCCGCTTAGAAAAGTTGGCTACGAAGTCGTGGAGGCAATGCGCGCCGAACAGGTCATGACGGCGGCGGAACATGGAGAATTCACCGTGGCTGTAATTGATATCTTTATGCCTGGCATGGGGGGCATTGAAGCCATTCAACGTATTCACGCCGGGAGCCCTGCATGTAAAATCTTTGCCGTGACATCGGGGATGGGTGATCTGTCAGCGCAAGATACAATTAAGGCCGCAATAAAAATTGGAGCAGATGGAGGCTTCGAGAAGCCAGTTAACATCGACCAGTTGCTTGATACTATTGGTAAAATTGGCCCTCCGGCGAACGATTGAAGATTTCAGGGCGAAGTTCTGTCCCGCTAGGGGTTGCAGAACTGGAAGTTTCAACACATATCGACAAAGTTCAATGATAACTGCTGTTTAGCAGGCATGAAGATAAGACTGCATCTACGGGGTGAAGATGACCATGACAAAAGAATCCTATTCATTTCAGGCCGAAGTCGGGAAGATTCTCGATATTGTGGCGCATTCCTTGTACAGCCAGAAAGAAGTGTTCTTGCGGGAACTTATCTCTAACGCTTCTGATGCCTGTGACAAATTGCGATATCGTTCGTTAACAGAGCCAGAATTGCTAGAGGGAGATGGTGAGTTTTCTATCTCATTGGCGATTGATCCAAAGGCCAAGACCTTAACGATTTCCGACAATGGTATCGGAATGAGTAAAGACGATATGATTGATGCTTTGGGCACAATCGCTAAATCTGGCACGCAAGCATTTATGGACGGCCTGAAGGACGCACAAGCTGGCGGTGAGGAAGCAAAACTAGCTTTGATTGGCCAGTTTGGGGTTGGCTTCTACAGTAGCTTTATGGTTGCTGACAAGGTGGAGGTCCTGAGCCGAAAAGCCGGTGAAGATGATGCTTGGCGATGGATATCTGATGGTCAGGGCGCCTTTGAAATTGAGAGCGCTACGCGAGATGGCCGGGGAACGGACGTGATTGTCCATATCAAAAAAGATGCAAAAGAATTCCTGGAAGCTTTGCGGGTTGAGAATGTCGTCAAAACCTATTCTGATCACATTGCCCAGCCTGTGATCCTGAAGGCATCCAAAAAAGATGAGGAAGATAAGACACTAAACAGCGCCTCGGCACTCTGGACACGTGAAAAGAAAGATATCTCAGCTGAGCAATATAATGAGTTCTATCATCACGTTGGGATGGCGTTTGATGAGCCGTGGCTGACACTGCACAATAAGGCCGAAGGGGTAATCAGTTATACGAACCTGCTGTTTATTCCTTCCAGTCGTCCATTTGATCTGTTCCATCCGGAGCGCAAAGGTAGCTTGAAGCTCTATGTGAACAGAGTGTTTATAACGGATGATTGCGAAGCACTGATCCCCGGTTACATGCGTTTCGTAAAAGGTGTCGTTGATAGCGAAGATATTGACCTGAACGTCAGTCGCGAGATGCTACAACATAACCCAGCTGTTGCGAAGATCCGTAAAGCTCTGGTCAAACGCGTTCTCGGTGAACTCAAGAAAAAAGCAGAAAAGGCACCCGAAGAATATGCAGAATTCTGGGATACCTTTGGGATGGTCCTGAAAGAAGGTATCCACGAAGATTTTGAGAATCGTGATCGCCTCTTGGAACTTGTTCGCTTCAAATCATCTGCTGTCGAAGGTTGGACGTCATTAAAAGATTACGTCTCCAGAATGAAGGATGGCCAGAGCGCAATCTATTATATTTCGGGGGCAGATGCTGAGGCGGCTTCACGCAGCCCGCAACTTGAAGGTTTCCGCGCCAAGGGCATTGAAGTTCTGTTCATGACTGACCCTGTCGATGAATTCTGGATGCCAGCTGTTGGAATGTATGACGAGAAGCAATTCAAGTCTGCCACGCGTGGTGATGTCGATCTATCTTCGATTGATAGCGATGCCGAAAACAAAGACAGCGATGATGAAGACAAAACGAAAGACCAGGCTCCAGTAGGCATGGACGCACTGACGGCAGCGTTCAAAGTTGCGTTGGGAGACAAGGTCAAAGATGTCAGAGCGTCGAGCCGCCTGACGGATAGCCCAGTGTGTCTTGTTGCTGATGAAGGTGACATGGATATGCATTTGGAGCGTTTGCTTAAACAGCACAAGCAACTCGACGAAGGTTCTCCGCGCGTACTCGAGGTCAACCCGAAACACATTCTGATTAAAAATCTGGCTGGCGTTGCGGATAAGCAAAAAGGTAAGGATGCACTGCTTGATGATGCGGCGTTTCTCTTGCTTGATCAGGCATTAATCGTCGAAGGTGAGCCGGTGCTCGACCCTCAGGCGTTTATCCGTCGGATGACCGATGTGATGCAAAAAAGCATGCCCGCCTGAACAAGGTGATAGCACTCTGCAATAAAAACCCCCGGTTAAACCGGGGGTTTTCTTTTGGCATAGGTAAAGAAATTAGCTGAGCGAACTGCAGAATCTCTGGATACGCTGGCATGCATCTTCCAAGAGATCTGTTGCTGTTGCATAAGAAATTCGGAAATGCGGGCTCAAACCAAAGGCTTCGCCATGAACAGCGGCGACACCCTCAGCTTGTAAAAGCTCAGTTACGAAATCCTCGTCATTCTCAATGACTTTGCCCGATGGTGTCTTCTTGCCAATCAGCCCCTCGCACGACGGATAAACGTAAAAGGCACCTTCTGGTGTCGCGCATGACAAACCGTTTGCCTGGTTCAGCATGCTGACCACCAAATCTCGGCGTTCTTTGAAAACGGCGTTGTTTGAAGCAATGAAGTCGTGTGGACCGTTTAACGCTGCGATTGAAGCTGCCTGCGATACAGCGGCTGTATGCGTAATTGATTGAGATTGAACCATCGTCATGGCTTTAATCATCTCTTTTGGACCGCCCGCAAATCCAACACGCCAACCTGTCATGCAATATGCTTTGGACATTCCGTTCATCGTTAACGTGCGCGATTTCAATTCAGGATTGACCTGGGCGATCGTCTTGAATTTGAAATCGTCATAGACAAGATGCTCATAAATATCGTCAGTAAAAATCCAAACGTGATCATGCCTTTTCAATACCTCGCCCAACGCTTTGAGGTCATCTTCGGTATATCCACTACCTGTCGGGTTGGATGGTGAATTCATGATCAGCCATTTTGTCTTTGGGGTAATTGCGGCTTCGAGTTGCTCAGGAGTCAGCTTGAAGTTTGATTCTTTTGGACAATCAACGATCACTGGGACGCCGCCAAATAGGACAGCGATATCAGGGTATGAAACCCAGTATGGTGCTGGTACAATCACTTCGTCGCCAGGATTGAGCGACGCCATCATCGCATTGAAAATCACAGGCTTCCCGCCACAACTGACGTGAATTTCATCGCGACCATAATCGAGATCATTGTCGCGCTTGAATTTTGCTGAGATGGCATCTAACAGTTCCGGGACACCGTTTACGGCGGTGTAACGGGTCATACCATCATCCAGTGCCTTCTTCGCAGCATCAATAATGTGTTGCGGTGTATCAAAATCCGGTTCGCCAGCACCAAGCGAGATGATGTCTCGACCTTCTGCCTGGAGGTCTCTTGCCTTTTGGCTCACGGCAATAGTGGGGGATGGTTTGATAACGCTGAGGCGCTTGGCAACGATCGACATGTTTGCTCTCCGGAGAGTGGAATAAATAGGGGTTTATGAGGCGAAACTTTACGCCCCTCCAAGTTTTACGGCAAGCGTCTGCCAAGAAAACAACGCAATTAACGCATATTGATGCCGCAAATTCATCGCCAACTGGATCCTCGACATTGTCTATGGAGGATTTTCAATGTGCCGTAATCATTTAACCCTATTTCTTTTCCTAAACGCGATCGCTCTTCTGCTCTCTCTTTTGTTGACAAATATCACCATGGCCGCCCCCGCCGTTCCATCAAAAATGATGGATAGGGGAGGGCTATTTTTCCCGGGAGAAAATGCAGGTGAGGTGGAACCAGCGCCACTACTTCGTACAGACATAAAAGTGTCCGCCAGTGGCCCCATCGTCCGGTATCAGATGCGTCATACATTCATCAATTCCAGTGATACCTGGACTGAAGCGATTTATACATACCCGTTGCCGCCAGATAGCGCAGTCAATGCATTGGAAATGACCGTCGGTGATCGGAAAATTGTTGGAAAGATTAAAGAGAAGGCTGAGGCAAAACGTCAGTTTGTTGCTGCCAGGCAGGCTGGTAAACGGGTCAGCCTTGTTCAGCAACATCGGCCAAATTTGTTTTCGACGTCATTGGCGAATATCGCACCTGGGGAGCATGTCACAGTTGAAATAGGTTTCTCGGAGACGTTGTTGTTAAAGGATCATGAATTTCGTCTGCGTATGCCATTGGTCATTGGGCCGAGATATATTCCGGGGCAACCGATTGCAGGTTTTCAAACAACAGGGTGGAGCAAACCTACCGACCAAGTGCCAGACGCCAATGACATCACGCCACCTGTGCGGAATGTTCATGAAAGAACGGGCAATCCAGTCACAATCTCAGTTGATATTGATGCAGGTTTCAATATGGATGGCATTATAAGCCCAAGCCATAAAATCAACGTTGTTAGGGACGGGGAGGCAAAGGCAGTTGTCTCGCTGGTGGACACTGTACCCGCAGACAAGGATTTCACGCTTATCTGGAGCGCAAAACCGGCCGACGCACCGTCCGCAGGTTTCTTCGCCGAAGAGATTGATGACACACGTTATGCATTATTGACGCTAACGCCGCAAAACCTGACAGAGCTTGATGTGAATGTTGCGCCGCGTGAAGTCGTGTTTGTCATTGATACATCTGGCTCAATGGAGGGAACGTCGATTGAGCAGGCCAAACGAGCACTGGGACTTGCACTCGAACGTTTGCGTCCATCTGATACTTTTCGGCTTGTTCGGTTTTCATCTAATGTAAGTTCAATGCATCCGCAGGCACTTGATGCAAGTTCTGAGAATATCAAGCTTGGGAAACGATTTGTATCCTCATTACTTGCAGAAGGGGGTACGGAAATTGTCGGGGCCATGAGCCATGTGTTGCTTCAACGTCGTGATCAGCAACGACTAACCCAGGTTGTCCTAATCACAGACGGAGCCGTTGGCAATGAAGAGGCGCTGCTGAAACTGATCAATAATCAAATTGGAAATGCGCGGCTATTCACCGTTGGAATCGGATCAGCACCAAATGGGTTTCTGATGACGCGCGCCGCAGCGGTTGGGCGGGGCACCTTTACATTCATCGAAGACGCCAACGAGGTGAAGCGCCAAATGGCCAGTTTGTTTGAAAAACTGGAACGCCCGACAATGACAGATATTTCGTTACGCTGGCAGGGCAATACCTCATCTGTCTCTGTTTGGCCCAATCCAGTGCCTGATTTGTATAGTGGCGAGCCAATATCAGTGCTGGCGGCACTGCCAACTGATACAAATGCGGTCGAGATTTCAGGACAAATCAATGGGAGGCTCTGGTCGACAGTTGTGGCATTGAAAGGTGCGCAATCTCGTCCAGGCATTGCGGCGCTATGGGCCCGGCAGAAAATCAAAGGGCTGGAAGCTGCAATGATACGTGACCGCAGCCCCGCTGAGGCAAAGGCGCGTATTCTCGAGACAGCATTGAAATTTGGTTTAGTCAGTCGATATACGAGTTTACTTGCAGTCGATGAGAAGCTTGTTAGGCCAGCGAGCGAAAAGCCAGTTTTACAGGAAATTGAAACCAATTTTCCGGATGGATGGACCCGATCTGAAGTCAAAGGGCCTGATGCAGGTGATCAAGGGCAAGTACTCCCACTGAGGACCTTTGATCGTCGAGACCCAAACCTTAAAAGCGCGATGCGAGGGACCGCGTCACAATTAGTCGGTCTGCCTCAAACGGCGACGGTTGGTCCTCTCGCTCTTGCTATGGGGATATTTATCATTGCCTTTGGCAGTTTCATGCGACGCAGAAAGCGGCGCTTGTCATGACAGGTGTAAGAGAAAAATTTGGAATTGTACTCCTCGCGATTGGAGCGGTTATGGTTGGGTACGGTCTTTTTATCCCTGCAAAGGCAGCGCTTGCCCAAGTTTTGCTTGAGCGTGCATGGGTTGCAGCCCCTATGGATGGAGGAGCCGCACCAAAACCCTGGCCATGGGCTGACACAAAGCCAGTTGCACGGATCAGAATTGAAGACCTCAACGTGTCTGAGATTGTCCTCTCAGGTGCCCATGGGAGGTCCTTGCCATTTGGCCCCGGCCATGTTGATGGGACCTCTGAACTTGGCAGGCCGGGTCATAGTGTTGTTGCGGCACACCGGGATACGCATTTCTCATTTCTGAAAGATATGAAGATCGGCATGACGATTGATATAGAGACGCCGGGCCAGGAGTTCGTGCGTTATATCGTGGTGGATATGAAAGTTCTTGATGCACGTACTGAGACAATTGAAATTGACCATACGACGAACACGCTTAGCCTGGTCACCTGTTATCCTTTCAAGGATTGGAACCCGGGGGGGCCCATGCGCTTCGTGGTGACGGCGGTGGGAGTGTAAAATTCTCAAACCCTGAGTGGCAATATCCTAAAGGGTCGCTTATATAAATGAGATGGAGACACGCCCACTTTTCATCCCGGAGAAACGCCCAGCTTTTAGTGAAGCTGCAAAGTATGCTTTATCATCTCCATTCGACCCGGCAGGGGACCAACCCAAAGCCATTGAGGATTTGACGGCCGGCTTGCTGGCAGGTGAACGAGAGCAAGTACTGCTTGGTGTCACAGGCTCCGGCAAGACCTACACGATCGCACACTGCTTGCAGAATTTGTCTCGTCCGGCGTTGGTATTGGCACCAAATAAAACACTGGCGGCCCAGCTCTATGGCGAGATGAAAGAATTCTTTCCGGAGAATTCTGTCGAGTATTTTGTCAGCTACTACGATTATTATCAGCCCGAAGCTTATGTGCCGCGCACGGACACATACATAGAAAAAGATGCTTCTGTGAATGAACAGATTGACCGGATGCGTCACTCTGCGACACGTGCCCTGCTTGAACGTCCCGACACAATTATCGTCGCGTCGGTGTCTTGTATTTACGGTATTGGTGCGGTTGAGACCTATTCGGAAATGACGGTCGAGCTAAAATCTGGTGATACGGTCGAGCAACGTCAGTTGATGAAGAAACTTGTCGCGTTGCAGTATAAACGTAACGATCAGAATTTTTATCGTGGATCGTTTCGCGTGCGCGGCGATGTCATTGAATTGTTTCCAAGTCACATGGAAGATCGTGCCTGGCGCTTGTCGTTCTTTGGTGATGACCTGGAAGGCATCTGGGAAATCGACCCTCTGACGGGTGAGAAAACAGCTACCTTGAGCAATATCCGAATTTACCCAAATAGCCACTATGTGACACCACGACCAACCTTGATGCAGGCGATCCCGCAAATTAAGGCGGAACTGAAGGCGCATCTTGAGGTGTTGCGTGGTCAGAACAAGTTGCTCGAAGCGCAACGGTTGGAAGAACGTACAACCTTCGACATCGAAATGCTTGAGACGACAGGGCACTGTGCCGGCATTGAGAATTATTCCAGGTATCTGACGGGTCGAAACCCGGGCGATCCGCCACCGACGTTATTTGAGTACTTGCCTGAAAATGCGCTGCTGGTTGTTGATGAAAGCCACGTCACAGTCCCGCAAATCGGTGGCATGTACAAAGGTGACTTCAATCGGAAATCGACGTTGGCGGAGTTTGGCTTTCGACTACCGTCATGCATTGATAATAGACCGCTTAAATTTGAAGAATGGGAGGCAATGCGGCCGCAAACGGTTTTCGTTTCGGCGACACCAGGCCCATGGGAGATGGAGCGCACGGGTGGCGTGTTCGTTGAACAAGTGGTTCGTCCAACGGGCCTTATTGATCCAGAATGCATAATCCGCCCTGTGGAAACGCAGGTTGATGACTTGTTGGGCGAATGTCGAAAGGTTGCGGCAGAGGGCATGCGTGCATTGGTCACCACATTGACCAAGCGAATGGCCGAGGATTTGACGGAATATCTCCATGAACACGGAATCCGCGTGCGCTACATGCACTCTGATATTGATACACTTGAGCGCATTGAAATTATTCGCGACCTTCGTCTTGGCGCGTTTGATGTCTTGATCGGCATTAACCTGTTGCGCGAGGGTCTCGACATTCCCGAATGCTCACTGGTTGCCATATTGGATGCAGACAAAGAGGGCTTTTTGCGATCAAAGACGTCGCTGGTGCAGACGATTGGGCGTGCCGCAAGAAATTTGGACGGCAGAGTTATCCTTTACGCTGATAAGATGACAGACAGCTTAGACTACGCGATTGGCGAAACCAACCGTCGCCGGGAAAAACAGAAGGCTTACAATCTTGAGCATGGAATTACGCCTGCAAGTGTGAAGAAAGGCATCGCGAATGCCATCGAAAGCGTCTACGAGAAAGATTACGTGACCGTAGATACAGGCGTTGCCGGAGAGACCGAACTGGTTGGGCACAATATTCAAAAGGTCATCGCGGATCTCAATGCCAAGATGCAGGCTGCGGCAGCGGATTTGGAATTTGAAGAAGCAGCGAGATTGCGTGACGAAGTGCGGCGACTCGAAGCGCACGAGCTAGGTTTAGACAGGCCAGGTGTATCAAATAAAGCCCGCGCGAGTTGGGAGCCTGAAGGTAAAAAGAAAAAACGCCGCAAGCGTTGATGAATTATGACTATAAAATACCCTCGTAATTGTCGTTGCTTTTGCGGAAGTGGGCGAAGATTTAAGCATTGCCACGGCGCAGTATCCGTTGATATGCCAGGCCACCGCATCGAAAATTGGCATCAGGTACCACAAAAGGTACGCGACGCCTTTAATCGAAAAAAACAAGACGAATTAGATCATTTTGAATTGTATGGTTTCCACCGGCCACCATTGATCGTGGGGACGCCAGGTGATCGCATAATAGCTCTTGGAAGTACGCTCTTACATTGGAAGGGTAAAGGGTCATTTGTAAATTTCCTGGAAGAATGTCTACTTTTTCATCTCGGGGATGCTTTGGAACAATATGAAATCCATCCGCTTCGTGTTTGGCTCGACGAAGCTCGGAGGCAAGGGCGTGAGAGAAAAAAAGAAAATCCGAAATCGGGACTTTTGTCGACTGTGGCCGTCTTGAATTTTTTCACTGTTGCATATGACTTATATGTTGTTTCTGATAATGCTCAGTTACGTGATAGGTTAATCCAGTCTCTTAAAATTCCAGACCAGTTTCATGGTGCACGTTACGAACTTATGGTTGCTGCGTGCCTTCTGAGAGCAGGATTTATAGTCGAATTCTCTGACGAAACTGATCTTTCGACTGCCCATCCTGATGCGTTCGTTCGACACATACGGACTGGCGTCGAATATGACGTTGAGATGAAAGCGAAAGGTCGTAATGGCATTTTGGGGAAACCTGGAATTGCGATTGAGCCAGAAATGATGTCAGCCGATGTCTCAAGATTGGTGCGTAAGGCGCTATTAAAACCAGCTGTCCGAACGAGATTAATTTTTATTGATATGAATCTGCCATTGAAATCGGATATTCGAGGACTTCATTCAGTTTGGTGGGCTGAAGAAGCCATTAAATCATTGAAGGTTGTTAGAAAATCACCTGGGAAAGTTTCAAGTGATACTGAAGCATTTGTTATCTTTACGAATTTTCCATCAAATTTTATTCCATTTGATCAAGCGTATGAGGGAGTGGAAATTGTCTACTGCGGATTTAACAAGACCGACTTTGATTTAGATAAACGTGTCCTTGGTGAGAGATCGCCTGAGATAGCTAATTTATTTGATGCATTTCGAAAACACTCGGTATTTCCTGATGAAGTAAGTTAACGTAGTTCGATGTACTCCAAAGATATGTGATGATCGTTGTTGAAGCAGAAAATTATCCAGCTTCCACCATCGCCGTTTTCTTATAAATCACGCAAAAATTGTTGGATGGCATTTTTACAGTCTTGATAAGGTGTAATCCGCGTCGACGCGCTTCCAAAGCCACATCGTCGAGGTTTCTAATACCCCACGATGCATCACGTGCGCGGAGCGACTGATCAAAGGCTTCATTGGATGGTGCTGTATGTTTGCCGCCCACCTTGTAAGGGCCGTACATGCACAGAATGCCGCCTTCCGGCAAAATACGTCCAGCGCCTTCAAGCAAGCCAATACAGGCTTCCCAGGGCGCGATATGGATCATATTTGCGCACATCATGGCGTCTGCCGTGTCGATTGGCCAATTTTCTGATGTAACATCGAGGTGGACCGGCGATTTCAGGTTCTGGAGGTTAAAATCGGCATGCCATGCGCGGACAGATTTGCGAAGTTCCGGATCTATATCGCTGGGCTGCCAGATAAGGTTCTGCAGGTTCGACGCAAAATGAACAGCGTGCTGCCCAGTACCGCTGGCAATTTCAAGGACAAGCCCTTGCTTAGGGAAGATATCCTTCAGAACCTCTAGTATTGGCTCTTTATTGCGTTCGCAGGCTTCGGAGTGCCGTTTATCGTTTGGACTATCTGACATGCTTGGGAGGTTGCCTCCCAGCGTGCAGTGAAACAAGCTAAAACCGCATATTAATCATGGTTGTTCGCGTCGGAGCCTTGTGTTAACCACACAGATGCTTGCAAAAATAAAATCTTTTCTGAGTGGCGGTGACGAAGGTGAAAGTACACCTGACGCCAACGACGATGGCGTTGCGGCAGCGGCCGTCGCGGTATTTGTTGAGGCTGCGCAGCTAGATGGTGATTTCGACGAAGATGAGCGCCGGGTCATTGGCAATATCCTGACCGAGCGTTTTCAACTTTCAGCCGAAGATGCCGAAGCACTAATCAATGACGCGCTTCGTGAACATGACAGTCCGAATAAAGTATATGCCGCGACGCGCCTGATCAGAGACGTCTTTAGTGATGAAGAACGTATCGATGTGTTGGAAATGTTATGGGAAGTTGCCTACGCTGATGGTGAAGTCCATGACTATGAAGCAAATCTTGTGCGCCGCGTTGCAGGATTGTTATATGTTCAGGATAGAGACAGTGGGCGGGCACGAAAAAGAGTATTAAAGCGTTTGAATTTAGACGAGAGCGAATGAGGATAATAGAATGACGTATATCGTTACGGAAAACTGCATTAAATGTAAGTATCAAGATTGTGTAGAGGTTTGCCCGGTCGACTGCTTTTATGTCGGCGAGAACTTTCTCGTAATTCATCCCGATGAATGCATTGATTGTGGCGTTTGTGAACCAGAATGCCCGGCAGAAGCTATTATTCCTGACACTGAGCCAGGTATTGAAAAGTGGCTGGAAATCAATACGAAATTTGCATCTATTTGGCCAAATATCACGCGCAAGGGTGAGCAACTGCCAGATGCAGCCGATTGGGATGGAAAACCCAACAAGGCTGAATTGTTGAGTGAGAACCCAGGACAGGGCGACTAAGTCACTGTAATAAAAATATTTTTTCGATGCGATCCGGTGAATTCATCGGGTCGGCGCTGCTCTTTCCCGCAGTGCAAAAATATGTTATGATCTGCCCAGATTTGACCATACTCCTTAAGGGCCCCCGGGGGCCCTTTCGCTGTGTGGATTGTAGAGCGCGAGCGGACCGCGAGTCTGGCAAGCGCGAAAAGAGCAAACTCAAAGGTTGAAGAAGAAAGATATTATGGCTGATCAATTGCTATTTAATCCAGGTGACTATGTTGTTTACCCGACGCACGGTGTTGGAAAAGTCCTCAGTGTTGAAGAGGAAGAGATTGCGGGTCATCATCTTGAGCTGTTCGTCATCAGTTTCGATCGTGATCGCATGACGCTTCGCATTCCAGTTGGCAAAGCGGCGAATTCAGGCCTTCGCAAGCTGTCATCGAAAAAACGGATGGACGAAGCCATGCAGACTCTAAAGGGTCGCCCTCGTGTGAAACGCACGATGTGGAGCCGTCGTGCTGCCGAGTATGATCTCAAAATAAACTCTGGAGATCCGGTTTCAATTGCCGAAGTTGTTCGTGATTTGCACCGGAACGTTGGTCAGCCGGATCAATCATTTTCTGAACGTCAGATTTACGAACAGGCTCGTGATCGGCTTGCATCAGAAGTGGCTGCCGTTGACAAAACGGATATGGAAAAAGCGACGACCAAGCTCGAGCAAATTTTGGAAGCGGCTTAATTTTCATGCTGGGACCGTCGGGAACGGCGGTGTTTTCCAATGACTTCTGATCATCCCAATTCTGCCCTGCCAGAGAAAATAGTCTCTGGTGGGCAAACTGGTGTTGACCGCGCTGCGCTTGATGTTGCGCTGAAACTCGACATTACTTGTGGTGGTTGGGCGCCCAAGGGGCGGCGTGCAGAAGACGGCCCCATTCCAAGTATTTATCCAATGCAAGAGACCCGTAGTTCCGCGTATTCAGCGCGAACGCGTGCCAATGTTGCAGATAGCGACGCAACGCTCTTATTGACGCGTGGAGAGCCGACGGACGGCACTAAAGATACGTTGGATATCGCACAGGAACTCGGAAAACCATATCATATTGTCGATTTGAAACGGACGCACTCGCCGTTGACGGCGCTGCAATGGCTGGAAGCAAAAGCCCCTCGCATTCTTAATGTCGCAGGCCCTCGCGAGAGTGAAAAGCCAGGTATCTACGCAGACGCAGAAGCACTATTGACCCATCTATTCCAATTGGCAGCAGGGTCAAAAACTTAAGATCGTTAGTCGTTCACGATCTTTACGGTATCGCCAGCTTTCAACCCATTGGACAGTTCATTTAGATTGAGCGCCTTGAACCAATCATCATTATATTTGCCGAGAGGCATTCTGCTCGCCAATCCGCTTTCTGTGTCACCCGGTTTGACTTTGTGCAGCCTGATGCGTGGTACATCAATGTTGGCTCTTTCGCTTGGGTTTAGGGTTCTGAAACTATAAGTCACACGCCGCAATGGCAGAGACATTGCATCAGTATTGTTGGGTACGGTTGCGAACATGAAACGGAATATCTGATCCCTGTTGCCGCGAATAGCCAGCATACGAAGGTCACGCCGACCCTGGTTTGTATTCACACTAGCCGTTCCTGTAGAGGCTTCGAGGCCATTTATCGTCAGCCTTTCTACATTACCTAGGGATATCTTTGCGTTCGGTGCCCAGTTTTTTACAAGGTAGTCGTTCAGATTTGCAAAGCCCGTCGCGACTTTGGGGTTCTCCATATCAAAGATAATGATGTTGCCATTACTGTCCGAGCCCGTGACATCACTCTTCCCATTCCTAACGGTAAAGCCAGGGGGGAAGGTGAACTGAAATCCTATATCCGGATGCACAAAATCATCACCTCTCATAAAACCTTCTTTCGGATCTTTCCCGAATAGAAGTCCGTCAATCTGGCCTAAAAACAGTGCTCTCTCGCGTTTCGGGTTAGCTGGCATATTTGTCTGCGCAAGTTCGCGCGCCTGTACGATGCGGTCTGAAGTTCTTGGATGGGTGGACATCACCGAGAAACTGTCTTTTGACTTGCCGTGTTTGTGCGCTTCGATCCCGTTCTGCATATCTAGTTTTGAAAAGAAATCTGTCAGTGCGACCGGGGAGTATCCTACTCTGCTCATATATCTGGCACCCAGTCGGTCAGCTTCGAGTTCTTGTTCGCGTGAGTAGGATTGCAATGCAGCCTGAGCGCCAAAAGAAACGACGTTGTTGAGCCCAGACGGTGCGCCCAGGATGTTGCCTAATATTCCTGCAGCCGTGAGACCGATGTTTGTTGCCATAGCGGAAGAATAGCGTTGAGCAGAGTGCCTTGCTGTAACGTGACCAATTTCATGGCCGATAACACCCGCTAGTTCTGCCTCGTCTTCACAGAGCGCAATCAATCCGCGCGACACATAAATATATCCACCAGGCAATGCGAAGGCGTTCACGGTGTCATCATTCAATACAAAAAACTGGAAATTCTCATCTGGCAATTCGGATTGGGCCACAAGCTTCCGGCCAATAGCGCGAACATAGGCTTCTAGGGCTGCATCATCGTATGTGCCGCCAAAGGCCTGGAGCATCTTGGGGTGTTCTTCGGCACCGATGCGAGCCTCATCCTCTTCTGACATGAAAGCGGTGAAGCTTTGCTCGCCAGTTGCTCGGTTTGTCGAGCAACCAGAGGTCACAAGTACGCCTATCAACAGGGCGGTAATGAACGATTTTGAGTTGAGGAATAGTCGCATCGTATGTCCTTAGATTTGAGTTGCCAGGTGACCATAGCGCACCAACACTCTAAGGCTCAACAATGGCATTTCTCGGGCAATTTTAACGCTCAAGAAGTTCGATTTGCTCGGGATGAGTGGCACGGATCATGGGTCCATTTCGCTTTGTCAGCCAACCACGTATCCTTACACTGCGTCCAGTCCATGTTGCAGGGTCGAGCGAGATATTCTTGAACGAGCGCCGAGCCTTTTTCGAAATGGATATTGTGAAGTCTGTCCGCCAGTCAGAGCCAAAATTCAAGTAGACCGTACCTTTGACATCAGCCGCGTTTACAATTCGTCCTTCGACCAATTGAAATGTTCCCAATTCCCTTTCGAGCGCAGCTGCATCTGGATTTCGGATCGCATAGTAAGGAAGCGCCCAGATACCGCGCCGTGACCGCCTGGCGTCTTGTTCAAGGGCCAGCATCTCAGAAACTCGCGACCGATTGTCCGGGAAACTGTAAACCCGCGCCAGTCCTTGGCGCAGAAGTTCGCCTTGGACCCAAATCTTGCCGCTGCTTTCGTTTTGAACGGTTAGATGGGCAAGCCAACGCCCGTAACGATCGCGGCGCGCACCGCCAAAGGACAGGACAACCTCTTTACCAAGACTTAAAGCCTCGATTGCATCTTTTGATTCTTGCGCCAAAGGCCAAGTTGGGAAATTTTTTCGCCCAAGCGGCAGCTTTGGTGCCTGTATACCTACCAATCGGATCTCGTTTCCATCTTTGAATGGGGGATCAACAAAGACTGTATCGCCGTCTACGATGGACGTAACGACGGCCTTGTGAGCTTCGTTCGCGTCGGCTGAGGATGCGATGCTCACCAGAATTATAAGTATAAGTCGTCTAATCATGGAGGCCCTTAGATATCATTCCGCGGATATCTTCAGGTGAAGCACCTTCACCACGAAGGGTCTTTATGGATGCGCTGTCATTGCGCTTTGCCAGGCGGTCTCCATCATCATCTAAGACTAATGCGTGATGATGATAGTTTGGCGTGTTCAGGTTTAATAACTTCTGCAAAAGGCAATGGATGTCCGTTGCTTCGAAAAGATCTCGACCGCGCGTCACCAGCGTCACATCTTGGAGATGGTCATCGAGTGTCACAGCGAGATGATAGCTTGTTGGGGTGTCTTTGCGGGCAATTACGATGTCACCAAATTTCTCTGGGTTTGCTGTCACGTTTCCGGCAATCGCATCTTGCCAAGTCAGAGTATCGGTTCGAGCCAACGATTTCTCCACGTCCAACCGATACGCATAAGGCGTCCCCTGGTTGATCAAAGCTGAACGCTGGTCATCTGAGAGATTTCTGCAAGTGCCAGGGTAAATTGGCCCATCGGGACCATGGGGTGCGCCACCTGCGGCCTTTATTTCTGTTTGAATTTCTTTGCGGGTGCAAAAGCAGGGATAGACAAGGCCTATAGATAAAAGTGTGTCGAGTGCGGCTTTATAGTCTTTAAAGTGTTCTGATTGACGACGAACAGGTATTGGCCATGTGAGGCCAAGCCATCCTAAATCTTCAAATATTTGTTGCTCAAACTCGATGCGACTTCGGCCCTGATCAATATCTTCAATGCGAAGTAGAAATTGCCCGCCGCTGTCCATTGCTTTCTCGTATGAAAACAGCGCTGAATAGGCATGTCCGAGATGCAAATATCCTGTGGGACTGGGGGCAAAGCGACTAACGACAGTCTTAGATTGCATTTGATATCTCTCAATTGTCGCGGACGACGTGACAATCACGATACTAATGCGCTAACACTTGTGCACTCGATTTTTAGGAGCATGAAAAATGACCGACGAAACCCCTGAGCTTCCGAAACTTGATGGTCCGACATTGGAGCCATTGGGCGGTCGCGAACCAAAGAAACTGGTTATCCTGTGTCATGGCGTCGGGTCTGATGGAGACGATCTGATTGCCCTCGCACCATTTTTTCAAAAAGTGCTCCCGGATGCGCGTTTCATATCGCCGCATGCGCCCTCGCAGTTTGATGGCGGTCCTGTTGGATATCAATGGTTCAGTTTGCAGGATTTCAGCATGGAGGCGCGTACAGAAGGCGTTCATGCTGCAGCCCCCATACTGAATAAGTTCATTGACGAGCAATTGGCTGCATTGGGCCTGGAAGATAAGGATCTAGCGTTAGCCGGATTTTCCCAGGGCACAATGATGGCGTTACATGTTGGTCTCAGACGTGCGCGGGCGTGCGCGGGAATTCTCGGGTATTCCGGCATGTTGGTTGATGCGGACAATCTCGCAAACGAGATCACGGTCAAACCACCCGTGTTACTTTGTCACGGTCAATCCGATGAGGTTCTGCCCTTTGATTTTATGCCAGCGGCACTCAATTCCCTAAGAGAGAATGGGGTTCCATGTGAAGGCCTCGCGCGCCCTGGGTTGGGGCATGGGCTTGATGATGATGGTATAAAAGCGGGCATGTTCTTCCTCGCAGATGTATTTGGGGTGAACCTGCAAAACATTTGAGTAATTTGATGTAAGGGCACCATAACCCCGTATCACAAAACTTTCATTCAATCCTGTTTTGCATTTTCTCAATATCGTGTACTGTTCTACCTGTCTGGACAGGAGATATAGTATTCGATGTCCATTGTTGGTTATCCTGCTTTAGCGCTGAACGCGGATTTTCGTCCGCTCAGCTACTACCCTCTTTCGGTCTGGTCCTGGCAAGACGCGCTTAAGGCTGTCTTTCTTGGTCGTGTGTCTGTTGTTTCCAATTACGATAAAGTTGCGCGCTCGACGAGTCAGGAGTTTCAACTCCCCAGTGTGATTGCACTCAAAGAATATATTCCGATGAACCGAAGTCCGGCGTTTACACGGTTTAACGTATTTCTGCGTGATGCGTTCTCGTGCCAATATTGCGGTCGTCGGCTTGAAACTGAGGTTCTGACATTCGATCATGTCATCCCACGGTGTCGTGGCGGACGCACGACCTGGGAAAACGTTGTGACAGCGTGTTCCCCGTGTAATTTGTCTAAGGGGCACAAATTACCGAAACAAGCCAATATGTTTCCGATGCGTGCGCCGGAGCGGCCGTCGACATATAGGCTGCAGGAAAACGGTCGGGCATTTCCACCCAATTTCCTCCATGAGAGTTGGCGAGACTTCCTTTATTGGGACAGTGAACTCGAAGCATAGGTTTCTAATCTATTGCTTCCCATACCTAAAACAATCTGTCGTATGATCGTTGACCATGCCTGTAGCCTGCATGAAAGCATAGCATATCGTTGATCCAATAAACTTAAATCCGCGCTTTTTGAGATCCTTACTCATCGCATCAGATTCCGGCGTGGTGACGGGAACGTCTTTTAGGGTCTGCCAGTTATTTCTGATGGGTTTACCACCCACAAATTTCCAAATGTATTGGTCAAAGCTTCCGAATTCATTTTGAACTTCAAGAAATGCTTTCGCATTCGTGATTGATGCGGCGACTTTTAGGCGATTGCGTACAATGCCTGGGTTTTGAAGAAGTTCTAGCTGTTTGTCATCGTCATATTGAGCGATACGTTCAGGAATAAAATTATCATAGGCCTTTCTGTATTCTTCCCGCTTTTTGAGGATTGTCAGCCAGCTCAAGCCCGCTTGAGCTCCTTCAAGTATAAGTAATTCGAACAATTCCCTGTCGTCATGGACTGGGACACCCCATTCTTCGTCATGATACTTGATATAGATATCTGGTGCCCTGCCGCTTGCGTCCAACCAGCCACATCTTGTTGTCATATTTCATATCTCCGAATTAAATTGGTTTGTGTTAGACTGAGTGCCATTACTAGACAGTTCAATGCATATACGGCATATCAATTCATCACGATTTATTGAGAGGAAGCTGCTATGTTCAACAAAGACGAATTTATTGATGCTTGTGGTAAAGCCGTTAAAGACGGGCAGGCATCTGTTCGCGAACTTGTAACAGAAGCTGTTTCTGATCCGACAGGTATAATCAAGGAGCTTGGTGAGCCGAAGAATGCGGGTATAGATTTGGTGCACCGTTCGGCTGAACTAACTATCATCAATTTTGTTTGGTCGCCATACATGACGTTACTTCCGCACAATCACAATATGTTCGCCGTCATTGGTATATACAATGGGCGTGAGGACAATGTGTTCTGGAAACGCGGTGACGACGGTCTTGAGGCCGCTGGTGCAGATTCTTTGGGCGTGGGCGATGTCGGGACACTGGGGCATAGCATTATCCACTCTGTGACCAATCCTTTGGGCAAATTTTCGTCCGCCATACATGTGTATGGTGGAGATTTTTTCGAGCCTGATGAGCCGAGGAGCGAATGGGACCACGAGAGCCTGCTGGAACGCCCATGGAATGTGGAAACGACTCGCCAAGCATTCCGAGACGCCGAAGAACGCTATAACGCTGTTAATAAATAGTGCTCAGAACGCTATATCCCCGAGACGTTGGTGCCGGAAAACAGTTTTGTGAGTTCGTCGTGACGAATCATATCGTTCCGATAGTCCAGAGTCCCTGAACCCAAACCCTCGACAGCATTTCGTATCAGACCCAGTGTTGCGCACATGATGCTACCACCTGTGCTAATGCGACGAACGCCCATTATTTCCAGTTCATCTAGGGACATATCGAAACTTTTGATGCCAACGAGGACATTAACAGGTTTCGTTAGGGCATCGAGAACCGTGCTTATCTGATCACGGGAGCGCACACCCGGAACATAGAGGCAATCTGCACCTGCATCCTCGTATTCCTTGAGGCGGCGGATACTCTCATCCAACGGATCAGGGTGACCAACAAGGAAACATTCGGCGCGCGCCGTAAGAACGAACGGGGCGCCGGCGCTATCTATGGCCTCTCGGGCAGCCTGAATTCTCTCGACCGTCTCTTCCGAGGACATTAAGTCGCGACCACCTGTGAGGCGATGGTCCTCGATACTTCCCCCCATGGCCCCGGCTTCAATCATCAATTTGAATGTTTCAGCAACGTCTTCAGGGGTGTCCCCATAACCGTCTTCACTGTCGACGCTAATGGGAATTGATACGGCTTCGGTCATCTCCTGAACCACGCGCAGGCATTCGTCCCGGCTAAGAGCGCCCTCGTAGTCTGGAAGGCCCCTGGTGTAAACAATGCCTGCACTGGTCGTGCCCAAAGCCTCTGCACCGGCTGCTTGCATGATCTTAGCGGATCCCGGGTCCCAAGCGTTAGGCATGCGGATCATCGGGCCACTGCTGTGTCGCTCCAGAAATTCGTTCCGTTGCATGAGATGCCTCCATCTTTCATTGGATGTGTCTGACAATAACTATCGTCGTAAATCTCGATCTTGTCATTATTTAACGATTCGCTTATCATCGAAATATGGATGTAATAGGAGTTTCAGATGTTTAACGATGGTTGGGAAAAGGCTGATGCTCGAGCGGCAGCAAGAATTGGCGCCATGATCGGTGTGCCTGCACGGGCCAATATGTTGGCCGCATTGGCAGGAGGGCAGGCATTGACAGCAACAGAACTTGCGATGCACGCGGGTGTGACGCCCCAAACCGCTTCCAGTCACTTGAAAAAAATGATGGACGCAAACTTCATTGCCGTCGAAAAGCAGGGTCGGCACAGGTATTATCGGTTGGCGGATCCGCGGGTCGCTGATGCCCTTGAACCCCTTGCTCAGTTAATTCCGGATGGGCCGGTTGTGCACCGAAAGCCCTCGAAAATACTGACGGAATTAAGAGAATCTCGAATGTGCTACGATCACTTGGCTGGTGTGCTTGGCGTGGCGCTTGCGGACGCGCTGAAGGCACACGACTTTGTCACCGAAGATGATCATGATTTCTACCCCACCGAGGCTGGTGGAGAGTTTTTTGCGGGTTTGGGGATAGACTTAGCCGAACTTAGAGAGAAACGTCGTCATTTTGCCCGCAGATGCTTGGATTGGAGTGAGCGAAGACCCCATGTTGGTGGCGCGCTTGGTGCTGCTTTGGCCGATGCATTTATCGAAAATGGATGGATTGAGCGGGTGACGGATACGCGTAAGGTCATGCTTACGAAAAGTGGGCGAAATGCCCTTGAGGCAAAATTAGGTATCGCCGCGTAAAAAATACCACGCAGGCTTTGACATTTGGTCGTTTTTCCCTATATTCCGCGGCTTCTGCCTGGGAATGTGGGCTGACGGCTTAGTTTCGTTTGTCCCCGCCGCCACGAAGACGTGGGTCGGACTACCGGGCTCATAACATCCGGTTAACGTAAAAGAGAGACAAAATGTCAAAACGCGTAAGTTCAAAGTACAAAATTAACCGACGCCTTGGGGTAAACCTGTGGGGTCGTCCGAAAAGCCCAGTAAATGTCCGCGATTATGGCCCAGGTCAGCACGGTCAGCGCCGCAAAAAGCCGTCAGACTTCGGTTTGCAGCTTATGGCAAAGCAAAAGCTTAAGGGCTATTACGGCAATATTTCAGAGAAGCAATTTCGTAAGTATTACACAGAGGCCGTTCGCCGCCGTGGGGATACATCCGAAAATCTCATCGGTATTCTTGAGCGCCGCCTTGATGCAGTGATCTACCGTATGAAGTTTGTCCCGACTGTCTTTTCTGCACGTCAGTTCATCAACCATGGCCATATTAAAGTGAACGGCGTTCGTGTGAACATCCCTTCATATATGGTCAAAGAAGGCGACGTCATTGAGGTTCGTGAGAAGTCACGTCAGGTGCCACTTGTTTTGTTGGCGAGTGAGAGCTCAGAGCGTGAAGTGCCAGAATATGTTGAGGTGAACCATCAACGGATGACAGGTACTTTTGTCCGTCAGCCTAAGCTGGAAGATGTGCCTTATCCGGTTCAGATGGAACCAAACCTGGTTATCGAATTTTATTCTCGTTAATCGAGTTTATATTTTTCGTTTGCGAAGCCGGTATCCAATGGATGCCGGTTTTTGCTTTTGTTTCGCATGCCGGGCGTCAGATTTGCTAAAGTTCCCATATGACTAAGCTTTCCGCCCTTGTTGTCGCACACGACGAAGAAGCGATTATTGATGATTGTTTGAAACGATTGTCGTTCGCAGATGAAATCGTCCTCGTCGCAGATCGATGTCACGATAAAACGGTCAGTATCGCTAAGCGGCATAACTCGAAAATTATCGAAGGAGCCTGGGAAATTGAAGGAGAGCGTCGATCGGCTGGCATAAACGCCTGCAATGGCCCCTGGGTTCTCGAAGTCGATGCTGACGAGTGGATTGAACAAGAGCTTGCAGAAGAAATCAGGGCAGTTGTGGATGCAGATACAAATGATTTCTTTTTCACACCTATACATAACTATGTATATGGTCGGCATATAAAGTACGGTTGGATGGCTGCACTTGCGCCGGATCTTCGAGGCAGCCTGTTTCGAAAAGGGAAAAAAGAATGGGGCATGGAGCGGGTCCATCCCAATGTCTCATTCACTGGGAGTAGAGGTCGCGACCTCTCGAACGGTATCCGCCACAATTTTGCCAAAGATATTTCGACGCTTGTAAGACGATTTGATCGAAATACGTCACTTCGGGCAGAAGATCTCGCACTCAAGAGCCAAGTTGGCCGATCGTCATCAATGGCGCGCAAAGCTCTCTCTCGTTTTTGGAAATGTTACGTTGCGAGAAAGGGATACAAAGAAGGTGGAATCGGATTAACAATCTCAATTCTTTCGGCGCTTTATCCACTCGTCGCGAATTTAAAAGCCGCTGAAATTATTGAGCGCGAAGAAAAGATGCCAACCCATCTATAGGCGAACGGTCGCCAAACAGTTTTGGCGCCTCTCGTTCAATTTTAGTTTTGATTTCTGTGAAGAATGGTTGATCAATCCCAAGTCTTTCAGACAAAGCGATATATGAGTTTATGGAATTTACTTTAAGCTCATCGATGTTCATCAAATCTATCATCGCGGCGGTATGGCGCCCTCGCATGAATTGCCCTGGTAGTGTCACCACAGGGGTGCCCATTGCAAATGCCTCTAGTGAGGTGTTTCCGCCAGACCATTCGAACGTATCCAAAATGACTCGCGCACCCGAGAGATGGCGAAGGAATGTGTTTCGGTCGCAAGGAGCGATGAACCTGAGTGCTTCGTCAGGGTCAAGCCCTACATGTCTAAAAGCGTTTGATATTCTGGATTCAAATGCTGCGGTAACTTCTGGAATTGGATGCGCGAAAAAACTTAGCACACGTCCCGAATCTGTTTGTAAGATTTTTGCAAATGCTTGGTCTTGATGTGGTGGGATTTTAAAGAGGGACTGAGCACATAAATAATCATGTGGAATTTCATCAATGGGTTTATCGGGGCGGGAGTAATTAATCGAAAGATTTGGCAATAATACTAAGTCTTCATTGTAATGTGCTTGGCTTTCCGCCGGTTCCATAAGAGTCGAACTCAAAAAAGTATCGATTGTTGGTAGTCCGCTAGTGACAGGATGCCCCCAAGCCATAGCTTGCTGTCTCGCAAACCGAAGGCTGGCCAACACTTGTGTCCGGGGGTCCATGCCGATATCTGGATAAATAATAACGTCCGCCGCCAACTGATGCAGATATGAGGCAATTTCCTTTGTGCTGGTGGAGTGGGTATATGACCCGTTCAAAACAGTCTCCAATTCTTTTGTTCGATAATCACCACCGCCACTTGTAGACACGAGATGAACTTCGAACTCAGCGGGGTCTAACCCTGTCAGCCAGGTTGAAAACAGTCGCTCGATCGTGTGGCTGCGAAAATGTGCTGAGACAAAGGCAATCCGTTTTCGTTCACTTGAATGCGTCGTGGCTGGTGCTGAAAATTCTGGATAAGCGGATTGAGTTATAGAGGAAACAAGGTTTCCCCAAGTTGACATTAATTCTCGATCATCTTCGCCTTGGTAGGCCAACGCGAACGGCGTAACTTCACTGATGGCTTCAAGCGCTGTTTGAATATCGCGGTAGGTCTTAAGGCTCGTTGCATCTTTGATTTCCGCGAGGCCATTTTGCCAACGGGCGCGCATGGTCTGACGATGCTCTTCACTCTCGTATATTTGTGGAAGGGCGAGTTTTGCGGCCCAGTCGGCCTTAGTGAATTGTGGGCGAATGTGAAGAGCGCGCTTAAACGATTGCGTGCCCTTGTCGAGGTCATTTTGGGAGACTTGAATTGCGCCGAGGTTGAACCATGCATCGGCCAATTCAGGGGCAATGCGTAATGCCCGGTCTAAAAGAATGGATGCCTTTTTTAATCCACCAGTTTCTCGGTACAAGTTTCCTAGATTATTTAAGGCTGCGGTATCTGAAGGAGACGTTTCAATTAACTCCTCAAGGAGAGCGATTGCCTGCTCTCTTTTCCCGGCAATTTGCAAAGCTGTTGCCAAGTTTCTCACGATGGCGTCGCTTGGCTCGAGTTTTACGGCGTCTTTGAACCTCTTTATGGCTTGTGTTGCGTGCCCTTGAAGAAGGTAAAGATTGCCAAGATTAAATAACCCCGGGACGAAGTCAGGGTGACTTTTCACAAGATCCAAAAGGACTTTTTCTGCAGCATGCCATTTTTCTGCCCCCTTTAAGGCACTCGCATACGTGTTCGCCATGTTTGGATCCGTTGGAATGTATGACTTTAAATTTTCAAATGTGTTTACAGCTTCGTTGTACAACTCTGCGTTCGTTTGTATGAGCCCCAGGTTAAATTGGAATTGAATGTTTTCCGGGTCATGAACAATGGTTTGTTTTAACAAATCGATGGCTTGGGCATTCTCGCCACGTTGATGTGCGATTAGACCCAGAAAATGCAAAGTTTCAGCATGTGCAGGGTGTATATTTAAAATGTCGCGATAGATGACCTCAGCACCATCAAGGTTTCCCACACGCTGTAGCGCCAAAGCCTCGTCAATGCGTTCGTCAATCTCAAGATTTTTTTTGGGCATTAGGGCTCATCGCCGCAAAAGCAGATATTATCAGGCTTGGAAATCGACGATCCCACCACGTGATGGCTGTTCTGATAAGCTTGTCGGATCAGTCCGAAGGTCATCAACAGCGCGTTGAGATTGCTGGAATGCTTGTGCCTGAATCGCATCAAACTGTTGTTCAGCATTAGCCCGTTCAGCAAGTCGAGCATTACGTTCAGACAACAACTGCTCAAAGCTATTGTCATCTTGCGCATTTAGCGGGAGCGGGGCAACGGGCTGCGTCGCTGCTGCGGTTGGCGTAAGTGGCTCCACACTCTGATCAATGGCGCGCTGATCGGCTGCAGCGACCCGTTCGTCAGCCAATATCTGGCGTTGATCTGCAACATCACGGGCAATTCGCGTATCAATCCGGGCATCTTCGATAGCAAGTTCACGGGATGCTTCAAATCGCTGATCGTCAGCAACGTCGCGGACAAAATCTCGCTGAAAACGGGAACGATTTAAATCCCGCGATGCTTCATCAGCGCGTTGGCGTTCTGCGGTAAGTCTCTCAGCCTCGCGCGCACGCGCCACCGTGTCCTCACGCTGACGCGCGAGCGACCGCTCAGTTGCTTGGTCACGCTGCGCTTGGAGGCGCTCAGCACTTGCAACGATAGAAACTTCCAACGCCATGAATAAACACGCTACTCAAACTGTTAAAGTCAGCGTATTCTACGAATATATTACCTGAAAGGTTGTCATTTCTTGACCCTCAGATTATAGCGTTTTACGTCATATTTGCAAAACTAATGGCGAATGAGAGATACTAGACACTGCTCATTGAGGAGAATTTCGTTTTGGAAGCAATGCCTGTCCTAACACCCATACAAGCGCTCGCGACGGCGACAGCTTATATCGTTATGGCTGACAAGAAGGCTGTGCCAGAAGAGCGTGCGGGGTTGGTAAGCTTGCTTGGCAAACATGTGTCGAAACGTGAGATGAGTTCGACGCAAATTCAACGGCTTACGGCTGACGCGTTCGCGTACGTCGCCAAATATGAATATGAAAAATTCCTGCTATCGATAGAAGACACACTTACGCCTGCGCAAATTATTGCAGTCATGTCGAATATGTATGAGCTTATGATCGTTGATGGACATGTAATCGCTCGTGAAAAAGAACTTGTGGACGAGTTCTTCCGCTTTTTTGACATAGATCGGCGCGTTGTGAATACAGTGCGTGAAATATTGATGATCAAGAACGACACCACAATGTTTCTGCGCGAAGATCATCCAAACAATGGTGCGGATTTCAAGTTTATGTTCCTGGACCGTATGGATACTGAGACCTGATGGCCGATCAGGTTTGGTCAAAAGGTTGCACATTTCACCCGTGTCAGTTAAGAGCCTCCAATGGAATTTCCTGATCCCCTTATCCGTGGGCGGTTAATCAAGCGCTACAAACGGTTTTTAACTGATGTCGAACTTGATGACGGTACAGTCGTCGTTGCGCATTGTGCCAATTCTGGGTCAATGGAAAGCGTCAAGGAGCCAGGGTCTGAAGTTTGGCTCTCACCTGCCCGCAATCCTGATCGCAAACTGAAATTCACCTGGGAGCTTGTACGCGTCGGTGAAACCCTTGTAGGCATTAATACGGCTCTTCCTAACTATATCGTCTCAGAAGCGATAGAAGCAGGTAAGGTTAGTGAGCTTAAAGGTTATGCGTCTCTTCGCCGCGAAGTGAAGTATGGTAAGAACTCACGCATTGATATTTTGCTTGAGGACGATGCTAGGCCAAAATGTTATGTTGAGGTGAAGAATACAACGATGCGCAGGGATTTGGTCTCTGGCCCCGTGGAATTTCCAGATGCGGTGACGTCCAGAGGTGCCAAGCACTTGGTTGAGTTGGCAGATATGGTGAAAGAAGGCCATCGTGCGGTCATGTTTTACCTCGTGCAGCGCGAAGACGCTGATGCCTTTACAGTCGCTGATGACATTGATCCGACCTATGCCAAGGGTTTGGAAGAGGCGATAAAAGCAGGTGTCGAGGTTGTTTGCTATGCGTGCCGACTGACACCTAAGTCGATTGATGTGACGCATCCGGTCAAAGTTAATTTTTAAAATTTTAAATTGAGCTGTAAAAAAATGCTCAAGACCTTCTATAAGGTCAAACATGATGGACAAGACAATGAATGATCAGGCAGCAAAAGTACCTAGTCGAGACGGCCGTTTTATCAAAATCCATGACGAGGCGGGTTTCGAAGGGATGCGTAAAGCAGGTCAGTTGGCGGCCGAATGCCTCGATTTCATCACACCACATGTAATTCCGGGCATGAGTACTGATGAACTCAATACTTTATGCCATGATTGGACATTGGAGCGGAACGCTATTCCGGCTCCTTTGAATTATCGCGGATTTCCAAAATCGATTTGCACGTCGATCAATCATGTTGTTTGTCACGGCATACCTAGCGCCAAAGTCCTGGTTGATGGAGATATCATCAACATCGATGTTACCGTGATACTAGATGGATGGTATGGTGATACGAGTAGAATGTTCTATGTTGGCAAGCCCAGCATAAAAGCCAAAAAACTGGTTGAGACAACTTTTGAATGTCTATGGCGTGGCATTGAGATGGTCCGGCCGGGGGCAACGCTTGGTGATATTGGGCATGCGATTCAATCATATGCGGAGTCCAAACGTTACTCCGTTGTTCGAGATTTCTGCGGTCATGGGCTTGGTCGAATTTTTCATGATGCGCCGAACATCATGCATTTTGGTCGACCAGGGGAAGGGGAAGTCCTGCGCGAAGGCATGTTCTTCACCATTGAGCCAATGATCAATCTGGGTCGTCTTGATGTCAAAATTTTGTCGGATGGTTGGACCGCGGTTACAAAAGATCGGTCACTTTCCGCTCAGTTTGAACACTCATTGGGTGTGACCAAGGATGGTTATGAGGTATTCACCTTATCGCCCAAAGGGTTAAACTGCCCGCCCTTTGACGTGTGACGCTATGGATGCTCAGGTATCGCGCAATGCGGAACATATAGGGCATCGACAGCGACTGCGCTCACGATTTCTCAAAACTTCTGGCGACGGTATGCCGGACTATGAACTTATTGAAATGGTTCTTTTCGCGGCCATTCCACGGGGTGACGTCAAGCCGTTGTCGAAAAGACTTCTAAAGCGATTTGGGAGTTTCGCGGACGTGATCGCCGCCCCACCAGATGTGCTTGCCGAAATCGAGGGGATGGGGAATGCCTCAGTTGCTGCGCTCAAAGTCGTTGAAGCTGCTGCGCAAAGGTTGGGGCAGGAAAGCGTTATGAACAGGCCAATACTGTCCAGTTGGGATCGGCTGATTGAGTACTGCCAAATGCGTTTGGGGCGTGCTGAGCGAGAACATTTTAGGGTTTTGTTCCTCAATCGTAAAAATGTCCTAATCGCTGATGAAGAGCAACAGCGCGGCACCGTGGATCACACACCGGTTTATCCGCGCGAGGTTGTAAAGCGGGCTCTGCAATTGGGGGCTAGCGCCATTATCATGTTACACAATCATCCTTCTGGTGACCCTGAACCTTCCAAGGGCGATATAGATATGACACGAGAAATTCGCGAGACATCGGAGCGTCTTGGGATTCAGGTTCATGACCATGTAATCGTATCGAGGACTGGCCATCGGTCATTCAAATCTATGGGCTTGCTCTAAGTCTTATTGCGAACCAAGCTTATGCGTATGATTGATGCACTACGCCGAGATAATGTTCTTACTGAATCTGAATTCCCGGACTCAGTTAGTTTGATTTTGGCCGGGGAAGCGTCCGCGGCGACGATAACGCCTGCAAAGAGTGCTTTTCTTACCCAACATGGCGAGTTGTCCGAGGCAGGGTACAAAAGAACTGCTGCCAGCGAGAGGCGTTTGATGCATCACGCGCAGGTCGGATGGCGTGACCCGGCGCTTACGGCACAAAATATTTCATTGATTTCGAGCAGAATCGCGTCAGAAAACGGTTATGTGGATCGATATGGGATATGCCTGGACTGGAGTATGGGGTATCCGCCAAATGAACGTGACGGTCGTGCACGTGGCACCGGATTAGTATTACGTAACGACGATGATTTTACGTTGATTGCCAACGCATCAAACGGCGCAGCACATTTTGGCGATTTTGTTATTGGCATGCCGGCTGCCGTCGAAAATACAAAAGCTGCGTTGCGGGCAGGGGCAACCAGCATAGGTAATCTGGGGCAGTATTTCACATTCCGTCTGCCAGACTGGGATGATGATGTGTTGATCACAGCAAAGACTGTCGAAGCCATATCGCTGTGCGCAAGCATGCCCGCAGAAATATTAATCCATTCGAATTTAGATGATGGATTTGCCGCTCGTTTCTCTGACCTGGCATGTGCGCTTGGTGCTGTTTTACTTGAAAAACATATTGTTGAAACATTGCTTGGTGCGCAGATTGGTCATTGTTTCGGGCATACATTTTCAGATTTAAGGTCGAGACAGGCATTCCATTTAGCGCTCAGTCGTATAACCCAGACACCGGGTACTATGATCTATGGGAATACGACCGCCTTTACAGAAAATGAGGCTGAAAGTTATGCTGCGCTCGCGGCGTACCTCAGTTCAGATATGGCATCGTTGCATTGGTCCCCGAGTGGGCATGCAATAACACCGATCCCGGTAACCGAGGCATCTCGGATACCATCAGTCGATGAGATCATCGATGCTCAATTGTTCTCATGGAGGCTCACCGATCGACTTCAGGGAACATTTGCGGATGATCCCCCGTCGCAAGTGGTCGCATTGGCCGACACGCTCGTGGGCAGTGGCCAATTGTTTTTCGACAATACAATGCGCGGATTGAAGGACCATGGATACAATACGGAGGATCCATTCGAAATGTTGCTCGCCTTGCGCCGTATCGGCGCTGGTGAAATGGAGCGCGCTTTCGGCCCTGGACCCGAAGATTCCAAAGGATATTACGGACGGGCCCCCGTCGTTGCATCAAGCGTTGTCCACGAGATATCTGCTCAGGCCCAACGGATTGTTGATGGCATTCCTTCAGAAGTCCAAGATCGTTTTCTTGAACGAGCACCGCGTATCTGCCTTGCGACGACAGATGTACATGAATATGGCAAGAGACTGGTTGAGCAGGTTCTCAGCGAACTTGGTGTGGTGGTCATTGACGGAGGAATCAGTGTCGACCCGGATGATCTTGTCCGCCATGCAATTGATGCGGGGGCGGATGTGATCGCTCTCAGCACGTACAATGGTATCGCAGAAAAGTATATTGATCGTCTCATAGCGGAAATTGATCTCTCAGGCAGGTCTTTTGAGGTGTTCGTTGGTGGCCGATTGAACGTCGTTCAGGATGGATCAAATACAGGGTTACCTGTCGATGTTGAGAGTTCGTTGACCGCGAAAGGTGTTGCGGTGTGTCGCACTGTAGAGGATATGGTGACAATGCTCGCGAACAATTCCACAAAGGAAGAGTAATATGAAAATTGGTATTCTCGGTGTTGGCCATCTTGGTGGTGCTCTTGCAGAGGGTTATGCGAAAGCCGGTATGACCAAGGACGTCCTTCTTTCCTCTAGAGGACGAGAACGTTCCACATTGCTCAGAAGCACATATGGCTTTGAAGTCGCGGACGACAATATCTCCTTGGTCCGGGCTAGTGATGTTGTGATTGTTGCAACACGGCCTGATGCTGTCATCAAAACGGTACAGATGTTGCCGTGGCGCCAAGGACAAGTCTTGATTTCGGCGGCGGCTGGCATAACGACGGGATCACTACGAGGCGCGATTGCTCCAGCGGAAGCAGTGCGCTCCATGCCTGTTCTTGCAAGTTCACTCAATCAAAGTGCCATTCCTATCTGTCCTGACCATCAACTCGCGGTCAAGGCGCTTCAACCTCTTGGATATGTGACGCCAATCTCTAGTGAAGATGCATTTTCGTCTGTGAGTGCGTTAGGTGCCTGGTTTGGTTGGTTGTTCGCGCTCGCCGGTCACACAGCGAATGACTTGGTTGAGGCCGGTGTTGACCAACAGAGTGCACGTAAGGTTACAGCAGATATGATGCGAGCAGCGGGCGCGATGATTGCTGATAGGCCTGATCGCGATCCGAACGATACGTTGAAACATTTGGCCACGCCCGGCGGAATTACCGAAGTTGGACTAATGACTTTAAAGGACAAGAATGCTTTGGATCCATGGAGCGATGCAATGAGCGCTGCGATACAGAAGCTTCAAACGCTTGGGCGGTCCTGAGCTTTAGCAGCCTTTCGTTTTGCCCTTTTTTCGCGGATTTTGCGCCGCCGCCGCCGAATATACTTTAAAGATAGATTATAGCTGATCCATGCACCGAAAATTGCGAATGGCAAACATCCCAATGCCATGGAGATGCCGATCTCGCGTGCCAAAAGACCAAGAAGATCGATAGAAGCTTGCCACAACCCCGCCCCGTCCGCGAATGCCTGATCCCAAGACATCAGAAAAGTCGCGTAGCCTGTTATGTTATCCCAGCGTCCAAGGATAATCTGACCTGTTGCGTAAAACACATAATAGATCGGTAACATTGTGAAGACATTGGTCACCCAGGTCCACGCGCACGAGATAACAAGACTGAAATGCAGTCCCTTTGCAGGCTTAATGAGCAGCCATGTCATAAAACACAGATACATTTGAATGCCGACGAGCGGGGTGAGCGCCCAAAACATGCCAACAGCGACTCCGCGTGCCGCATATTCCGGTGAATGAGGGCTGCGGCGGAGTGGGATAAGCAACTTAAGGCGCATCAGGCGGCCCATGTTTGCCAGGGCACTTCTGTCAACTCTCATCGCGGCTGCCATAGATTTCCCTTAAGTGGAATTGATTGCGTCGACGCTTGCAACAGATGATGCCAGAAAACTCATAGCATTCAATGCCTTAAATGGAGTGTTCACTCGTTTGTTATGGGAGTTTATATCCCCCGGCGGAAAATGAATTTATATGCTCCACTCTGGAAGGCGTGTCGGTTAAGGTCGGTGACGATTGGGGGTCTAGTGTCTATCACAGTTGTTCGCGTCTTCATTCCTTTTGCCCTAGGCTATTTGTTGTCCTATCTGCTTCGCGTCGTCAATGCGGTGATCGCGCCGTCATTGATTGCGGACTTGGGTCTTAGCGCCTCTGATTTAGGGCTTTTGACCAGCGCGAATCTATTTGCCTTTGCGGCATTTCAAATCCCACTTGGTGTTCTGCTTGATCGCTATGGCCCAAGAAAAACGGAATCTGTCCTGCTTATTATTGCAGCTATTGGGACGGCGATGTTCGCGATGGCGGGAACACTGGCGATGCTGGCGATGGGACGCGCGTTGATTGGCCTTGGGACATCATCGTGTTTGATGGCCGCATTCACCGCATATGCTTTGTGGCTCTCGAAGGAAAAACTGCCGACAATAAATTCTTATCAGATGGTTGCCGGTGGTATCGGTGCGTTAATGGGTACGACGCCGATTGAATATCTCGAAGAAATTACTGGTTGGCGAGGTGTTTTCTGGGTGCTGACGGGCATTGCGGTATTTATGGCGGCAACAGTCTATCTTGTTGTCCCAAATCGCTCGGACGTAAAACCGTCAACGGAAAGTTGGACCGACGCCGTATTAGGTGTTCGGCGGGTCTTTACTAGCCCCCTGTTTTGGCGTGTTGCACCTCTTTGCGTGACATCACAAGCAGCTTTCATCGGCATTCAGAGCTTGTGGCTAGGCCCGTGGTTTCACGACGTCCTGAAGTTGGATACTCGGGCAACTGCGGATGCGTTATTCTGGGTCGCTGCAGCCATGGTCGCGAGTTATATTTTCTTGGCATGGGTAACAAAGTTTTTTGGCGATCGAGGTGTCGGGGCTATCAAAATATCAGTTGTCGGTATGGCAATTTTTCTCGTTGTCCAGATATTGGTCGTCGCGGAAGTTATCCCCGTTACAGTCATAACCTGGATGATCTGGGCCTTCACGGCGACGTATGGAATTGTCTGTTATGCGGGATTAACTCAACGGTTCCCAATTGCTCTCGCTGGTCGGCTGGTGACGGGGATCAATGTGCTCGCATTTTTCGCGGCATTCTTGGTCCAATGGGGTGTCGGATTGATCATTGATCTATGGCCGATGACCGAAAGTGGTGGTTTTCATCCAGATGGGTATAGATGGGCGTTCGGGCTTGTTGCGGCAGTACAGTTGATCGCATTTATATGGTTCGCGATCTTCAAGAACGAGCGGGTAGCTGATAGTCACGTGTGACAGGACCGTGCTTTTCATATCCTCGAACCAGTAATTTTCCCTCTAACGCATTCGCGACAACAGCGATCCGCGTCGTTTCATTCAAAATGGGATAAGTTACCCAGTCAAAACCATCAGGGATTTTATCGCGGCTACTATCCATCAACGCCAATCTTTCAGGACTTTCATGGCCACGCCCATGCCCAGGAACGTCACGTTCCAGCCAATGATTTGCACAGGACGTCGGATTTTCATGAATGCTTGCTGCGTCTTCTTCGCGTTCGATGAGACAGGCTTGCGTTGGTGACGTCCCGCTTAAAGTGAAGAAGGCGGGAATGGCAAGTGGCGTATCAGTTAGTAGCTCTTTGGCCTCATCATAAGTCGCGCAGGTATCAAAAACATGCCGTAGTAGATGTGTCGGGGGAGGGGCTTTGCGGGTTAATAAACGACCCCGGTTAATACCCCAGTCGAGCCAGCAGGACTTAGTCCATTTTCTAAAAGGTGGTTGATTGATTGCCGCCGAGAACCTACCGGGTGCCATTGCAGTCACGACGCCGGCGAAACCAGGCCAGGTCACATTGAAATAAGGTCCCGCTTTGCCTTTGAACTTGGCGACAACTATGGTTTCGCCCAAACCGTCCAATGGCCAGTCCAGTGTCCTTAGCATCCGGTTGCCACTTCCGGATGGATCAGGGCCTGCCCCTGTCGTGCAACTCCACTCGTAGGACATATTAAGTAACCATGTGCCGCCCCGCCCGGCCTCTTTCGCTACGCTATCAATTTCAGCCGCTAGCGCGCCATGCTGACGCCCGAGCCACATTTTGGATATGAAATCGCCGATCCCGATCGCGAGCGATCCATAGTGCTCGCGTCCTGCTGATATAATCGCCTGGAAGCGGCCAGCCTCAGCGCGCGCGACGTCCAATGCGCCCGAGCGTGTGGCGTCGACAAATGGAATATCGACCAGATCCTGTTGTTGATTTGCATTCATGTTCATAACTTTCCTCTATATGCCCCTTATATTGCAAATTCGTGAAGAGGAAATGCGTTTGCGGGCTTTAAAAGTTCGTATTCAAGAGTATGATCGGCCCGCTTTCTGAAGGAGACCAAGCATGATTCCGCGTTATAGCCGACCTGATATGACTGCCATCTGGGATGCGTCCAATAAATTCCGAATTTGGTTCGAGATTGAGGCGCATGCCTGTGACGCCCTTGCTGATCTCGGCGTTATCCCAAAAGATGCAGCAGCTGCAGTCTGGAAGAAGGGCGACAAGCCTTATACCGCGGAACGCATCGAGCGCATTGACGCGATTGAGCGTGAAACCAAACATGATGTGATCGCTTTTACGACTGAACTCGCGGAGCAAGTCGGCGAAGAGGCACGTTTTGTCCATCAAGGTATGACATCTTCTGACGTGCTCGATACCTGTCTGTCGGTCCAAATGATGCAGGCGGCAGATATATTGCTGGCCGATATTGATACGTTGTTGGAAGCACTTAAACGTCGGGCGTTTGAGACAAAATTGATGGTTTGTATGGGGCGCTCCCATGGTATCCACGCCGAACCGACGACAATGGGGCTCAAGTTTGCGCGGTTTTTTGCTGAATTTTCCAGGAACAAGGCCCGCCTCGAAGCTGCCAGAGCCGACATTGCGACATGTGCTATATCAGGGGCTGTAGGAACGTTTGCGAACATTGATCCGCGCGTCGAAGAGCATGTCGCCGAAAAATTGGGTTTGTCTCCAGAACCGATTTCCACGCAGGTCATTCCTCGTGATCGCCATGCGCAGTACTTTGCGGTCTTGGGTGTGATTGCGAGCTCGATTGAAAACGTTGCTGTCGAGATCAGACATTTACAACGCACGGAAGTCCGAGAAGCTCAGGAGTATTTTGCGCCGGGGCAAAAAGGCTCTTCCGCGATGCCACACAAGCGAAATCCTATCCTGACGGAGAATATAACCGGCCTTGCACGTATCGTTCGGTCTGCGGTCGTGCCAGCATTGGAAAACGTGGCCCTATGGCATGAACGTGATATTTCGCATTCTTCAGTTGAAAGAATGATTGGACCAGATGCCACGGTGACATTGGATTTTGCCTTGGCAAGACTGACAAGTGTTGTCGATAAGCTGGTCGTCTATCCGGACAACATGCTTGGCCACATGAATGCGTTCGGTGGTATTCACGATGCGCAGCGTGTCTTGCTGTTCCTGACTCAAAACGGGACAAGCCGCGAAGACGCCTACAAAATCGTCCAAAGGAACGCGATGCGCGTTTGGAAAAGCTTTGGCATTGATCAGGATAATCCGGATACACCACCTGTATTGGATGATGTTGAGAAAGAGGCCGCCAATCATGATAATCGGCTGGCATTTTTCTTGAGCAATGATCCTGAGCTTGCCGAATTGCTGCCGGCTGAAGATTTGAAGCGGCTTCTAGATAATGATTCGATCAGTTACCACACGGCACGCGTAGACGATATTTTCAAGCGCGTGTTTGGAGGAAGCTGAGGGCCTAAGCCTCAGCGCCCAACTCATAGCACGCATCCGCTGCCATGGCGTAGTATGACATGCCGTCCTGCGCTGCACGAATCGCGCGATCAAGGTCGGTCTTGTTGCGCACATGCATCAGCGTAATTTCTAATGCTTCATCCGGATGATGATCATCATAGTGGGCGTGCGCGCGCAACCAACGGAGGGTGTCGGCGTCGATTTTGATACCTTCACGTTCGCCATAAATTTCAATGTTTTTCATAACACTTTTAGTCCAAACCCCTGTAGGCCCTTCAACGGCGTAATTGAGGCTGCTTATCGCCTCAACGAGATCGCCGTATGTGCAGGATCGCCATAGAAAATGGTTGATGGCGTCCATTGCCGGTGGCGGACGGACGCCTTGTTCAAATTCGCGTACAGGCACGCCAAAGCCAATAGCCCAATCCCGGAACCATTCGGCGTGGCGTCGTTCGATCTGAATGTTGTGGATCAGCCAGCCGCTTGCCGAGGTGCCGTGACCAGTCGCCGATGCTTTGGCCAGACACAACCCCATCAGCTTTGGGAATGATTCGACCAATGGGTAGAAGTTCTTTAACGCATAACGAAAGATATTGGTCGCCAGCGCGCCGCTCGCCATCTCGGAAAATAACCTACCATCAATAATGGCGCGCTCGTGGGGTTCAAGCGCCTCCTTGAACATTTTCGACCATGCGACTATTTCGCTATTTGCTGACATCTGCGGTCTCGATTTCTGGATCTGTAGGAATGACCTTACGATTGGCCGACGCCGAATTCTCAATGTCGCCCCATTGGAAGCCATCTTCCATGTGATAAACAGCGCTTGCGGTAGCGACGACACTCATCACAAGAAAGACGCCAACACCGATCTGGTAAACTTGTGGATTGATCGACATGTTGGTCAGCGTGGTGAGGAGCCATGTCGTGCCCATGAGTATTGTAAACAAACCCAAAACAGCTAAGGCGATCTTGAGCGCTGTTTTCTCTTTATCTGCTGATTTTCGCCACGCCAGCATGAACCTCAACATGACAGCGACACCCGCGAATACGACGGTGAAGGAAAAAACGGTTTCGTTCTCCCAGACGCTGAAAGCTAACGAGAATGTGCCGAGGGACAGAAAATCATAGGCGAACATGGCAAAGCCCCTTGCAGGGTCGACCTTGGCCAGAAAGAACGCATACCACCACCACAAACAAACCAACACCAAAAACAACAATAGACCGCGTGCCATCAGAATATATAACACGGACGGATCATTATTCTCGGCAACCGTTCGCCCTAAAGTTGCCGTCATGGGCTCTGCCCAGACAGAGATAAACACTCCGAAAACAATCGAAATGAATGCAACGTACCAGTTGGCGCTTTTATCCCACATAGCTAATTCCCCCTCACTCATTCTTAACCCACGGTTATGGCATTTTATATTTATTATAAAGTGTATAATGAATATATATAATCTTATACGTGTATATCAAGGTAAGAAAAAGCCCACACCGGAAGAGCAAGGCCTCCTGGTGCGGGCTCGATTAATATCTAAAGGACGGGTTTAAATCTCTGCTTTGATCTGATCAATGGCGACGCTCTCGAGTTCCGTGATCTTTGTACGTACCTGTTCTTCGGTTACAGGTGCGGACCGGGACTCAATATCGCTCATAACCTTGCGCATTACATCTTCAATGCCGGGTTCATCAAGATCTGCAACAACGACTTCCTTGGCGTACGTATCTGCAGCATCACCAGTCAGGCCGAATATTTCTGCGAGCCACAAGCCGAGCAGCTTGTTTCGACGGCTTTCCGCTTTAAACAATAATTGTTGATCAAGCTCGTATTTGCGCTCTTCGCCTTTTTCACGTTTAGAAAAAGAATCGGCCATTGGGTCACTCCCTACATGTTGTTCTCACTTGCACTATAAATAGTCTGCCCGTTCGATTGTCGCAACCCGCACGATGGCTGGTTTGTCCGTCTGAGAGAGATTATATTCAGTGCATGTGTACTGTTATTATTTATCGAGCACCTGAGGCACCCTGGCCGACACTCATAGCTGCCAATCGTGACGAAATGTCCGGTCGAGCATGGCGCATGCCTGCCCGGCATTGGGATGATCATCCTCATGTCATTGCCGGCATAGATGAAGAAGCAGGTGGAACATGGATGGGTATCAATGATGATGGTGTTGCCGCTGCGGTATTGAACCGCCCCGGATCGCTAGGACCTGCTGACGGCAAGCGATCACGAGGAGAACTACCGTTAGAGGCATTGAGCCATTCCGAAGCGAAAGAGGCAGCAGAAGCGCTCGCTCATCTGGACGGCCGAGCGTACCGGAGCTTCAATCTTGTAATCGCAGATGCCTTGGACGCGTTTTGGCTGCGGTCATCAGGCGACACATCAACAATTGAGGCGAATATTATACCCCCTGGCATTTCAATGATTACAGCGAACGATCTCAATGACCGTTCATCGATGCGTATATCTCGCTATTTACCGAAGTTTCAAGCGGTGTCTATTCCTAATCCGGATCGTGATGACTGGTCGGCGTGGCGCGAGTTACTAAGTTCTCGGGAAGCTGATGATGAGATAAGCGGTCGGGGCGCTATGACTGTTGGCAGTCAGTCCGGTTTTGGAACTGTATGCTCATCAATGGTCGCGTTACCCGGTCCGGACCGATTTGGTGAAAAACCAAAATGGCTATTTGCCGATGGTCCACCGGACATCGCGCAATTTAAACCCATCTCGTTTGAATAGACCACAGTCACGCGTGGGCAGGTGATCTTTTAGGCGGCACCCATGAATTCTGGCATCCAGCGCTCGTTCTCTGCCTTGAGGCTTTCGACACTTACAGTTTCGCCACTCGAGAGCACGATGTCCTTGCCGCCAACTTTACCTATTTTCTGAGCTTTGACGCCTTTGGTCATGGCGGCTTCAAGAACAGCTTCCGGATTGTTGGTTGAAATTATGTAACGACCCTGATCTTCACCAAACAGCCAGGCATGCGCCGGAATATCGCCGCTATTAACCTCTATCATAGCGCCGATGCCGCCACCCATCGCCATTTCCGCGACACTAACGAGAATCCCACCATCCGAGATATCATGGCACGCACTCGCTCGTTCAGAAATAATGATACTCCGAACAAAATCGCCATTCTTGCGTTCAATCTCGAGGTCGACTGGTGGCGGTGGTCCATCTTCACGCCCATGAAGTTCGCGGATATATACGCTTTGACCCAAATGGCCTTGCGTTTCGCCAATCAAGATGAGGGAGTCGCCTTCTCGCGTCAGGCCTAAGCCGACAGATTGTTCGTAATCGCTCAGTAATCCCACAGCACCGATAGTCGGGGTCGGCAGAATCGCCTGGCCATTTGTTTCGTTGTATAGCGAGACATTCCCGGACACTACAGGGAAATCGAGCGCTAGGCAGGCTTCACGCATGCCTTCAATACAGCCGACAAACTGACCCATAATTTCAGGCTTCTCCGGATTTCCAAAATTCATGTTGTCCGTAATCGCAAGGGGTGTCGCGCCCGTAGCGGTCAAATTTCTATAGGCTTCCGCAACAACCTGTCGGCCGCCTTCAACTGGGTTTGCCTTGCAATATCTTGGCGTGCAGTCAGATGTTGATGCCAATGCCTTCTTGGTGCCATGAACGCGGACCAGCGCTGCATCAGCACCTCCGGGTCTGCCGACACCCAACGTATCCCCCATAACCATGTGGTCGTACTGCTCCCATATCCATCGCTTGGAGGCCAGTCCCGGGCAACTGACAAGAGTTTCAAGCGCTGTCATAAGGTCGCTTGGCGCGGGCACATCAGACGCATTCAATGGGGCTGGTTCTGGCGTGCGAACCCAAGGCCGATCATACTCAGGTGACGCCAATGCGAGCGGATCAATAGGCAGGTCTGCAACAATTTCACCATTGTGGCGGAGGACCATATGTCCACTGTCGGTCAGATGGCCAACAACAGCAAAATCTAGTTCCCACTTTTCGAATATTTTGCGGGCGTCGTCTTCTCGGCCCGGCTTTAGAACCATCAGCATACGTTCCTGGCTCTCGGATAACATCATTTCATATGCGGTCATGTTCTCTTCGCGCTGAGGGACCTGGTCAAGATCCAGTTCGACGCCCATGCCGCCCTTGGAGGCCATCTCGAAAGAAGATGATGTGAGGCCCGCTGCGCCCATATCTTGAATAGCAACGATCATGTCTGTCGACATGAGTTCCATACAGGCTTCGATCAACAGCTTTTCCGTAAACGGATCCCCGACTTGCACGGTCGGGCGCTTTTCTTCGTTATCCTCTGAAAATTCAGCAGATGCCATGGTCGCGCCATGGATCCCATCGCGGCCAGTTTTAGAGCCGACGTAGACGATTGGATTGCCAACCCCCGATGCTTCGGAATAGAAAATTTTATCTGTATCTGCGACGCCGACTGTCATGGCGTTGACAAGAATATTTCCATTGTAACTTTCGTGAAACTCGCACTCACCGCCAACCGTAGGAACGCCGACACAGTTTCCATACCCGCCAATGCCGGCGACAACACCGGATACCAAATGTTGCGTTTTCGGATGATCGGGGCTTCCGAAACGAAGCGCGTTCAGATTGCAGACAGGCCGGGCCCCCATCGTGAACACATCACGCAATATGCCGCCAACGCCCGTGGCTGCGCCCTGATAAGGTTCGATATACGAAGGGTGGTTGTGACTTTCCATCTTGAAAATGGCTGCCTGGCCATCCCCGATATCGACAATTCCTGCGTTTTCGCCGGGCCCACAGATCACTTGCGGCCCCTCAGTTGGAAGCGTCTTCAGCCATTTCTTTGAAGATTTGTAGGAGCAATGCTCGGACCACATGACTGAGAAGATACCCAATTCTGTTAGATTTGGTGTCCGCCCGTCGAGAATTTCAAGAATTTTGGTGTATTCTTCATCTGAGATGCCGTGTTCGGCGATGACTGCAGGGGTGATGTCACTCAAGAGTTTGTCCCTTAGTTAAATGGTGATCATGGTCCGTTTCATAGCAAAAGACAGCTTGGGGATACACACCTTTCATGCAAAACTTGATCATTCACTGCCGATTTGCCCAGGGTTTGCCTTGGTTTTGCCATAAACCCCTTGATGTAAAACACAAAACATGAGATTTTCGGCAGATAGGAATTGGCTGTTAGGACATCCTTATGCGGGCAAAAGCCCTTGGATTCGCGATCGGGATTGCGTTGGCAAGTGTCAGCGCGGGGTCGGCTATTGCTGCAAGTTGCGAAATTCGCCCTGACAAAGCGGCATTTCATGTGCGCGCCCTGCAAACCGAGTTAATGGTGGCAGCACTAACCTGCGATGCCCGTCCGCAATACAATAGTTTCGCCAAGAAGTTTCAGAATGCTCTGGTTGATCATGGTCATGCACTCAAGCAAGTATTCCGCTCAAATCATGGTGCCGGTGCAGAAAAAGCCCTTAACGCTTACATCACCACATTGGCCAACCGCGCGTCACAGCGGTCAATCACAAAACGTTCCAGTTATTGTGAACGCACTCTAAGAACTTTTGTCGCACTTGAGAATATGAAGCCGCGTCAACTGGCAGCGTTTTCAATGAAACGCCCTGCAGGAGATGTCGACGTACCAAGCTCTTGCCGCCCAGAAGTTATTCTAGTCGACAAAACCAAGTAATATCAGCGGGCTTTAACGCTTACTTTCGAGAGATTTCGCTAACCTCTATTGAGGGAAGATGATCTCAACACGGCGGTTCTGTGGCTCGCGAACACCATCTGGTGTTGGTGCGAGTTGCTCGAGTTCACCTTTACCAGCAACTGAAACTTGGTTGGTTGCTATGCCAAGTTTAGCGAGTTGTGCCTGAACAGCACGTGCACGACGTTCTGACAGCTTCTGATTGTAGCGCCGCGTTCCAGATGTATCGGCATGACCTGTCGCCTGGATACGACTGATATTTCCCCGGCGCGCATTTTCCGCAGCACTTTTCAAAATTGCGAGTGCTTCATCCGTGATATCGGCCTTATCCCAATCAAAGAACACAATGTAATTGCGTGCAATGGGCGCTGGTGCAGGCTTCGGCGGCGCTGGAGCTGGCGCAGGCTTCTTCTGAGCTACAGGCTTTGGCGCTGGAGCTGGCTTCGGTGCCGCCGCAACGACGGGCTTCTTTTTCTCGCCAAATGTATAGCGGAGCCCAATCATGATGGAATGTGAATTGTAATCGGCATCAACGCTGTTGCTGTTGCCGAGATCAACGTCGGCTCCTTGCAGTGTGTAGTACCGATACTCCAATGAGCCGGTCCAGTTGTCGTCAATCTGATAGCCAACACCTGCAATGCCTTGCACGCCGATGCCAGTTCCGGAGCTTCGGACGTTGCTCGTGCCAACTGGGTCCGTATTGACTTCGATACGCCCGACACCGATACCGGCACCCAGATACGGGATGAATGAAGTTCCGGTGGCGAAATCGTAATACCCATTGATCATGCCGCTCAGGACCTTTGAGCTCCCACCTGTTTTCGTGCTGCCACTTTCATCAATACCATTTCGGCGTTGCCCGAGTTCGATCTCGCCTCGAAAACCGTTCGCGTAAGCGTGTCCGAGCGACAGAACACCGATGTGCCCGGTGTCGTGGTCAAGCTCAGTGTTCGTTCCATTACCGTTAAGCTCAGTACCTTGCGTAATGTTTGCGCCAAAACCACCACCAATGTAGGTGCCTGTTGCACGGTCAGCAGCATTTGCATCGATTGAAAATACCAACGTTGCAATAGATACGGCTGTTAAAAATCTTACATTTCGCATTTTACTGTTTCCCAGATAATTTTCGCCGGAGCACACTGCCAACCGTGCGAATCGCTCATGTGAATATCATATACACAAAAGACTGTAATGTTAAATTAATGATGAGGACGAATAATACATCACAATGGCGACATTAAGGCGCCATTTAGTCAGCCGATTGCGGCCAGTAGCCCTTCAAACATCGGGCGACCATCAGTGCCACCAAGCGCTTTCGTCACAAGGCGCTCAGGATGCGGCATCATGCCAAGGACATTTCGCTTTTCGTTAAGAATACCGGCGATATCATCCATGGAGCCATTAGGATTGGCGCCATTCCCGCGTGCGCCGTCAGCAGACACATAGCGGAATGCGATTTGGTCCTGATCGTTTAGCGCTTTGAGCGTGTCACTATCTGTGACGTAGTTGCCATCATGATGGGCAACAGGGATACGGATGACCTGGCCTCTTTGATAATGACCAGTGAAAGCTGAGTTCGCGGTTTCGACTGAAAGATGAACATCCTTGCAGACAAATTTGAGATCAGCGTTTCGCATTAAAACGCCTGGAAGAAGTTCAACTTCGGTCAATACCTGGAAGCCATTGCAAATACCAGCCACAGCAACACCCGCATCAGCACGCTTTTTCACTTCGCGCATTACTGGAGATTTTGCGGCCATTGCGCCACAGCGAAGATAATCCCCATAAGAAAAGCCACCTGGTATGACAATGAGATCGACCTTCGGAAGTTCAGCGTCACCATGCCAATGCATTGTGACCTCGCCCCCAGTAACATCTTCAAGGGCGACTTTTGCGTCGCGATCACAATTGGAGCCAGGGAAAACAATGACGGCTGATTTCATGAGGATTAGCCCTTTATGATCTCGATTGAATAATTCTCGATCACCGTATTGGCGAGTAGCTTTTTGCACATATCTTCAACTTGTGCCTGCGCCTTGCTTGGGTCCGTCTCACCCAGTTCAAGTTCAATAAACTTGCCCTGGCGAACGTCTTCAACGCCGGAAAATCCTAAGCCGTCTAAAGCGTTTTGAACGGCTTTACCTTGTGGGTCGAGAACACCATTTTTAAGCGTTACGTGAACCGTGGCTTTCAAAAGACCATCTCCATTTAAATTTGCGCAGACTTTGGCCCATTTCATGCCTCAGTCAGGCTGGATTATCAACGACCTTATGCGGAGAAATTCAGTTTACCCTGACTTTCAATGTGTTATGCCGCGTCAAACCGACGGCCACTCATTGCATTGCTGCGGGCCCGGGCATATCCGTGGGTCCCGATTCGGGCAGAATACCTAATCGGCGGGCGACTTCCTGATATCCGGCCTCTGCATTTCCCAACTGCTGATCAAAGCGGTCGTAATCTAGCTTTTCGTTGGTTTTGAGATCCCAAAGGCGGCAATTATCTGGGCTCAATTCATCGGCTAACAACAGGCGTACAGTTTCTTCTTCCCACAAACGCCCGAATTCAACTCGAAAATCAATAAGCCGAAGACCAACGCCCAGGAAAAGACCTGCCAGAAAATCGTTCACGCGGAGAGCCATCGCCATCATTTCGTCGAGATCGGCTGGTGATGCCCAATTAAAGGCAGTGATATGTTCTTCTGAAACCATCGGATCGCCAAGTTCATCCGATTTGTAATGGTACTCGACGATTGACCTTGGAAGCGGTGTGCCTTCGACCAACCCAAAACGCGATGCGAACGATCCAGCTGCCGCGTTACGAACAGTAAGAATTATGGGGATGATCTCAACTTCTTGGACCAGTTGTTCCCGCATATTCAGGCGTCTGACGAAATGCGTGGAAACCCCGATCTCGGCGAGACGCATCATCAGATATTCAGAGATCCGGTTGTTTAGGACACCTTTGCCCGTCACGATGCCTTTGCGGCCGTCGCTAATGGAAAGCGCGTCGTCCTTGAAATATTGAACAAGCGTCCCCGGCTCAGGTCCTTCAAAAAGAACCTTCCCTTTGCCCTCGTATACTTGTCTGCGTCGCGCCATTTTAGCCGTCCTATAAAAAATTGGCAGGCCTAGCAAAGCACTGCGTGCGGCTGTTGATTAGCTTCGCGGCTCGGTATATCAGGCTGTAATGAGGAAAACAACGCGTCTCGCTAGCTGTAACCACACTCTGTGAAGGGTTGACGGCGGTTCTCGCAGACGCCATATCTCGTTCATAATTGGAAATGGAGACGCTGAACCATGGCTATGGCTGCTGCGGAAATTGAAAGCATGATCAAGGAAGCGTTACCAGACGCTGAGGTAACGATTAATGACCTTGCTGGTGATGGTGATCATTATGCGGCTCATGTTATCTCCAAAGAATTTGCGGGAAAGTCCCGCGTTCAACAGCATCAACTGGTTTATCAAGCGCTAAAAGGACGCATGGGCAACGAGCTTCATGCACTCGCGCTGCAAACCTCTGCACCCGAATAAGACAACACAGGTAAGGAAGACGCTATGAGCGACAACCCAACAAATGCACAAATCCAAGGCGAAATTGACGGCAACGATGTTGTTCTGTTTATGAAGGGATCGCCAATCATGCCACAGTGCGGTTTTTCTGCTGCTGTAACACAGGCGCTTACGATGATGGGCGTTAAGTTCAAAGGTATTGACGTACTAGAGAACATGGAAATCCGCCAAGGTATTAAAGATTTTTCCAACTGGCCGACTATTCCTCAACTTTATGTCAAAGGTGAGTTTATCGGGGGTTGCGATATCGTCAGAGAAATGTATGAGTCTGGCGAACTCAAAAAGCTCTTCGATGAGAAGGGCGTACAATACGCCTCGTAAGCCTCTGTTTCCCAGGGAGCATTTACGAGGAGCTTTTGAGGGAGGGGTCGTGCAATGCACGACCCTTTTCCATTTTGTGCTTAATGTTTTTTAGGCGCGGCTTTTTCACCGAGTGAAACCTCATCACTGCCCAAGGCATCAGCCAGACGCGATCCAGCACTCCCGGGCTGAAGAGGCTTCTGCTGTGTTGGTGCTGGCGCCCAAGCGGTCATCGTCAAAATCTGAAACGTCGCAGGAATTCGGCCTTCATTGTCGCTAAATTCTTCGACATAGTTTGCCATTGCGCGCATGAGGATCTCTCGCTTCAATGGGGTTTTGCGGCGCTCAATGACGGCGTTGCTCTCGCCCATCCCGCGCAGGTCGTTTAACAATTTAAAAGGCTCTGTGTACTTAACGGTGATAGTTTCCGTGTCTACGACAGGAAGTGCGAATCCAGCGCGTTGAAGCAGTGCGCCCAGGTCTTGAACATCGGCAAAAGGTGATACACGCGGACTGAGGCCACCATCGATTTCAATTTCCGCCTCAGCCAGTTTGTTGCGAAGTTCATGTAATGTGTCGCCGCCCAGCACGGCGCCCAGAAACAAACCGTCTGATTTAAGTGCCAGTCGAATTTGTGAGAGTGCGCCCGGCAAGTCATTGACCCAATGCAGATTGAGGTTCGATACGATGACATCAAAACTTGCAAGATTGAACGGCAAGAATTCTTCGTCACACGTGATTGTTGCGTGGCCATTATTTGTCCGCGCGCGCCTGGACAGGGCTGTAGAAAGGTCGGTTTGGAAGAGCGTTTTGATCTTTCCGGACCCTGAGAGGATTTTGCCAACTTCGCCGCCGTGGCAGCCGATATCCAGACCCGTTTCAAAGGTGCGATTTATATCGAACAATCTGTCACATAATCGCTCTGCACCTTCCATAAACAGAAAGTCATAGGCATCGAAACTTTCTGCCGCCCGGTCTCGGTGGCGTTGTACGAGCTTACGATCAAATACGTTCATGGCGTCTGTATCGGTATTCATGGGAAGGTATATGACACGTTTATCTGTAATGCTCAAAAACAGTCTTAAACTGGTAGCGGACAATCTTTGGCCTCCATTCTGCATCTCCTGTGAAACGCCGATAAGAGACAGTAATGGACTATGCTCCTCGTGTTGGGCGCAAATGCGATTTCTAAGTGCGCCGCAATGTTTCGCATGCGGCGTACCATTCCCTTTTGATGTCGGAGATCATGCCTTGTGCGTGGCGTGCTCTGGTTCACGCCCTGCTTACCGAAAAGCCCGATCGGCATTAATTTATGACGATATCAGTCGGGGAATGATTCTCGCGTTCAAGCATGGCGACAGGACTGACCTGGTACCGGCGATAACGAACTTAATGATGCGCCCTGGAGCCGCATTGCTCGAGCAAGCTGACATCGTGTCGCCAGTTCCATTGCATTGGTCCCGCCTACTATCTCGCAGGTACAATCAGGCGGGATTACTATCAATTCGTCTGGCAAACTTAGCGCAGACACGGTCGATCCCTGATCTCCTTATCCGAACCAAACGCACGGGCACACAAGGCGGGAAGTCGAATGCCGGTCGACGACGCAATGTTCAGGGTGCCTTTATTGTAAATTTGCAAAATAAGGAAGTTCTACAAGGGAGGCGCGTTTTACTTATCGACGATGTGTTGACGACGGGGGCAACTGTAGAGGCTGCCTCTCGGGCATTGCTAAAGGGTGGTGCAACTGCAGTAGATGTCCTCACGATTGCCCGTGTCGTCACGTCAGGTCTTTGATTATCGCCATTTCTCACTATATTCATCGAAACAATCTGGAGAATACGAGATGGCTAAGGTTGAAATCTACACGACGGCGTTCTGCCCGTTTTGTTCGCGCGCAAAGAGCTTACTGAAAAGCAAGGGTGTTCAGTTTGAAGAGCATGATGTCATGATGAACGCATCGCTTCGTCGCAAAATGTCAGAAATGGCAGGCGGCGCGACGTCGGTGCCACAGATATTTGTGGACGGAAAACATGTTGGCGATAGCGACCGTATTCATCAGATGGATGCGCAAGGCAAGCTTGATGCTGCCCTTGGGATTGCCAATTGACGAAATCGTTTAAAGTTGCACTCGTTCAAATTACTGCGAGTGCCGACCCATCAAAGAATGCGTCTGCAAATCGAGCCTACGCAGATGAAGCTGTGTCCGCTGGTGCTGATTTCATCATGTTCCCTGAAGTCTGCAATATGATAGAACCAGATCGTGATGCCTGCCGTGAAAAGGCAAAAGATGTTCTTGAGGATCAAACAATCGTCAATCTACAAGCATGTGCGCGTCAGAATGCCGTTTGGGTTCTTGTGGGTTCCGTCGTGGTCCAATCAGATATAACCCCCGGGAAGTTGGCCAATCGATCTGTTTTTATTGATGATCAGGGTGCCATTGTTGCGACGTATGACAAAATGCACCTGTTCGACGTGGATGTAGGAAGTGGGGATGTGTACCGCGAAAGTGATACCTATCAGGCTGGGGCAGGTTTGACATTGGCATCAACGCCATGGGGCCCACTAGGAATGACGGTTTGCTATGACCTTCGCTTTCCACACATGTACCGTGACCTGGCAAAGGCTGGTGCAATCATGATGACTGTCCCGTCAGCCTTCACACGCCCAACAGGAGAAGCCCATTGGCATGCATTGCTCCGTGCTCGAGCGATTGAAACTGGCGCATTTGTTTTCGCACCGGCGCAAACGGGAGTGCATAGTGGTGGGCGAAAAACTTATGGTCATTCAATCGCAATCAATCCATGGGGCGAGGTGCTGGCAGATGGAGGTGTTGAAACCGGTCTGACCTGTATCGATATTGATCCGGCAGAATCCATATCTGCGCGAAAGCGAATTCCTGCCCTGAAGCATGATCGCAATTACGAAATCGACGTTATAGGTCCGCCGGATACGGCGTAGGCTCATTGTCATCGCGGCTCGTGTTGTTCAGGTTATTTGCAGCACAAACCATCTGCTTTACCCCCGGACATTCGCCGCTGTTGACGATACCGTGTTGATAGGCAATGACCTGAAGTTTTCCCTGCACAAGCGCCAGCAGTTCGCCACTCTTCAACAAATGATCCGGATTTCGCGGGCGGTTGAAAACTTCGTTTCCAAGAGCGAACGTTTCGTACAACAAGATGCCGCCCGGTGTCAGCGAACTCATTAAATCATTAAATAGTGGCCGATACAGGTAATTACATACTATCACAGCATCAAATGTTTGATCGCCAAGTGGCCAGGGTTTCCCTGCTTCTAAATCGGCTTCAATAGCCAGTGCATTGTGACTCTCCGTAAAGGGCTGCAAAGGCTCAATATTCCTATCAACGGCCGTAACTTTAAATCCAAGTTCGCTAAAATATCTTACGTGTCGCCCACCGCCAGCAGCAATATCAAGGATTGTTCCTTCCGGCTTGATCAATCCGCCATAGCGTTGGAACCACACAGATGGTTCAACCATTTTTAAATGGCGGGAAGCATGGGACTTATTTTGAGTTTCAATCATAAAACCAGTATGCAGGGTGGATGCATATTTTGTTAACGCTTTTTTTTAAAGAATGCGGCACACTGGTAAGGCCAAATGGCAATCTGTGGAGTTTTGGTAGCGAATGATCAAGTATTCAGTTCGATGCGGTAAAGATCATGTGTTTGAGGCTTGGTTCAAGGATAGCGCAACTTTTGATGCGCAATCGAAGGGCGGGGATATCGCCTGTCCGCAATGCGGAAACACGCGGGTTGTCAAAGCGCCTATGGCACCAAAGATTGTAAAGTCTCATCAGTCCGCCGGTGTATCGCACGAATCTCGGGCGCGAGAAGTGGCTGAACGCATCCTTGAGGCCGCAATTGAAATGCGCAAGGAAGTCGAAGAGAACTGCGATTATGTTGGCGATCAGTTTGCCGATGAGGCTCGAAAAATCCACTACGGCGAAGCCGATGAACGTGGCATTTATGGCGAAGCAAGTGAGGAAGAAACTCAGGAGCTTGATGAAGAAGGTATAGAGGTTATCAAGCTGCCAAATATTCGGAAAAACAGTTAAGCCGTTTTGGCTATTCTTTTTTGGCGAATGCCAGATAATTTACATCGTGATCATCGCTCAAACGCCAAATATCGCCGATCGGGTCGTAACTCATCCCACGCATCGAGATGATTTCCATATCCGCCTGACGCAGGCCTCGCGCAAGTTCTGAGGGTTTTACAAATTTTTTCCACTCGTGGGTTCCGACGGGAAGCCATCTCAATACATACTCAGCCATAACCTTCGCCAGCGCCAAAGATTTAAGCGTGCGGTTAATTGTGGAGAGAACCATACCGCCACCTGGCCGAACCATTGCGGCAGAGGCTTCTAAAAACATGTCCAGATCAGCGACGTGTTCAACAACCTCAAGATTTACCACGATATCGAATGTTTCACCGGTTTGAACGAGTTCTTCCGGTTGCGTGTTACGAAAATCTATATTCAGGCCAGCACCTTTGGCATGCAATTTGGCGACCTCAATATTTCGGGCAGCAGCATCAATTGCTGTTACGTCAGCGCCAAGGCGTGCAAGGGGCTCGGATACAAGGCCGCCGCCACAGCCGACATCAAGGATACGTAATCCGGTAAATGGTCTGTTGGCACCTGGATCCAAATCAAGATGAGACACAACTTGATCTCGAATGAAAGAGAGCCGGACAGGGGCGAGTTGATGGAGCGGACGAAATTTTCCGGTAGGATCCCACCATTCATCTGCAATTGCGGCGAATCGTGCAACTTCCTCAGCATCGGCTGTGCCTTGCATCGTATTGTCTTTGTTTTCTTCTGGCGCGGCTTTAGTGGTTGTCATGGATGCCTCGAAATAGATTTCTATCGATGTCTGCGCAGGATCAGGGTTGCCTGAGAACAGCCCACAGAGTATGTATGCGCCGCCTATGCACTAACTCAAACCAATTTACGCGTTTGTTCCAGGAAAGTCGTTATTAAATGGCAAGAATTGTTCAAAAATTTGGAGGCACGTCCGTCGCCAATACAGAGCGAATCCAGGCCGTCGCTTTACGTGTTAAGGCCGAGGTCGATGCGGGTAATCAGGTTGCCGTTGTGCTCTCTGCGATGTCTGGCGAGACAAACAAGCTAGTTGAATATGTGACGTCAATAAGCAAGTTGTATGATGCACGTGAGTACGATGCGATCGTTGCAACCGGAGAGCAGGTCACAATTGGATTGTTGGCGATTGCGCTGCAGGATTTAGGGATCTCTGCCCGCTCATGGCTGGGTTGGCAGGTTCCAATTCATACAGATGGTGTGCACGGAAAAGCACGAATAGAACGAATTGAGACCGAAGAGATGAATGCGCGGCTGGAGCGTGGCGAAGTCTGTGTTGTTGCTGGCTTCCAAGGCCTGGGCCCTGACAATCGAATTACGACGTTAGGGCGTGGCGGGTCGGACACAAGCGCTGTAGCTCTTGCGGCTGCATTGGATGCAGATCGTTGTGACATTTATACGGATGTGGATGGGGTTTATACAACAGATCCGAGAATTACGCCGAAAGCACGTAAGCTTGAGAAAGTTTCCTACGAAGAAATGCTAGAGATGGCATCTGTAGGTGCAAAGGTATTGCAAACCCGTTCGGTTGAACTGGCAATGAAACAGAAAGTCCGGGTGCAGGTGCGCTCGAGCTACAACGATGAACCCGGAACACTCGTGGTTGATGAGGATGAGATCGTGGAACAAGAACTAGTTAGCGGCGTCGCCTACAGCCGAGATGAGGCGAAAATTACCTTGGTGGCGGTCCCGGATCAACCGGGCAGCGCAGCGGCAATCTTTGGCCCGTTGGCAAATAACGGCATAAACGTCGATATGATTGTTCAAAACATTTCTCAAGATAATGCTGCGACGGATATGACGTTTACGCTTCCAATAGCGGATCTGGATCGTGCGATTGCGACTTTGGAAGGTAATCGTGAGAAGTTGCAGTATCGGGAACTTCGGTCTGACAAGAACGTCACCAAGATATCAGTTATTGGTGTCGGAATGCGGTCACACGCGGGAGTCGCGCAACGGATGTTCAATGCTTTGGCTGACAAAGGTATCAACATTCAGGTCATTTCCACATCAGAGATAAAAGTCAGTGTTCTGATTGGTGAAGAATATACTGAGCTTGCGGTGCGCGCGTTGCACACGGCTTACGGACTTGATTCCGATTAATTAGTTCATACTGCGTTTGCCACGAAGGGTACTCGAGGCATGTCTGAAAAAGCGCCACGCACAAAAATGATGCCGGCACCGCGTCGGCTTCTTGCGCGTGTCCGCGACCTCATGGCGGCATCAGGGTCCGCAGAGGAACGTCTGGATAAAATTGCTGAAATTGTTGCTGCCGACCTGGTTGCCGAAGTTTGCTCCATATATGTGCGCCGGGCTGGTGATATCATAGAGCTTTTTGCGACACGAGGCCTTAAGCCATCTGCTGTTCACAATACCCGCCTAAGAATAGGTGAGGGTATTATTGGTGATATCGCCGCGATGGCGAGACCGTTTGCGCTTGCTGATGCGCAAGAACATCCAAGCTTCGCGTACCGTCCTGAGACCGGTGAGGAAGTCTTCCGGTCGATGATGGGTGTTCCGATTATCCGTGGGGGACGCGTCATCGGTGTTATGGCCGTGCAGAATCGGACACGCCGAAATTATAACGATGATGAAGTCGAGAGCTTGCAAACAGTCGCCATGGTTTTGGCGGAGCTGGTTGCAGGTGGAGAACTTATTGATCCCAAGGAACTTCTTCCGGCCGATGGTTTGGCATCTGCACCATTGCGGCTTGAAGGCCTTCGAATGAATGGTGGGATTGGAATCGGTCAGGCACTTATTCATCGTCCACATTTTCGCATTGATCGTCTCGTTGCAGAAGATCCAGAGGTTGAGCACAACCGGCTACAGGTCGCGTTCGTCGAGATGCACGGCGCGATTGATGACATGATGATGTCGGAAACCATGCAGGCTGGTGGTGAGCATCGAGATATTCTTGAAACCTATTCGATGATTGCGCGCGATCAGGGTTGGTTAAAACGAATGGAAGAGGCCATAAACGCAGGCCTTACAGCTGAAGCCGCTGTTCAGCGCGTGCTTGATGACATGCGAGCGCGTATGGCCAAGGTCACGGATCCTTATCTTCGTGAGCGTGTTTATGATTTTGAAGATATAGCACACAGACTTTTGCAGCATTTGCTTGGCGCACCAAGCCGGCCCGACACGTCGTCTTTCAGCGATGGCGCAATTTTGATTGCGAAGTCTCTCGGACCTGCGCAACTGCTGGACTACGACACAGGGACTTTGAGCGGGGTCATATTAGAGGAAGGATCGCCAACGGCGCATGTTGCGATCATTGCGCGCGCATTAGATTTGCCCGTCATCGGTCGGGTTAAGGGAATTCTTGACCGGCTCAGTGAGGGCGACCCGCTGATCGCTGATGGTGATCGCGGGCAAGTATTTGTCCGTCCCGGGGATGATGTCCGCCAGAGTTTTCTGGATACAAAGCGTATCCATGAAGAACGGCGTGAACACTATAATGCTCTTGTTCCTCTTGCATCTGACACGACAGATGCTGAGCATGTTTCGCTACTTGTGAATGCGGGCCTTTTGGTTGATGTCGAGCAAATGACCTTGCTGGGCGCTGAGGGGATCGGCCTGTTTCGCACAGAGATCCCATTCATGATGCGGTCTGATCTTCCAAGCATCGAAGATCAAACGGAAATGTATCAGCGGATTGTTGAAGCCGCGGCCGGGCAACCAGTCACTTTCCGCACACTTGATGTCGGAAGCGACAAAACATTGCCCTATCTTGAGAGCGAGGAAGAGGAAAATCCGTCGATGGGATGGCGGGCCATTCGGGTAAGCCTAGATCGCCCCATGCTTTTAAGGCGTCAATTGCGGGCGATGATTCGCGCTGCAAACAATTGTAATTCTGATATTTCAATTATGTTTCCAATGGTGACCGAGGTTGCTGAGTTTGACGCTGCCAAGGCATTGCTCGACAGAGAGCTGGCGAGTGAAGGTGGAAATGCGAAAGTTTCTGCAGGGGCCATGCTTGAGGTTCCCGGGTTGCTGTTTCAAATGTCTCAGCTGCTTCACCGGGTGGATTTTCTCTCTGTTGGCTCGAACGATCTGATGCAGTTTCTTTTTGCAACCGATCGCGGCAATCCAAAATTGTCCGACCGGTATGATCCGCTCTCTCCTGCCGCATTAACCATGCTGAAGAATATTGTTGAGCAGTGCGATCTCGCTGATACGCCGGTAACAGTTTGTGGAGAGATGGCCGGACGCCCTCTTGAGGCAATGGCTCTCATTGGGCTTGGCTTTCGGCGCCTGTCTATGGCCAGCCCGGGTATTGGTCCCGTAAAGGAAATGACGCGATCTTTGAATGTAGAAAATTTAAGTAACTTTATGACACCTTTGTTACAAGGATCAGAGCACAGCCTGCGTGGTAAACTCCGAAGTTTCGCGCTGGACCATGGCGTCGCCGTCTAAATTGCCGTAAATGGTTGTTCATGACCCACGTCAAATGCGGGATTATCCTTGTAAATCAAAGGCGAAATGTGAGAATAACGACGATAAGTGGACCCGAGACACAGTGACTTGCGAGATCGCGTTCCCTAACAACGGGTTAGATGAGCTGAATGAATACTAAAAACCAGAAAAACGAAGAGCTAAAGGGTGGAGACGATCGAACTCCGCAGGTGGGTGCCCTTTTACGCGCATCGCGACTACGTGTTGGCGATGAATTGCGAGAAGTATCGGACGTACTTTGCATTCGGTTTTTGTATCTCGAAGCGATTGAGGAATGCCGGTATGCCGATCTGCCTGGTGATACTTATGCTGTTGGCTTTATTAGATCTTATGCTGAGCATCTTGGCCTTGATGGGGATGAGGTTGTTCGCCGTTATCGTGCTGAGCAAGTTGGAAAAGGGAACTCAAGTGAGCTTTTGTTCCCGACTCCGGTTCAAGACAGTGGCGTGCCCAAGGGTGCAATCGTATTTGTTGGGTTCCTGATCGCACTTCTTGTGTATGGCGGTTGGTATGTCACAACAACGGATGAGAGCATTCTTTCAGATATTATTTCTCCTGTTCCAGACCGCCTGAAGCACCTGGTGACAGGTGACGATGCGCCAGACGAATCAAGTCTGTCATCAAGCGAATCGACAACCGACACGCCTAGCTCATCTGAAACCACGCCTGATACGTCATCCGAAGAACCGACTTCGACTGACACGACCGCATCAGACGATGATACAGTACGTGCGAGTTCAGATGCAGCGGCACAGATTGCAAATGCTGCAGGTGAGGTTGCTGCGAGAACCGCAGACGCCGCGCGAGCTGCTGCCGAGACTGCTGCCGAGGCGGTTACAGCAGAGCCTCCGACGACGGCACCAACAGACGCTGCGCCAGAACAGGCCGTGACGGAAGTTGCCCAGGAAAGTACAGCGTCAACTGAAACAGCCCCTCAAGTGGCAGAGAACGCCCCGGTTGAATCGACCGCCCCCGAAGTGACGGCGGAAGCACCGGCGCAGGTAAACACAACTGCGCCTGAGCCAGCAACAAACGAGAGTGCGGATCAAACCTCTGAAAGTACTGTGGAGGTGACAACGCCTGAGACGACCACTTCCCAAACAACTGCTCCCGATGCATTGGCCGAGACTGTAGAGCAGGCCGTTGCAAATGTTGTGACGGTTGTCCCCGAAACACCTGAGCCGAGCCCTGAAGTGGAACCGGCTGCGATAGAAAACGCCCCGCAAAACGATGCGCCCACTGCTTCGACAGAGGTAACCGCCGAAGATTTGAACGCGCTGGTCCTGAGGCAGGCGACGTCAACAGACGAGCAAGCCGTCGCGACGGCTTCGACAAACACAGCATCAGCCACTTCTGGTGTGACAATCCGTGCCACAAGTCGCAGTTGGGTAGAAGTGCGCGACCCATCAACTGGGACGGTGCTGTTCACGGGGGTCATGAGCGTTGGATCTACGTTCGATGTTCCGGATACAGACGGTTTGTTGCTTGATACGGGAAATGCAGGTGCACTTAATATTACCGTAGAAGGCGTTAGCGTCCCTAGCATCGGTGGTATCGGGGATGTGCGTAAAAGCGTCTCTCTGGACCCTGAGCGACTTAAAGCCGGAACTGCGACGAACCGCTAAAAAGAGAACATAATGACAAATACAATTGCCCCAATCCTTCGCCGCCAAGGCGTCCCTGTACGTGTCGGAAACATTGTCATCGGCGGTGGCCCTGTTGTTGTCCAATCCATGACAAACACGGATACCGCAGACATTCAGGGAACGACGCAACAGGTTGCAGCGCTAGCGCAGGCTGGATCGGAAGTGGTTCGGATAACAGTGGATCGTGATGAAGCTGCGAAAGCTGTGCCTCATATCCGTGATGCGTTGGATAAAATGGGATGCGATGTGCCGCTCGTTGGCGACTTTCATTATATCGGGCACACTTTACTAACCGAGAATCCAGCTTGTGCTGAGGCATTGGCAAAATACCGTATTAATCCAGGTAACGTTGGCTTTCGCGAGAAGCGTGATCGACAATTCACAACCATGATCGACGTCGCGATGAAGTATGATCGCCCTGTGCGTATTGGGGTGAACTGGGGAAGCCTGGATCAAGATCTTGTCATCTCTATGATGGACGAGAACGCAAAGTCATCAAATCCAAAGTCGGCGTCAGAAATTACCGAGGAAGCATTGGTGGTTTCGGCGTTGCAAAGTGCAGCGCTCGCCCGCGAACTGGGTATGGGCGCAGACAAAATTATCCTGTCTTGTAAGGTTTCAGATGTACAAAGCCTGATCCGCGTCTATCGGACGTTGGCGCGTCAATGTGATTACGCCCTGCATCTTGGTTTGACGGAGGCCGGAATGGGCTCCAAGGGCATTGTGGCGTCGACGGCGGCATTGTCGGTGCTTCTACAAGAAGGTATCGGCGATACGATCCGGGTTTCCTTAACACCAGAACCTGGCGGTGACCGGACGGAAGAAGTTATCGTCGCGCAACAAATATTGCAGACGATGGGCATCCGCTCGTTCATGCCTTTGGTTACAGCTTGCCCTGGTTGTGGACGAACCACGAGCACGGTCTTTCAAGATCTTGCAGGTAAAATCCAAGGGTATATTCGTGAGCGCATGCCGACCTGGCGTGAAAAATATGCAGGCGTCGAAGATATGAACGTTGCCGTGATGGGTTGTATTGTGAATGGACCAGGCGAAAGTAAGCATTCAGATATTGGAATATCTTTGCCTGGCACGGGTGAAACACCATCGGCACCGGTCTTTATCGATGGCGAAAAGCGTATGACCCTCAAGGGACCTGGGATTGCCGAGGAATTTCAAGGGATCGTTGAGGATTATGTGAAAAATCGCTACGGCACCGACAACCAATCTGACGCTGCTGAATAACTGAACGGACGCAAAATTATGGCATCGCTTCAGCCGGTTCGCGGCACTCACGATCTTTTACCGAATGACTCTCGCGCCCAGCGGTTTGTTCAAGACACGGCGGCTGCGATCGCACTTCGATATGGTTTCGAGGAGATGACGCCGCCAATCTTTGAATTCACGGATGTGTTTCAAAGAACATTGGGTGACACCTCGGATATAGTGACGAAAGAAATGTACACTTTTGAAGACCGGGGTGGAGACAGCATAACGCTTCGGCCTGAATTCACAGCAGGTATTGCCCGTGCATTCATGTCTAACGGCCTGCAGCAATCAGTGCCGGTCAAGTTCTTCGCACGCGGTCCTGTGTTTAGATATGAGCGTCCACAGAAAGGGCGCCTTCGTCAGTTTCATCAGGTTGACGTTGAGATTCTAGGCGTGCCGGGGCCTCAAGCAGATATTGAAGTCATCGCTGTTGGGGCTCATTTGCTGCGTGAATTGGGTATATCGGATGACGTCACGCTGGAAATTAACACCCTCGGTGACACTGAAAGTCGCCAGAATTACCGCGAGACACTTGTTGATTATCTCACGGCACGCAAGGACAAACTCTCAGAAGACAGTTTGAATAGATTACAGAAAAATCCTCTGCGTATTTTTGACTCTAAGGATGATGGCGACCGTGAAGTGATGGCGGAAGCACCTTTGCTACAAGAATATTTGAACGATCACTCCAAAACATTTTTTGATGATGTCCTGCAGGGGCTGGCAGATGTAGGCGTTGAGGTTAGCATCAACCCGCGTTTGGTCAGGGGGCTCGATTATTATTCTCATACCGCATTTGAATTTGTGACGACAACACTAGGCTCACAGGGTGCGGTACTGGCTGGTGGCCGCTATGATGGCCTGATGGCACAAATGGGCGGCCGCGCGACCCCGGGTATCGGATGGGCTGCGGGTGTTGAGCGACTGGCAATGATGGTCGGAGATGCAGCTCCTTCTGTACGTCCGATCGCAGTTGTGCCGATGGGTGCTCCCGCTGCGAGAGAATGTATGAAAATCGCACAAAATTTACGTGAAAATGGTTATCATGTAGACCTTGGATATTCAGGTAACATGGGAAAGCGTATGAAACGTGCCGATAAGGTCAATGCTATCGCAGCCGTGATTTTAGGTGATGACGAGCTGGCTAAAAACGTTGCAACTGTTCGCGATATGCAAAGTGGCGAACAAGCTGAGGTGCCTCTCTCCGAGCTTCGGGAGCACCTCGTTCAGTATCGTTAGTGACCTGATGGACGCGAACGTAGCAGCAAAATCATTTCTTATAACGGGCACCAATCATCGTTTGGCGAGTGCGACCCTGCGTGATCGGATGTTTGTCGATGATGCGACTGTGCCATCATTCTTAAAGTCATTGCGCGATCAGCACATCGACCAAGCCGTTGTTCTCTCGACCTGTGACCGTGTTGAGGTGATGACATTTTCTGAAAATGAAGAACGCGATACACAGGTGATCAAAAGTGTGATGTCTGACTACGCGAAGCTGACCAAAGACGAAGTGTCGTCGATTGCAAGCGTTTCAGGCGATGAAGCTATCAAATACTTGTTTCGAATTGCATCTTCACTGGAAAGCGTTGTTGTTGGAGAGCCACAGGTCTTAGGGCAGATAAAGGCCTGCCATCGTCTGGCGCGGAACGAAGATATGGTTCGCACCGAATTAGAAGGTTTGCTTCAGACTACGTACAACGTCGCCAAACGGGTCCGAACGGAAACGGCAATCGGCGAGCGCCCCATATCAATCGCTGCTGTCGCTGTCGGCGTTGCCCGTGATGTGCATGGTCGGTTGGAGAATGCCAACGCACTCATCATTGGACGGGGCGATATGGGAGAGGTCATTGGTGGCGAATTGATCCGAGGAAAAATCGGAAGCCTGTCAGTTGCAGATATTGGCGGGCGATCCTCGATTGATCTGGCCACCCAACTTCATGCGAAGCACGTCCCTGAGAATGATCTGGCGATGGCACTGGTTGAAGCAGATATTGTGGTGACAGCTGTTGGCGGACGAGCAGTTGTCCTGTCGTCAGATATGGTGCGAACGGCGATAAAAGCGCGTCGATATCGCCCTCAGTTTATTGTCGATGCCGGATTGCCGAGCGATGTCGAACCGGCGGTGGATCGGTTGGATGATGCATTTTTATATGATCTGCAAGATTTGGAGCGACTTGCTCTTGAAGGTATTGAAAACCGCGTGACTGAGGCGGATTCAGCCGGCTTCATCGTCCGCGAAGAGTTGTTGCGATATCGCCAGGAAAAACAAACTCGTAACGCAGTGCCCGCGTTAGCGGCCCTGCGCGCACATGTTGGCGCGTTACGTGATCAAGCGCTTGTTGATGCAGGAAATGATGCGGAACGCGCGACCCATATACTTATGCAGCGGTTGCTTCATGCCCCGAGCGAGCGGTTAAGAGAGAAAGCGGGAGCAGGCGAAAATATAGAAATAGCGGAAGATCTCATTCGGGATTTATTCGGCATTGCGGAAGACGAGGATAAATCAACGTGAGTATGGAAGAACATCTTGAGAGCATGACGGCGCGGTTTGATGAACTGACACATCTGATGTCGGCGGACGGCGTTACCGGGGAGGAATATGCGAGCCTTTCAAAAGAATATGCAGATTTGACCCCCATTGTTGAAGCGATCAACGCTTTCCGTGACGCACGTCAGGAGTTCATTGATGCTGCGGCTATGATGGAAGATCCGGATAGTGATGCGGATATGCGCGCTATGGCGGAAGAAGAATGTCGATTATTGAAAGACAAAATCCCAGAACTTGAAAATGCCGTAAAGTTGATGATGGTCCCGAAAGATGAAGCCGATAGCAGAAACGCTATCCTTGAAATCCGGGCGGGGACAGGCGGAGATGAGGCAGGATTATTTGCCGCAGATTTGTTTCGAATGTATCAGCGATACGCGGCGCGAATGCGATGGAAGTTCGAGATCATACATCTACAGGAAACCGGCGTCGGGGGGGCTAAAGAAGCAATCGCTGAAATTACCGGCAAGGATGTTTTCAGGTATCTGAAATTTGAAAGCGGTGTGCATCGCGTTCAACGTGTTCCAACAACCGAGTCCGGTGGGCGCATTCATACCTCGGCAGCGACAGTAGCAGTCATGCCCGAAGCTGAGGACGTTGATATTCATATTGAAGACAAAGACCTTCGCATTGATACGTTCCGAGCACAGGGCGCAGGTGGACAGCATGTGAACACAACAGACAGTGCTGTTCGCATTACACATATTCCTTCTGGTATTGTCGTATCTCAGCAAGATGAAAAATCACAACACAAGAACAGAGCCCAAGCGATGAAGGTGTTGCGGGCGAGATTGTATGATGCTGAACGCGAGCGTCAGGCAACTGAACGTGCGCAAAATCGAAAGGACCAGGTCGGCTCGGGTGACCGGTCCGAACGTATCCGCACCTATAATTTTCCTGAACGCAGGGTTACGGATCACCGTATAGGGCTGACACTGCATATCCTAGACGCGTTCTTGAATGGGGAAATTGACGAAGTCGTGGACGCCCTTTTATCCGAAGACAATGCGCGCCGATTGGCGACGATGGAATGATGTCTGTTGCCGAAGCTCTTGTTTTTGCGACAACTCGTCTAGCAGACGCCAATGTTGAGGATGCCCGGTCTGAGGCGCGCGCGTTACTTGCGCACACGATGAAATGGACTACGGCACAGGTATTTGCGCGTCCTGACGAACATATCGAAAATTCGGTCTTTGATGCCTTTGTTGCCAATGTGGATGATCGTGCAGCCGGTAAGCCCTTTGCCCATATCACAGGACAGCGGGAGTTTTGGAGTATGCCGTTTGAAGTATCGCCTGCGACGCTTGTGCCAAGACCGGATTCGGAAACGGTTGTTGAGCTTGCACTCGAACTTTTCAAGGATCGCGATGCGCCAGCCGATATACTGGATATAGGTACAGGAAGCGGATGTCTGTTACTTGCACTTTTGGAAAATTTTGAAACAGCAAACGGTATTGGAATTGATATCTCTGAAGACGCCATCGTTATTGCAAAGCGTAATGCGGATCGTCTCGGATTGCGTAATCGTGCAGGATTTGATTGCAGATCTTGGGAAGAGCCCATTGGCGATCAATTTGATCTAATTGTTTCTAATCCACCTTACATCCCGACACATGATATTCCTGAATTGGCGCCTAGTGTGCGTGACTTTGAACCTCGCCTTGCGCTGGATGGAGGGATAAAAGGGTTAGATGCGTATCACTATTTAATACCAAAATGTGCAAATTCACTTCGGCACCAAGGAATTCTTATCGTCGAGATTGGAATTGGTCAGCGGGAAGAAGTCGCTGAGATCGCTGTGCAGTGTGGGTTTGCGCTTGGTCCGATTCGAAAAGACCTCGCTGGAATCGAAAGGGCGCTATCTTTTTGTAAAAAAGATGTTGGAATAAGTTAGGGTTAGGTTTACGTTTTTTGTGAGTTCAGTCCTTAGGGGCTGCGGGGGATTGCCTTAGCGAAGGCACAACTCACCGTTCAGTCATAATAGTCACCTTCCGTGGGAAGGGGCAGAACCCGAGCGAAAGCTTGGTGACGCTTGAACGCTGTTTTTTTCAAATGAAGCCGCAGAGAATGATGAAACATAATCAGAATAACAATAGGCGTAACCGCTCTCGCGGGAACGGACGTAAGTACCCTAATCAAAAGGGCGGTTCGTTTGACAGCAATGGCCCTGAAGCAAAAGTCCGTGGCAATGCTGCCCAGGTTCTTGAAAAATATCAGGCGCTCGCACGGGATGCGAACTCTGCAGGTGATCGCATTCTCGCGGAGGGATATCTCCAGCATGCCGAACACTATTATCGCATTCTGAATACAGAGAATGAGAACAAAGAACGTGGACGCCAGGATCGAGACAATCGGGATGCAAACAACTCCGATAACTCTGCCAAGAATGGCCAGAATAATGAGGGCCGTCAGGCATCACCAGATGATGGTGCGCAAGGGGAAAAGCCAGCTCGCCGCGATAATTCCCGTCGTCGCAACCAAAAGACAACAGAGACGGCAGATAATGCAAGTGAGTCGCCTGAAGCTGAAGCCGTTAAATCGGAGTCTGTTGCGGTCGTAACCTCTGAAGAAGCTGTCGAGGTCGTCGCAGCGAATGATGAGGCACCTAAAAAGCCCCGAGCCCGTAAACCACGGAAAGCCCCAAAGGCAGACACGGAAACGGATGCTACGGACGTGCCGCAGGCGGCAGATTAATTCCAGAGTCCTAGATTAGATTGAATTCAAGTCCCGCGGAAATGTCTCCGCCCGTCACGACACGTGCGTACACACCACAATCAATGTGTCCGTAACCGCGTTGTAAATCTTTAGGAAGGTTCAGGTCGCGCTCAGCCGTGACAGGATTGACGTTTGTCGCACCACAACGATCGATGGGTACAGTGACTTCAAGCACAGCATCGCCAATTTTTATTTGTTTGCCACATAAATCGAACTCAGACCAAGGCGCGATGCCATCGACCAACAAGTTCCCTCGGAACCGTCTTGGGTCGATCTCTTTGCCCACGACGCGCTCCAGATCTTTTACAGAAGCTTCGTTAATGATGGAAACAACCGGATTGTCGTGATCTGACAGGACGTGGCCTTCAGCGACTTCTACCAGCTTAGGCCGTCCTCGGGCTTCGTCTTTCATAAAAGCCGCGAAGAAGTCTTCTATCATGGTGCGGCCAATTTTCTGCGATAAAACGCCACGGGCTACTTGATTGCCGCCGCGGTGGATCGTCAATGTGTCAGTTGTGTCATCGAAACGGGTTTCCAGTTGTGCCAGCTTTTCGTTTTTCATCAGCATTAAAAAGCTAGTTTTGGGCATCCATTCGGACGTTCCCCCGGACACGGGCGTGGAGCCGAGAGCGATGGCAAACCGTCGATCGTTCGGCATTACGGCGTCTGCGACTAATGTCACGGATTCAAGCTGTTCGGGCGTTAAGCCTTTCACAGGGTGTCGATAAATTTTTTGCAATTTCATTGTCATGGGAACGTACATTGAAGAGGCAGGTGGGCGGTGTCAATCAATGGCTTGTGATGATAACATCATTATCAAGCTAGTCCGCCTTGCACCAAAAGTTTATGGAAATCTCGAAGCGCTTTGTCCGAGACGGATCCACTCAAGCCATCGACAAATCGGTCATCAAAGTTAGGCTGGCGGAGCAAGCTCACTACTCGTTTGCGCGCTAATGACAATGCCTTTCCCTCAGGAAGAACACCGGCACCACAGAACTTCACCAGACGGACAGCACGGTCTCTGAGGTGTGCCTTTGGACTATCGAGTTTGTCTATGATGTTCTCATCAACGAGGTACCGCTCGAGGACACCGTCTATGTGCTCGGTAACCTGTTGCTTTATATCATCAGGCAGCGCCGATGTGGTTGTCGCCATGAAGGCTCCGGTCGCAGTGACCATACGGTCCTTTGGTGACATGGACCGGCGGCATAACTCCTCGATTACACGTGCACTGAAGACGACGTCCAACTCTTTGACGATATCCTCCAAGTGCTCATCAGCAATTGTTGTCTTTGTCAGTTCGGCGAGGTACATGACGCCACGGGCGGGGTCAGGCAGTGAACTCACCGTGGCATTGATAACTGCTCGTTTACCTGTTGCACCGCCTTCTTTGACAAACTGTGTGCCTCGAAGCGTGATTGCCTCGGCACCGTCGGCACCGGATAGGATTCCGCCCGGTACGAGCAGACGCGCCATAACGCGTTGATATTCTTCCATCTCTTTAGATGGGTCTGCTTTATAAAGGGGGGCGGAGGATTTCAATTGGCGTAATGCGCGCTCTACCAACACATGACGACTGGCAGGAAGAATATCCTTCTTCATTAAAAAATTTAGCCGCTCAGTTGTCTTTGGGGCGTCACTTTTCTCAGCATCATAGATACCTTCGGATAGATCAATCATGCTGATGATGGCGCTCCCCAGCGATCTTTGCCATCCGAGGAGTTCCTGAACAAGATGGGTCCCAAGCAGATCGGCGATCACGGTATCCAAAAGCAAAATGGCTTTGCGGTCGGTCTCCGCATTCACAAGCAGGCAAAGCTTTTCCAGTTTGTCCGTCCAGCTTGGCACTTTTTGCAAAGCTCTCGATAAGACAACCATAGCTAAATATTCAGGTGTATCTCCTTTTACATTTGATGCAGCGGCAATTGTTTTAGAAAAACTATTTGATAATTTTGGTAATTTTAGAGACGCCGCGCGTTCTGCTTGGGCAGTGATCTGATCAACAATCTCAACAATTTCCCGGTGCCGTTTCTTCGTGCCTTTCGCACCATTGCTGCTTTGTAATTTTGCGACATGGCTTGTCGCCGAAAACATCAAGCTGTCACGATCTGCCAGACGCTGAATTTCTTTATGATTGTGGAGGACTTCTGTGGGTGTAAGCGTCACGCTTTCCAGATAGCTCCGGAAAATTCTGTTAATGAGAATGCGACTCTCAAGGCTGAAGAAATCCCGAGGTTTCTCGCAGAAAATTTTGACCTCGTCGACAGTCGTAATCTTCAGAAGTTGACTGTCTTTTACGGACTGCTTTTCCTCAAAAATAACTTTCTCATCGACAGACCCGTCGCTCTGAAGTCTGTTTGATACGACGCGGGCGCCAGCACATCTTTTGTCTGATAGGAATTTCTTGGCCATTGCGCGCGCATCAATTTCGCGCTCACGAATTGCTTCCGTGATCCACCGGTCATTCTTGAATACCTGGATATCGAAATCACCTTGATTCGACGCCATTTCACGACACCCCTATCGTCAATATCATTTTTATAGCATGAAAAAGCGTGTTGAAAACTTATCAACGGGGGCATGAAACAAATTAAAACAAACTGTTAACGCCCTTTGGAAGCTGACACGATGTTGATTTAATGATTTGTGTTTATTGGGCTTGCGAGGCTCGCAATATACGCCATATCTGAAGTAACATGACCACAAACCGCGAGGGGTTATCGTTGCCCAATTGGGGACGTAGACCATCTGCGCAATGAGAGGATATAGGCATGGATTTTGAGAACTTTACTGACCGTGCGCGAGGGTTCATCCAATCCGCACAAACGTTGGCCTTACGCAGTAACCATCAGCAATTTACACCGCTTCACATTCTAAAAGTGCTTTTGGAAGACAAAGAAGGCCTTGCTGCTAACTTAATTGATGCCGCTGGAGGCGATCAGGGACGGGCGATTGAAGCAACCAATCGTGAGTTCTATAAAATTGCAAAAGTCGAAGGTGACGGTGCCGGGCAACTCTATCTTGCACCGGAGTCGGCACGTCTTTTTGATCAGGCGGTACAACTTGCTGAAAAAGCAGGGGATAGTGTAGTCACGGCGGAGCGCGTGCTCCTGGCTATTGCCATGGCGAAGGATACCATTGCTGCCAAGGTCCTGAGCGACGCGGGCGTCACGCCACAAAATTTGAATGCTGCCATCAACGAGTTTCGTAAGGGCCGTCCTGCACATAGCGCGAACGCTGAGGACAACTACGATGCGTTGAACAAGTATGCACGTGACCTGACAGCCGCAGCAATGGAGGGCAAGCTTGATCCGGTCATCGGTCGGGATGAGGAAATCCGGCGAACGATTCAGGTATTGTCGCGTCGTACTAAAAACAATCCGGTTCTTATCGGTGAACCTGGGGTCGGCAAGACGGCTATTGTTGAGGGATTGGCTCAGAGGATCGTTGATGGAGATGTACCGGAAAACCTCAAGCAAAAGACCCTGATGGTGCTGGATCTTGGTGCCTTGGTTGCCGGTGCAAAATTCCGTGGTGAATTCGAAGAACGGCTCAAGGCGGTCCTTAATGAAGTGCAGGCCGCAGCGGGCCAGATTGTTATGTTCATTGACGAGATGCACACGCTGGTCGGTGCAGGCGCGGGCGAAGGCTCCATGGATGCATCGAACCTGCTAAAGCCAGCGCTCGCCCGTGGTGAAATGCACTGCGTCGGGGCGACCACGCTTGATGAATACCGAAAATACGTTGAGAAGGATGCCGCACTGGCGCGTCGTTTTCAGCCGGTATTCGTTTCGGAACCAACAGTAGAAGATACGGTCTCGATCCTGCGCGGTATCAAGGAAAAATATGAACTGCATCATGGTGTTCGCATCACTGACTCGTCGCTTGTGGCGGCTGCAACGCTCAGCGCCAGATATATTACGGATCGGTTTTTACCAGACAAAGCCATCGACTTGGTGGACGAATCTGCTAGTCGATTAAAGATGCAAATTGACAGTAAGCCCGAAGAAATAGACGAACTTGATCGACGAATTATTCAACTCAAGATCGAACGCGAGGCACTGAAGAAAGAGACGGATCAGGCATCCCAAGATCGACTTGTGAAAGTTGACGAAGAACTCGAAGAACTTGAAGAGTCTTCTGAAAAATTGACAAGCCAATGGGAGTCTGAAAAGGCATCTCTTGCTGATACGACAAGGCTCAAGGAAGAGCTTGATGCTGCGCGGATTGCTGCTGAACGGGCGATCCGGGATGGGCATTTGCAGGAAGCGGGTGAATTGACTTACGACGAAATTCCGCGCCTTCAAGAGCAATTGGCCAAAGCGGAGGCTGGTGAGCAATCTCATATGCTCGACGAGTCTGTCACGGCAGAGCATGTCGCACAAATCGTCTCACGATGGACTGGTATCCCTGTCAGTAAAATGCTGGAAGGGGAGCGCGAGAAATTACTGCGTATGGAAGACTCATTGCGTGGCCGCGTGATCGGCCAGGATGATGCATTGGTCGCCGTGTCGAATGCCGTTCGTCGTGCTCGGGCGGGTTTGGGCGATCCCAATCAACCGATAGGCTCTTTCCTGTTCCTGGGTCCTACGGGTGTCGGTAAGACGGAACTGACCAAGGCGCTGGCTTCGTTTATGTTTGATGACGAGCAAGCCATGGTGCGCATGGATATGTCTGAGTATATGGAGAAGCACGCGGTTGCACGTCTGATTGGCGCACCCCCTGGCTATGTGGGATATGATGAAGGTGGCTCGTTAACCGAAGCGGTTCGGCGCAGACCATATCAGGTCATCCTGTTCGATGAAGTTGAAAAAGCACATCCTGACGTTTTCAATGTGCTGCTTCAGGTACTCGACGATGGCCGTCTGACAGATGGCCAAGGTCGAACGGTCGACTTCAGAAATACCTTAATCATCATGACGTCAAATTTGGGCAGTGATGTGATCGCAAACCAGCCAGAGGGTGAAGACCTTGAAGCGATCCGGCCTATGGTGATGGAAGTTGTACGTTCCGCATTTCGTCCGGAGTTCCTCAACCGCCTGGATGAAACAATCTTGTTTCGAAGGTTGGCCCGCGAACACATGGATGGAATTGTTGAAATCCAACTCGATCGATTGCGCTCGCGGATATCTGATCGTGGGATTTCAATCAAGCTCGATGGTGCCGCTCGTGCCTGGATTGCGGATCAAGGGTACGATCCGGTCTATGGGGCTAGGCCTCTCAAGCGCACAATTCAGCGCGCACTTGAGAACCCATTGGCTCAGGCCATTCTTGAAGGTCGCGTCAATGATGGCGACGAGATCAAGGTCTCTGCGGGTAAAGATGGTCTCATGATAAACGGTGAGCGCGCGCAAGCCGCTTAATGCGTCTCAGTCCCTCTTCCGTGCGTGCATGGAGGAGGGGCAGATGCCTATTAAGAAACTTCGACGACGCCTTTATCTGCAAGGGTGCTAATCTCGCTTTCAGAATATTCAAGCTCAGCAAGGAGCTCCTGTGTATGCTGGCCGAGTTCCGGTGCTGGTATTGCGGGCGGCTCCGGTGCCACGGACATGTGTGGCGTGGTGCGTGCAAATTTGTAACTGCCCACCTTAGGATCATCGATATCGATGAGCATCTTTCTGGCTTCAACATGCGGGTCAGAGAAAACGTCATCTGCGCGGTTTACAGGGCCACACGGAACGCCAGCTGCATTTAGTGTCGCGACGGCTTCATCGCGCGTTTTCTCTCCAAGGTACTTACTGATGATGCCATCAATCATTGGAACGTGCTGCGCGCGAGCAGGCCCTGTCGCCGTGCGGGGGTCTTCCCTTAGTTCCGGGTGCCCCATGGCCTCGGCAAGACGGCCCCAAAGGATATTATCGGGGCAATGCAGTGCAACCCATCCATCTGATGCTTCAAAGGCACCCCGAGGATAGTAGTTCTTGGGTTTTCCGCGCTCACCTATTTCACCGGCAACCGAGTAATAAGAAATCATCTGTTCGTTTAGGGCGAGCATGTTGTCGAACATTGCGCTATCGACCAGCTGACCTTCACCCGTGCGTTCACGCATGTACAAGGCTTGCAATATACCTTGCGCAGCCATTGTGCCCGAGAGAATGTCTGCGAGGCCATATATCGTCCATCCAGGCGGTTTGTCGCTGTGGCCAACCAGATTCATCATGCCACTCATGCCTTCTGCAACGATATCAAACGCGGGTCGGTCAGAGTAAGGCCCTGTGTATCCGGGCATCCGGCCGAAGCCCGAGATAATACCCCATATCAATCTAGTGTTGGCAGCGCGCATGTCTGCGTTGCCAAGGCCAAGCTTGGTCATAGAGCCTGGGCGCAGGTTTTCGACAACAACATCAGCCGTTGCGCAGAGTTTTCGAAAGATATCTTTACCCTCGGGGTCATGGATATTCAGGGCCAGGCTTTTCTTGTTCCGGTTATACCCCATGAAACCCGCACCCTTTTTGTGGCCATCTTTTTCCGCAAAGGGTGGCATCATCCGGCGCGGATCACCTGTACCGGGGCGTTCAATCTTGATGACTTCTGCACCGGCATCTGCAAGCAGCAACGTGCAATAGGGGCCGGCCATATACTGCTCGAGACCGATGACGCGTACACCTGAAAGTGGGCGGTCCATCAGGCGTCCCCAACCCATTCAAAGAGTGATGCGACACCCATACCAACACCGACGCAAAGTGTCGCCAGGCCGTATTTCGCCGGGCTTCCTGCTTTGGCGCGCCGTGCCATCTCATGCATCATTGTGACGACAATCCGTGCACCCGATGCACCTGTTGGGTGGCCAAGCGCTATAGCACCGCCATTTACATTCATTTTTTCATGATTAATCCCAAGACGGCGCATGCAACCAATCGTCTGGGCAGCGAACGCTTCGTTTAATTCGATCAGGTCAATATCGTCGATCGAAAGGTTGAACCGCTTCAGCAATTTCTCAGTCGCAGGAACAGGACCGTACCCCATCACGCCCGGATCGACGCCCGCAGATGCGGCCCCAAGCCATTTCAATTTTGGTTTCATGCCCAGTGCGTTGGCGCGGTCAGATGACATCATCAGCAGTGCTGCGGCACCATCATTTATGCCGGACGAATTACCCGCTGTGACTGTCCCATCCTTCGTGAAAGCAGGTCGCAATTTCCCAAGATCGGCAATATCTGTATCAACGACAAACCCACCATTCTCAGCACGTGCCCGGACATGTTCGTCCGTATCAATGATCAAAGGATCGCCCTTCCTTTGTGGCACAGCGATCGGGGCGATCTCATCTTTAAAGGCGCCGGAATTCATAGCGGCCACAGCGCGGGTTTGGCTTTCCAGTGCGAAAGCGTCCTGTTCAGCGCGACTGATTTGCATTTCCTGAGCGATATTCTCAGCTGTCTCGCCCAATGAAATAATCGGGTACATTTCATCCATCTTTGGATTATTGAAACGCCAGCCCACCGTTGTATCCCACATTTTAGGCGCTTGGTTCGTGGGGACACGGTCAGGTTTGCCCATGACCCAAGGGGCCCGGCTCATACATTCCACGCCAGAGCCAAAATAGATTTCACCTTCGCCAGCAAGAATACATCTCGCAGCCGCATTGACGGCATCCAGCGCGGATGCGCAATTCCTGTTTACGGTGACACCGGGGACTTCCTTTGGGAAACCTGCCAACAGTGCACCCATACGGGCGACATCTCGATTGTCCTCGCCGGCCTGATTGCCGCAGCCCGCGTAAACTTCGTCAATCAATGCTGGATCGATACCGGTTCTGGCAGCGAGCGCCTTATAGACTTCAGCCAAAAGATCGTCTGGCCTCACTTTTGAGAGGCCGCCGCCAAAGCGTCCAATCGGGCTCCGGACTCCGTCGATAATTACGACATCTGGCATAGTTTTCTCCTGCTAAATCTTTTTTAGTTTGAGTTGAAAAATCTCAGTTCGAACGTAACACCGGTGTTGCCCCAGCTGGTGGCGTGGGCTTGCCGCGTGGTGATACGGTGATCAGGATTTCTGATCCCCGCAAGGTGTTGCCGCTGATTTGCATCTGCAAAATACGATCTTCCCGATCATACGTCAGAACACTCGTTGGCGCGCGGACGGACGTGATTTCGTTCCACCCAAACTGGGGGAGTCTATTTCGATAGAAATCGAAGATTGTGACGGTACCTTGATTGGCATTTAAAGCCAATTGTCCAAACCAATCCTGTGTCCCAACCACAAGTGTGCGGTCAACAATCATATTTGCGCCCTCAGGGATCGGAATGTCCGGGAAGATGCTGGTACTTGGTGTGGTGCCGGTGGAGGTGTTATTTGAGGAGCTTCCTCCCTGTAACTGCGCCGTTTGTGCGCATCCAGACACTACAAGAAGTGCCATTAAAGCAAAGCTGACATACCATATATGTGATCGTCGGTCGGTTGATCGCTCCAAGTGTCCATCTCCTTAAGATTTTTATCAAACGGCGCTTGCCAAAGGCCGCTCATCATCATATACCACCCCTCGTCGGCCAAGGCCAAACGCGTGTTTAAGTTTTCCACAGGCGCGCGGATTGCTCAATCGGTCGATTGGAGATAAAATCTCCGCCCTCATTCGAATGGGGTTTGACAAGCCGGTGCCTGCGCACTAAAAGCGCGCTCCTCCGGTCGAACTTCTTCGGTCGAGGCCGTGTCCAGCAAGTAATTGTTTGGCACAACGCTGATGACGATTGTTGATAAGGAAGAGATGCGTGGGCGGCGGATTGTTGTTCATTTGAGGATGAACTTACGGAATTTGTTTTCTCACGTATCGGAACTACTTATTGGCGGCGTTGGATTTATCTGATGTCGGTGTAAGTAGCCACGATTGTGCGAGGACAGGTTCTTGTCGGTTTCTGGT